>ERZ764778.86-NODE-86-length-108095-cov-202.434867_pt1 | contig 108095 bp, 112 predicted proteins | sample MGYA00374951_ERZ764778 | MGnify/ENA primary metagenome ERZ764778 (study PRJEB28918, sample SAMN05720193) | bioreactor metagenome | isolation source: Anaerobic biogas reactor | place: USA:Washington, USA | collected 2015-08-08 ...
TTTACCCAGGGAATTCTACCTATACTGGTGTTAATAGCCCTGGTGTGTGGTTTGATCATGCTGCAGCCTGATTTGGGAACCTCATTTGCCATAGCTGGAACAGCCTTTTTTATGATGATGGCTGCCGGTGCGCGGGGGAGTCACTTAGGATTAATCGCCCTGTCTGGTGCAGGTGTGGTCGCTGCAGCTATAGCGGTTGCACCTTATCGCATGGAACGTTTCATTGCATTTCTAAATCCTTGGAAATTCCCGACTGATGAGGGATTTCAGACTATACAGTCATTATATGCTCTGGGTTCCGGAGGACTGTTCGGTATGGGATTAGGGAGAAGCCGGCAGAAGTTTTTTTACCTTCCAGAGCAACATACTGATTTTATATTCGCCATATTAGGTGAAGAGTTAGGGTTTTTAGGCGCTTTTCTGGTTATCAGTTTATTTCTTTTGTTTGCCTGGAGGGGTTTTCGAATAGCTCTAAATGCTCCTGATACCTTTGGCAGTCTTTTAGCCACTGGCTTAACAACTATGATAGTGTTTCAGGCTGCCATCAATATCGCGGTGGTTTCAGGAGCCTTGCCGGTAACCGGTATAACCCTTCCGTTTATAAGTTATGGTGGATCCTCCTTGCTATTTACCCTGATAGCAGTAGGGTTTTTATTGAATATATCTCGGTATAGTACTTACCGATGAACAGGAGGAGCTAATGAGAGCGATCATCACTGGCGGTGGGACAGGCGGACATATTTATCCGGCACTGGCTATAGCCGATGAACTGCGACGACGGATAGCTGATATGGACATATTGTATGTGGGTTCCCGGGGGATGGAAAGCCGCATTGTCCCGGAAGCAGGGTATGATTTCATAACTATTGATGTATCGGGTATAGATCGTTCTTCTATGCTGAAAGCGGGACAGTCGCTGATCAAGTTTCCGTATAGTTTTTTCCAGGCCAAGGATATAATCAAAGATTTTAATCCCGATTTCATTGTGGGAACGGGAGGTTATGTTTCGTTTCCGGTGGTATTGGCAGGAACTTATTTTGCTCCCAAAACTTTTATCCACGAACAAAACGCCTATCCAGGACTGGCTAATCGTCATCTGGCTAAACGGGTCGACTGTACTATGCTGACCTTTGCTGAGGCGGAAAAGTATCTGGAAGCCAAACGCATTAAAATAACCGGCTTGCCCATAAGGCAGGAATTTTTCCACGTTAGCCCCCAGGCCGCTCGCCAGTCCCTGGGGCTTAAAGAAAACCTGTTTACTTTGATCGCCTTCGGGGGAAGTCGAGGAGCAGCTACCATAAACCGTGCTATGCTGGATGCTCTTGATCAGTTGCAGGATCAACAAATACAGTTGATCTGGATAACTGGTTCAGACAACTACGAAGAAATAAACCGCCAGGTACAGGAGCGTGTCAAAAGGGAACATACAGCAACGATGAGAATCTTGCCCTATATGAATAATATCGAACAGGCCATGGCCGCATCGCATCTGGCTGTTTGCCGGGCTGGTGCCAGTACCCTAGCGGAATTGGCGGTGCTAGGATTACCGGCTATCCTGGTTCCTTATCCCTATGCAGCTGACAACCACCAGGAAAAGAATGCCCGGGCATTAATGGAGAAAAAAGCAGCAACTATGGTTATTGATGAGTTCCTGGACGGGGATACTCTAGTTAAGGCCATTGACGCCCTGCGCAGTGAGCCTAACAAATTGCATGATATGCGTCGACAGATGCTGCAGGAGGCTAAGCCCCAGGCACTTAATGATATTGTCACCGAGTTGATTGGATAGCGCTTAAATAGCTCATGGCGGGACAGGCCTGTATTTAGAAATGTAACCACTTTTGTTAAATATGCATACGATAACAGTGTATCACCAATGTTGGTATAAGGAGATGAGGAAATGTCCGACAACAGCGGGCAGTGGATCCACATGGTAGGGATCGGCGGAGCAGGAATGAACGGAATCGCCAGAGTCCTTACCGAACAGGGCATAAAGGTAACAGGATCTGACCTACAACACAATGACATAACTGAACAACTGGAACAGATGGGAATTACTGTATATCAAGGCCATTCCTCATCCCACCTTCAGGAAGGAGTTGATATGCTGGTAATATCCTCGGCTATCCCTGTGGATAATCCCGAGGTCGTTCTTGCTCGTCAACGTAAAATACCGGTATTGAAGAGGGGACAGATGCTGGCTAATCTGGTTAACGGCAGTAATGGTATTGCAGTAGCTGGTGCCCATGGAAAGACAACTACCACTTTTATGATTTACACGGTTTTATCCGGATCTGGATTGGATCCTGCTCTAATAGTGGGAGGTGAACTGCAGGATCAAAACCTCAACGCAAGATTAGGAGCGGACGATTATTTCGTAGTGGAAGCAGATGAAAGCGATGCTTCCTTTTTGGAACTGCATCCTAAGATAGCTGTGGTAACAAATATAGAGGACGATCACTTGGATTACTATCATACTCTGGAGCGGTTGAAAGATGCCTTTCGCCAGTATATTGATGGTGTCCAACCTAATGGCTTGGCCGTTTTGTATGGTGACGATCTCGGGCTAAGAAGAATAGCTGCTAATAGTCCCACCCGGCTAGTATTCTATGGAGAAAACGAAGCCAATGACTACACCATAAAAAACTGGCGTACGGACGGATGGGGATCAGTTTTTGAAGTATATGAATACGGCCACCGACTCGGCAATGTTCGTGTATCAGTACCTGGACGGCATAATGCTCTTAACGCTCTGGCAGCTATTGCGACCGGGCGAGAATTGGGTCTGGACTTTGAGAGTATGAGCCAAGCGATAACTGATTTTCATGGAGCCAAGAGACGTTTTCAAATAATCGGCGAACACAAAGGTATCACGGTCATCGATGATTATGCTCACCATCCGACCGAGATCAAAGCCACTTTGCGGGCGGCCAGGAGTTATCACTCGGGCAGATTGCTAACTGTATTTCAGCCTCATCGCTACAGTCGTACTCGCCAACTAGGTGCACAATTAGGTGAGGCTTTGCAAAACTGTGACTTGGTGATCATTACCAATATATATGCAGCCGGTGAAGCTCCTATTCCTGGTGTTGACAGCCATATTATTCTTAAGGCAAATCAGCAGGCTGGGGGTAGAGCGGTTTTCATTCCTGAAGCGGAGGATGTTGTAGCTTATTTAGCGGATATTTACCGTCCAGGTGATTTGATCATTACTATGGGGGCTGGCGATGTATGGGAAATCGGACCAGCATTTATCAACCGGCTAAAGCAATCTGTCCCGCAGCCATGAGCTAGCGGAGGTGTTCATTTGGACTGTCTAGTGGTAAGAGGGGCCAAACCACTCAAAGGCCAGGTTAGGATTAGCGGATCCAAGAATTCAACGCTCCCGATAATGGCCGCCAGCTTGCTCTGCTCTGGTGAAGTAGTTCTAACTGGTGTACCTGATTTGGAAGATATAAAGGTTATGTCGCAGGCTCTGGAAATCTTGGGAGCAAAGGTCAAACGGGAAGACGATGTACTGATAATCAATGGGAGTACAGTTGATAAATATGAGCTTCCTGAAGAGATATCACGCAAAATGCGCGCGTCTAATCTGGTGATGGGAGCTTTGTTATCCCGGTTCCATCACGCCCGGGTAGCTTATCCGGGTGGCTGTGCCATAGGCACTCGCCCCATGGATCTGCATCTAAAGGGCTTTCAAAGCATGGGTTTTGCCATTAAAGAAGAGTTTGGCTTTATGGAAGGAAAGGCTTCATCTCTGGGCAGTCAGGAGATATTACTGGACTTTCCCAGTGTGGGAGCTACGGAAAACTTAATGATGGCAGCGGCATTACTCCCTGGCACCACTGTATTGCGCAATGCTGCTCGCGAACCAGAAATAGTGGATTTACAAAATTTCTTAAACCGTATGGGAGCACGCATCAGAGGAGCGGGACTGGACACCATACGAATCGAAGGTGTTGATTATCTGGGGAGCGTAGAACACGCAGTGATACCTGACCGAATAGAAGCTGGCACCTTTATGGTGGCCGCAGCTATATCCAGAGGCGAAGTGACTATTGAAAATGTGGTGCTGGAACACATTCAGCCCATAGTATCAAAGTTACGCGAAATCGGAGTTGAAGTATTGACCTCCAATTCCGGTCTCAAAGTAGTAGGAGGAGGTCGCCTCAGCCCTACCGATGTTAAGACGATGCCTTATCCTGGTTTTCCTACTGATATGCAACCTCAGATAATGGCCTTATTGGCTACTGTTCGTGGCACCAGTGTACTGGTGGAAACGATTTTTGAAAACCGCTTCCGCCATGTCCAGGAGTTACGTAGAATGGGAGCTGATATCAAGGTGGAAGGAAGAGTAGCCATCATAAAGGGCAAAAATCGCCTGGAGGGGGCTTCGGTGGAGGCTACTGATCTACGGGCTGGGGCTGCTCTTATACTGGCAGGTTTGTTTGCTGAAGGGGAAACCCAAATATATCGGGTGGATCATATCGATAGGGGCTATGATAAGATCCATGCTAAGTTTAATAGCATTGGTGCCGATATCATTCGGGGGCCTAGGACCTAAGGGAAGGCCCCCTCACCCATCTTTAGTAATGCTTTTACATTAAATTTCTGTTATAATCAAGCATACGGATTTCTGAGATGGGGGGGATGGTTGACAATGAACAACACATCTCGCCGATTGTTTCGGGCATCCATTTTCTTGCTTTTGATAATTGTCTGCGGGTATTTTTTCTCCCACAGTTCTTTCTTTCAAGTGGACACCATTGTAGTTACCGGCAACTCCACCATCTCACAACACGAAATTATTGATATGGCAAGAATTGAAGATGAAATCAAGCTGTTCGAGGCCAATGAGAAATTGATATCTCAAGCCGTTGAACTGCATCCCATGATCAAAGAAGCTCAATTGGTTCGTCACCTTCCGCGTACCTTAGAGATAAAGGTTACCGAGAGGGTAATGTGGGCGGTAGTTCCATTAACCGACGAATTTTTGATTATTGATACCGAAGGGGTATGTATAAATAAAAGCCTGCAGTTCCCCAGTACAGAAGTGCCGTTGATTACCATTGAACCTGTGCCACAGCAGATCATTTTGGGACAGGCCGTTGAACCCGGGGGGATGGATTTGATCAGGAAAGTATGGGAGGGTCTTTCCGACGGGGAACGTCAACAAGTATCGGACTTTCATTTTGCCGTTGCTAGTCAGCAATTGACTATTTATACTTTACAAGGTACAGAGATTAAATTCGGAATAGACGAGCGCTTGGAGGAGAAGTTGTCCACTCTAAGTCAAGTGTTTCAACTGGAGCGGGATTTCATAGATACAGGTCAGGATGATCTGATTTATGTAGATATGCGTTATAAAGGACAACCCGTAGTCAAGACCACGATTTAGATTAAGAAGGGTGAGAATATATGCGTAGCAAAGGAGCGCAAATCTCTATAGCCTTGGTTTGCTTGATTCTGGGTATCATGCTAGCTGTTCAATTTAGAACTACAGCGAGTATTGAAGCCAACCAGAGCGATGATAGAGTAACGGAACTGACGCAGAAGTTGCAGACGGTAACCGATGAACGTGATGCTTTGGCAGAAGAGGTTTTGTCGCTGCGTTCTAAATTAGCCAACTTTCGTGAGACCGACCACGCTCTGGCAGATCTGCACAAAGAAGTAACCGAAGCCAATATGGCAGCTGGTCTTTTACCGATAGAAGGTCCCGGCATCATATTGACCTTAAACGACAGCTTGCTCAATTTGGGATCTGTAGACAATGCCAATGCTTACCTCATACATGATCGAGATTTGCTGCTGATTGTAAATGAAATGAAAGCCTCAGGTGCAGAAGCCATATCTATAAATGGCAAGCGCCTGACCGCCATGTCCGAAATTCGCTGTGCTGGTACTACTATTCTGGTCAACCGAGATATAATTGCGCCTCCTTTTGAGATAAGAGCGGTGGGCAATCCTGATATACTGGAGAGCGGAGTGCTGATGCGAGGTGGCATCCTGGATCAACTTAAAGCATTAGGGATGCAGGTACATCTTCAAAAGGTGGAGAAAGTAGAAATACCTAATTATACGAGTAGTTTTAAGTTTGATTACGGGGCCACGGTAGAATATAAGGAAAAGGCGGAATAAGTAGATGTGGTTGCTGATAGTTTTCGGCTTACTGGTTGGACTTTTGATTGGTTTTTCGATTCCGGTGTTGTTTCCGGTAGTATTTGCCAAATATATGTCCATAGCGGTTCTGGCAGCCCTGGACTCCGTATTTGGAGGCATTCGCGCTTACATGGAAGATGGTTTTGACAACACCATTTTTATCAGTGGATTTATAGTTAATACCATATTGGCAGCGGGATTGGCTTATCTGGGTGATCGCCTGGGAGTGGAGCTGTATTTAGCCGCAGTGGTGGTTTTTGGAGCCAGGATATTCCAAAATCTAGGTATCATTCGTCGTTATCTATTGAAAAAATACTAAACATTTTCTCATTGGGAAAGAGGATTTGGCCCCCAGGTGTTGTATCTTTTATTAGGACTTAAAGAGGGGTGCGTTTACATTAAGAAAAGAAATATCCTAGTAAGCCTGGATATAGGCACGAACTCGATCAAAGCCGCCATGGCTGAAGTCCACGGCCAAGATGTTCATTTATTGGGAGTTTCCCAGGTTCCCTCTTTTGGACTTCGTAAGGGTAGCATCATAGACATTGAAAGTACTGCCAAGTCGATCGACAACAGCTTAACCGAACTGGAACGTCTGACTGGTATAGAAGTTTATGGTGCTCTGTTAGGATTTTCTGGAGTAAGCATTTCAGTGGTGAACAACCACGCGGTAGTAGCTGTTGCTAACCCCACCTATGAAATCACCTTGGAAGACAAGGAGCGTGTACTCACTTCTGCGCGTAACTTAGCATTACCATTAGATAAGGCTATCATACAGATAATTGAAAGACAGTATATTGTGGACAGTTATGATGGGGTAAAAGATCCGGTGGGTATGGTCGGCAGTCGCTTGGAGGCTGAGGTATCCATAGTGGTAGGGGCTATTGCTGCGATCCAAAATCTACAGAGAAGCGCACAGCGCATCAACTTGAATGTGGACGATCTTATGTACAATGCCTTGCTGGGAGCGGAATCCGTATTATCGCCTGCCGAGTTGGAAATGGGAGTTACTCTGGTTGATATCGGGGGGGGAACCACTGAGGTAACCTATTTCGAAGAGGGCAGTGTTGTTCAAACTTCCGTTCTTCCCATAGGCGGAGATTATATTACCAAGGATTTGGCCATTGTTCTGAGGACTTCAATGGAGGAAGCTAATCGAGTCAAGGAAAGATATGGTGTAGCCAGTCCCGATATGGCCAAAAGCGACTTGATGGTTAATGTACATAACATACAGGGTAAAGATGGCCAACAGGTGTCCCAGCAGGTCATAGCTGAAATAATCTCAGCTAGGGTAATTGAGATGACGGAAATGATTTATGCGGAATTAAAACAATTTGGATGCCTAAACCGTATGCCAGGTGGTATAGTATTAACTGGTGGTGCGGCTGAATTGGTGGGCTTGGTTGATATAATGGAAGAATATACTACTGTTCCGGTACGGTTGGGTTTACCTGAGAACATGAAGGGGCTCCCAACCGATTTTAATCGCCCTCAAAATGCTGTAGTATTAGGAGGGATTCTTTATTCAGCCCGGCAGGGAGCCATAAAACATGAGGATAGTCAGCGTTTTATGGGGATGATTGACCGGATAACATATTGGTTCAAAGAATTATTTCGGTAAGGCAGGGGAGGTTTTGCAATGCCGTTGGATTTTGATGATGAGATGCAGCAATATGCAAATATTAAGGTAATTGGAGTCGGAGGCGGAGGTAACAATGCGATTAACCGAATGATCGAGGCTGGTCTAAAAGGGGTAGAGTTTATTGCTGTTAACACTGATGCTCAAGCTCTATATCTATCCAAAGCGGACACCAAGATCCAGCTGGGAGAGAAACTCACCAAAGGTTTGGGAGCTGGTGCCGATCCCGAAATTGGCATGAAGGCGGCGGAGGAATCCAGCGAGGAGATAAAAAGAGCGCTTATGGGCTCTGACATGGTCTTTGTCACTGCTGGTATGGGGGGAGGAACCGGTACAGGGGGTGCTCCTATTATTGCCCGCATAGCCAAAGAGTCAGGGGCTTTAACAGTGGGAGTCGTTACCAAACCTTTTTCTTTTGAAGGGCGTAAGCGCAACACTCAAGCTGAACGTGGTACGCAGTCTTTGCGAGAACAGGTGGACAGTTTGATCACTATTCCCAATGATCGCCTTTTACAGGTAGTAGACAAGCATACTAATTTTAATGATGCCTTTAAGATAGCTGATGATATACTCCGTCAGGGAGTACAGGGGATTTCTGACTTAATTGCCATACCAGGTGTGATCAATTGTGACTTTGCTGATGTGCAAACCGTTATGCAGAATACCGGCTCAGCTCTGATGGGTATTGGCAAAGCCAAGGGTGAGAATCGGGCCGCAGAAGCTGCTCGTATGGCTATTTCCAGTCCTCTGCTGGAGACATCCATTGATGGTGCCAAGGGAGTACTCTTCAATATTAGTGGTGGCAATGATCTCACTCTATTTGAAATTAATGAAGCGGCCGAAATTATTCATCAAGCTGCCGATGCTGAAGCCAATATAATTTTCGGTGCTAATATTGATGAAGATCTTAATGATGAGGTTAGGGTCACCGTAATTGCTACCGGTTTTTCAGTGGCATCGCCCTCTATTCCTGAAGCTCCACGCTCCAGGCTTGTTGAGACTCCTACTTCATTTTTGGATAAGAATGATCTGGAAATCCCCCCTTTCCTACGCAGAAAATAGTTCGATATCAACGAACCGGGATGACATTTCCCGGTTTTTTTTCTTTTCTGGCCGATTATAGTCGGGCTCGATTAGTTAAAGCAACAAATTACCATCATACCCACTGGTATAATGTGGGATACATTATATTTTATCAACCGGCATAATCATTAATTAGCGTAAAATTTGACCACTGGAAAGGTACCAGGTGCTGAAAATATGGGGTCAAGAGTGTACGCAGATATTACCTTTTTCCTTAATTTCATTATGGATTTCTTGATCCTCTGGGTAACTGCTCGCTTAACAGGGGTTCCCATTGCTTATTTTCGTATAGGAATAGCTGCTTTGCTGGGGGGAGTTTATGCGGTTGGGTACCTATTTCCTGAGCTGTCTGCGGCCTATTCCTTGCCTATGAAAATTCTATTTTCAGTATTTATGGTTGTCATTGCCGTTTGGCCGCGTACCTGGCCTGACCTGAAGAAAAGCCTGCTACTGTTCTATGGCCTTAATTTTCTGGTCGCAGGAGCTAGCATTGGCTTCTCCTATTTGGTTCAGTCATCCTATCGGGTCGTTTATTCCCGTTGGTGGTGGCTATTAGCAGGAGTTAGTTGTGTCTTATTTATAGGGGTATTCGGCAAGAACTGGCTGACCCAACGCCTGGTGCCGCGATTGTTGAAGTTTCCAGTGCAGTTGACCTTTGATCGCAACCGATGTTCCGGCCAGGGATTTGTTGACACTGGTAATGGTCTACGGGATCCCCTGACCAACCGACCGGTAATTATAGCCGAATATCAGCTGTTGAAGGACTGTTTGCCTAGCGATTTCCAGAGAGCTTTAGAGGACAGCCAGACTCAGGAAGAAATGCTAGATAAGCTTAGCCAAAGTAGTTGGGCTAACCGTTTGCGATTAATCCCCTTTACTTCTATCGGCAAGAAGAATGGACTCATGGTAGGGATCCGTGCCGATGAGATTAAAGTTGCCCTGGGTAAACAAGATATTGAACACAGCAATATGGTGATAGGTATATATCCGGATAAGCTCAGTTCGGAGGAACGGTACCAGCTCTTAATACCCTGTGAAGTTTTGGAAAATGGATAGGGGAGGGTCAATAATGAAATGGTGGTCAACCTGGAAATTGCGACTGTATGTCTTGCGCTGGCTTTTGGGGCGCGGGAAGCCAAAGTTTATTCACTATATCGGATCTACAGAGGTTTTGCCTCCCCCCCTGAAGGAGCATGAAGAGTTTGATTTAATTACTCGTCTTGATCAGGGCGATATGGCGGTAAAGGCCAAGTTAATAGAACACAATCTCCGTTTGGTAGTATACATAGCTAAGAAATTTGAAAATACCGGCATAAACATCGAAGACCTGGTTTCAATAGGCACCATTGGATTGATCAAGGCAGTAAACACTTTCGAACCCAAGAAAAACATTAAATTAGCCACCTATGGTTCCCGCTGCATTGAAAATGAAATACTGATGTATTTGCGGCGGAACTTGAAGAATAAGGTGGAAGTGTCTTTGGATGAGCCTCTCAATGTGGATTGGGATGGCAACGAATTACTACTTTCGGATGTTTTAGGAACCGAAAGTGATATGATTTACAAAAAAATAGAAAGCGATGTTGAAAAGCATCTGCTCTGGCAAGCAATGCACAAGCTAAATCCCCGGGAAAGGATTATAATAAAACTAAGGTTTGGCCTGGAGGATGGTCTGGAAAAGACCCAAAAGGAAGTTGCTGATACTCTGGGAATATCTCAGTCATATATATCCCGTCTGGAAAAGCGTATCTTAAAGCGCCTGCAGAGAGAGATAAGGAAAATTGAATAAAACACTTCTTTGATCGAAGTAATCAAGTCGGTTGGACAAATCTGGGTTCAACCGATTTTATTATGTGTAAACAAACACCTGACTCCGAATAATTCCAGCGCTTAGCGAGAATACTTCTACCAACACCCCATCGACTCAATAATTCAAAATTGAAGGGGAAGGAGCAGGCTGCTTTGATCAACAAAGTTGAAATCTGTGGAGTAAATACTTCTAAACTTCCCGTGTTAAAGAATGATGAAATGCGAACTCTTTTCAAAGCTATGCAGGCAGGTGATAATTCAGCCCGAGAACAGTTGATTCAGGGCAATCTACGGTTGGTACTCAGCGTTATTCAAAGGTTTAGCAATAGAGGAGAATATGTGGATGATCTTTTTCAAGTAGGTTGTATTGGCCTGATCAAAGCCATAGACAACTTTGATCTGAGCCAAAATGTGCGTTTCTCAACCTATGCGGTTCCTATGATCATAGGGGAAATCAGACGTTATCTGCGCGATAACAATGCGGTGAGAGTATCGCGTTCGCTGCGTGATATTGCCTACAAAGCTCTGCAGATCAGGGAGAGACTGGTTTCTGTTCAGGCATCTGAACCTACCATCGCTCAAATTGCTGAAGAGCTACAAGTGCCCCGTGAAGAAGTAGTTTTTGCCTTGGATGCCATTCAGGATCCGGTGTCGTTATTTGAACCAATTTATAATGATGGCGGAGATCCCATCCTGGTAATGGATCAGATAAGCGACGACCGCAGTAGTGATGAATTATGGCTGGAGGAAATTGCTATAAAGGAAGCTATGAAAAAGCTTAATAACCGGGAAAAACATATTGTATCCCTGCGCTTTTTCCAGGGTAAGACTCAGATGGAGGTTGCCGATGAAATAGGTATATCACAAGCACAGGTATCACGTTTGGAAAAAGCCGCCTTAAAACAATTACGCAAGTTTATTTAGCAAAAGGAGGAAGGAATAGTGAACAAAAACCTTTTAGTGGTCTTCCTAATCGGTGTTATTCTGGCTTTGCTCCTTCCTCTGACGGAACAGTATACCGCCAGTGAATTAGCTTTTACCTATGATAATCTGGTGCAGCTTAACCTGGGAGCTAAATAGGTATAACTATACAGAAAACGAACGCGCGGGGCGATATGGCCATCGCCCACTACGAACCTACCGGCAAACTACCCCAACAAAAGATCCTAACTATCCTCAAAATAAGGTGTTTTGCTTTAAGCAGACACTTTTTTTTGTTAAAATGGGGGCGGATGGGAGGTAATACCATGAACCAGAATGAGGTGTTTTTGCAGTGGACTGGTAAAAGAAAACCACATTGGGATTCAGGTGATTGCCAGATACTGCAGACAACCTGGCCCCATCCCAACCAAACCCTGACCTTTTCCCATCGATCTCGCCCAGAAATCAGCAATCAACTCTTAATAGGGACCGACCATCAGGTAATGGCCTGGTTGCTTGCTAATGGATACCAGCAAAGCTTTGACTGTATATACCTGGATCCTCCTTACTTGAGCGACAACAAGTATTACGCTCAGCTGAAAATCGAGATTGACAGTGGAGTCGAATCGATCAAACAGCAGGTGTTTCATGATGATGGCTATCGGGATCAATCTGCCTATTTGCAGCACCTCTATCAAACCGCATCTATGGCCAGAGAACTCTTGTCAGAGCAGGGAAGTCTGTTTGCTCATTTGGACTGGCACTCCTCCCATTATGTAAAGGTCATGCTGGATGAGATTTTCACACCCCACCGCTTTATAAATGAGATAGTCTGGTGCTATGGAGGCGGTAGCGGAACAAGGAGTCATTTTCATCGCAAACATGATGTTATTCTCTGGTATAGCCGAGGAGCGGATTACATTTTCAATCCCCAGTATAGGCCTTACTCACCCGGCACATTACAAAGAGGTTTGACCAGGGTTAAGGGTGATCGGTATAAATTAGACAGCCGAGGTGCCTTGCTGCAAGATTGGTGGAGCGATATACCAAAGATCTTGAGTCCTACGGCCGTGAACAATTGGAAATTTCCCACCCAAAAGCCCGTGGAACTGTTGGAACGTATTATTAAGAGTGCCACTTTGGAAAGCTCGCTGGTAGGAGATTTTTATGCCGGATCCGGTACCACCGCCGAAGCTTGTGAAAGGTTGGGACGACCATGGGTAATAAGTGATAATAATATTTACGCCATCCAGACCAGTCTCCATCGATTGGTTAGGAGCAACAGCAATTCCTTTGTCTTGGGGACGGTAAATGGTGAGCCAGATGTAAAGGGCAAATTGTGGGTCAAAACTGAAATTATTCCGCAGCTATTTGGTAATGAATATACCGTGACTCTGCAGTCCTACCAACCCGATGATAGGCGGGCAGCTAGTCTGTCGTGGTTAGATTTTTGGGAACTGGGCTGGATGGAGGAAAACCGGTTTATTTCTATGGTGCAAGCCGTTCCAGTAAAACGCGGACAGGATCTACCGCTCACTCTCACCTTCAGAATTGATCAAACTCAAACGACGCAATTGCATAACCTGGTAGTGCAAGCCTGGGATATCCAAGGAGGGCTGGTAAGACAACCTCTAGTATGGTCTGACCAGCAATGACCTCCCTAAATCCCGAGAAAACAATCATTTACGAATACGATGCTGTTCCAACAGACGATGAATATCCGTTTCTTTGTCATCTCCATAAGGAAGCCACATCTCTTCGAATACGTTCTCATCCAGAACATCTTCTCGCTGCAGAGAACTGCGCAGACGTTTGCGGAAAGAAGATAAAGGTTCGGAAGTAAAGATACGCATTTTTCTCCCCCTTGCATGTTTTATTGGCGCTGCATACTGCGTCCCAGCAAATAAACGCCTGCAATAGCCACAGCATGCAGGGCCCACCATCCAGGTTCCATCATACTGAAAGTACCGGGATCGACCTTGTTCTGTCCCATGATTCTTTTGCTTAATGAATTTTTATGATCCATGAAACCCATCAGAGTTGAAAACAAACCTATCACTCCCTTGTCTCATTCTTCAATCATATTTTCCCCGCTGAGCAAAATATTAAGATAAGTAAATAATGTATCCATCTGCATTATTCGGAAATAAAATATTGCTGTTGAGGAAAAAACAGGAAAAGTTCTTGCTTTGCTATAGTATTTATGGTATCAATGGCGTTAGAGTTTTACTGTCCTAAAAGGCGGGGATATATGCATGGATCGATGGGAAAAGGCGGCCTTATGTGAAATCAATTCTCTCAATGGTGTGGGTAGAAGCACACTGTGGAAAGGGCTTAACGAATGTGGCAGTTTCTTAAAGCTATACCAAGCTAATGAAACCATATTGCGTCAGGTTTTGCCACCGGAAGCTGTCACCGATTTACTCAACTCGCGCCGCTCCAAGGTATCATTGGATTGCTTGGAACGCCTGGAAGCGCATGGGTTTGAAGTTTTGACCATACTTGATCAGAATTATCCTCATTTTCTTAAGACTATTCATGATCCGCCTTTTGTTTTATACTGTGCTGGCAACACCGATTTGTTCACTGGGTTTGGTCTGGCCATCGTCGGTTCAAGAAACGCTTCGCGCTATGGTAGAAGTGTGGCTCGCCAACTGGGAGAAGAGCTAGCTGGATATGGAGTCATAGTGATCAGCGGTATGGCGCGAGGTATAGATACTGAAGCCCATTTGGGAGCACTTAATACCGGAACCACCATTGCTGTTTTGGGAAGCGGCTTGAATGTAGTGTATCCTAGAGAGAATCAAGCACTGTATGAACGGATAAGAATTCAGGGATTGGTGATAAGTGAATTCCCCCTTGACTCACCACCGGATCCCAAACATTTTCCCATGCGCAATCGCATCATATCCGGTTTAAGCCGGGGCGTTATTGTCGTGGAAGCCCGGGAAAAAAGCGGTGCACTTATCACTGCAGATATGGCCTTGGAACAGAACCGTGATGTTATGGCAGTACCCGGCCCAATTACTACCAAGAACAGCATAGGTACCAATCGTTTGATCCAGCAGGGAGCTAAACTAATCATAGACATCCAGGATATAATTTTCGAGTATCCTGATTATGATTGGCAGACACCAGCTGATTCACTAGTTGTAGAAGGGGTCTTATTCAAAGAGCAGGATAGTGAAGAAGCGGAGATTTTACAGTTGATCGAATTAGACGGTATTCACTTTGATGAACTGCTGCAGAGAACTAACCTGGATCATGGTACCCTGAGTTCTTTACTGCTAAAACTAGAATTGAAAGGGATAGTGACTTCGACCCCGGGTAATTACTATGTTAAGATACGGTAGACTTAAACTTGAATAGGCATAATATCTTTGAAGAGGTGATCTGGTTGGCAGAGACCACACTGGTGATTGTTGAGTCAGCAGCCAAAGCGAAAACACTAAGTAAATTTCTAGGAAAGAATTATCGGGTGAAAGCATCGGTTGGACACATTAAGGATTTGCCCAAAAGCAAACTGGGAATAGATATTGATAATGATTTTGAACCACAATATATTACCATTCGCGGCAAAGGGGATTTGCTCAAGGATATCAAGGACGAAGCCCTGAAATCCAAACGAGTGTTACTGGCAACTGACCCGGATCGTGAGGGAGAAGCCATCGCCTGGCATCTGCAAAATGCTATGCGTATTCCTGGCGACGCTAAATGCCGGGTGGAATTTATTGAAATAACTAAGGATGCTGTTAAGAATGCTATCAAGAATCCTCGTCCCGTTGACCTAGATAGAGTAAATGCTCAACAAGCTCGACGAGTGCTGGACAGACTGGTTGGATACAAATTGAGCCCCTTACTGTGGAGCAAAGTTCGCAAAGGTTTGAGTGCTGGACGAGTGCAGTCAGTAGTTGTGAGGCTGATATGTGAACGTGAAGAAGAAATAAGGCAGTTTGTGCCCGAAGAGTATTGGAGCATAGAGGCACTGTTACAAACCAGTGAAAAAGCCAGCTTTACAGCACGACTGGTGGGCTACGAAGATAAGAAAATCAAAATTGCCAATGAAGCTGAAAAAAACCGCATTGTGGCTGACTTAGCCGATAGTGTTTTCATTGTGGCGGCTGTTGAAAAAAAGCAAAAGCGTAAGAAGCCGAATCCACCCTTCATTACCAGCACTTTGCAGCAGGAAAGCTCAAAGCGATTAAACTTTTATAGTCAGCGTACCATGCGGGTAGCCCAGGATCTATACGAAGGATTAGAGATGGGCAAAGAAGGAACCGTAGGTCTTATCACTTATCTAAGAACTGATTCTACCAGAGTATCCTCTACGGCTCAGGAAGAAGCAGCCAGCTTTATAAGCGAGCAATATGGCCGAGAATATGTACCATCCCAACCCAATCAGTATAAAAGCCGCAAATCGGCCCAGGATGCCCATGAGGCAATTCGTCCCACCTCAGTTTACAGAACTCCTGACTCGGTAAAGCCATTTTTGTCCCGGGATCAATATCGGCTTTATAAACTGATATGGGAGCGTTTTGTTAGCAGCCAGATGACACCTGCTGTTTATGACACGATTTCGGTGGATATTAAAGCGGGAGCTTATTTATGGAGGTCTACTTCTTCACAGCTAAAATTCGATGGGTATAAAAAGGTATATAACGATCAGGAGGGGGAAGAGAATAAAAACACCATACCTCCCCTTAAACCAGATGAAAAACTCTATTTGCTTAAGTTAGAACCTGAGCAGCATTTCACTCAACCGCCACCCCGCTTTACGGAAGCTAGTCTGGTAAAACTACTGGAAGAGAAGAACATTGGCCGACCCAGTACCTATGCGCCTATTATTGATACCATTCTCAAAAGGTATTATGTAGAACGGGTGAATAAACAATTTGTTCCTACTGAACTGGGCTTTATAGTGGTGGATCTACTGAAGGAGAATTTTAATAACATCATGGAAGTAGAATTCACGGCTGAGTTGGAAGAAGATCTGGATCGCATAGAAGAAGGACAGATGGACTGGCGGAAGGTAATAAAAGAGTTTTATCAACCATTTGCAGAAGATCTGGAAAAAGCTCAGCAACTGATCGAAAAGGTGGAAATCAAAGATGAGGAGGCCGGTAAAGATTGCCCTCAATGTGGGCGGCCTCTCCTTATTAAATACGGACGTTTTGGGAAGTTCTTAGCTTGCTCGGGATTTCCTGAGTGCCGGCACACGGAATCTATTAATGAAGATATCGGGGTAAAATGCTTTCAGTGTGGGGGGGACATTATTGCCCTTAAATCCAAAAAGGGACGCAGATTTTACGGTTGTAGCAATTATCCGGATTGTTCATTTCGGTCCTGGAATAAACCTACCGGTGAAAAATGCCCTCATTGCGGGGATGCCATGGTAGAGAAAAATGACCGTAAACAGGGGGTACAGGTCATATGTCAAAACAGCGAATGCAAGCATCGACAGGAAGTGAGTGTGTAATTGGCAGTAGTACACGTGATTGGCGGCGGCCTGGCCGGGTGTGAGGCTGCCCACTATATTGCTAACCAGGGTATCGAGGTCATTCTTTGGGAGATGCGACCTGATCAAACTACTCCGGTACATCGGACTCCATACCTGGCGGAATTAGTCTGTAGCAACTCGCTCAAATCGGAACAGGAACATACCGCCCAGGGTTTGCTTAAAACTGAGATGCGAATCCTGGGTTCATTATTACTTCAATGTGCCGAACAAACTCGAGTGCCTGCGGGCAGCGCCCTGGCGGTCGATCGCGATTTGTTTGCCGAGAAGGTCACCAGACTGTTAGAGGATCATGCTAACATCGAGATCATTCGTCAAGAAGTGGTAGACATACCCAAAGACCAACATGTCATTATTGCCACTGGACCACTAACCTCCCCACGACTGTGGCAAAATCTGCAAGAACTGACTGGTACTGATAACCTGTTTTTCTATGATGCGGTTGCCCCCAGTGTAACCACAGCCAGTTTGGATATGAGCACGATTTACCGGGCCTCCCGTTATGGCAAGGGAACTGATGATTATCTTAACTGCCCCTTGACCAAAGAGGAGTATGAATCATTTCATCAAGCCATGGTCGAAGCTGATATAGCCGAGGGCCATAGTGTTGACCAAGGTCTGTTTTTTAATGCCTGTATGCCGGTGGAGGTTTTAGCCCGACAGGGAATCGATACCCTCCGCTACGGGCCCATGCGCCCGGTAGGTCTGAATAATCCTCGTGATAATTCCCGACCTTATGCGGTGGTGCAACTGCGGCAGGAAGATAAAGACGGCAGAATATTTGGATTGGTAGGATTTCAGACTCGTCTCAAATGGGGCGAGCAGGATCGGATATTTCGCATGATACCGGGGTTGGCAAAGGCTGAATTTGTACGCTATGGAGTGATGCACCGTAACAGCTATATCAATAGCCCACAATTACTGCAGCCTACTCTGCAGTTGAAAAACAATCCCCAACTATTTTTTGCCGGTCAGATCACCGGGGTAGAAGGTTATATGGAATCGGCTGCTACCGGCATAATCGCTGGAATCAATGTCGCTCGCACCTGTAAGGGTCAACAACCGCTTATACCAGGTGAAAATACCATGATAGGTGCTCTACTTCGATTTATTTCTACAGCCAGTAGTGTTAACTTCCAACCTATAAACGCTAGTTTTGGTTTGCTGCCAGAGCTGGTTCCTGCCGTGAAGAATCGCCAGAAACGCTACCAGGGATATGTGGAGCGAGCTATACTGCAGACGAAAGAATATTCAGAATTGTTGCGGCTGTAGTTGTAAAATTGTCAGACATATGCTAGGATGGGCTTTATAGGTAGAATATAGAGGCGATTATATGCTATTTCAACATGTGGAAGGATTTCTGGACTATCTTCGAATTGAGAAAAGTGCATCAACATTAACCTTAGTTAGTTATCGAACCGACCTGGGGCAATTTTTGTCATTTCTAGCCCGACAATATTCTGTCTCTCGCCAAGATATTTCCGCCGAATTATTAAACCATAAATCAGTACGTGAGTATTTGGCACAACTACAAGAAAAGGGTATGAGTCGTTCGACTATGGCACGTAAATTAGCTGCTCTGCGTTCATTTGTACGCTACTTGTGCCGGGAGAATGTTCTGCGCAACAATCCTATCGCGGCTGTATCCACCCCCAAGCAGGACAAAAGACTCCCCAAATTCCTTTATCCTTTGGAAATCCAAATACTGATGGATGCTCCGGATACCTCCAAACCACTTGGTTTAAGAGATAAGGCTATACTGGAAACCCTCTATGCGGCCGGTTTGCGGGTCAGTGAACTGGTCGGGTTAAAAGTAAACGATGTGTATTTTGATGAAGAACTGATCAAAGTATTTGGAAAAGGGAGCAAAGAGCGCATTGTTCCATTGGGAAGTCAGGCACTTCTTAGCCTAAACAATTATCTGCAAAAGGGGCGCCCTTTTCTGGAGAAAGGCAAACAAGAAGCCCTATTTCTAAACAGATTGGGGACGCAACTGTCAGATCGAAGTGTCCGTAATATCATAAACAAATATGTGGAGGAAGCTGCCTTGCAACAGAAGGTAAGTCCTCATACCTTGAGACATTCATTTGCTACTCATTTACTCAATGGTGGGGCGGATTTGCGTTCTGTACAAGAACTGTTAGGGCATGTAAAGCTATCTACCACTCAGATATACACACATCTTACCACAGAGAATATTCAGCAAGTGTACCATGAAACTCACCCGCGGAGGTAAAGCTATATGTTTCAGGCAACCACAATCGTAGCAGTTCGTAAAGGTGCTCAGACTGCCATTGCTGGAGACGGACAGGTCACCATGGGTCAAAATACCGTTATGAAGCATCATGCCAATAAGATCAAGAAACTGGCTGACGGTAATGTAATTGTAGGATTTGCCGGCGCAGTGGCCGATGCCTTCACGTTATTCGCTAAGTTCGAAGAGAAATTAAAACAGGCCAATGGCAATTTAACCAAGGCGGCGGTGGAGGTGGCCCGGGAATGGAGAACCGATCGAGTGCTCCGTAATCTAGAGGCCCTGCTGTTGGTGGCAGACCGGGAAAAAATGTTTATTATATCAGGTACGGGGGAGGTAATTGAACCGGATGACGGAATAGCGGCGATTGGTTCAGGCGGATCCTATGCTATGGCAGCGGCACGTGCCCTAGCTCGCCATACTGATTGGGAAGCGGCAGCCATCGTGAAGGAAGCTCTTTTAATTGCCTCCGAGATATGTGTTTATACCAATGATGAGATAACCGTACAGGTGATTGATTAATCAAAGGAAAGGAAGACCAGAGTGGAACCTTGGAATATGACCCCACGTGAAATAGTCCAGGAACTGGACAAACATATTGTCGGTCAAAATGCAGCCAAAAAAGCAGTCGCTATTGCTTTGCGTAATCGTTATCGTCGCAAAATGCTCAGCGAGGAACTGCGGGAGGAAGTCTATCCCAAAAACATAATAATGATTGGTTCTACCGGAGTGGGTAAAACCGAAATCGCCCGCCGCCTGGCACGTTTGGTGAAAGCACCATTTATAAAAGTAGAAGCATCAAAATTTACTGAAGTTGGTTATGTGGGACGGGATGTTGATTCGATGGTGAGAGATCTCGTACAGACTTCCATACGTATGGTGAAAAGCGACAAATATGAGGAGGTGGAAGACAAGGCAAAACAGCTGGCAGAGGAGCGCATTGTTGATAGTATACTACCTTTGCCCAGACCAAAAAGCCGCGCTTCTAAAAACCCGTTTGAGTTTCTCCTGGGAGGAATGAGCGAACCGAGTGATAGTGACGACAGTTTGGACGCCCGTGTTCATGAGGCAGAGCAGAAGCGTCAAATTATTCGTCAAAAGTTGTCTCGCATGGAGTTGGAACAGGAAATCATAGAAATCGAAGTGGAAGAAAATAATGCGTCTTTTATGGAGGTTTTCTCTGGATCTGGGGTTGAAGAAATGGGCATAAACCTCCAGGATATGTTTGGCAACTTAATTCCTAAGAAACGTAAAAAGCGGCGGGTAACGGTCGAAGAAGCCAAAAAAATATTTACTCACGAAGAAGCTCAACGCTTACTGGACATGGATGAGATTCACCGTGAGGCTATTATGCGAGCGGAACAGGACGGAATCATATTTCTCGATGAAATTGATAAAATTGCCGGCAAGGACAGTGGCTATGGGCCTGATGTCTCTCGGGGAGGCGTGCAGAGGGACATTCTACCCATTGTGGAGGGTTCAACTGTGGTAACCAAATATGGTCCAGTGAAAACCGATCACATACTTTTCATTGCTGCGGGAGCTTTTCATGTGAGCAAACCCTCCGACTTAATTCCTGAATTACAGGGTCGATTTCCTATTCGGGTGGAGTTGGAAAGCCTCACCCGCGAAGACTTACGCAGAATATTTGTTGAGCCCCACAATTCTCTGGTTAAGCAGTATGTTGCTTTACTAGAGACCGAAAAAGTACATATTTCTTTTACGGATGAAGCTATTGACTATATTGCTGATATGGCTTTTGAAGTGAATGCTAAAACGGAGAATATTGGTGCCAGAAGGTTGTACACTATAATAGAAAAGGTATTGGAAGACTTGCTTTTCGATGCTCCCGACCATGCACAGGAAACTATTATTATAGACAAAACCTACGTAGCAGAGCGTCTGAAGAAGATTGTTGAAGATGAGGATCTCAGCAGATACATCTTGTAGGAGGTTTATCAAAGTGCAGAAAACAATATTACAGAAGTCAAGAGCTATTAATAAGATTTTACAGAAGATTGCGGGTTATCCCGTAGATTTCTTTGAGATGGCAGAAGTATTGGCTGATAACCTGGAGTGCAGCGTTTTTATTGTAGGACGTCGGGGCGGAATCGGCGGCTATGCCTTTCACGAAGGGGCTACTTGTGGAGAAATTGAACACTTGACGAGCCATGCGGAACGCTTTCCCGAGAGTTTTAATCAAGAATTTATGAACCTGTATGAAACCAGAGCCAATTTTGTTTTGGAAGAAGGCCGCCGCTGTGTTTTTAATCCGGATAATGTTGATTGTGACTGTTCCAAGCGAATCTGGTCCATAACTCCTGTCTTTGGAGGAGCGCGCCGTATAGGCACCTTGATTATGATGCGCGAAAATCTTGAATTTAGTGATGAGGATATTGTTCTGGCTGAGTATGGGGCTATCGTAGTAGCCAACGAAATAATGCGTATGCGGGCTGAACGAGTTGAGGAAGAAGCCCGTAAAAAAGCTTCCGTGCAGATCGCTTTGGCTACTTTATCTTACTCGGAAAGAGAAGCCATTGAACACATCATTGCAGAATTGGATGGTTCAGAAGGTTTACTAGTAGCCAGCCGAATCGCTGATAAAGTCGGCATAACCCGTTCAGTTATTGTCAGTGCTTTACGTAAGTTTGAAAGTGCTGGGGTTATTGAATCTCGATCCCTGGGGATGAAAGGTACATATATAAAAGTGCTCAATGACTACCTTTTCGAAGAACTGAAACGCCAGTAGGGATTTTCATTACAGACTGATTGAGTAAGTTATCTATTAAGATGACTAGCCTGCTTGATAAGGCTAGTCATTAATTTTTGCAAAATTCGGCCTTTTTTACCCAATATTTTTGTGAATAGCAGGATTTTTGGGCGATAAAGTAGAAGAAATGGCCAGGAGGTGATGAATATGTTTAGCAGAATATTCAACTCACCCACCCAGAAGCTTCTGGCTAATGCTCTGGATGGATCCGAGCTTCGCAATAGAGTAACTGCCAATAACATTGCTAATGCCAATACGCCCGACTTTAAGCGTAGTGAAGTTCTTTTTGAGGAACAGCTACGTCAGTTAGTAGTTGATCAAAAACAGCCTACCCCACTAAAAGTAACCAATCCTCGGCATATTCAAGTGGCAAGAAATCCAAAAGAATTTAGACCGGAAGTATATGAGTTAAATGATTTGAGCTATCGCAACGATGGTAATAATGTGGATATCGAGGTTGAAACGTCCACTATGATCAAAAACAGTCTCTATTATAACGCAGTCAGTTCCAGTATGACTCAGGAGATCCGACTGCTGAGAATGGCAATTACGGGGAGGAGTTAATCATGTCTTTTCTGTCCAGTCTGGATATTAGCGCTTCCGGCCTTTCAGCGCAACGCTTGCGTATGGATACTATCGCTAACAACATGGCCAATGCTGAGACTACCAGAAACAGCAATGGAACAGGACCATATCGCCGCCAGGTAGTAGTATTTGAAGCGCGTTCAGCCCAGAGTACCAGTAAGTTCAAGAGTATTATGCAGGATAGTATTAATCAACAGGTGGGAAATGGGGTGCGTGTTAAAGAGATTCGCGAGGTAAATGAAGCCGAAGCTCCTTATCGCCGGGTTTATGAACCATCGCACCCAGATGCTGATGAACAGGGATATGTAAACTATCCTAATGTGAACATTGTAGAGGAAATGATCAACATGATCTCAGCTACTCGTGCCTATGAAGCCAATGCCAAAGTCATAGAATCTACCAAATCAATGGCGACAACAGCCTTACGAATTGGACAGTAAGGGAGGTAGCTAAATGCGTCTGGAACTGTTAGATGCTAACTTTGTTCCAAAAAATATCACCGAATCCAACGATCCCCGGGTGTCTTCCGGCAGCTTTATTGAATATCTAAATAATGCTCTACAGGATGTAGATAGATTACAGGTTGAGGCTTCCGCTGGGGCCCAGAAGATGGCCCTGGGCGATGAAGAGTTTCTTCACAACACGGTACTGGCTTACGAGAAGGCTAGCTTAGCTCTTCAGCTCACTTTAGAAATCCGTAATCGAATTGTCGAAGCTTATCAGGAAATCATGCGAATTCAAATGTGATTGTTATATTGATTGTTGAGGAGTAAGCCACATGGAAAACCTAGTGACCAGTCTTAAGCAGTTGTGGACAAATATCAAGGAATTTTGGAGTAAACTAACCCTGAACCAAAAAGTAATCGGCTCAGGGGTAGTTTTACTTGTGACTATAATGATACTAGTAATGGTCTTAAACATGGCCCCATCGAAACCCATGGAAGTTCTTTATACTGATCTCACTCCCAAAGACGCTGCCGCTATCATCGAGAAATTGGATGAAGAGCGAATCACCTACCAACTTGAAAACGAAGGCACCACGATTTTAGTACCATCTGAAAGCAAGTACAATACCCGCCTAAAACTTGCTGCTGAGAATTTGCCCCAGGGCCACGCTGGTCTGGAACTATTTCGGGAAACCAGTTTTGGCGAAACCCAAATGGACAAAAAAGTAAAATACCAGGAAGCCCTACAGGGAGAATTAGCCAGAACTATTCAATCCTTAGACAAAGTCAGAGCTGCCAATGTGATTCTGGCCATGCCAGAAGATACCCTTTTTTCGGATAACGAACAGCCTGCCAAAGCATCGGTGGTAATACGTACTCAGGATAGCCAGGTCTTGACTTCCCGGGAAGTACAGGGAATTCTTAATCTGGTTGCTAACAGTGTAGAAGGCCTGACTACGGAGAATGTAGTTATTGTTGATCAATATGGCAATATGGTCTCTGACAATATGTTGCTAGATAATCAAAACATAACTAGCCAGGTTCAGGCTCAAATGCTGATGAAGCGATCCTTTGAAAAAGAGAAAGAAAAAGCTATCCAGACTATGTTGGATAAAACACTAGGGCAGGATAATTCTGTGGTGCGCGTGCATGCGGATCTTATTTTTGACAACCGGGAACAGCGGGATGAACGCTACTTTCATGATGAAGACGGACCATTTATACGCAGTCAGTCCATCACCGAGGAAGCCAGCACCCAGACTACTGTTAATCCAGTTGGTATTCCAGGTACCGACACCAATATTCCCCAGTATTTAGAGGTGGATCCCAATGCTCAGGGAGAATCTACCTATGAAAGGGAAACCAGTGACACCAATTATGAGATCAACCGTACCGAAACAGTAACTCAATTTGCCAAAGGAGATGTTAACTATAACAATTTAACTGTCTCGGTTTTGGTTAACCGTTCTTCTCCTCAGCAAGAAACCTTGGGCGATACCGAGGAGGTGCGCATTGAGAAAATACGTTCCATTGTTGCTAGTGCCACTGGACTTAAACCGAATAACAATGACGGGGTCAGTTTGGAAGATCAGATTTCGGTAGCTTTGATCGATTTCTATACTGAACCGCAGCCAGAACCAGCAGCACAATCTGTAATCAGCCAATTGATGCAATCACCTTTAGCTCCTGTACTGATTGCGCTTTTAGCCCTTCTGTTATTGGCATTAATCATACTCTTGCTGCGCAAACGTTCGGCGACCGCTGAAATAGAAGAACTTGACTCCCAGTTTGAAACCGTAGCCGAAGAAGAGTTGCGCTTGGAGGATCTCATCGATAAGAAGATGACACCAGAAGAAAGAGAGCGCCAGAGAGTTCGCCAGGAAGTAGATAAACTGATCGAAGAAAACCCCGAAGATGCCGCTCAAGTATTACGGGCCTGGTTATCAGAGGATATGAGGTGATTTGAGACATGGCAGTTGTTGGAAAAAGGGCATTAAGTGGTCGGCAAAAGGCCGCCAACTTCCTAATATTTCTGGGACCTGAAAAATCGGCTCTATTGTTTCAACATTTGAACGAAGAAGAAATCGAACAGATCACCCTGGAAATCGCGAATGTTCGCACGGTGGCTAATGAACATGTAGACGATATATATCGAGAGTTTTTTGAAATGGCTTTGGCTAGTCAGTATATTGGTCAAGGTGGTATTTCTTATGCCAAAGAAGTTCTAGAAAGAGCTTATGGCTCTGAAAAAACGGTAGAAATAATCAGCCGCATATCTGCTTCATTACAGGTGCGGCCTTTTGACTTTATGCGAAAGACTGAAGCGGGGCAGTTGCTCAATTTTATTCAGTCAGAACATCCCCAGACTATTGCCTTGATATTAGCTTATCTCGATGCTGACAAAGCGGCCATGATTATTTCAGCACTTCCCACCGATCGGCAGTCAGAGGTTGCCAAACGTATTGCTATTATGGACACTACTTCGCCTGAAGTGATCAAGGAAGTAGAAAGAGTTCTGGAACGCAAATTATCTTCTATTGCCCCTCAGGAGTTAACTAATGCCGGCGGAGTCAAGTCGGTAGTAGAAATTATTAACCGCGTGGATCGCGGCACTGAGAAGACCATCATGGAGGCGCTGGAAATCCAGGATCCCGAGTTGGCCGAAGAAATCAAAAAGCTCATGTTTGTTTTCGAGGATGTGGTACTGTTGGACAACCGTTCCGTTCAGCGCGTGTTGCGTGAAGTGGAGTCACAGGATTTGGCTCTGGCTCTCAAGGGTGCCAGCGGGGAAGTATCCGAAAAAATCTTTACCAATATGTCATCTCGTGCATCGGAAATGCTGCGTGATGATATTGAATATATGGGCCCAGTACGTTTGCGGGATGTTGAAGAAGCTCAGCAACGCATCGTCAATGTTATTCGCCGCTTAGAAGAGATGGGAGAAATAGTGATTGCCCGGGGCGGAGGAGATGAGATCATTGTCTAAGATTATAAAAGGTGATCATCTTCAGGTTTCCGAGCCTCGTTTGCTGGAATTGAGCGAGATATTGCCCAGTCTGGAACAGGAAGAAATAAAACCAGCTTCGATAGAATGGCCCGAAGACACTGATTCAGTTATGGATGTGCAAGACGAGGCGGCTCGTATTATGCAGGAAACTGAACAAATGATGGTAGATCTTCTGCAAAAGGCGCGTAATGAAGCCCACGATATCTTGGACAGTGCCCGGGAAGAAGCTGAAATAACTCGCAGAAAAGCCCAGGAGGAGGCCCAACAACTGCGTGAGATAGCTTTCCAGGAAGGTTACCAGGAGGGAGTTACATCGGCTCAGCTAGCCATGCAGGCAGAACTATCTGCAACCACCCAACAATGCCAACAGATGCTGGATGAGGCTCGCACCACGAAGATGAACATGTTTCGCAGCAGTGAAGCAGATATGTTAAGAGTCTGCCTGGCAGTTGCCAAAAGGGTGGTGGCCGCTGAGGTGACTACTAATCCTAAGGTAGTATGTTCTATTCTGGAGGAAGCTTTATCATATATTGACCAACCTGACAATCTAACCCTAAGTGTCAATCAAAAAGACCTGGAAACCGTATTAGAACTAATGCAAAGTAGTAATTTATCCGATATTGGTAATAAGGTGGCATTGGATGTTCAAGTTGACAATCGTATGAGCCCTGGAGGGGTGCGACTGGACAGTGAGATTGGGACTGTAGATGCCCGACTGGAAACTCGACTTGCTAATGTGGAAAAAGCGTTTCAGGAAGTGTTTTTGGATGAATGAACCCACTCGACTGCAAGCCGATAAGGTGGTAGAAATGGTAGAGAGATTACCGGTTTGTCACCTTAAGGGAAAGATTTCCCAAGCCATTGGCTTAACGCTGGAAGCAACCGGACCGCGTTTGAGTTTGGGCGAGTTATGTTACATTCGCACTAATCATGGCACCCACCAGTATGTGCCGGCAGAAGTAGTTGGCTTTAGGAACAATCGCACTCTCTTGATGCCCTTAGGTGAGTTGGAAGGGATCGGCCCCGGCAGTGAGTTGATAGCTAGTGGCATTACTCTGCGAGTTAACGTGGGTATGCAACTGCGGGGCAGAGTTCTGAATGGGTTGGGAGAACCCATCGATGGCAAAGGTCCCTTGCGTACAACCATTACTTATCCAGTCATGAATCAACCCCCTGGACCGTTAAGCCGCCAACGAATTACCGAGATATTACCAGTGGGAGTAAAGGCCATCGATGCTCTCATCACGGCCGGAAAAGGTCAGCGTATGGGAATACTGGCTGGAAGCGGAGTGGGGAAAAGTACCTTAATGGGTATGATTGCTCGCAATACCGAGGCCGATTTGAATGTGATAGCCCTGGTGGGAGAACGAGGACGTGAAGTACGAGATTTTTTGGAACGGGATCTGGGAGATAAGGGGCTGGAACGCTCAGTAGTAGTTGTCGCTACCTCAGACCAGCCAGCCTTGGTAAGGATCAAGGGTGCTTTTGTTGCAACCAGTATTGCTGAGTATTTTAGGGATCAGGGCCTAGATGTACTTTTATTGATGGACTCTTTGACCCGTTTTGCTTTAGCCCAGAGAGAAGTGGGACTTGCCACTGGCGAACCTCCTGCTACCCGAGGCTATACACCGTCGGTTTTTGCTCTGTTGCCACGTTTATTGGAACGAGCCGGTACCTCTCAAAATGGTACCATTACTGGATTATACACGGTATTGGTAGAGGGCGATGATATGAATGAACCTATTACAGATGCGGTGCGGGGTATAGTGGATGGCCATATTGCTTTAAGCAGAAACCTGGCCGCCATGAACATATATCCGGCCATTGACATTCTGAATAGTATCAGCCGTGTAATGATCGATATTGTAGAGCCTGCCCATATGCAAGCTGCTAACCGTTTTAGAAGTCTTCTGGCCACATACCAGGATGCTAGTGACCTGATCGACATCGGGGCTTATAAGCAGGGGGCTAATCCAAAGATTGACGAGGCTCTAGAGCATATCGATAATATGCAGAATTTTGTCCGTCAGGAAATATATGAGGATGCTCCATTTGAGCGCACTATTGATAACCTGCGACTAAGCATAGGAGAGCAGGTGATAAGTAAATGAAGCCTTTTGTTTATCGATTTGAACGCAAATTAGGCCTGGTTAGGCAGGAAGAGCAGGCAGTCAGACAGGAACTGCATCTTTTGATGATGGAACGTGACCGTATTGTGGAAGAACTGGATCATCTCCAATTACGCATACATGGATTGGAGGAGATAATCCGCAATTATCAGGGCAATTGGCTGGTACCGGAAGCAGGACTGTGTAAAGAATATCTGCCTATTGTCAAAGAACACTTTCTACACAAGACCGATGAACTGCTGCAAGCTGAAGAAAGGGTAGAAGAGGCCCGCAACCGGGTCATAGAAAAGAAACGCGAAACGAAAACCTACGAAAAACTGCGAGAGAATGACTGGCAGGATTATCGCTATGAGTTGAATCGTGAAGAGCAGAAGGAGATCGATGAACTGGCTATGGCAGCCGAAATCCGCAATGTCAGCCGTAAGGGAACAGGATCATGAATATTATTAAAGGTGGTTTATTAACCCTAATAGTTGTGGCGATCATCAGTGGCTCTGTATATATGTTAATGGTAATGGATATTATTCCGGCTCCTGCATTGTTACAAAAACTACCAGTGGTGGGGGAGCGGCTTGTGCCGGAAAACAAGGTACTCTTAACCGCTGAAGAAAAGCTGCAAGAGAAGAGCGCCCAGCTAGAAAAAGACTTAACTCAGCGGGATGAGGAGATCGAAGAACTACAGAGCCAGCTGGAAGAAGCTGATAAGGAGATAAAAAGAGTTGCTACTCTTAACCAAGAACTGCAGAGTGAAAATGAATCCTTAAAACAACAGATTGAAGATTTGCAGACCGGCCGCGCAAATCAACAAGCCGCCTATAAGGACATGGCCAACTATTTTACTGAAATGAAAGCGCAAGAGGCTGCTGATCTGATATCCCGTCAAAGGGATCAGGATATTATTGGTATATTAAGCGAAATGGAGACTAGTAAGGCAGCGGATATCCTGGAAAAGATGGATCGGGACAAGGCCGCTGCTATTACCAGGCAGATGTTGGCAGTATCACCTTAGATGCAGCCTTCATTTATAAATTTTTGAAAGGAGGTGAACAGGATTAGAGCAGAGATGATTTTCAATACTGTAGCCAATAAGCCACCTGAAGCAGCTATTCGCCCGGGAAGACCTTCATCAGATACCCAAAGCAATTTTCGAAGCACTTTGCAGGAGGTAACCCAACGTCGGGAACCAATTAAACCCCAGTCGTCCGATCCAGGTTCTAAGCCGATCGGTGACGAAACTGTTAATACTGAGGTCACCTCAATGATGGAAGAGTCCAAGTCCAGCTCAGACCAGAAGGCTGAGGAGATGACAGCGGCGGTTTCGGCGACCTCAGTTAAGCTCGACTCAGCCCCGGATGGGTCTTCTCAAGCAGAAGAGATGGAGGAAATGACCCCCATAGTAGTGTCATCCTCCCCTGAACCAGAGTTGATCAGCAAGGCCACTGAGGAGCAAGTCCAGATGAAAGTAGCAGCGACTATAGCTGAAACCGTGCTAATAAGCACGACTGCAGGACAAGCTCAAGATTTGGTGGAAAAGGTAGCTACCACTGGATCAGTTACGATCTCCAGCAACGGGATGAATACCGGGGCGTTATCCGAGGGACTTGTGTCAGAACAGTCTCAGCCAGGTTCTACCAGTACCACTGTTGTTACCAATATGACCAATCAAGATAACGTTAGTGACACAGCAGCTAGATTAGTAGCCCATGCTGATGTCAAAACCGCGACCCAACAGGAGAACAGTAGAGTGACCGAGTTTTTATCCCCGGTGATAAGTAAGGCGGCAGAAGCTCAAAAGTTTGGAGAAACTCAGGCTAAATCAGACCAACAGAGCGCGAAAGAATGGGCCGAATTTGAAAACCGTAAACTAGCCGGAGAGAGGGTCAACATGATGCAACCATCGTCATCAGGAGAGAACAAACAGACTGGTGGAGAACCACGTATGGATAATGCTTTTCCCGTGGCTCGCGCCGAAGGCACCCAGGTAAAGTTTGCAGAATTCAATCAGGTGCTTCCTAAGGCGGATGTTCCAAACACTACGGTAGATTCCCAGGATGTATTAAATCAGATCGTACGCAAAGCCGAACTGATGTTTAGACTGAACAGTTCACAGATGAAGATCGAACTGCATCCCGAATTTCTAGGTAAGCTGACCATCAAAGTGATGGTTGAAGAAGGAGCAGTTACCGCTCGGTTTATTACTGACAATCATCAAGTAAAACAGATGTTGGAAGCAAATCTGGGTATGCTCAGACAAACCCTGGAGAGCCACGGGATGAAAGTGGAAAGAGCCGAAGTGGATGTGCAGTTGAATCAGGGTGGTCTATTTGACGGATCTGAAGGTCAACAGGGATGGAACTGGGGTCACCGATTGCCCCTCAGGACAACTGGCGCAAGTCTGACCGATGACAATGCTTATGATGCGGTCGGTTTTCTTCACGAAGATCTGGCCCAAGTCGATCACTATGGCATTCAAGCCGATGGCAGTCTAAACTTTTTGATTTAGGAGGTGAAAAAGTGGCAGTAAGTACGAACTATACATATGTACCATTTCTCAATAATGACGACACCAGCACCAATAAAAATCAGGTCAAAGATGGCAGTGTGCTGGGTAAAGATGACTTCTTAAAACTAATGGTTACTCAACTACGGCATCAGAACCCATTGGAACCAATGGATAATACTGAATATATCTCCCAGATGGCTTCCTTTAGTGCTTTGGAACAAATGAACAATCTGAATACCAGCTTTGAAAAAATGGCAGCCCTGTGGTCTGATTACTTGATTCCCCAAATGCAGTGGCAGCAGGCCGCCCAAGTACTTGGTAAAACAGTGACCTATCAGAATCCTTCTACCGAAGAAGGTGCTCCGGGTTTTCTTACCGGTATGGTAGATTCGGTTCTAGCTAGGGATGGGCAGATATTTTTTATAATCAATGATACCGAGATATCTATGGACAGTGTCACCCAGATATGGGCCCAGAGTGACCCAAGCCTGGAACTCCTGGAAGATATTCGGGATCAGGTGAAAGATTTTTTAGGTAATATGGAAATGACTGAGGATGAGGCTCATGGATAACCGGATTTATTTTCCGCCGACAACGATCCCTCCCACTAATGTGGGGAAGGTCGATACCAAGAAAACAGCGACATCTGCCGGTGCTTTTAAGGAAGTACTGGAGAAGAAAATCGCCGGAGAACTGAAGTTTTCCCAGCATGCTCAGGAACGTCTCAAATCCCGGCAAATCAATCTGGGCGACTTGGAAATGAAACAGCTGCAGGAGGCAGTGGGCCGAGCCCGAGCCAAAGGGGCCCGCGAATCACTGGTCTTAATGGGAGAACTGGCTCTGGTAGTCAGTGTTAAGAACAATACCGTGATAACAGCGGTGGACGGTGCTAACTTAAGGGAAAACGTTTTCACCAATATTGATAGCGCTGTTATAATCTAGGGCTGGACCTCTTTGAGGAAGCCCTGAATGCTGAATGATTGAAGCATTCCAACTGCTTGAAAAATCAAAGGAGGTTAACGCTTATGATGCGTTCCATGTATTCAGCCGTATCCGGGCTGAAGAACCATCAAACCAGAATGGATGTAATCGGTAATAACATCGCCAATGTAAATACCACCGGGTTCAAGAAAAGCCGGGTGGTGTTCAAAGACTCACTTTATCAAAGCTTACAAGGTGCCTCGCGGGCTACTGGTGACCGAGGAGGAACCAACCCTATGGCTATCGGATTGGGTATGACCTTAAGCAGTGTCGACCAGATTCATACTCCCTCCACCACTACCTATACCAATAAAACTACTGATTTAGCTATTGACGGTAACGGCTACTTTGTGGTAGAAAGTGCCGGAGAAACATTCTACAGTCGGGCTGGTAATTTTGACTTTGACGAATGGGGCAACTTTGTCAATACCTCCAACGGCTATCGGGTCATGGGCTGGATGGCTGATAAAGATGGCATTATTGATACCGTGAAAGAATGTCAGGCTATTGATATCTCCGCTCTGAAATCAGTGCCTCCCAATGCTACTACCGAGATGCGCTTTACCGGCAATCTTAATTCAAATATTGGCGTCAACTATGCCGTGGATACTAGTGATCCTCCCAAACCTAAGGCGTTCAATCCCGCCTCCGATTCACCGGTTGGCGGGGAAGCGGTGATCACCTCCAGGGATGTCTACGACGAATTGGGCAACAAACATATTGTTTATTTCCGCTTTTTTAAAGCCGGTACTGCTTTCTCAGACACAAATTCCAATGATCAAGTAGAGGATGGGGAGTTAAGTGACATCAAATGGTATTGTGATATATCTCTAGATCCCGAATTTGCCGATCCAGTTGGTACAGATATTGCAGCCAATACCGTCCGGCAAGAGTTAGGATTTGATCTAGGCGGTTATTTAACCGGACCAAAATCTATCAATATAGTTATTGAACGCACTCCAGAAACAAATGATATTGATTTTGATATAGATCTGTCTAGATTAACCCAGTGGGAGTCCAAGTCAACTGCCTGGGCTGAATACCAGGATGGTTATACCATGGGCAGTTTGACCAGTTTTACCATTGGTCAGGATGGCACTATTCAAGGGGTTTATGACAATGGGACTACCAAGAATCTGGCCCGAGTAGCTCTGGCCAACTTTCAGAATCCTTCCGGACTTACGCAAACGGGCAACAGCCTGTTCCAGGTCTCCAACAACTCGGGTGATCCCCTGATTGGTGCGCCTGGAGACGAAGGCATGGGGGCGGTACTGCCCAGCAGTTTGGAGATGTCCAATGTTGATCTGTCGGAGGAATTTACTGATATGATTGTTACCCAGAGGGGCTTTCAAGCCAACTCGCGTATCATTACTACTTCCGATGAGATGCTGCAAGAACTGGTTAATCTGAAACGCTAGTAAATTATTCTTCCCGGGGATTTTTCCCCGGGAAGGCAATGAGGTGAAACTTTGATCTATTTGACCCGTCTAAATGGCGACAAGATTATGGTCAATGTTGATATGCTGGAAATGCTGGAGGAAACACCCGATACGGTGGTTACTTTGACCACGGGCAAAAAGATCGTGGTCAAAGAGTCAACCCGGCAGATCCGTGAGCAGGTCATCGCTTTTCGTAAGCTGATCGAGACCAGGCTCAAGAAATAGAAGTCCAGGAGGGATGCAGGTTGTCGGAAGAAAAGCCCGCAGAAGTGACAACTAAGAAATCTGATCTAAGAATCATTGTTATCGGACTGGTTTTTTTCCTGGTGGCTATGGCAGGCACCTACTTTTTCATAAGCAGTATGATGGCTCCCCTGCTGCCAGAAAAAGAGTCGGAAAAAGCAGAAACGGCTACAGGAAATCTGGTATCTATTGGCGAATTCACTACTAATGTGAATGATGTGGCTGGCAGTCGCTTCTTAAGAGTGGAAGTATATGTCGAAGTCTCTAAAGAAGACAAAAAGAATCAGGAAATAATTAATGAAGCCATGCCTATTATAGAAGACACTATTTTGAGCATTATGTCCTCGAAAACGGTGGCCGACCTCGATGTACGCAATCGCGACAACTTGAAGGCCGAGATAAAGAACGAACTGAATAAAAAAATTGGTTCTAAAATTATCCAGAATGTTTATTTTACCAGTTTTATTATGCAGTAGCCCTTATTTTGCAGAGTGACAAGGGGGGAGAAACGTGAGTGAAGTCCTGTCTCAGTCGGAAATAGATTCATTGTTATCTGCATTAAGCAGCGGATCAATTGACGCCAATGAGTTAAAACAAGAACAGACCAAGAAAAAAGTAAAGGTTTACGATTTTCGCAGACCCAACAAGTTTTCAAAAGATCAGATACACACCTTGCATGTGATTTTTGAAAACTACACACGGTCGTTGGGAACTTACTTGTCGGCGCAATTGAGAGCACCCATTCAGATGGATATTATCTCCGTAGAGCAGTTGACCTATGAAGAGTTTATTCGCTCTATTCCCAACCCAACTATATTAAATATTTTTTCGCTCTATCCCCTGGAAGGCAGTGCCATTATGGAAATCAACCCCAGTATTGGATTCGCTTTTCTGGATCGATTGCTGGGGGGGCCGGGTGATACCCTTAATAAGGTGCGCGGCTTGACGGAAATCGAACAGACGGTCATGGAGCGTATGGGTCAGAAAATGCTGAATTACCTGTCTGAGCCGTGGGGGAGCATCATTGAACTAGAGCCGTCGCTGGATCGGATTGAGACTAACCCGCAGTTTACTCAGTTGGTATCCCCCAGTGAAATTATGATTATAATCTCGCTGGAAACCCAAATGGGTGATTTGATAGGTATGATAAATATCTGTATTCCATTTTTGGTTCTAGAACCAATTATGGATAAACTGAGTGTACATTTCTACTATTCAGCTTCTAGCTCCAAGAGTGATGAAGAAAGTATTGCTGTTATAAAAGACCGACTTCAAAAAACTGAGATACCCGTTAAGGTTATCCTAGGGAAAACAACTATCACCGTCAGAGACCTGCTGGATCTGTCGGTGGGAGATGTAGTCCCCTTGGAACGAAGTATTCATGAGGAATTGGAAGTGGCCATCGGCCAAACTACCAAATTTCGAGGTAAACCTGGTATTTGGGGCAACAAGATTTCCCTGCAAATATCTCAGGTTATAAAGGAGGGAAACCAAGATGAGTGATGGCATTTTATCTCAGGAAGAGATTGATGCTTTATTAAAAGGAGACAGCCCAGAGGCGGAAACAACTGAAACACCGAAATCATTTACCATAACCGATTTTGAAGAGGATGCCCTAGGCGAGATCGGTAACATTACCATGGGAACGTCTGCTACCACCTTGTCGACACTGTTGAAAAAGAAAGTTTCCATCACTACGCCCAAGGTAAGCATTACTACCCCTGAACAGTTGCGTGCTGATTACCCATTGCCTTATGTAGTGGTAGAAGTCAACTATACTCAGGGACTGCAAGGCTCCAATATCTTGATTGTCAAGGAGTCTGATGCCGTGATAATGTCGGATTTAATGATGGGGGGCCAGGGACTTATCGACCAATCCACCCTATCAGAGATAGACATGAGTGCGGTCAGCGAAGCCATGAATCAGATGATGGGATCATCCACCACCAGCTTGTCTTCTATGTTCAATCGACGTATAGATATTTCACCTCCGTCTCTTACTCTGGTAGATCTGGGCAAGAACAGCTTGGATTTTGCCAGTGAATATGATGAACTGGTGGCTATAAAGTTCAAGATGGAAATAGAAGACCTGGTTAATAGTGAAATAATGCAGATCATCCCCGTTGAAGCGGTGCAAGGCATGATGGCCTTACTGATGGGGAGCAGCACCGAAGAATCTGGAGCAGAGGTAGTGTTAGATACTCCCGAGCCAGAACCTGAAGTACCGGTCATGTCACAGTCGTCTGATATTGTTCCTGAACCAGAGATACCGGTGAGTAACCAGTCCTGGGAACAGCCCTACTATCAGAGCGAACCGTCACCGGTTCGCAAGAATCAACAATTTGCAGTACAACCGGTGCAGTTTGCCAATCTGCAGGAAATGTCCATCAATAATACTCCTCAGAATATTGGTCTTATTATGGATGTTCCCCTGGATGTATCTGTTGAACTTGGTAAAACTCGTAAAACTATCCATGATATTTTAGAACTTCACCAAGGAGCCATCATCCAATTAGATAAAATGGCTGGCGAACCAGTTGATTTATTGGTCAATGGTAAATTGATCGCCAAGGGCGAAGTGGTAGTAATAGATGAGACCTATGGTATTAGGATCACAGCCATTATCAGTCCGAGTGACCGAATGAACAAACTTCAATAAGCAGGAGGGCAATATGGGAAAGAGAGTGTTAATAGTTGACGATGCTGCTTTTATGCGCATGATGATCAAAGACATTCTGACCAAGAATGGATACGACGTGGTGGGAGAAGCCGAAAACGGACAAGTAGCAGTTGAAAAGTATCGCGATCTTAAACCTGATCTGGTTACCATGGATATCACCATGCCGGAAATGGACGGTATTGCGGCAGTCAAAGAAATCAAATCCCAGGACCCTGCAGCCCGAGTCATAATGTGCAGTGCCATGGGTCAACAGGCCATGGTTATTGATGCTATTCAAGCGGGAGCCAAAGACTTTATTGTCAAACCATTTCAGCCGGAAAGAGTACTGGAGGCCGTGAGCAAAGCCCTGGATTAGACGAGAGCGAAAGCAGGAAATTATGATAAGATTTCAGAACAAGTCAAACTTGATCATAATACTGACCCTTATTATGCTGCAGCTAGCCGTCTTGCCTGTCCTGGCTGCGGATATGGACAAGCTTAACCAGGAACTGGACAGCCAACCGCAAGAAGCGGGTAAGCCTAACTTGGTAGTAGAATTTATTAAGTTGTTGGTGGTATTAGTATTAATTGTAGGGGCGGCCTGGTCTATTATCAAACTGTTTAGCCGTCAGGCTACTTCACGGATGCAAGGTACATGGCTGCATGTAGTTGATGAGGTTACCCTAGGTCAGAATAAAGGCATTATACTGTGTGAAGTAGGTGAAAAAGTCTTTGCAGTCGGGGTGACCGATCACAATATATCAGTGCTTTTCGAGGTTACTCACCCCAAGCTGTTGGAAGAAATTAGCATGGAGATGGATAGCAAACCTGCTAATTTGCCCGTAGCAGGTTGGCAGTCTCTGTGGGACAGCATCAGCAGTAAATGGGGAAATGCTGTGCCAAGTAGATTGCCGGACAATAAGACAACTGACTTTAAAACCCTTATGGAAGAGCAGGTGAAGAGAATCCAAAATATATCCTCTACATCCATGGGAGGGCCTTCGCACGATGCTGACAAACAATCGAAATTATAAGCTAAAATGGTTATGGTTATCTTTGCTGGGCATAGTGTTGGTTGGATTCTGGATGGGACTCTTGGCTAGCCCAGCTTGGGCTGAGCCTTTTGAGCTTCCTAACATTAACCTACAGATTGGCGGAGAGGATAATCCGGATGCCTTGTCCACCACGCTTCAGCTGATTATTCTCTTGACTGTCTTATCTTTGGCACCGGCCATTGTAATTCTGCTTACTTCTTTTACGCGCATAATAGTGGTACTTTCTTTTCTCAGATCTTCACTGGCCACTAATCAAATGCCGCCTAATCAGATTTTGATAGGGCTGGCCTTGTTTCTTACTTTTTTCGTGATGGCCCCCACCTTGCAGGAAGTGAATCGGGAAGCCGTGCAACCTCTCTTGCAAGGGGAAATCTCCCAAGAAACTGCCTATACAAGTGGGATGGCCCCTATAAGATCATTCATGTTTGAACAGACCCGTGAAAAAGATCTGGCTCTGTTTGTGAAAATGGCCCAGATAGAGCGTCCCCGTAATTTCGATGATATTCCTAATTATGTCTTGATACCTTCCTTTATTATCAGTGAATTAAAGACAGCCTTTCAGATTGGGTTTATTATTTTTGTGCCATTTTTGATAATTGATATGGTGGTAGCCAGTTCATTGATGTCTATGGGTATGATGATGCTTCCTCCCATGATGATATCGCTGCCTTTTAAGATACTATTGTTCGTTTTGGTAGATGGCTGGAATCTGGTGATCCAATCTCTCATTCAAAGTTTTGGGTAGGTGAGATTTCATGTATGAGAATCTAGTTTTGGGTGTAGCCAACGAGGCTATGGTCACCATATTGCTGGTGTCAGCTCCCATTCTGGGGGGGGCTTTGTTGACCGGGTTGCTCATCAGTATCCTGCAAGCTACCACCCAGCTGCAGGAAATGACCCTGGTTTTCGTGCCTAAGATCGTGGTAGTAATGTTAGTAATAATTATATTTGGGCCCTGGATGTTAAATGTGGTCACTAGTTTTACCTCCAGTCTTTATGCATCAATACCGCAATTTGTGACCTGGTAAGGTGGTAGGGTAATTATGCCGTTGCCGATTGACGGATTTTTATTGTTACTGGGACGATTATCAGGTTTATTCTTGAGTGCGCCTATATTCAGCAGCCGGCAAATACCAGGCCGTGTGAAAGTATTGGTGTTGGTCTTGTTGTCGGCAACACTTAGTTTTGCAATACCTATCAAGACTGCTGTTACTATTGATACCCCCGGTGTTTTTTTAGCAGCTTTGGTTATGGAGATAGTGGTTGGCGCTACCATTGGTTTAGTGGCTTATGTGATATTTGCAGCTATCCAATTAGCAGGACAGCTGATGGATATGCAGATGGGATTTGGGATTGTCAATGTTGTTGATCCCGTATCAGGTACTCAGGTTCCCTTGATGGGTAATTTAACTCAGACCTTGGCTTTGTTAATGTATTTGGGTTTTAATGGTCATCACTATCTGCTGCAAGCAATTGTACAGAGTTATCAGATGGTTCCGGTACTGGGATTTCAGATAAATAATCATTTTTTTGAACTTCTGATGGCGATTGCGGTACAGATGTTTGTAATTGCGGTCAAGATTGCCGCACCCATCATAATTGCTATTCTGGTGGCAGATATTGCTATGGGCTTTATAGCTAGAACTGTTCCACAAATGAATGTATTTATTGTCGGACTTCCTCTCAAGATACTGGTCGGGTTACTGAGTTTGACCATCATGATGCCTGTGTACTTGTGGATTTTTAATGTGCTGTTTGCTAGATTTTTTACTTATCTGGATCAGATAATTAGGGCGATGGGGATTGGGTAATGGGATGAGTGAACTGCAACCCTGGCTGGTTGACCTGCAGCTTTTTGCTGATGATGGGGGAACTGGCGAAAAAACTGAAAAGGCTACACCCCGGCGGCGTCAAGAAGCACGACGTAAAGGGCAGGTATTCAAAAGTACTGACTTAAACGCGGCCATCATCATGGTAGCAGGCACAGCAGCCATCTATTTATCATATCCCAACATGATACAGAGCCTGCAGGATTTTACATCCTTATATTTGCTGGAGCGTACTAGTCAGGATTTTACGATTCAATATACCATCGAATTGTTGCGGGAAGTACTGTATTTGTTGGCCCAACTAGTGTTACCCATCATGGCCACCTGTTTTGTAGCTGCTCTGCTAATTACCTATTTGCAGGTAGGTTTTATTTTTTCGGGCGAGCCTTTGACTCCGAAGCTCGAAAGGCTTAATCCGGTGCAGGGTTTCCAAAGAATTTTCTCTAAACGGGCTCTGGTAGAGCTTACTAAGTCTTTGCTCAAAGTAGTGGTAACTGGTTGGATAGTATATTCGGTTATCCGCAAGTATTATTATATCTTTCCCCGTTTTGTGGATATGGAACTGGTGGCTACTCTGCAGGCTTTAGCCCTAATCATATTTGAGATGGCCATGAAGGTGGGTATCTTTTTTATTGTAATCGGTGTTCTGGATTTTATATACCAGTGGTATGAGCATGAAAAAACCCTAAAAATGAGCAAGTACGATGTTAAGCAAGAATACAAAGAGACTGAAGGTGACCCCGTCGTAAAGTCGCGTCAGCGGCAGATCCAGAGAGAAGCAGCTATGAGGCGCATGATGGCAGAAGTACCCAAGGCTGATGTGATAATAACCAATCCCACGCATTTTGCGGTAGCCCTACAGTATGAAGTTGATGCTATGGAGGCACCGGTAGTCCTGGCCAAAGGGCAGGACTTTATGGCGGCAAGAATTAGGGAAATTGCCAGTGCAAACGGGGTAATGATCGTAGAGAATCCACTTCTGGCCCGTACTCTATACTATTCGGTCGAGATTGGACAAACCGTGCCTGAAGAATTATATCATGCTGTGGCAGAAGTCTTAGCTTTTGTTTATCGGCAGAAGAAGAAAGTCCTTTAGGAGGATTTCTGATGGAGCAGAGGTCTACCTGGTTAAAATTTGTCGCTGAAAGAAGCGATGTACTGGTAGCTTTCATGGTGGTAGGGATCGTCATGATGATGATTATCCCTATGCCCACCTGGCTACTGGATATTCTACTGACTTTTAATATCTCCTTTGCTCTGGTCATTATAATAGTAGCGGTATTCAACATTAATCCTCTGGATTTTTCAGTGTTCCCATCTTTGTTACTCATCATGACCTTGTATCGGCTAGCTTTAAATATATCTTCCACCCGCCTTATCCTGCTACACGCACAAGCAGGAGAGGTCATCCACACTTTTGGGTCTTTTGTGGTGGGGGGCAACATGGTAGTGGGTTTCATAATCTTCCTCATTTTAGTGGTTATACAGTTTATTGTTATTACCAAAGGAGCGGAAAGGGTCGCTGAAGTAGCAGCTCGTTTTACTCTGGATGCTATGCCGGGAAAACAGATGGCTATTGATGCCGACTTGAATGCAGGTTTGATCAATGAAGATGAGGCCCGTGATCGCCGCAAAACCATTCAAAGAGAAGCAGATTTTTATGGGGCTATGGATGGTGCCAGCAAATTTGTAAAAGGAGATGCCATTGCCGGTATCATAACAGTAATAATCAATATTGTGGCCGGCCTTATCATTGGTATGGCGCAACGTGGTATGCCCGCTTCTGAGGCAGTAGCGGTTTATACTATACTGACGGTAGGAGATGGTTTGGTCACACAGATCCCTGCTTTGCTGATGTCTTCGGCTACTGGTATTATTGTTACCCGCAGCGCGTCACAGGCCAGCTTGGGCAAAGAGTTATCTCTGCAGATATTCAGCTATCCAAAAGCTTTGGGCTTGGCGGCTGTTATACTTTTCATTATGGGAACTATCGGGATGCCCCGCGTGCCAATGTATTCTCTGGGAACCTTTTTCTTGGTACTCTATTTGTTAGGCCGCAATGCTTTTATAGCGGAAGAAAAGCCTGAATCCACTGAGGAAGTGGCTGAAGCAGAACAAATAAAGCGCCCCGAAAACGTGATGGAGTTGCTGCAGGTAGAAAAGATGGAAATGGAACTGGGCTATGGGTTAATACCCCTGGTTGATACGGATCAGGGTGGAGACTTATTGGATCGCATTGTCATGATAAGGCGTCAGTGTGCAGTGGAACTTGGATTTATAGTACCCCCTATCCGCATTCGAGATAATATGCAGTTAAAGCCCAACAGCTATCTGATCAAGATTAAAGGAGCTGAAATCGCTGGTGGTGAATTAGTACTGGACAGCTATTTGGCCATTGGCCCCGATATTGAAAAGGATATGGATTTGTTAGGGGTAGATACCACTGAACCAGCCTTCAATTTGCCGGCTCGTTGGATCAGCACAGCCCAGAAGGATCAGGCAGAAATGAATGGCTATACGGTGGTTGATCCTCCTTCAGTCTTGGCTACCCACTTGACATCTTTGATAAAGAGTCATGCCTTTGAACTCTTAGGACGTCAAGAGGTGCAAAATATGGTAGATTATATCAAAGAGCAAAACCCAGCAGTTGTGAGTGATTTAATACCTGATTTGATCAGTTTGGGTGAACTGCAGAAAGTTCTCTCGAACCTGTTGCGTGAACAGGTCTCAGTTCGTGATCTAACGACAATTATGGAAACTTTGGCTGACTATGGTCGTTTGACCAAAGACACCGATGTACTTACCGAATATGTTCGTCAGGCCCTACATCGCCAGATCACGCACCAATATGCCGGCGAAGACAAAAAACTGCAGGTGCTGACATTGGATCCATCAGTCGAGGATATTCTAAGAAGCTCAATACAGCAAAGCGAATTCGGTTCCTATCTGGCTGTGGATCCCGAAGTAGCCCAGTCAGTGATAGACAAAGTGGCCCATTATCATGAAGATCTTATTCGTAAGGGTACCACTCCTATAATTTTGTGTGCGCCCATTTTAAGAATCTATTTCAAACGCTTATTAGACCGTTTTATGTCTGATTTTGTGGTTTTATCCTATAATGAAATTGACTCTCAGGTGCAGGTTGAGGTGGTTGGGATGGTGACAGCATGAAAATCAAGAAATTTTTAGCCAGTGATTACCGCACCGCTATACGCCAGGCCAAAAGCGAAATGGGACGGGATGCTATAATCCTTCATTCCCGCCAGGTTAAGCGTAGTGGTATCATAGGCTGGTTTACTCCACCCCAAGTTGAGATAACTGTAGCCATGGACGATACCTTGCAGGTATATGCTGATCGATCCAGGCAAAATATGGCTGCTACTTCCTGGCCTACGGTTGCTCCGGTTAAGCCCGTACCTGCCCCGCAGACAGATACTGCCAAAGAAATGGAACTCTTGGACGAGATCAAGCGCATGAACTATCTCATGGAAGAGATGAGAAATCAGTTGCATGAGGTTGAGAGTACTAAAGGCTTGTCCCAACCTGTCCAGGATTTTTACCAAACCTTGATCAAGAACCGTGTAAAACCTGAGGTAGCAATGAACATAGCTATTAGCGTTCAGAATCGACTGCCGCAGGATCCGGGCATTGAAACCGAATGGGCTTACGAAGTGTGTCTACACACATTACGGGAATATGTAAAAAACATTAGTCCCATTGGTGTTAGTCATAGCAAAACCGGCCGATTGGTTTTTTTGATTGGTCCCACCGGAGTAGGAAAGACCACTACTGTAGCCAAGTTGGCCGCCAAAATGACTTTTTTAGAAGGCAAGAAAGCCGCCTTGATAACCCTGGATACCTACCGTGTTTCTGCCGCTGATCAACTGCGTACTTTTGCTGATATAATGGGGATTCCCCTCAGCGTAGTCTTTTCAGATACAGAGATATTGGAAGCCGTGGATCAGTATCAAGATAAAGATGTGATTTTGGTAGATACTGCGGGCAGCAGTCCCTTTAATCAAGAACAGATAGGAAATTTAGAACGCTTCGTTAAAGTAGCCCAGCCTGATGAAATCATATTAGTATTGAGTGTTACTACCGACAGTGATGATCTATTGAACATATATCACCAATTTGAGTCGATCGGCATCGATAAGATCGTTTTCACCAAGCTTGATGAAGCCATGACTTTTGGCCAGATACTAAATGTTCTTTATGAAACCAGGAAACCGATAGCCTATGTGACCACCGGACAAAATGTGCCAGATGATATTGAAATCCCGGATTCTACCTGTTTGGCTAGGATGTTTTTGGGTGAGGAGGTAATGGAATGAGGGATCAGGCGGAGCGTCTGCGGGAGATGGCCAACCAGGTACGTCAGCAAATTGAAGCCGAGTTACTGCAACCTCATCACTCTAGAGTTGTAGCTATCAGTAGCGGTAAAGGGGGAGTCGGGAAAAGTACCCTGGCTCTTAACCTGGCCCTTGTTTTATGCGCCCAGGGCAAGCGAGTTTTGCTCTTAGATGCTGATATGGGTATGGCAAATCTGGATATTATGCTAGGTATGGTGCCAAAATACAATCTTTTCCATATGATTCAAGGGAAAAGGAAGCTAGAGGAAATAATCATTCCCGGGCCGCAAGGTATGTCAATTATTCCCGGGGGTTCAGGTATTCAGGAACTGGCTAATCTTCCTGCTGGTGATATGAAGAGACTGTTGGTTGAACTAGGTAAATTGGACAATGACTATGACTTTATGATTCTGGATACTGGAGCGGGCATATCCCAAAATGTGACCACATTTCTCTTGGCTGCTGATGACGCTATCATCATTACTACTCCTGAGCCTACTGCACTCACAGATGCTTATGGAGTGCTGAAAAGCATGGATCGCGCTTGTTATGGAGGTAAGGTTTATCTGGTGGTCAATCGTGTAACTGATGATTCCGAAGGCATTCTGGTAGCTGAAAAGTTAAAAATGGTATCGCAAAAGTATCTGGATGTTGATCTGGTAGATCTGGGTCACATTATTAATGATGCCTGTGTCAGTGAGGGTATCCGACAGCAGCAGCCATTTGTAGAAATTTATCCTCGTAGTCGGGCCACCCGCAATATAGTGAGGATTGCTGAAAAACTATTGGCAGCCCATGGCGAGCAATCTCTGTCCGATTTACCTGAGACTAAACCAACTGGAATAAAACACTTTTTCAGGCGGATCCTAAGAAGCCTGCAATAGATTGGCAATGGGGGATAACTAGAATGACCGGGGATGACTTGCGGGTAAATCAGCTGTTAGAGATCGAAATGGAATACAATGAAAAAAAGGTGATATTTGCCAGCCGGGTCGAAGAAATTGAAAAGGAATACCTTGTGATAGCTGCGCCTATTCGCAAGGGAATACTGCAGATGCCACCAAGCGGTACCGAGATTTTGATACAGTTCAGGCATCGTGAAACCCTTTGGGGATTCCAAAGCCAGGTAATTGCGAAACGTCTGAGGCCGATTCCGGTATGGCTGATAAAGAAACCGTCCAAGTTCATCAAATTGGCCCAGAAACGCAATTGGGTTCGCTTAGACGTTACGTTGCCTTTGCAGTTTGAGTTTTTGGATAGAGATGATGATGAAAAATATGAGGGATTTACCGTTGATATAAGTGGTGGTGGCCTATTATTAAGTAGTTATTATGAATGTAAGACTGGAGAAAGGTTAAAGCTCGATTTACTCTTGAATGAAGAAAACACCATCTCTTTGGTAGCTCGGGTTGTGCGTACTTTTGACAAAGACGAAAAGGCATTACAGAGATACCGAGTGGCTCTGGAGTATGAAGACATAAGCGAGATCCTGCGAGATAAGGTTATTAAGTTTGTGTTTGATAAACAACGTGAGAATATACGTAAAGGACTGCCTAATTAGAGGGGGGATTCATAATGGCAATACGCGTTCTGGTAGTTGATGATTCCGCCTTTATGCGCAAGGTTATCAGTGATATTGTCGATAACGATCCTCACCTGGAAGCTGTGGGCAAAGCTAGAGATGGACGGGACGCTTTGAAAAAAGTTGCTGAACTAAACCCGGATGTGGTTACTTTGGATATAGAAATGCCAGGCTTGGATGGACTTTCTGCCCTGAAAGAAATAATGAAGACCAACCCGGTGCCAGTCATCATGATCAGCAGTTTAACCAAACAAGGCACTGAGCAGACTTTCCAGGCTCTCCAATTGGGAGCGGTAGACTTTATAGCCAAACCTTCAGGACAGATATCCCTTGATATTGACACTGTAAAAGACGAAATAATAAGTAAAATTAAAACTGCGGCAGGTACAAAGAAAAAATTGGCGAATTTTAAGTATAAGACGGAAGTTGAGCCAGTTAGTTCCATACCCACGGTTAAGAAACTGGATCAAAGCTCAACGCTGAATAAATTAGTACTTATCGGTACTTCGACGGGAGGGCCCAAAGCTCTTCACGAAGTAATACCCAAGCTACCGGCTATTAGCAATGCGGCTATTCTGATCGTTCAGCATATGCCGCCTGGGTTTACCAGATCTCTGGCCGAAAGACTGGACTCCATTTCACAGATAAAGGTGAAGGAGGCGGAACACGGCGAAAAAGTTATACCTGGCTGTGCCTATATTGCTCCCGGTGATCATCATTTAACGGTTAGCAGACCGGCTTCCGGTCTGCGGGACTTGTATATCAATCTAACCAAGGATCCACCTCGGGGTGGTCATCGGCCATCAGTTGAGCCTATGTTGGAGTCAGCCGCCCAACACTTTTGGTCGGATATGATCTGTGTAATCATGACCGGTATGGGAAGTGACGGTAGTCAAGGAATACGCTTAATCAAGGAACGAGGCGGTAAAATAATTGCCGAACATCAATCATCCTGTATTGTATATGGCATGCCCAAAGCAGCCATTGAAACAGGCTGTGTTGATAAAATAATCGTGCTTCAAGATATCAGTAGTGAAATCATGAGGATGTTGTCCTAACAAAAGCTTTCCTTAATGTTGAGATCTGGAGGTGGTTGGCCTTGAAAATGGACATGACACAATATTTGGATGTTTTCTTGGAAGAGTGCAAAGAACACCTGGGTAATCTAAACCAACAGCTATTGGTTTTGGAGAAAAACCCCGGTGACTTAGTAGCCTTAAACGAAATATTTCGAGCTGCCCATACCTTAAAGGGCATGTCTTCTACAATGGGATACGAGGATTTGGCTGATTTAACTCACCATATGGAGGATGTGCTGTCAGATCTTAAGGAAGGTCAATTGCAGGCTGATTCATATGTAGTTGACACTCTGTTTCAGTGTCTGGATCGAGCCCAACTGATAATTGATCAAATTGAAAGTAGCGGGACTGCTGATTACGATAACCAGGATCTTATTGAGATACTGAGTAAAATAAAGGACGGACATTATTCGGATGCCATACCAGTAAGTGAAGAGCGGCCCCAACTTAATGTGAAAAATGAACTAGAGGCATCCTTTGATTTTGCCTTGAATGCTTACGATCTAACTGTCTTAAAAGAGGCTGTCCTGAAAGAGTATCACATAATAGCTCTACGTATAGCCGTTGATCCGGGTTCATTAATGAAATCGGTGCGAGCTTTTATGGTCTTCAAGGCTTTGGAAGACGATTGTGAAGTATTAAAATCTCTACCGACAGTACCGGATCTGGAAGATGGGAAATTTGATCAAACCTTTGATTTGATCGTGGTAACCCAAACGCCTGTGGATATAATCATCGATCGACTGGAACACATATCCGAGATCAAGGTGGAGAGCTATCAAATGCTTGAAGTTGACCAATTAGCTACTTCTCGACCTAAAGAAGTGGAGATACCAGCGAAAGGTCAACCCGAGGAATCTACCGACATCAAGAAGAGCCATAAGACAAAACATACGGTACGAGTAGACATTGATCGTTTGGATAACTTAATGAACCTGGTGGGAGAACTGGTCATGCATAAAGGCCGTTTAGGACAGATCGCCACTAGCCGTAAGATAGCCGAATTGAACGAAACAATGGAGCAGATCGATCGCGTCAGTACAGATCTACAGTCTATCGTCATGAAAGTGCGCATGGTGGCGATAGAACAGGTTTTCAATCGTTTTCCGAGGATGGTCAGGGATTTAGCCAAGGATCTAAACAAAGAAATAGAATTTCTGTTGGAAGGCAAGGAAACTGAACTGGATCGTACCGTTATTGACGAGATAGGTGACCCCCTAATACACTTGTTGCGTAATGCTGTTGATCATGGCATCGAAGCACCAGCGGTGAGAGTAGCAAATGGTAAACCGCGTCGGGGGACTATTGTTCTGCGGGCTCGTCATGAAGGTAATAATGTTTATATAGAAGTGGAAGATGATGGAGCAGGTATACAAACCGACCGAATTAGACAAAAAGCTATCGACAGAGGATTAATAGGTTCTAAAGAAGCTGAAGAGATGACCAATGAAGAGGCCATTGAATTGCTTTTTAGCCCAGGATTCAGCACTGCTGAAAATGTTACCGACATTTCAGGTCGAGGTGTAGGACTGGATGTAGTTAAAAGTAAAATAGAGTCTCTGAATGGTGAAATGCAGGTAGAATCTAAGCCCGGAGAGGGAACTAGGTTTAAAATCAAGCTTCCTCTGACCCTGGCGATCATTCAGGCTTTAATGGTGTCGGTTCGTGATGAAATCTACGCTATTCCACTTAGCTCCGTAAATGAGACTACCATACTACTCCAGGAAGAAATTAAAATGATTCAAAACCAGGAAGTGATGGTGCTCAGAGGCAATGTTCTGCCCCTATATCGCCTGGATAATTTACTTGAAGTACCAGGAGAAAGTCAATCGGAAGAACTATATGTGGTCGTAGTTCGCAAAGGAGATAAACAGGTTGGTTTAGTGGTTGATACCTTAATCGGCCAACAGGAAATTGTCATTAAATCATTAGGTAAGGTCTTGGCTGGAATTCCCGGTATTGCTGGAGCCATTGTAGCCGGGGATGGTAATGTGCGTTTGATTCTCGATATATCCACTCTGTTCTAGAAAGGGGGAGCATCATGCAGGAAGTTTTTGATATTCAGTCTACTGATGAATTCCAAGACGGTAATGAGATGCAGGTAGTTGCCTTTAAACTCGGCAATGAGGAATATGCAGTTGATATACTTTTTGTACAAGAAATAATACGTTTGCTGAATATTACCAGAGTGCCTCGCTCTGGGGAGAACATCGAGGGTGTCATTAACTTACGAGGTAATATCATCCCTATTGTCAACCTGCACTTTGAATTCAACCTGCAAACCTCTGAAAATCAGGAAGCTAAGCGGATTATTGTTTTCAAATTGGATGAATATCAGGTGGGTATAATCGTGGATGAGGTTTCAGAAGTTTTGCGTATCCAGGGAAATAATATTGAACCGGCTGCTAAAGTCTATGGTAACCTGGAAGCTGATCATATCAGAGGCATTGCCAAGGTTAATGAACGACTGCTAATTCTTCTTGATCTTGCCAAAATATTTGAGGCAGGGTGGTGAAGAATGTGAGTGATTACCTGGAATTATCAAATATACAGATGGATGCTCTAAAGGAGATTGGCAATATTGGAGCGGGCAATGCCGCTACGGCTTTAGCCCAAATGATCAACAGCAAAATTGATATGAATGTTCCGCAGGTAAGCATATTAGAGTTTGACAAAGTTCCTGATTTAATAGGAGGGGCTGATCTATATGTGGTGGGAATTTATCTAACTGTAGAAGGTTCGGCTCCTGCCAGCTTACTATTTATTATTCGAGTGGAACAGGCCTGTCGACTGGTAGACATGATGATGGGAAAACCAGTCGGGAATACCAAACCGCAGGAAATGGGAGAGATGGAATATTCAGCTATGATGGAGTTGGGTAATATTATTTCCGCAACCTACCTCAATGCCCTTGCTATGTTTACTCAACTTACCATGACACCGTCAGTACCAGCTCTGGGAATGGATATGGCCGGGGCTATATTAAATGCAATTTTAGCTCAGTTTGGAGAAGTAGCTGACCATGTTTTGGTATTGGAAACCCAGTTCAAAAAAGATACTGAAGATGTAGTTGGACATTTCTTCATGCTGCCTGAACCTGGTTCACTGGACACTATTTTAACTGCGCTTGGGGTGAGTCATTGATGGCAAGTATTATTCAGGTCGGGATGGCTGATCTGAAATTGACCAAAGCACCTAATAAGTTGATGACAGCTGGATTAGGTTCTTGCATAGGCATTTGTGTTTGCGATACAACTGCCAAGGTGGGCGCGTTGGCACATATAATGCTGCCCGACAGTACCCAGGCAAAAAACCCTCAGAATCGTGCGAAGTTTGCTGATAGTGCCATATTGATGTTACTGGAGGAAATGGATAAAAACGGGGCCTCGCGAGCACGATTGCAGGCTAAGATCGCTGGTGGAGCTCAAATGTTTAAGTTCTCGGGTGAGAGCGACATAATGAAAATCGGCGAGAGAAATACCCAGGCTGTTATCGAACATTTAGCAAAACAACGCATTAAGCTGCTAGCTCAAGATACCGGCGGAAACTTTGGACGAACCATTACCTTTGATGTTGAAAATGGTAGTTTATTAGTCAGAACCATTGGACATGGAGAGCGGGTTATTTAAGTGAAGACTGACCTGAGTGCACTATGGAATAACTACAAAGAGCATGCTCAGTTGGAAGCCCGAGATGAATTAATAATTCATTACGCGCCTATGGTAAAATATGTGGCCAATCGTTTGGCCATTAATTTGTCTTCCTTAGTAGAAGTGGATGAATTAATATCCTATGGCATTGAGGGACTAATGGATGCCATAGAAAAGTTTGACCCTGCTCGTAATATTAAATTTGAGACCTATGCCATTACTCGTATCCGAGGCTCTATGATAGACGGTTTGCGCTCTATGGATTGGGTGCCGATATCAGTGCGACAAAAAAGCAAGGAATTGGAAAAAACCTACTTGCAGTTGGAAAGTCGTTTGGGCAGAACCGCTACCGATCAGGAGGTAGCCGAGGAGCTAGGCATTAGCCAACAGGATTTGGCGGTACTATTAAAAGAAGTAGCCGCTACGACGATAATATCATTAGATGATTATTTTCCAGGAGACGAAGGTGAGGACAAAAGGCGTCGCATCGTAGAGATGATGGAAGATGAAAACGCAGTTAATGCTCTAGAAATGGTGGAGATACAGGAGATAAAAAGCCTGCTGGCCAGTTCGATAAGTAAACTTCCTGAAAAGGAAAAGACAGTGATATATCTATATTATTATGAGGGTTTGACCTTAAAGGAGATAGGACTCACCTTAAATCTATCAGAGTCCAGAATATCGCAACTGCATACTAAAGCAGTATTAAGGCTGAGGGGCAGTCTGAGTAAAAAGAAGCATTTGGTAACCTAGTAAACGGGGAAGGGGGATAAATATGTCTGACTCTAACCTCAATATAGACGGACAGGTTAAAATCAGTTTCAGTCCGGGTAAAATGCATGCCTACCTGGAAGTTTCAGCACCAATTGGCTCGGGAGCTCCCTGCAAACGTGAGCAAGTTTTAAAGGCGCTCCAAGAAAACGATATTGTTTATGGTATTGATGAAAAGGTGATCGACCAGATTCTTGAGGAGCAGAATTGGGGCAAGAGAACGTTGGTTGCCAAGGGACTTGAACCGCAAGATGGCGTTGATGGAAAACTAATCTTTAAATTTCCCCTAATAAACGAAAGATTAGAGCTAAAGGAAGATGAAAAGGGCAGAATTGACTACCATGAGCGTGGTTTGATACACAATGTGAAAATGGGTGAATTGCTGGTGGAGAGAATCCCTCCCACCGAAGGGATCCCGGGTCGGGACGTAACCAATCGAGAAATTCCTCCCAAACGTGGTCGGGACTGGCGTCTGCCACGGGGCAAAAACACCGTGGCCGATGAGGAGGAGAGAAATCTTTATGCAAACTGTGACGGCCATGTTACCATTGTCGACGGAAAGGTTATGGTTGATTCGGTTCTGGTGATCAGTCAGGACATCGATTTTGCCACTGGCAACATTGATTTTTTAGGTAATATAATAATACATGGCAACATCGCCCCTGGTTTCAAGGTTCATGCCACTGGAGATATTGAGATCAAGGGTTTTGTTGAAGGGGCTCAGGTTATAGCGGAGGGCTCTATTGAGGTCAAAGGTGGGATAACCTCAGGCGCTAAAGGATTGGTCAAAGCAGGGCAAAATGTCTATGCTCGCTTCATAGAAAACTCCATCGTCGAAGCGGGCGGAGATGTAGTGGTGCGTGACTCCATCATGCAATCTCAGGTTCGTAGTGGAGGCAGTGTAGTAGTTTCTGATCGCCGAGCAATAATAGTCGGAGGAGTTATTCAGGCTTTTAATTTGGTTCAATCCAAAGTGCTAGGATCGCAACTGGCTACACAGACGGTGATTGAAGTGGGGGTCAACCCTCATTTAAGACAAGAGTATCAGGAGTTAATGAAAACCAAAGCGGAAAAGAAAAAGGTCTATGATAGTTTGAACCAAAATTTGCAGACATTTCAACGTAGCGCTGTTCCCCTGGATAGCTTGAGTGACAAAAGGCGGCTTGCCTTGATTAAAATGTTGGATGATTTTAAGAGTTTGCGCCAAGAGATGTCCTCCTATGAAGAGCGGTTGGCCTTTCTAGAAGCAGAATTTGAAAAATCCCATACTGCCAAAGTCAGAGTATCTGAGGTTGTCTATCCGGGAGTAAGGATTACTATCGGTCAAGCAGTTTATCTTGTAAACGACCCCATAAAATACGCAGAATTCATATATCAAGATGGAGAAGTTCGGCTGACGTCCCTTAGCTGATTCAGGGGGTGAAATGCGATGACCATCCGTAGCATTGATATGCAAGTTTTAGTACAAAAGGTCGGGGAAGTTTCCAAACTGCAGCAAATCGAAAAAACTGACCAGCAGGTAAGGCAACAGGCTTTCCTGGAGCAGATAGCTCAGCAGACCGAGCAGGTCAGCACTACTGTCAATCAAACGCCCGCCAGTGAAGCAGCCTTAATAAGGGAAAAGCAGTCAGATAAGAAAAAAAAATCTCCCCATAAAAAGAACGCTGACCACAGTGAATCTGAGGAAGAAGAAGCCACCAATTGGGCCAATGACCCGGATCGTGGATCCAACTTAGATATACGAGCTTGAGGATGTGGAAGTAGTGACCGGTTTACTGGTTATAAGCATTATAGCCTTAGGGTCGACCCTGGTGATTCTAACCCAGCACAGGCGATTTCTGGAGAGTTATCGGCAGGAAGTGCTGCAAACGCTGCAGGAAAGCCAGGCGGTAAAATCAGACCTGGAACAACTTTTGATCCAGGCTGTTGAATTATCCGATCAGATAACTGCCAAACTAGAATCCCAGGTCATGGATCAATTGAAAAACACCGGTGAAAAGGGCGATAACAGCCCAATCCATCCCCAGGAAGTTTCCAACTTTAGTGATAGGGACAGTGATGGGGAAAGTGGGCATTATGAGTTATTATCGGAAGCTGATCAGGATCTACCTTTGTACTATCATCAAGTTTTAGCATTGCAACAACAGGGTTATGCTATTAAAGACATTGCTAGGAAATTAAACATGGGCCGCGGCGAAGTAAGTCTCATATTGAATATAATTCAAAAACGTCGGGTAGTTTGAAGAACAAACACTCCAGTTATTAAGAATCCCAGTGCCAAACCTATAAAACTTGTTAAAAGTCCGCCGCTGAGGGGGCTTATATTTTTACCTGAGCGAAGTGCTACCCTTCAATCCTCAAGAAGCAAGCTATATGAAAGTACTTGTTGAATATTAAAACCTAATCGAAAATCTTGCAAATGCGCCTGCGCTCTGGTATATTATTTTCTGGTAAACACATCACACACGCTAGTGGACTTTTCAACTCGGTGCTGTTAAAAAACAGTGGTTGAAAAGGTCGAAGCAGCGGAGGTAAAACAAAAAGGAGGATGAACTATGTCAGTTATTACCATGAAACAGCTCCTGGAAGCAGGAGTACACTTCGGACATCAGACCCGCCGATGGAATCCCAAAATGGCTCCTTACATTTACATGGAGCGCAACGGAATCTACATCATTGATTTACAACAGACCGTTAAGAAATTCGACGAAGCCTATGAATTCATCAAGAGCGTGGTTGCGGAAGGCAAAGGAGTGCTCTTTGTCGGTACCAAGAAACAGGCTCAGGAGACCATCCGCGAAGAAGCCGGACGTTGCGGGATGCATTTTGTAAATCAGCGTTGGTTAGGCGGCATGTTGACCAACTATCAAACTATTCGCGCGCGGGTATTGCGTCTCAAACAATTGGAAAAGATGGAAGCTGAGGGAGCTTTTGATGTATTGACCAAGAAAGAAGTCGCCCGCCTGGTGAATGAGAGAGAGCGGTTGGAGAGATTTCTCGGTGGTATTAAAGAAATGGATAAACTACCCGGGGCCGTTTTTGTGGTTGATCCCCGTAAGGAAAAAATAGCCGTGGCGGAAGCTCGTAAGTTAAACATTCCCGTAGTGGCTATTGTAGATACCAATTGTGACCCAGATGAAATCGATTATGTAATTCCTGGCAACGACGATGCTATTAGAGCCGTGAAACTCATATCCTCCAAGATTGCCGATGCCGTGTTGGAGAGCAAACAAGGTGAACAGGTAACGGCTTAGGAAGCCAATAAGGGGGGTGAAGTCCAATCACCCCCTTTTTCTTAAATATATTAGAGGAGGTTACCACAGTGATAACAGCGCAGATGGTAAAAGAACTCCGGGAGAGAACCGGAGCAGGAATGATGGACTGTAAAAAGGCTTTGGAAGCTACTGGGGGCGATATTGAAAAGGCGATCGACGAGCTTCGCACCAAAGGACTGGCTAAGGCTGCCAAGAAAGCTGGTAGGATAGCCAGTGAAGGCACCATAACTTCTTATATTCACGGTGGTGGCAGAATCGGTGTATTGGTGGAGATAAACTGTGAAACCGATTTTGTTGCCAAGACTGACGAATTCAAGCAACTCGCTCATGACATAGCTATGCAGATTGCTGCATCTAATCCAACCTATATAAATAGAGAAGAAGTACCTCAGGCCGTCCAGGATCATGAGAAAGAGGTTTTACGTGCCCAGGCCTTGGAAGAAGGCAAACCGGAAAAGGTAATTGATAAGATGGTAGAAGGTCGTCTCGAAAAATACTTCAAAGAAAATTGTCTTTTAGAACAGCCCTATATCAAAGATCCAGACAAGACCGTACAGCAAATGGTTCTGGAGATGGTATCCAAGATTGGTGAAAACATTAATATCCGGCGTTTTGCTCGCTTTGAAGTAGGAGAGGGCATAGAAAAAGAACAAGTGGACTTTGCGACCGAGGTCATGGCACAGATTAAATCAGAATAGCTTATGGATCTGGGAGGTAGAGGGAGGTAGAGGCTTGAAATACCCCAAATATAAACGGATAGTGCTGAAACTAAGCGGTGAAGCCCTGGCGGGCACAAGAGGGTATGGAATCGATCATGACATACTTACTTCAATTTCTCGCCAGGTAGTAGAAGTAGTTAAACAGGGTGTTCAAGTTAGCGTAGTAGTCGGTGGAGGCAATATTTGGCGGGGAGTAGCGGGTAGTTCCCAGGGGATGGATCGGGCCACTGCTGATTACATGGGTATGCTAGCTACGGTTATTAATGCCTTGGCCTTACAGGATGCCTTAGAAAAGAAAAACATGGGAACACGTGTTATGTCGGCTATTGAGATGAAGGAAGTAGCCGAACCCTACATAAGGAGACGTGCCATAAGGCATCTGGAAAAGGGCCGAGTGGTCATATTTGCAGCTGGTACTGGTAATCCCTATTTTTCCACTGATACTGCTGCTGCCCTTCGCTCTGCTGAGATAGAAGCGGAAGTTATCTTGATGGCCAAAAAAGTAGATGGAGTATATGATGCCGATCCTGTTACCAATCCGGATGCTCAAAAATTTGAAAACCTGAGCTATATAGAGGTGCTTAATAAGGGATTGGGAGTTATGGATTCCACGGCCGCGTCTTTATGCATGGATAATGGCATACCGATAATTGTTTTCGATCTGACCCAGGAAGGTAATATTCTAAGAGCTGTTATGGGTGAAGATATAGGTACCTACGTTGGGAGGTTAGAAAATGATCAATGATATTCTTAGCGAAACCGAAGACAGAATGCAAAAAACCATTGAGCATTTGACCAAAGATTTGGCGACCTTAAGGGCCGGTCGTGCCAATCCAGCTATGCTTGACAAAATTATGGTTGATTATTATGGAGAGCCAACTCCCCTTAATCAACTGGCTAATATAACTGTACCCGAGGCACGCCTACTGGTCATACAGCCCTGGGACAAGAGTAGCATCGCGAACATTGAAAAAGCTATCTTGAAATCAGATCTGGGAGTAAACCCCACCAATGACGGCAATGTTATTCGCATTGCGATACCTCAGCTAACTGAGGAACGCCGTAAAGAATTGGTGAAGGTAGTAAAAAAACGGGGCGAAGAAGCTAAAGTGGCGGTGCGCAATATACGTCGTGATGCCAATGATATGCTGAAATCCAGTGAAAAGGAAAAAATGATTTCTGAAGATCAGGCCAAGAAGGGCAACGACGAGATCCAGAAAACTACTGATAAATATATCAAGGATATTGATGTAATTCTGACCGCAAAAGAAAAGGATATTATGGAAGTCTAGCCAGACAGTTAACTAGCATGTATTATAGTATTAGCATTCACTCTACCCCCGTAAACCGGGGGTTTATGATTTTGGGAAGAAGGGTGAAAAGTGAGCCATACTATATCCAACTATAGCCAGCTTATCGATATGGATAAACTACCTCAGCATATAGCTATTATCATGGATGGCAATGGCCGTTGGGCGAAAAAGCGATTTATGCCGCGTACCTTTGGGCATCGTGCTGGTATGAGTTCTTTGAAACAAGTAGTGGAGACCTGTAGTGAATTGGGTATTTCTTGCTTGACCGTTTTTGCTTTCTCCACAGAGAATTGGAAAAGACCTCACGATGAGATCAGCTATCTGATGAGTTTGTTGGTGGAGTATATAAACAAGGAACTCAAAGAACTACATCAAAATGGTATTCATATAAAGGTTTTAGGTGACTACCGTAACCTCCCTCCAGCTAGTGTTCAAGCTATTGACAAGGCTGTGCAAAAAACCGCTGCCAACCAGGGAATGGTACTCAATATTGCCATAAACTATGGTGCCCGGGATGAAATCATCAAAGCGGTGCAACAGATTGCCACTCAGGTCAAACAGGGGCAATTGGAGCCAGAAGATATCAATGAATATCATTTTAAGAGATTCTTATACACAGCGGGGTTGCCCGATCCCGATCTGCTTATCAGAACAGCAGGGGAAATGAGGATAAGTAATTTTCTACTCTGGCAAATAGCTTATGCCGAACTCTGGTTTTCTCCTGTGATGTGGCCGGAATTCAACCGGGAAGAACTGCTTAAAGCCATCTGGGAGTTTCAACAGCGTGACCGCCGTTTTGGAGGATTAAACGTAGACGGACAGGGGGATTCTTATGCTTAGAACTAGAGTTATTACGGCTCTTATTGGGATCCCGCTGCTGATCGGAATCCTATATGCCGGGGAAATGTTTCGCATGGGATTCTTTTCATTGCTAGCATTAGTGGGTCTGTACGAATTTATCGGTATGATGAAGCAAGCCGGCAGGCCAGCTCCAGTGTTACCTGCCTTATTATTGGTGATGGCTTTCCTGTTGGTGGAAGTAGTGGCATACCCTTTGACAACTCTAGTGTTCATTACCTTGCTTTTAGCAGTATTTAGGGTGGTGACCAACTATCCCAATACATCTTTTGACAACACAGCTATGGTCATGTTTTTTGCAGTTTATATCGGGGTATGTCTATCGTATGCTATTAAATTGTCGTTTATGGAACAGGGTTTTGTCTGGTGTTTGCTTGCATTTTTCTTAACTTGGGCTAGTGACATTGGTGGATATGCAGTTGGCATTAAATGGGGCAAACACAAACTAGCTCCGCGACTGAGTCCCAACAAAACCTGGGAGGGTTCACTGGGTGGAATCTTATTGACTTCCCTGATAGCCCTGGTGTTTTTTAGCTTAACGGATATGGTAAACTTAATAAGTGCATATGCTTTACTACTAGGTGTTTTGACGAGTGTTGCTGCTCAGTTCGGAGACTTGTTGATGTCTGGGATAAAACGGTTTTTCCAAGTAAAAGACAGCGGCCATATCATACCTGGTCATGGGGGCGTTCTCGATCGCTTTGACAGTTTTTTGTTGGTGGTTCCGCTGGTCTATTTTTTCCTGCAATACCTGGGCTGAAGAAACGGGGGATAATCTATGGATCCTGAACTGCAGAAAAACCTTAAACTCCTGGTTAAAATGACCGTAGTAGTGCTAGCTCTGGCAATTATATACCTCTTGTTTGCCTATGTGTTTCCAGTTTTGGGTAAACTACTGATTTACGTCCTCGTCCTATTTTTACCTTTTATTATTGGGGTAGCGCTGGCGGTGGTGATTGAACCCGTCGTGGCATTCTTTGAGAATCGGTTGCGGATGAGACGTAGCCTGGCAGTAGTTGTCAGCTTGATATTGGCTGTGGGTGGATTTATATACTTGCTTTCCCTGGCTATTATCAAGATCGTTAAAGAACTGTCTGGATTGTATACCTTGATGCTCTCATACTCGGATCAGGTAATAAACCAAACTATAGCAACATTAGCCGACTTTCGTTTATTTTATCTTAGCTTGGATCTTGCTCCGCAATTACAAAAAAATCTGGAAGACGCTCTGCAAAGTGTATCCGATATCCTGCAGAATGTTGCCAGTACACTCATCAAGTACTTAGTAGATATTTTTGCAGCTCTTCCCGGAGCCTTTGTAGTAATACTGATAGCCATGGTGGCTACTTTCTTCATTATTAAAGATCGTGCTTTATTGCGCCGCTTTATTCTACAGATCATTCCGGGGAGCGCCCGTTCTCAGTCACAAGATGTGATTGCCGAATTATTCCGGGCCTTGATCGGGTTTCTAAAAGCTTATGGTATTTTGATCAGTATTACAGCCATTGTCGTTATCATTGGGTTGAAAATAATAGGAGTGGAATATGCATTTACCATTGGCATTGTAACAGGGTTGTTGGATATTTTACCGATACTAGGTCCAGGTGTCCTTTTTATTCCCTGGATAATTTGGGAACTGATCATTGGCAATACCCAGTTGGCAGTGGGTCTGCTCATCTTGTATTTGATAATTTCAGTTACACGGCAATTCCTAGAGCCCAAAATAGTGGGCGATAACATTGGGATTCATCCCCTGGTCACCTTGATCGCTCTATATGTAGGTCTGAAAATGGCGGGAGTAATGGGAATGATCGCTTTGCCGGTTTTGGTAGTGATTTTTATGGCTTGCTACCGGGCGGGTGTCTTTGACAGGTTTAACTGGAGGAAAATAGATTAATGAAGCTGATTTCACTACTGGGTTCTACCGGATCGATCGGGCAACAGACCCTGGATGTCGTTGCTCATCATCCGAATCTGTTTAAGATACAGGCTTTGGCTGCCTTGGATGAAGTTGACCTGCTCTGTGAACAGGTATATCGGTTTGACCCTGCTTATGTGGTTATTTATGATGCTTCTAAATATCAAGCTCTCAAAGACCGTCTTCCGGAGACGGTGCAGATACTTACTGGTCAGGAGGGTTTGTGTCATATAGCTTCCTTAGAAGCAATCGATATAGTGGTGGTGGCAGTAAGCGGTGCTGCTGGTATCCTGCCTACTTGGGAGGCAGTTAAGGCAGGTAAACGCATAGCCCTAGCCAATAAAGAAACACTGGTAGCCGCGGGAGATATCATTATGCCCCTATGCCAGGATACCGGGAGTGAAATGATTCCGGTGGACAGCGAACATTCCGCCATTTTTCAATGTCTAAGAGACGAACACAAGTCTCTGCAACAGATTTGGCTTACTGCCTCCGGAGGACCTTTCCGTTCTTTTAGCTACGAACAGCTGCAGGAAGTAACCGTGGAAATGGCCTTGCAGCATCCTAATTGGTCAATGGGACCCAAAATAACAGTGGATTCAGCTAGTATGATGAATAAGGGATTGGAAGTTATTGAAGCTCACCATCTATTTCAGGTGGACTTTGATAGAATACAGGTATTGGTCCATCCGCAAAGCATAGTTCACTCTATGGCTGAGTTTGTAGATGGATCATGGTTGGCTCATTTGGGAGTGCCTGACATGAGGATACCCATTCAATATGCTCTGACTTACCCGCAGAGGTTCGCCACTCCTACCAAGCGGTTGGATTTGATCAGCAAGCAGGGTTTACAGTTTGAACAACCTGATATGAAAAGGTTTCCCTGTCTGCAATTGGCCTATGAGGCGGGGCAAAGGGGAGGCACCATGCCGGCGGTATTGAATGCCGCCAATGAAGTTGCTGTGCAACACTTCCTGTCGGGACGCATGAGGTTTACGGATATACCTGACCTGGTTGCCCATGTTATGAACCAACATCAGGTCAAAGTGGTTACAACGGTGCAAGACATACTACAATGTGACCAGAATGCTCGCGAACTGACTAGGGAGCGCATTGCTAAAGGAGGATAAATTAGTGTCCGTTTTGATAACGATCATTATTATTGCCGTATTGATCCTGGCTCATGAATGGGGTCACTTTATAGTAGCTCGCCGCATAGGCATCCCCGTTCACGAATTCAGTCTGGGATTTGGCACCAAGCTCCTGTCGACTACCCGTAATGGAGTACAGTATTCGCTGCGCCTCTTTCCATTAGGCGGATATGTTCGCATGGCCGGTGAGGAACCAGGTGACGAGAATGATCCCGATGGCTTCAATAATCGTACCCCCCTGGAGAAAATCCGGGTATCCTTTGCGGGACCTTTCATGAATTTTATCTTGGCTTTACTGCTATTCATATATAGCTTCGCTTTCATTGGTATTCCTGAGTCCACGGATGAACCCGTTTTAGGGAAAGTATTGGAAAATAGACCTGCTGCTCAAGCTGGTCTCAGCGCTGGCGATCGCATCATAAGTGTAAATGGAAATCCGGTAACGACTTGGTCTGACTTTACCAAGATGATCGCCGGGTCACAACCAGGTGAAACCCTTAATATCCAATTAGAACGGGATGGGCAGATCAAGAACCTGAAGGTAATGCCTGACGATCAAGGAACCGGTGGGCAACCTGCCATCGGAGTATTGAACCTGGTAAACTATAACAAACTTGGTATTTGGGACTCTGTCAAACTGGGACTTGAGCAAACCTATCAATTGACCATTCTCTTATTATCATGGCTAGGTACTCTATTTACGGGAGGGGCATCAACTTCAGATCTAGCCGGGCCAGTGGGTATAGTTAGCCTGGTTGGGGAGGCCGCTCAAATAGGCACCGTGTTTTTGATTAACTTTGCGGCCTATCTGAGCATCAACCTGGGGATCCTTAATTTGTTGCCTATACCAGCTTTGGATGGTAGTCGCATCGTCTTTTCCGTAGTGGAGGCAATACGACGAAAACCTATGGAACCAGAAAAAGAAGGATTTGTTCACTGGTTAGGCTTTTTATTCTTAATGCTCCTGATTGTTCTTGTCACTTTTAATGACATTGTAAGACTAATTAAGGGATGACTTTGATGGGCTACAAAACCAGAGTTATTAAAATCGGGGGGGTCTCCATCGGGGGCGACCATCCTGTAGTAGTTCAATCCATGACCAACACCGACACCAGGGACATTAGAGCAACCGTCCGGCAGATTCAACAACTGGAATCAGCGGGTTGTGAAGTGGTTAGAGTAGCGGTACCAGATGAAGAAGCTGCCGAAGCTATTGCTCAGATCCTGGGGCAGATAAAAATCCCACTGATAGCTGATATCCATTTTGACTACCGACTAGCTTTAAAGAGTATAGAGTCCGGGGCGCAAGGGCTACGTATCAATCCAGGCAATATTGGCGAGCCCCAACGGGTTCGGGAAGTAGTCCGTCGCTGTCAGGATAAGGGCATACCGATCCGCATAGGTGTGAATGCTGGATCTTTAGGACGTGCTCTGCTGGCCAAGTATGGAAAAGTGTGTGCCGAAGCCATGGTGGAAAGTGCCTTAGAGCATATTAAAATCCTAGAGGACATGGGTTTTACCGATATAAAAGTCTCTTTGAAATCATCTTCAGTATTGATGACGGTACAAGCATATCAGAGGTTATCCCAAGAGGTAGACTATCCCCTACATGTTGGCATTACTGAAGCTGGCACCATGGAACGGGGTTTGATTAAATCGGCGCTGGGCTTAGGTTTGCTTTTATACCAAGGCATCGGTGATACTATCAGGGTTTCCTTGACCGCCGATCCTGTGGAAGAAGTATGGGCAGCTTATGAAATCCTTCGAAATCTGGGCTTGCGAAACCGTGGTGCTGAGCTAATATCCTGCCCTACCTGCGGTCGTTCAGAAATAGATCTGATCCAATTAGCCCAAGCAGTCGATGAGAAAATCAAATTCATTCCTGATCCTATTAAAGTAGCTGTTATGGGATGTGTTGTAAATGGTCCCGGTGAGGCGCGAGAAGCTGATGTAGGTATTGCTGGGGGCAAGGGAGTAGGACTGCTGTTTCGCCGGGGAGAGATTATTAAAAAAGTACCGGAAGCAGAATTAATAGATGAACTAATAGCTGAAATTAATAAACAATGTGGACAAGGGGGTAAAGGTAATTGAAGTTTTCTGAGTTGTTTTGTCCTACACTGCGCGAGGTTCCTAGCGAGGCAGAGACGATCAGTCACCAACTGCTGTTGAGAGCGGGCTATATTCGTAAGGCTGGTGCGGGTATCTATTCATATCTCCCTCTGGCCCACCGGGTGCTGAGAAAGATTGAGGCCATCGTGCGCGAAGAAATGGATCGATCTGGGGGGCAGGAGGTCTTGATGCCCATAATTCAGCCGCGTGAATTGTGGGAACAGACTGGGCGCTGGGATGTTTATGGTGAGGAAATGTTTCGATTAATCGACCGTCACCAGCGGTATTTTGCCCTAGGACCAACTCATGAAGAGATAATTACCAGTCTGGTAGATGGAGATGTCCACTCTTATAGGGATTTGCCGTTGTTGCTCTATCAAATCCAGAATAAGTATCGTGACGAAATCCGCCCCCGCTTTGGATTGATGAGGGGACGAGAATTTATCATGAAAGATCTCTACTCCTTCGATATGGATGAGGAGGGGTTAGATGTATCTTACCGGAAAATGTATGCCGCTTATAATCGTATTTTTCAACGCTTGAAGCTTCACTACCGGGTGGTGGAAGCTGACAGTGGCGCTATTGGCGGTAATGAAAGCCATGAATTTATGGTATTAGCCGATACCGGAGAGGATGAAATCGTATTCTGCGAAGCAGGTGATTTTGCCGCCAATGTGGATAAGGCTGCCTGTGTGTTTAGTGACGATGGGCCTCATGAAGATAGACAAGCTCTGCAAAAGATCCATACTCCCGAGATGCGTACTATTAGGGATCTGGTTGAATTTACCGGACAACCTGAACAGCGCCAGGTCAAAACCCTCATGTATTATGCCGATGGCCAGCTGGTAGCGGCTATACTCCGAGGTGACCGGGAGCTTAATGAGATCAAGTTTAAGAACGTGCTGGGATGCCAGGAATTGCATATGGCTGATGATGCATCGGTTCGCGCTGCAGTGGGAGCTGGATTTGGGTCTCTGGGACCGGTTGGTTTGGATGTGAAGGTTTATGCTGATCTGGAAATAGCCGGGATGAGGAATTTCACCTGTGGCGCCAATGAGGATGATTACCATTATACTAATGTGAACCCCGAGCGTGACTTTGTACCAGAAGAATACGTTGATATACGCAATGCGGTAGCAGGAGATCCCTGTCCGTCCTGTGGAAAACCCCTTCTTACTGCTCGCGGTATAGAAGTAGGCCATATATTCAAGCTGGGAGTCAAGTATTCCCAGGCTATGAATGCTACCGTCCTTGACCAACATGGGCAGGCTGTACCAATGGTTATGGGCTGTTATGGCATAGGTATTTCACGAACCATGGCAGCAGCTATTGAGCAGAATCATGATGACAACGGGATAGTCTGGCCTTTGCCCATTGCCCCTTTCCAGGTTATAATCGTTCCGGTTAACGCTAAAAAGGAAGATCAGATGGAAACAGCTCTATCGCTTTATGTGGAAATGCAGGAGCGAGGTTTGGAAGTGCTGCTGGATGACCGAGACGAACGAGCAGGGGTAAAATTCAAGGATGCCGACTTGATAGGCATACCGGTGCGCATAACAGTTGGACCGAAAGCATTGCAGGATAATCAAGTCGAAGTGAAGAAAAGATGGGAGAATGAGGTTTTTAATGTAGCCATTGCTCAGGTCACCGATACCGTGGTAGAGATTATACGGCAACGGTAAATCTGACTGGGATGTGAAGGTATGTCGGTTTATGAGATTATTTTCAAGTTAGCTTTAGCCGGTATTTTGGGTGGTTTAATTGGTTTAGAAAGAGAGAGCCTAAACCGTCCTGCTGGTCTACGCACTTACACTCTGGTATGCGTTGGATCAGCCCTGGCCATGGTAGTCTCTTTGGACATGTATTTTCAATATTATCAGACTGTAAATGCTGATCCAGGCAGGATTGCGGCTCAAGTTATCAGTGGGATCGGCTTTTTGGGTGCTGGCACCATTATGCGCGAAGGAGCAACAGTGCGGGGTCTGACTACTGCCGCCGGACTTTGGGTAGTGGCTTGTATCGGTTTGGCCGTAGGTGCGGGTTTATACATACCCGCCATTGCCACTACGGTTCTCATATTGTTCATTCTGATATATTTTATCCATTTTGAAGAAAAGTTTACTGGTCTGAGGGAATACAAAGGCCTGTTGATGCTCTTAGAAGATCGGCCTGGCCAGGTGGGGATAATTGGTTCGATCCTAGGGGATATGGATATTTTGATTAAAAATATTGAACTGACCCGCCTGGAAGACGATGATCTGGAAGTTGAACTGTTGATTCACCTGCCCCCCAACATGAGCATCGAGCAAGTAATAGATGAATTATCAGTGGTCAAAGGCTTAAGAAGGATTGATCGTTTAAACTAAAAGCGGGAGGCGATTTAAATGAGGCAAGGAAAAAGCCTGGTGCAATTCCACTCCTGCTTTGCTAACAATCCCAACTGGGAGAATGCTACATTAGAGCGAGTGGAGGTGTTTGCTGAGCAGCGGCGTTGGAAGCTGATGATCGCCGTGGAACAACCCATATCGGTTGGAGAGATCCAGGCGACTGAACAGATTCTTTTAAAAGAATACCCTTTTTTAGATCAAATTGAGCTCCTGCCTTCCCTGTCCAACAGCAGTCAACATTTGACCTCGCTGTTTAATAAACACCAATCAGAATTGGTAGCTTACCTTTTTAAGAATTCCCCAATACCCTTAGCACCATTTACCGCCGACGAAATGCGTTTAGACTTTCATCCCACCGACGAAAGCCAATACCAAAAATATCTAGATAATGAAGTTTGTAGCCGATTGTCGGAGTGGTACTGGCAGAAGTATCGGCTATCGGTCTTGGTACGGGTTTTGCCCAGTAATGAACATACATCACTGCCGGAAATTACCGTGATAGAACCGTCTCAGGGTAACTGGTTACCAGAATTCGAATCAACTGCCAAACGTTCTGCCAATAGCAGACGTAGTCGTCCCGACCAGAAGTTGTCCGAGGCCAAGACCATGCCGGTGGTCGACCTGCAGGAAGGACTGAAGACGGCTATAGTAGAGGGCGAGATTTGGGCCAAGGAAAGTACAGTCTTGCGTGATGGACGCATGGTAGTCACTTATAACCTCACCGACTATACTGATTCCATTCTAGTGAAAGCCTTTTTAGATCGTCCCCAGGATGACATTATTCAGGTGGGCGACTGTATACGGGTAAAGGGAGGGGTTCGTTATGATACCTTTGCCCGCGAAATTGTATTGTTCATGGACAGCTATGCTCAACGAGAGAAAAAACAGCGAACAGATCAGGCTACTATCAAGCGCGTCGAACTCCATGCCCATACTAAAATGAGTGCTATGGACGGATTAACGGAAACAGCGGCTTTGATCGAACGGGCGGCCTTTTGGGGCCACCCGGCTATAGCTATTACTGATCATGGCTGTATTCAAGCATTTCCGGATGCCTACCAACAAGCGAAAAAACATGGTATAAAAATACTCTACGGAGTAGAAGCTTATTTGATCGAAAATGATCGTCGCCAGCGTCCTTATCATGTGATACTTATTGCCTGTAACCGCAGTGGTTTAAAGAACCTGTATAGTTTGATCAGTATCTCTTATCTGGATCATTATTATCGCCATCCCAAAATACCTCGCCATAAACTGGCCCAATATCGGGAGGGTATACTAGTGGGTTCAGCCTGCCAAGCCGGAGAACTGTATAGTGCTATTTTAGGGGGTAAATCCCCTGAAGAGATCGCCGAAACAGCTAAATTCTATGATTACTTAGAAATACAGCCTCTGACTAACAACGAATTCTTGCTGCGGGACGGTAAAGTCAGTAGTATGGAAGAACTTCAAAAAATCAACGCTCAGATTGTAGCCCTCGGTGAGGAACTTAACAAGCCGGTAGTAGCCACCGGAGATGTTCATTATTTGGATCCCGAACATGAAATTTTTCGACGCATCATTCAAGCCGGGCAGGGTTATGAAGATAGTGATGAGGGCTCCGGACTATATCTACGCTCCACTAAGGAAATGCTAGAAGAATTTGCTTATCTTGGCGAAGCCCTTGCCCATAAAGTTGTGGTAGATAATCCCCGTTACATTGCTGAACTGGTTGAAGATATCAAACCGGTACCCGATGGGTTTTACCCTCCCAAAATTGATGAGGCAGAAGATGAAGTATACCAGTTGAGTTGGCAACGGGCCCAGGAGTTATATGGCGATCCTTTGCCCGAGTTGGTGGAAGCCAGAATCAAGAGGGAACTGGACTCCATTATAAAGCACGGCTTCAGTGTTTTGTATTCCATTGCCCACAAACTGGTTAAGAAATCTAATGAGGATGGCTACCTGGTAGGGTCGAGGGGCTCGGTGGGATCCTCACTGGTGGCGTTTCTGACCGGCATTACCGAGGTCAATCCTCTGCCGCCCCATTGGAGATGTCCAGAATGTTGTCACACCAGTTTTGTTACTGATGGTTCGGTTGGCTGTGGAGCTGATCTGGAACCTTCCAACTGTGAGCGATGTGGTGCCTTGATGAGTCAGGATGGCTTTGATATCCCCTTTGAAACTTTCCTGGGTTTCGAAGGCGACAAAGTACCGGACATAGACTTGAACTTTTCCGGTGAATACCAGAGCCGCGCCCATGCTTACGTTGAACAGCTGTTCGGGAGAGAGAATGTCTTTCGGGCTGGTACCATATCCACCATTGCTGAAAAGACTGCTTATGGATTCGTCAAGAAATATGCTGAAGAAAGACAACTGAATCTGCGAAATGCAGAGGTGAATAGACTGGTTAAGGGTATCACCGGGGTAAGGCGTACTACAGGACAGCATCCTGGAGGCTTGATTGTTGTACCGCGAGATCACGATATACTGGAGTTTACTCCGCTGCAGCACCCAGCTGATAATAAAGATTCCGGCGTCATCACCACTCATTTTGAATATCATGCTATCGGAGATCAGCTAGTCAAGCTCGATATCCTAGGACATGATGATCCCACTGTCATTAAAGAACTTGAGGATATGACTGGCATCAAAGCCGCCGACATCAAGCTTAATGACCCTGACACTATGGGGATTTTTTCCGGAGTTGAACCCCTGGGAGTAACGCCTGAGATGATAGGCACAACAGTGGGAACCTATGGTATACCTGAATTTGGAACACGTTTTGTTCGGCAGATGCTGGAAGCAACACGCCCCACTACTTTCTCAGAGTTAGTGCGTATCAGTGGTTTATCTCATGGCACCGACGTTTGGATTAATAATGCCCAGAGCTTGATAGAAAACAACACCGCCAAGCTGAACGAAGTTATCTGTACCCGTGATGATATAATGGGGCACCTTATTTATAAGGGAGTAGAAAAGAAGACTGCTTTTAAGATTATGGAGAATGTACGTAAAGGCAAAGGTTTGGGCCCACAAGAAGTTGATATTATCCGGCAATATGAGGTTCCTGACTGGTATATAAACTCCTGTCAAAAGATAAAATATATGTTTCCCAAGGCTCATGCGGTAGCCTATGTTACTATGGCTTTTCGCATTGCTTACTGTAAAGTCAATTATCCGCTGGCCTTTTATGCTAGCTTCTTTAGCGTGCGTGCCGAGGATTTTGAAGCCCAGACCATTTTGAGAGGCTATGATGAGGTCTTTAAGCGAATAAAGGAAATTGAACGCCAGGGAATGGGCGCGTCGCAGAAGGATAAGAAACTCTTACCTATTCTAGAGGTAGCTTTAGAAATGTTGGCCCGGGGATTCCAATTCTATCCGGTGGACATTTACCAATCCCATGCTTATAAATTTGTGAATTTCCAACAGGGATTGCTGTTACCATTCTCAGCGTTGCCCAATGTAGGTGTGACGGCTGCCCATGGTATAGTAGCAGCGCGGGACGAAGCGGAATTTATATCTGTGGAAGATTTTCAACAGCGCACCCACACCAATAAAACGGCTATGGATGTGCTGCGAGAATACCAATGTTTTCGTGATTTGCCCGAAACAACCCAAATCAGCTTATTTGGCGGATAGAAAAACACTAGCATTGCTTGTATAAATTAGTATTACTGTGTTATACTTTAAAACAAGCTGAACCATATGCCGTTACAAATAGTGGGTGTGCACCCACTTTTTCTATTGTAATACTCCTAAAGCTTAATAAACCGGGGGTGGTACATTGGCCGAATCGAAAAAAGAACTGATTTCCAGGATAGTGATTGAACCTATCAAGCAATTACAGGCTGATCTGGTCGAGGTTGAATACCGTCGTGAGGACGGAGATCTATTTTTAAGGATTTTCATTGATCGAGAAACCGGAGTGACTCTCGATCTGTGCAGTCGGATCAGTCGTGCTATCCAAGGATTGATCGATGAGGCAGGTATCGAGTACGACCATCTGGAAGTATCCTCCCCCGGAATAAATCGCAAACTTACCAGTGACCGAGATTTTATTCGTTTCGAGGGGCAGCCGGTGAAGGTTAAATTATCCAAGGGATTTGAGGGTCCCCGACAAGTGGTCGGGGTTCTTATTGGTCATAGTGAGTTGACCCTGAAGGTGGAGAATGAACAAGGAATTGTCGAACTTCCACGCAGCGAAATTACCGTGGTGCGACTGCACCCGAACTTATAAGGAGGCATAACAATGTCTAACGAATTAATACAGGCATTGATCGATATAGAGAAAGAACGGGGTATTCCTAGAGCTTTTCTGATCGAAGCCATCAAAGTAGCCTTGAATACCGCCTACAAAAAGAATTATGGCACTGGGCTTAACGCTATGGTCGATTTTAATGAAGAAACCGGAGAAGTGAGCGTTCACTCGCAAAAGACAGTGGTGGCTGAGGTAGAGGATGCTCATATGGAGATAGCATTAGAGGAAGCTCAGGAACTTTATCCAGATTGCAAAGAAGAGGATTTGGTATATGTTGAGATAACTCCGTCCAATTTTGGCCGTATAGCAGCTCAAACTGCCAAACAAGTAGTCATTCAAAAGCTGCGCGAAGCTGAACGCAGTCTTATCTATGAGGAGTTTTTGGAGCGGGAAGGCGAAATACTGACCGGTACCATTCAACGCATTGAAAACCGAACAGCTTTCATTACTCTGGGCCGCACTGAGGCTATCATGCTACCTTCCGATCAGATAAACAATGAGAGGTATGCGGTAGGACAGCGGATCAAGGCCTATATTTATGAGGTAAAGAATACTTCCAAAGGCCCCAACATATTCGTATCACGCTCTCATCCCAACTTTCTTAAACGATTGTTCGAAATGGAAGTTCCAGAAATATATGATGGAGTTGTCGAAATCAAGTCAATAGCCAGAGAAGCTGGGGCTAGGTCAAAAATATCCGTCTATTCCCAGGATGACAAAGTTGATCCGGTAGGCGCCTGTGTTGGCCCACGGGGGTTGCGGGTTCAGAATATAGTATCAGAACTAAATGGTGAAAAAATAGATATCATCAAATATGATCGAGACCCGGAGAGATTCATTGCTAATTCTCTCAGCCCATCCAAAGTCATCTATGTTGATGTTTATGAAGAGGAGAAAATCGCTCGAGTAGTTGTACCGGATTATCAACTGTCACTAGCTATAGGGAAAGAAGGACAGAATGCCCGTTTAGCTGCTAAATTGACGGGATGGAAAGTTGATATCAAGAGTGAGAGTCAAGTGCTGGCTGCCAACGAAGAGGCGGAGGAAGACGAAGACTATGAACAAGCCTAGAAAGATCCCGCAACGCATGTGTGTGGGATGCCGTGAAATGCGCAATAAACGGGAGCTGATTCGTATAGTTCGAACTCCCCAGGAAACTATTGAAATGGACACCACCGGCAAAAAAGCCGGACGAGGGGCCTATATTTGCCCTGATCTTAACTGTTTTAGTGAAGCGACAAAGGGCAAACGTCTGCAAAAGGCTCTTAATCAGGAGATTCCAGATGATGTTTGGGAATTAATCAAGACCCAGATCTCAGACTTGGTACGAGATTGAGGATGTGGTAAAGCTTGCAAAAAGTATATAACATTATAGGTTTAGCCCAGAAAGCCGGTAAAGTATCAGCAGGAACTCTGGCTGCCCGGACTAGCTTGATCCGGAAACGGGCTAGTTTGCTAATTATAAGCGCAGATATTTCGCCTGCTACCAAGGATTCGCTGGTATCATTATGTCGACGTCAGAAAATTCCCTGGGTGGAATTAGGCGATAAGTATAATTTGGGAACAGCTGTCGGTAAAGCCTACCGAGTAGCTCTGACAATCAATGACTCCGGTATGGCTAAGAAAATGCTGGATAGCATAGAAATCGCGAGAAATGAAACTACTAGCACGGGGGTGGTTCAATGGCCAAAATAAGAGTACATGAACTTGCAAAAGAAATTGGGATGCCGAGTAAACAGTTGGTAGATACTCTACAGGGCATGGGGCTGAACATAAAGAACCATATGAGCACCATGGAAGAAAACCAGGTAAACTGGGTCAAAAAGAAGCTAGAGGAGAGTGCCTCACCGACTGTCAAACCGAAACAGGAGGCCAAAGCCACTAATCAAGTCACCCCGGGACAGGATGCACGTCGTTCCAGCGGGGTTGACCAAACTCGTGATTCTCAACCTAGACAGCAATCAAAACCTGTTCCTGAACAAAAAAGGCAGACGCGCTCTGATTTGCAGGGCCCGTCTACCCATAGATCGGCATCAAAAGCGAATACTTCGCAGCCGATCCGGGAGGGACAGTCTCGGGATCAACGCCCCCGCAGAGATCAACCTCGCCCAGGGCAATCACGTGATCATGCTACTCATGATCGTGGTAATAGGCCCCAGCTTGATCAACAGCAGCGTGCTGCCCAGCAACCGCGTGGTTCACAACCAGCACGGGAACAGGATAAGACTGGACAACCAACTCGAGATCAACAACGGGGGGGACAATATCCTCGTGGGCCAAAGCCGCCTAGTTCAGGTGGGGGAAGGTCGGGATCTTCTCGTCCCCATAGCGATACGCGTGCCACGTCTCCAAGAGGACAAGAACCTGGCCAGGCGCGTACCCAAGCGGGTGAAGGAGCCAGACCCTCGCCAACAGGAAAACGTTCTCCTCAGGATCAGAATAAAGCTCGTGTCCCTTCAGCATCGGCAGCGACCGATCGCCCACGCACCGATGCCAAAAAGAAACCGGGAACCCAAAAGCCCAATAGCTCAAATAGCTGGGCTGCTAAGGGCAAGGGGAGACCACCCCAACGGGACTTTAGTAGACCGGTCAAGAAAAAGCACAAGCGCAGAAAAGAAGAGGCCGTACAGGAATTGCCCACCAATATTTCCATACCTGAATCTATTACGGTGCGTGATTTAGCTGAGAAAATGCACCGTAGCCCGGCTGACATGCTGAAAAAGCTAATGGATCTAGGTACCATGGCGACTATCAATCAGGAGATAGACTTTGATACCGCCGAAATTCTAGCTGCTTTGTATGAAGTATCAGTGGAACGTGAAGTATCCAGGGAAGAAACCCTACTGGAAGAAATCATTGATGATGAAAAGAGCCTGAAACCACGTCCACCTGTAATCACGGTAATGGGGCATGTTGACCATGGTAAAACATCGTTGTTAGACAGAATCCGTAAAGCGGATGTAGCCTCGGGTGAAGCGGGTGGTATTACCCAGCATATAGGTGCTTATCAGGTAAGAGTCAAAGACAACCGGATCACTTTTATTGATACTCCGGGTCATGAAGCTTTTACGGCTATGCGTGCTCGGGGAGCTAATCTCACCGATATTGTTATTCTGGTTGTGGCAGCGGATGATGGAGTCATGCCACAGACTGTAGAAGCAATTAATCACATCAAGGCTGCTGAAGTGCCATTTTTAGTAGCCGTTAACAAAATAGATAAACCCAGTGCCAACCCGGATCGGGTCATGCAGCAGCTCACCGAGTACAATATAGTACCGGAAGAGTGGGGGGGAGATACCATTTTTGTGCCGGTATCCGCAAAAACCGGCGAAGGAATCGATCAACTGCTGGAAATGGTGCTGCTGGTGTCGGAAATGAAGGACATTAAAGCCAACCCAGATCGCCCAGCTGAAGGGATCATAATTGAAGGTGAACTGGATAAGGGACGCGGTCCAGTGGCCACTGTGTTAGTTCAAAAAGGCACTCTGCGCGTAGGTGATTATCTGATTTGCGGAGTAGACCAGGCTAAAGTAAGGGCCATGAATGATTATCGGGGCAAAAAAGTCGAGGAAGCTTATCCAGCTATGCCAGTGGAAGTAATGGGTTGGTCCGATGTACCTCAAGCCGGAGAAAGAGTGCGAGTCTGTGATGAGAAACTTGCCAAGGAAATATCCAGTCTGCGTCTGGCTGAGCGTAAGATGCAGGAGCAGAAGCAAAGCAGCCGGGTATCATTGGATGATTTCTTCAAGCATCTGCAGACCGCCGAAGTTAAAGAGCTGAATCTAATTGTCAAAGGTGATGTTCAGGGTTCAGTTGAGGCACTTATCCAATCTTTGGTTCGGCTTAGTACCGAGGAAGTCAAAGTAAACGTGATCCACAACGGAGTAGGTGCGGTCAGTGAAACTGATGTTATGCTGGCTTCAGCCTCCAATGCCATTATTATCGGCTTTAATGTTCGTCCCGATAGCAAGGCTCGCAAATACGCCGAAGACGAAAATATCGATGTTCGCTTATATCGGGTCATCTATGAAACTATTGAAGATGTCAAAAAAGCCATGTCTGGCATGCTTGATCCCGAATACAAGGAGAAGTATTTGGGAAGAGCCGAAGTACGCGCGCTGTTTAAGGTGCCTAATGTGGGAGTCATTGCCGGTTCTTATGTTATTGACGGCAAGATTCAACGTAATGCCGATGTTCGGGTATTAAGAAATGGTGTCATTATATATGAAGGACAGCTATCTTCCTTGAAAAGATTTAAGGATGATGCTAAGGAAGTAGCTGAAAACTATGAATGCGGTATTGGCATTAAAGACTTTAATGATATCAAAGAAGGGGATACTATAGAAGCTTTTGTTATGGAAGAAATACCTCGCCAAATATAGAACAGTAACGGAGGGATATTATGAGCCGGCGCAGACAAGAACGGATGGCGGTTGAGCTTAAGAGAACATTATCCCGTATTCTACAGGAGGATATCAAGGATCCCCGGATGGATTCTTCCACAGTATCAGTCAGTCGGGTGGAAGTATCTAATGACCTGAGTCATGCTCGTGTGTATATTAGTATCCTGGGTGATGAACAAAAACAGCAGGAAACCATGGCGGCTCTGGAAAAAGCTCGCGGATTCATTCGCAGTGGAGTTGCTGCGGAAATACAGATCCGTCATGCACCTGAGATCGACTTCCGCTTGGATCGATCCATCGAACATGGAATTCACATGTCTTCGCTTTTGGATGAGATTATGGAGGAAGGAAAGAAGCATAAAGAATGAATACCCTATCTGAAATCGCTGCCATTATTAAGAAAACCCCAGCCTGGGTTTTGGTAGGGCATGTGATCCCTGATGGCGATTGTATTGGATCGCTATTGGGGCTTTATTGGGGACTTCGTTCTTTGGGAAAAAGGGTGGTGCTGGGATTGGAAGATCCCGTTCCACCTATTTATCGTTACTTATCCGGCAGTGATAGCCTGGCACCTTTATCTGCAGTCGGTGATTTACCAACAGCCGTTATTTTTCTGGATTGTTCCGATGCTGAAAGGGCTGGGGAGAGTACTCTCAACCAGCTTGCTGATCGAGTAATCACCGTTAATATTGATCACCATGCTACCAATCCTTCTTTCGGAGATTACAACTATATAGATAGTAAAGCGGCTGCCACCGCTGAATTGGTCTATTACCTGCTCCAAGAGCTGGGAGTAGAAATAACTCCCTTCGTGGCTGAGTGTTTGTATGCAGGTCTGGTTATGGACTCGGGACGCTTTATGTACAGCAGCACCCGGCCAGAGACTATGGAGGTGGCAGCTGAATTACTGCGCAGTGGGGTCGATCTAGAAAAAGCCCGCATTGAACTATTTGAATCCAAACCCCGCGAAGAGGTCTTGCTCCTTAGACAAGCCTTACAAAATCTGCAATGGGATGAATCCGGGCGAATAGCCTGGATGACTCTGTCTTATGCCGATGTGGCCCAGATAGGAGCCCTAAATCTGCATCCTGAGGGAATCATCAACTACACCCGGTCTATAGCAGGTGTAGAAGTAGGACTGCTTATCCGCGAAATCAGCCCGGGCGTATGCAAAATCGGCTTCCGCTCCAAAAGCCAGATCGATGTGGCCACTATAGCTGCCCGGCTAGGAGGCGGAGGTCATCGCCAAGCTGCCGGTGCGCGCCTGGAAGGAAGTCTGGAGCAGGTGACCCAGCAGGTGGTGCAGATGGTCAGGGAAGTGATTGGCTAAATGCACGGTTTCTTGAATATCGACAAACCAGCGGGAATGACTTCCTTCGATGTTATTCGCCGGCTTAAAAAGTGCTTGCCCAGAGGTACACGCATAGGACACCTAGGAACTCTCGATCCTATGGCTACTGGAGTTCTTCCTATAGCTATCGGACAGGCCACCAGACTTATTCATTATCTGGAGGATGACGACAAGGAGTATCAGGGCAGTATGACTATAGGGGCTGTGTCGGATACTCAGGATGCCTGGGGCGAGATATCCTACTGCCAGTCGGCGCAGATAACCCGTGCCCAGCTTGAAGCAGTATTACCATCATTTCGAGGAACAATTTGGCAGGAACCTCCCATGTATTCTGCTGTACACCATCAGGGAGTTCGTTTGTATGAGCTGGCCAGACAAGGTCAGGTGGTGGAAAGGAAAAAACGACCCGCCCAGATAAAATTCTTGGAGTTATTGCATTTTGATGATCAATCGAACCTGCCAGTAGCCACCTTGCGAGTGGTATGTTCCCGTGGCACATATATACGCACTTTGTTTCATGATATCGGTCAGGAGTTGGGAACAGGAGCCTTTTTATCGGCTTTGACCAGAATCCGTTCGGGAGGTTTTCTATTATCGCAAGCGCTCGACCTGGAACAGGTGATAAATTCCTGGTCGCAGAGCCTGCTGCTGCCCATGGGCTACCCTTTACAGCACTGGGCTAAGATAATCTTAGATACTTCGGAGCAAATACGGGCTCTGCAAAATGGTCAAACCATTAGTGTAAATGCAGCCCTGTCAACTGATCTAGTAAGAGTATACCAGCCAGATAACCGCTTGTTAGCTATTGCTAAAGTAAACTATACTGAGGGCAAGTGTAGCCTCAAACCGGAGCGGGTTTTTCATATTTAGTATTTAAGGAGCAGACAACATATGAGATTGATTCGAGATATTGAACATTACCAACCTTCCGGACCTCTTTGTTTGGCCTTGGGCAACTTTGATGGGGTGCACGTGGGGCATCAGCAGTTGATCAAGGAATGCGTGGACTTTGCCAAGGAGAATAATGGTACAGCCGCAGCGTACATATTTGATCCCCATCCCGCTTTGGTCATCAAACCTTCCCAGGCTCCCAGACTTCTGGTGACTGCGAAACATAAAGCTGAACTCCTTGCAGCCCTAGGGTTGGACTTACTGATTTACGCTGATTTCACCACCCAGGTGGCTAAGATTTCTCCCCAGGATTTTGTGCGACATATACTGGTAGAGAAACTTCACGTCCAGCAGGTGGTGGTTGGTTTCAATTACTCCTTTGGGTTTCGGGGAGCGGGAACTCCCGATCTATTAAAAGAATTAGGAGATCAATTTGGTTTTAAGACTATAATTGTTGAACCGGTGCAAAGAAATGGTCGGGTCGTCTCCAGCAGTGCTATTCGACAAGCTTTGGAGGAAGGAAATATTGAACTGGCAGCGGATATGTTAGGTAGTCATCCGGTTTTATCAGGCAAAGTCGTCAAAGGTGAACAAAGAGGGCATAGTATCGGCTTTCCAACTGCTAATCTCTCCATAAATCCAGAACTAACCGTTCCCGGGATCGGAGTTTACGCTGCAATTGCCAAGTTAGATCAGCACTGTTTCAAAGCAGTGGTCAATATAGGCCGTAAACCTACTTTTCATAAAGACCATCCCACTGTTATCGAAGCCCACTTGATTGACTTTCAGCAGGAGATTTATGATCGGGAAATGCAGCTGACCTTTATAAAGAAAATCAGAGATGAACGCAAGTTCAACGGGATAGAAGCACTGGTCAAACAGATCACATTAGACCGCGATATGGCTGCTAGCCTGGTGGAGATTCCGGAGTAGGCTTGCATTTACAATTGATTTGTGCTGTGCTACAATCTATCTTGGTGCCCGGAATGTCCTGTATAAACAAGCGTATTTATGTAAAAATATATTATTAAGGATATGAAAGGGCAGTTCTTAACCTCAGGCTCGGGAAAACGATTCACCGACGTTTTGCTTGGTCTGTGGGCGATTTATGATAAGGAGGTGAGTTACATGGCTCTGTCACAGTCTCGTAAAGAGGAAATCATCAAGGACTTTCAAATCCACGAGAATGATACCGGATCTCCCGAGGTTCAGATCGCAATTTTAACTGAACGCATAAATTACCTAAATGAACATCTGAAGATCAATAAAAAAGATTTCCATTCGCGCCGAGGACTATTGAAGATGGTAGGACAACGTCGTTCTCTTTTGGATTACCTGAAGAAGAAGGACTTTGAACGCTATCGGGGCATAGTAACCAAACTCGGACTACGCAGGTAAAGAGCGGCTTCCCGCTCTTTCATGCTTTATTACTTAGAAAGGAGGAATCGACTATAGTACACAAATATCAAACCGAAGTGGCCGGCCGTCCCCTGGTGATAGAGGTAGGACAAGTTGCCAAACAGGCTAATGGAGCGGCCATAGTTAGGTATGGAGACACTGTGGTTTTGGTTGCTGCCACAGCCTCCGAGAAGCCCCGTGAAGGAATCGACTTTTTTCCACTTACAGTAGACTACGAAGAAAAGCAATATGCTGCCGGCAAAATTCCGGGAGGATTTATCAAACGGGAGGGAAGAGCGACTGAACTCGCTACTCTATCGGCCCGGTTAATAGATCGTCCTATTCGTCCATTATTTCCTCAGGGCTTTCGAAATGATGTCCATGTGGTAGCAACGGTTTTGTCGGTAGATAAAGACAATGCTCCCGATGTTATTGCCATGATCGGTGCTTCCGTAGCGCTCAATATCTCGAACATACCTTTTGAGGCACCCATAGCCGGAGTTGTAGTGGGCATGGTTGATGGACAACTGGTAATCAACCCAACCGTTGAAGAGACCCAGAAAAGTGCCATGCATATCACTGTTGCAGGAACCCGTGAAGCTATCATGATGGTAGAAGGCAGTGCTGACGAAATACCGGAAGATCAGGTTCTCGATGCTATTTTCTTCGCCCATGAAGAGATCAAGCGGTTGTGTGATTTTCAGGAACCGATTATTGAGGAATTAAAAGTCCCCAAATTTGAAGTTCAAACTTTTGGTATCGATCCAGCTATGGAGGAAGAAGTTCGCACTTATGCTACTCCTATACTGGATCAAGCTGTCCGCAATCCCGATAAGAAATCCCGGGAAACATCTATGGATCAAGCCAAAGATTCCATCATGGAACATTTCGCAGAAATCTACCCAGACAATGTTGGGGATATCGATGCCTTGCTGGACACGGTTCTCAAAGATGTGGTGCGCAGCATGCTCATCGATGATGGGGAACGGGTTGATGGCCGCGAATTGGATGAGATTCGACCAGTTACCTGTGAAGTCGGGTTCTTGCCACGTCCTCACGGTTCAGGCTTGTTTACCCGGGGACAAACCCAGGTACTGTCAATCACTACTTTAGGAGCAGCCAGTGAAGAACAGATTCTAGATGGATTGGGTATAGAGAATTCTAAACGCTATATTCATCATTACAATTTCCCACCGTATAGTGTTGGTGAAGTACGTCCTATGCGTGGCCCGGGCCGAAGAGAAATCGGACATGGTGCCCTAGCGGAACGAGCCCTGTTAGCGGTTCTGCCCAGTCAAGAGGAGTTTCCTTACACCATCCGGGTTGTATCAGAAGTGTTGGAATCGAACGGATCTAGCTCTATGGGCAGTGTTTGTGGCAGTTCACTTTCACTTATGCATGCCGGTGTACCAATTAAACGACCGGTTGCTGGTGTTGCCATGGGTCTAGTTAAACGGGAAGACAAGTTTGCCATCATGACTGACATTCAGGGTATTGAAGACGCCCTGGGTGATATGGATTTCAAGTTGGCTGGTACTGAAATTGGCGTTACGGCTATTCAAATGGATATAAAGATTACCGGAGTAAACCGGGAGATCGTTGCCGCTGCTCTGGAAAAAGCTCGTAAGGGACGTATGTTCATTATGGGCAAAATGATGGAAACCATTGCTGAGCCCAACACCGAACTTTCTCCTTATGCTCCCCGCTTAACGCGCATGATGGTGCCGGTTGATAAAATTCGTGAAATCATCGGGCCGGGTGGTAAGACTATTCATAAGATAGTTGATGAAACCGGTTGCAAAATTGACATCGAAGATGATGGTACCCTGTTTATAATGGCCACTGATGAAGAAGCCGCTCACAAAGCTAAATCTCTCATTGATGCAATTATTGCAGAAGTCGAAGTGGGTAAGACCTATACCGGAACTGTGAAGCGTATCATGGACTTTGGCGCCTTTGTGGAAATTATTCCAGGTGTTCTTGGCACCCAGGGCAAAGAAGGACTGGTTCACATTTCCCAGTTGGATTTAGAAAGAGTCAACAAAGTAACCGACATAGTTAACATTGGGGATAAAATTGATGTCAAAGTAACTGAGATCGATAAACAAGGCCGGGTTAACCTTTCTCGCAAAGCTCTGCTCAGAGAGAGAAAACCTGACTAGATTCAGCCCTTAGACTCGACCTACGGATTGACCAAGTAAACCGAGCTGTCTCGGTTTATTTGTGTTTTCTGGGTATTTGATCACTAAGAAAAACCGCATAGGTAGGCTCATTCCGGAATATTATTTAGAGAATAATGATATAGGGGTGGGCCATATTTTTTCCAAATAATTTCTATTTCATTCGACTAAACAGCCGTCACATATTAATGATCACATTTTTCGTCAGCTTATCGCTGGTCAGTGTTTGGCTGGATAGCTTTATTAGAGATACCTATGGGGTGGAATCCGGTGTAATACTGGAAGATCAAGAAATAGGTGGGCTGCTCAGAGAAGAAGTGCGAGGTCTGGTAATAGAAATGGCCATGCAGGAGGGGCGTGTTCCTAAGGAACCCGAATTAGATAAGAAAACCGGGCGGGTAATTCCTGAGCAACCAGGAGTAATGATTGATATCGAGACTACTGTAAAAAACGTTATGCAAGCCCAGCCTAACCAAACCATAACTTTAGTTCGTAATACGGTCTTAAGCCAATACCGTGCCGAGGATCTTGAGAATCTAGCCAGTATTGGTTCTTATCAAACTTACATCTATGGCTCTCCGCAACGCTCCACCAATATTAAGCTAGCTGTGGCAGCTTTAGATAATACGATAATCTGGCCAAATCAGCAGTTTTCATTTAATGAAGTCGTTGGACCAAGGACACCAGAACGGGGTTATATGCCGGCACCGGTCATTTTAATGGGCGCCAATGACTATGATTATGGAGGAGGGGTGTGTCAGGTATCCAGCACAGTTTATAATGCCGCTCTGGAAGCGAATTTGCAGATCGTGGAAAGACATCCGCACAGCAAACCCGTTCACTATGTACCGATGGATCGTGATGCTACGGTGGCTTATGGGGGTTATGATCTTTGCATACGTAATCAAACCGATAATCCGGTAATTATCAAATCACAAGTAAGTCAGGGAAAAGTGTGGGTTTCCATACTAGGGGAGGAAAAGAAGGAATGAAAGTATATTATTTTACCAAACGGGGTCTATTAAGTTATGCGATTCTGGCAATGCTCATAGTGGGGGTTATAGGCTTTTCTTTGCTATATTACAGTGATATGGGTATTGCCACTCGTCTTACTGAACCTATTTATCAGGGAAATACTGGCCAAAAGAATGTGGCCATTACTGTAAACGTAGACTGGGGGGAAGAATACATACCCCAGATGCTGACGGAGTTTAAGAAGCAGGATGTGGTGGCGACTTTTTACGTGACCGGAACCTGGGCTGAAAAGAACAAGGACCTCTTAAAACAGATGGCCCAGGAAGGTCATAGTATTCAAAATCATGGTTATAAACATGTTCATTTTAATACCCTATCATCAGAGCAGATGGCCACCCAGATTACCAAAACGGAAAAGGTCATTAAGGATATAACCGGTCAGAAAAGCACCTTTTTTACACCGCCCTATGGTGAGCTGAGTAAACAGCTTATGACGGTAGTTTCCGAACTGGGTTACAACTTAACTATGTGGAGTGTTGACACTATAGATTGGCAGCGGCCCGATCCCGAAACCATCGTAAAGCGAGTGATGAACAAGGTTCATAATGATGCCATTGTTTTGATGCACCCCACCGAGCCAACTGTTCAAGCCTTGCCGAGTTTACTCAGTCAACTAAAAAAGGATGGCTATAATATGATACCTATGGAAAAGATAGTAATTGTGAAGGATGGAAAGGTCAAAGGTGATGTCAAAACTAATTAAGATTCTTTTGTTAACTATATTGTTTCAGCTGGGGATGGGGGTTGATCAGCCCCTTCAAGCTGCTCTTCCCTATATATCCAGTAGCCATTACTGTCTGATGGATAGTGAGACTGGTCAGTTAATCGTGAGTCGTAATGCGGATGAACTTCGCCCTGTAGCGAGTACCACTAAGATATTGACTGCCATTGTGGTTTTAGATTATGCAGATCTAAATGAAGTGGCTGTGGTGAGCGAGCATGCCGATCATACTCCCGAATACACCATAGGTTTGAAAGCCGGGCAAGAACTGGAGGTAGGAGAGCTTCTTAAGGCTGCCCTGGTAAGGTCGGCCAATGATGCTGCTGTAGTACTGGCTGAACACATAGCAGGAGATGAAAGGTTTTTTGCTCATCTCATGAACAAGAAAGCCTTTCTAATGGGTGCTAGCCAAACTCATTTTGAGAATTCATCGGGGCTGCCTTCCCCGGAGCACTTGAGTAGTGTTTATGATCTAGCTTTGCTGGGACGCTATGCTTTAAGTATTCCCGAGATCGCTGCCCTGGTCGAGGTTCCACAGGTAGAATTCAAGCATCCTGGTTATCTGCAGCCGATAGTATTGAGAAACACCAATTCTTTACTGGAGTCATATCCTGGGGCTAATGGCATTAAGACCGGTACCACCGATGCTGCGGGTAAATGTTTGGTGGCTTCAGCTAGACGCGATGGTCGGCAGTTAATAGCGGTGACCCTGCATTCTGGCAATCGAAACACAGATTGCGCGCGTTTGCTCGATTATGGATTCCAGCAAACCAGAAAGGCAACTGTCTTGTCAACAGAGGAGGCTTTCAAGGAGATTCCGGCCCAGAATGGCCAGTTGACACATATTATAGCAGAGCATGGAGTAACTCTATGGGTAGGGGATGAGACCCCTAATATTGAAAAAAAGGTTCATCTTGATTACCAGATTAATGGATCGGTCAATAAAGGAGAGCGAGTAGGAATTATTAGCATATTTGCCGATGGCCAACATGTTGAGAGCGTGGCACTCCTGGTAGGTGAAAATATCAGCAGTGATAAGAACTCCCTGGAACACTGGCTAAAGAGTTTTCTAAACAGATTAAAGGAATCTTAAGCCAGAAGCCGAAATATGTTATAAGCCGTCGAGTTGGAGGTTATAAATGATTAAGAATTGGACGTTGAAAAATAAGACCAGGCTAGTAGTCGAGGAGATTCCTTATCTGAAATCAGCTGCGATAGGAATTTTCATCAAGGTTGGTTCCCGTCACGAACCCCCCGAGTTGTCAGGCGGGAGCCATTTTATTGAGCACATGCTGTTTAAGGGTACACCTCAGCGCAGTGCTCGCGAGATCGCAGAGAGTTTTGAAGGGATCGGAGGCCAGTTAAACGCCTATACATCGAAAGAACACACCTGCGTTTATGCTCGAACTCTGGACGAGGATCTGTCGACCGGTATGGATATCCTGTTTGACATGCTTTTTAATTCTGCCTTTGCCGAGCGAGATTTTGAGACTGAAAAGGGAGTCGTCATTGAAGAAATCAATATGTATGAGGATTCCCCCGACGATTTGATCCATGATGTATTTGCCCAGAAATTATGGCAGGGACATTCCATGGGTTCTCCTATTTTGGGTACTCTGGAGACAGTATCCCAATTCAATCGGGAACAAGTATATGAGTTTTACCGATCCAGTTATGTTCCCGCCAATATGATAATAGCGGTGGCAGGAAACGTTGACAGTCAGCAAATAAAGGATCAAGTTGAATCCTATTTAGAGAATAAAACTGAGCAAGAGGCTTATCTTCCTAAATTAACGCCCCAGTCAACACCGCGATTCACCAATATGGTAGTCAAGGATACAGAACAAGTGCAAATCTGTCTGGGGGTTCCAGGGATCAACTATCATGACGAGCGGCGTTACACGCAAAATATTATGAACTCTATCCTGGGTGGAGGACTCAGTTCCAGGTTGTTTCAAGCTTTACGTGAGGAATTAGGGCTAGCCTACTCGGTATTCTCTTCTCCAGCTAATTACTCGGATACGGGCGCCTATTCCATATATGTAGGTACCGGTCCCGGCAAAATAGGCAGCTTATTCCAAGCGCTTCGCCACGAATTGGACAAGTTCATTCGGGAAGGCGTAACCAAAGAAGAAGTTCATCGTACCCAGCAGTTAGCCAAGTCTGGTATGTACATGGGGTTGGAAAGCGTTATGAATCGCATGAATCGTATGGGTAAGGCCATGCTAATGTATGACCAACTGGTATCAGTAGAAGAGGTTATTGAAAGGATCATGGCGGTCAATGCTGAGCAGATCAATGAATTTGCGACAGAAACATTGCAGGCGGATAATTTTTCTCTGGCAGCCATTGGCACAGAGGAAGCTTTGGAAACCCTGGAGACTGAGTTTAAACGGTGGTGGAGTTAACGGCTATGAGAATTGAACTGAAAAGACTGCATTCATTTGATCTGCCTTTGCCCAGGTATATGACTCCGGGCTCTTCCGGAGTGGATCTATATGCCGCTCATCAGGAGGATTTGTGCCTCCAACCAGGGGAAAGACAACTTATTCCTACTGGCTTGGCCTTAGCTATCCCCCCCGGATGGGAGGCGCAGGTGCGTCCCCGCAGTGGGCTGGCGCTGAAACATGGGATTACTCTGCTAAACACCCCCGGAACCATAGATGCTGATTATCGAGGAGAAATAAAAGTATTGGTCATAAACCTGGGGGACAAAGAGTATATTTTGAAAAGAGGTGAACGAATCGCCCAGATGGTCTTCGCTTCGGTTCAACAAGTGGACTTAGTTGAAGTGCAGATCCTGGATGAAACCAGGCGTGGAGAAGGCGGGTTTGGCCATACTGGGGTTTAGGGGGGGACGATAATGCGGCTTAATGAACTGGTGGGAAAAGAAATGGTAAACATATTTGATGGAATGCGCATGGGCACAGTAGGGGAGTCAGATATGCTCGTCAATCAAGAAACCGGTGATATCGTCTCCATTATACTTCCCAATCGTGGTAATGCCTTTACCTTTTGGGCTGATCGTCAAAAGTTGGTGATTCCCTGGCAAGCCGTCATGAAAATTGGCCGTGAAGTGATCGTAGTAGATCTGGATAATACCCATATGCGCATGAAGAATCATACGATATAATGCAGCGTTGCCTAACCCCAAGCCGTTAGGCTTTTCTTTTTTCATATTTTAAGTATGAAAACAAATGATCAATGGAAAGGCTAAGGCTAAAAGGGGGTGAATACATGGCTTTACTTGGTGAGAATGGTACGGGGCGATGGCCTCCTTGGAGCCGTATGCAATCATTGAACGAAATGACCGAGGAAGCAGGCATTGACTTTGATCAGTTTATCGAATCAATAAAAAATCAGGCCAGCATTGCACAGATGTCTGAACAGTTTCAAGTCAGCGAGAAAACTATTGAATCCTTACAAGATCATTTCTTCCATTATGGGATCGGATCAGTTCAAGGAGGCGATTAAGCCTCCTTTTTTTGTAGATCTCCCTGGTAAACCTTGAAAAATGGTCGTCGATAAGTTAAGATTACTTAAATTTCACAAAGGAGGCCGTCAGGAGATGGATAGAATTAGCAAGGAAGGTCTTACCTTTGATGATGTGCTGCTTATTCCAGGACCGTCAGAAATACTTCCTCGTGACATTGATGTATCTACCCGCTTGACCCGGAATATTAATTTGGAAATTCCCATCATGAGTGCAGGTATGGATACTGTTACGGAGACTCGTATGGCTATCGCTATTGCCCGTGAAGGTGGCATTGGGGTAATTCATAAGAACATGACTATTGAGGAACAGGCTCAAATGGTGGATCAGGTCAAAAGATCTGAACATGGTGTTATAACCGATCCTTTTTTCCTCTCTCCGGATAACATCGTTCAGGATGCTCTTAATATTATGGAGCATTATCGAATCTCTGGAGTTCCCATAACTGAAGGGCGCAAACTGGTAGGCATTATCACCAATCGTGACATACGTTTTGAAACTGATTTCAGTCAACCCATTTCCAATATTATGACCAGCGAAAAGCTGGTAACCGCACCGGTAGGTACCACCATGGAAGAAGCCATGGGAATACTGCGCCGCTATAAAGTTGAGAAATTGCCGTTAGTAGATGATGATTATAATCTGATGGGCTTAATTACAATTAAAGACATCGAGAAAAATCAAAAGTATCCGAACTCAGCTAAAGACACCAAGGGTCGGTTGTTATCAGCAGCAGCAGTAGGAACCGCTAAGGATACTATGGAACGTGTAGAAGCCTTAAAAAAGGCGGGGGTGGACGTAATCGTAGTCGATACCGCTCACGGCCATTCCAAGAACGTTCTTGACATCGTAGCTCGAATTAAGGGTCGCTATCCGGAGTTGGATATTATCGCTGGCAATGTAGCCACAGCTGAAGCCACCGAAGATCTGATCAAAGCAGGCGCTGATGCTGTAAAAGTGGGCATAGGGCCTGGCTCTATCTGCACTACCCGGGTTGTAGCTGGCATTGGTGTACCTCAGATCACAGCAGTTATGGACTGTGCAGCTGCTGCTGTAAAATACGGAGTGCCGATCATAGCTGATGGAGGAATCAAGTATTCTGGAGACATTGCTAAAGCAATTGCCGCTGGTGCTGATGTGGTAATGTTAGGCAATCTCCTGGCAGGTACAGATGAAAGCCCAGGAGAGACAGTTATTCTGCAGGGGCGCAGCTATAAAGTCTATCGCGGTATGGGCTCCTTGGGCGCCATGGTGGAAGGTAGCAGTGACCGTTACTTTCAGGAGGATGCCCCGAAACTGGTGCCGGAAGGAATTGAAGGCCGGGTTCCCTTCAAGGGTTATGTGTCAGAGACAATTTATCAATTAGTTGGTGGTCTTCGTTCCGGCATGGGTTACTGTGGAGTAAAGAGTATTGAGGACATGAAAACAATGACCAAATTTATCCGTATTACCAATGCCGGTCTGACCGAGAGCCATCCCCATGATGTATTCATTACCAAAGAGGCTCCCAATTATCGAGTCGTATAATCATGTCGGCATTTTTGATCCGTATTCTGGTGGCAGGTGTGATTGGTCTGGTCATTGGTCTATTCACTACCAATGCTCGTAGTGCGCGAACATTTGGGCTAATTTCCCTGGGTGCTGCGCTGGTCACCATTATATCCACCGAGTTTTACAAAGAAATAGCGGGGCCCTGGTTCAGCGATCCAGGGCGGTTATCGGCGCAGATCGTATCGGCCTTGGGCTTTATCGGAACAGGTCTGATATGGATCACCGAAGACAAGCAGGTTCGAGGCCTATCTGTGGCGGCTAGTTTATGGCTGACTGCTATTGTGGGCATGTTGATAGGGGCTGGTCTGGGCCATATATCTACTTCGGCTGTTTTGATAGTTTTATTAATATATTGGGCTACTGGAACAGCATCAAAATTGCTGGACAAGGGAGATTGAGCCGACCATTATTATGTTTTATAATTTAAACTAGAGTCAATCATTAGTATCTTTAAGCGCTGAGTCTGCTTTGGCAGAGCGGAGGACCCGATTTTAGGGGTTAATCAGGCTTCTGGTCTGAGGGGCTACCCTACAGTCCTAACCCGTCAGCTAACTTCGTAAGCGTTGTTTGGGAGGGTACTGTGACATGAATATGTTATCAGTTTAGTATCCCTCCGCATAAATAAGTATAGGAGGTTTTTTTTATGACTTTTGAAGAAAGCTTAAATCGCAGCTTATCATTGGAACGCGCGGAAGAACTACGGAATAGTATCAGTGATTATCTAAAAATTGAACCTACGATAGAAACCGGTTTTAGAGTGCATGATAGGAGCTTAAGAAATAAACAAAGAATCCTAGCCTACTTTAATGCTTCTGAGGAAGACTGGGATAATTGGGCCTGGCAGATGAAACATCGGATCTGCGATGTGGAACAGCTCCATGCTTTTTTGCATCTTTCCGATGAGGAGCAAGAAGAACTAAAACAGGTGACCAAGCGATTTCGCTGGGGACTTTCACCTTATTACCTAAGCCTGATCGATTTTGACAACTATCAGGAATCGCCCATTTATAAGCAATCCGTGCCCAGCATACTGGAAGTATGGGATAATCATGGTTCAGCTGACCCTATGTGTGAAACACTGACCAGTCCCGCCAGCCGAATCACTCGGCGCTATCCGGATCGCTTGATCATAAATGTTACTAACCAGTGCGCTATGTATTGCCGTCACTGCCAGAGACGGCGTAACTTTGGAGAAGAAGATCACCATTGCACCCGTCAGCAAATGGAAGAAGCCCTGGCCTATGTGCGCCAATCCCCGGAGATTAGGGACGTTTTGATTACGGGCGGCGATGCTCTCCTGTTAAGCAACCAGACTCTAGATTGGCTCCTGGGAGAATTGGATAAGATTCCTCATGTGGAGATCAAGCGTCTGGGCACCCGTATCCCGGTCACTTTGCCTCAGCGGATCAACGATGAACTGTGCAAGGTATTGGAAAAGCACCCCCCCATTTATATCAATACTCAATTCAACTCACCAATGGAAATAACCCCCGAGGCCAAACAGGCTTGTGATCGGTTAATCAAGGCGGGAGTGGTATTGGGTAACCAAGCAGTTTTATTAAGGGGAATCAATGACAACATCCATATAATGAAAAAACTCAACCAAGAATTGCTCAAAATCAGGGTAAGGCCTTATTATATATTTCATGCTAAACAGGTAAAGGGAACTTCCCATTTCATAACTCCGATTGAAACCGGTATGGGTATAATGGAAAAATTGCGTGGTTTTACATCCGGCTTGGCGGTACCTACCTATATCATCAATGCTCCGGAAGGACGGGGTAAAACCCCTATCCTGCCAGAATATATGATATCCCTGAACGAAGAAGAAGTAACTATTCGTACCTGGGAAAACAAAGTTTTTCAGTATAAAAATCGGATCAACTAGGTCTAAAACGGGCCGGGACAAATTTACCCGAGGCAATAAGTCCGGTTTATAACCATATAGGTGATCTCCCCCTCTAGCAGGTAAGACGGAATAGTCCAGTGTTACCTGAAGAGGGGATTTATTTTTGTATGGTAATTGACATAACCCAACAATGGTAATAAAATTAATGTAAATATGAACAAGTGTTCAAGTGTTCAATATTGTCAGAAAGGATGAAAGACGGATGTCTAAAAAGATAGCGGAGCTCGACAGATGCGATTGTAGTGTAATTCATAATGACATTGTTGAACGTGTTAAGAACAAAATGCCTCAGGAAGAGTTACTTTATGATTTGGCGGAACTATTTAAGGTGTTTGGGGATTCCACCCGCACCAAAATCCTTTGGGCTCTAGATGAAGAAGAAATGTGTGTTTGTGATATTGCTTATCTGTTAAACATGACTCAATCAGCAATATCTCATCAACTGCGGGTCCTAAAGCAGGCCAAACTTGTAAAAAACCGTCGGGAAGGGAAAATTGTCTTTTATTCTCTTGACGATGAACACATCAGACAAATCCTGGAGATCGGACTTATTCATATAATGGAGGATTGATGATAATGGCAACCAGGGAACTGGAATTAAGCTACATTGATTATCCCCTGGGGAATGAAAACAATGACAGTGGAGTGGCTAAGCAACTTATTTTAGAGGGCCTGGACTGTGCCAATTGCGCGGCTAAAATAGAAAGGGAAGTTCAGCGTGTGCCGGGTGTTAAGTGGGCTACAGTAGATTTCTTGTCCAGAAAACTGGCCCTAGAGATCGAGACCAATATTGACATGCCGGCAATAATAGAAAAAATAGAAGGAATCGTGAAGCGGATCGAGCCTGATGTTCGGGTTATCCATAAAGGCCACCAACATGGCTTAGATCGCCAAGGGCAGGGCGACAACCATTTTAGACAGCAAATAATTAAACTGATAACCGGGGGCACACTATTTGCTCTAGCCTTGATCCTCAACCTAGGTCATGAACTGGAATTGGCTTTATTCCTACTTAGTTATGCCATAGTAGGCAGTAGCGTTGTGGTACGAGCCTTGCAAGGGATTGGTCGGGGACAGGTATTCAGTGAGCACTTTCTCATGAGTGTGGCTACCATAGGAGCCTTTATAATTGGGGAGTATCCCGAAGGTGTTGGCGTGATGCTGTTTTACTTGGTGGGGGAAATGTTTCAGGATAGGGCAGTAGACCAATCGCGCCAATCCATCAGTTCCTTAATGGATATAAGACCTGACTATGCTAATCTGAAAGTTGCCGATCAACTGCACCGGGTTGCACCGCAAGACGTAGCCATTGGCGATATCATAGTTATTAAACCGGGCGAAAAAGTCCCCCTGGATGGTCAAGTGCTGGAAGGCACATCTATGGTGGATACTTCGGCCTTGACCGGTGAATCGCTGCCGCGCCAATTGGAGGCAGGGCAAGAGGTTCTCAGCGGCTTCATCAACACCAATGGCTTACTAACCGTGCAAGTAACTAAAAGCTATGGTGAATCTACTGTGGCGAGAATTCTGGATTTGGTTGAGAATGCCAGTAGCCGCAAGGCGCCTACGGAAGACTTTATCACAAAATTTGCGCGCTATTATACTCCGGCAGTAGTATTTGCTGCCCTAGCCCTGGCGGTTATTCCACCTTTATTTGTGCCGGGCGCCCTCTTTTCTGACTGGGTATACAGAGCTCTGGTATTCCTGGTAATATCTTGTCCATGTGCTTTGGTCATATCCATACCTTTGGGATTCTTTGGGGGGATAGGTGCCGCATCGAAAAAGGGCATATTGGTAAAAGGCGGTAACTATCTGGAAGCCCTGAACTATGTGGAAACTGTAGTGTTTGATAAGACAGGGACTTTAACCAAAGGGATCTTCGAAGTCTCCGCCATTCATGGGTCGCCAGGATATACTGATGCACAAGTATTAGAATTTGCTGCCCATGCGGAAAGCTATTCGAATCATCCCATCGCTGTTTCGATTCTGAAGGCTTATGATAATGCAGTAGACCAGAGCCGCATTGAAAATTATGAGGAGATCGCTGGACAGGGCATCAAGATCACGGTCGCCGGGAGAGACGTGTTAGTAGGTAATACACGATTAATGACCGGCCATAACATTCAATACCAACCCTTGGATATCATAGGAACCATTGTATATGTTGCTGTTGACGGACAATATGCTGGTTGTATTGTGATCGCTGACCAGGTGAAAGAAGACGCCGCCCAGGCTATTAATGATCTCAAGTCCCTGGGAGTTAAACAAACCATAATGTTGACCGGCGATATAGCTGGGGTAGGAAATAAAATCGGAACCCAGTTGGGTTTAGATCAAGTGTATACAGAGTTATTGCCCGCTGATAAAGTTCACCAATTCGAACTGCTGGAGAAAAATAAGTCGGCTAAAGGCAAGCTGCTGTATGTAGGGGATGGGATCAACGATGCCCCGGTTCTGGCTCGAGCTGATATCGGAGTAGCTATGGGAGGATTGGGCTCTGATGCCGCAATCGAGGCAGCGGACATTGTCATAATGAATGATGAACCTTCCAAGGTAGCCACGGCTATCAAGATTGCTCATAGAACCAGGCAAATTGTCTATCAGAACATCACATTGGCATTAGGGATCAAATTAATAGTCTTGGTTTTGGGCGCGCTGGGAATGGCAACCATGTGGGGAGCGGTCTTTGCTGATACTGGTGTTGCATTATTGGCTGTTTTTAATTCTATGAGGATCATCAAAAGCAACAATATATAGTTTTATCAAGCATAAAAAAGTGACCGATGTCCCGCTTCTAAACGGCTACATCGGCCGGCTTTTTGTAGCATAAAACCTGGGTTTGTGGCCTAACTTTGGAGTTTGCGTAAATCACCCAATAATCTATCTAGAGGAACTCCATGAGCTCGAGCACCCTGCTCGATGGTCTCAAACCTTAAGCCTGTTCATCCCCCGCAGGTTATTCCATATTTGCGGAAAACCTGGCTGGCTCCGGGAATTTTCAAGGCTTCTTCCAGGCGGGTTTGGGCTTGAACCAAAGTCTATCACCTCCTCCTGGTTGTAGAAAAAATGGGGGATTGATCCCCCGTTAGTACGAGTTATTTTAGGGCACTGTTGTTCTGGGTCAGGCTTCTTTCAGCAATTTCGATGGCTTTGTTGACCATCATACCGCAGTTTTTGGAGCTGACTCCGCCCCAGCCTTCGGAGGCAACAATTTGGTCAACTCCTAGTTCACGAGCGATTTCATATTTCAATTGCTCCGACATAAGGCCGCCTCTTCTAGCCAAAACTAAAAACCCCCTTTGAAAAAAACTCGTACTCTTTTCTTATTGTGGCTTTTGGAGATCGAATTTATGGCTTGTTGATTATCGATAATTTGTAAACGCTTTCACTAAAATGATTTTTTTGTATTAAACTATAGGTAGGAAAAGGAGGATGCAAATGCGCTACGAAGGTAATGTTTTTAGACCACCCAGTGAAGCTCGCAGTTATATACTCCAGTGTACGGTGGGTTGCACTCATAATCGCTGTACCTTTTGTGCCATGTATAAGGATAAAAAATATAAGGTACGGTCCTTGGAAGAAATTAAAACTGATATACGGATGGCCAAGCAATATTACGGTGATGTGGAAAAAGTATTCCTAGCTGATGGGGATGCTATTGCTATGGATACCAGCGAGTTGTTGGAAATATTAGAGATGCTGTATCAGTCTTTTCCCAGCCTCAAGCACGTTGGAGTTTACGCCAGTCCGGATGTGGTTCTAAAAAAAGATATCTCTGAACTAACTGCCTTGAAAGCTGCTGGTTTGACCATTGCCTATCTGGGTGTGGAAACTGGGGATGAAGAACTGCTGAAAGACATTCGCAAAGGTGTGACCTATGATGAAATGGTTCAAGCTGGACTGCGTTTGCGGCAAGCTGGCATCCAATTGTCGGTCACTGTTTTGCTGGGTCTGGCCGGGAGAACACCCAAAGCACTGGAGCACGCAAAAAACACTGCCAAGATCTTGAATGAAATGAAACCTGAATATATTGGGGCTTTGACCCTGATGGTGGTGCCCAGAACCGAGTTGTATCGCCGTATGGAGCGAGGTGAGTTCGAACTGCCCGGGCCGTTTGAAATTCTAGATGAAATGTTGATCATGATAGAAAACCTGGAATTGGATGGCAGTGAGTTCCGTAGCAATCATGCGTCCAATTATCTACCCATAAAGGGGCGCCTGCCAGATGATAAACAGGCCATAATTGACTTGATCAAAGATATTATTGCCAAGAACGATCGAAGTTATCTGCGTCCTGACTATCTGCGCGCTTTATAAAATTAAGGTTGTCAGAAGGAAGGAAATGGTTTATCATCGTTATTTAAAGGTATCCGCTTGGTGAAGGGGGGAGTTTGGTGCGCTTATTTGGCAGGAAAGACCAGGAGCTTTTTGCGCTTTTCCGTGAAAGTGCCCGTATGGTCATACGGGGCGGTGATATACTCCGTACCGTAGTGAATGATTATACGGATCTGGATGTTAAAATGGCTAAGCTGACAGCTATGGAACACGAAGGCGATCGCATGATCCAAGAACTGGTACGCCGTTTAAATACCAGCTTTATTCTCCCCTTTGATCGCGAGGACGCTTTCCAACTGGTGCAAAAACTAGCAACCACTCTGGATTATATTACCGGTATCATTGATCGCATGATTTTATATAAGGCCGGTCAGCCTGATGAAAGAGTAAAGGAAATGGTAGAAGTACTCTATGAAGCTCTACAGCTTCAAGAACAGGCTTTTCACCTGCTGGATCGCATCGAGCACAACAAAAAAGAGATCTTACAATGCTGCCAGGAGATCGGTCGATTGGAGAAAAAACAGGATTTATTGTACCGCAATGGCATGGCTTATTTGTTTGAACACCATGAAAACGACCCCCTGGCCATTATTAAATGGCGCGAGATATATGAGAATATAGAAACCGCCCAGGATTATGTTGAGGATGTTGGGGAACTGATCAGCAACATCTGTATTAAATACTCTTAGATAACATAATTGCCCTTCCTGAGATACCGGGAAGGGCAATTTTTTTATATCCATTTGCGGTAACGGAAAAACCCCACCATTCCTAGAGCCACCGCTATCATACTCAGTGAAATGAACCAGAGGTAATGAGGATTATCTGCGCCGGGTAGAGGCACATTCATACCGAAAAAACCAGTGATCACCGTTAAAGGCATCATGATTATTGATATCATGGTCAGCACGGTGATTATTTCGCTGGTACGACCGTTGATAATCGAGTAATAAGTTTCCGTGGAGCTGTTGACCAGATCTCGATAAGTGTTAGCTGTGTCCAAGATATTATCGAGATTATCCACCAGATCCAAATAATAAGGGCGGTTCTCTTCATTCACAAAAAAAGAATAGTGGCCATTGATGTTACTGAAAATCCTACGCTGAGGGATCAGTACCTTGCGCAGTAGGATTACGGTTCGTTTTAAGGCCAGTATTTCTTCGGTAATCTCCTGACCACGGCTCAAAAAGATATTGTCTTCCAGGTCGTCAATACGTTCTCCTAATCGTTCAATAATGGGAAAACAGTCGTCAACAATATTGTCAATTATGCGATACATCAAATACTCGGGATTACGATTCATTACTTCCGTCTCCCGCAGGCTTATGCGGGCTATTTTGCCCACCGCCGACAAGGCAACGGGATGAATGGTCACCAGGTAATTTTGCCCCATAAAAACATCCAGCTCTATGCTGGTTATTTCGTCTTCTTCCTTAGCATCCTCAAAGTAGCGCAGGGCATGAAAAACAAAAAAGTAATAATCGTCGTATTTATCTAACTTAGCCCGAGGACTCTGCTGCAGACAATCTTCCAAAGCTAGAGGATGAAAGTCAAACAATTTCCCAATATAATGCAGTTCTTCAGCAGAACATTCGTATAAATCGATCCAGAGTAGACTATTCGGATTTTCTAAGAGTTGATCGCAATTGTGCAAATCAACGTCATGATACATGGAGTCGTCTTCATAGTTGTAGTAATAAGTCTTTATCATGACTCTCCCTCCCTTGACGGAAGGTCAGTCAGCCGCCAGCAGTGGTGCAACAGAGACCTTCCGCAGATATTTGATCTTTTGGCACGATCGGTAATCAGGTATCGGTTCCATTTCACCACCACCTTTTGTTCAAATTCCTAATATCAATATATACCGCTCTTCATGCAGAGTTGTCAACCGCTGGGCTGATTATTTGCTATGTTTTTTGCCATAATCACCAGACACCAAATTGGATAAATACTCCATTAAATGGGTAAATTTACGGCAGGAGGGAAAAATGCGCAGATTTCTAACCATATTGACTTTGGCCTTGCTGCTGTTAGTAACCTTGGGGTTTAGTATCCGCTGGCCGGAACTACAAATTCCGCAGGCTTCTATCGTCTACGATATAAGTGGTACCCCTATTCGAGGATTGGCAGAACAAAACCAAATAAATATTTCTTTGGAAGATATCCCGGACAGCTTTATCTTGGCAGTTATCTCTGTCGAGGATAAGAATTTCTACAGCCATCACGGGGTGGATTTCACAGGTATTTTACGTGCTCTGCTCACCAATATTCGCCAGGGAGAAGTAGCCGCCGGTGGTAGTACTATTTCCCAACAGACCGCTAAAAACCTATTCTTAACCAATGAGCGAACTTTGACCCGTAAGATAAAGGAATTGTTCTACGCCATTCAGTTGGAAAGAGAGTACAGCAAAGATGAGATACTCACTATGTACTGCAATACCATTTATTTTGGCCAGGGAGCTTATGGGGTGGAAGTTGCCGCGCGAACCTTTTTCGCAAAACCGGCTCGGGAATTGACCTTGGCTGAGTCAGCCCTTCTAGCAGGATTGCCCCAGTGGCCTAACGGCTATAATCCTTACGTTGATCCTCAAGCAGCCATCAGCCGGCAGAAAATTGTTTTGAACCGCATGGTGGAAGAAGCAGTAATAACTGTTGAGGAAAAGAATGAAGCGGAAAGGCAGGAGTTGGTCTTTCAGCGAGCACCCTACATGGGAGGAGATGCTCCTTATTTTATGGCTATGGTCAAGGATTACCTGATCAATACTTATGGAGAGCGTATGGTTTTTCAGGGTGGACTTCGTATTCATACCACCTTAGACCTGCAGTTACAAGAAGCTGCCAACCAGGCTTACCATAATGGCACTCAGAACTGGGATCCCGATTTGCAGGCAGCCCTGGTAGCAGTTGATACCCAAAATGGTGAGATACGCGCTCTAATAGGAGGCCGGGATTATGCCACCTCCAATTATAATCGGGTTTATGCCCAACGCCAACCAGGATCTACCTTCAAGCCTTTTATGTATTCCCTGGCCATCGAAGCAGGATTTACAGCTGCTGATCAAATCCAATGCGAAGAAGTGGAGTTTGAATTAGTGACTGGTGATATCTATAAACCAACCGACTACGGTAAGGAGCCTTATCACTGGAAACCCTTCACCTTGAAAGAGGCGGTGATGATCTCAGATAATGTAGTAGCCGTACAGGTCAATCATCTTTTGGATCCGCAACAAACGGCTGACCACTCTGAGAAATTCGGTTTTCCAAACCTACAACCAGTTTTGTCTTTACCCTTAGGATCCAACGAAGTGACACCGATGAGTATGGCAGCTGCTTATGCAGTATTTGCCAATCAAGGCAGATATAATAAACCGACCTATATAGTAAGGGTGGAAGATGCTAATGGCGTAATACTGGAAGAACATCAGCCTGAGCCTCAACAGATCATATCCCCGGGAAACGCCTATATTATCAACAATATGCTGCAAGGTGTAATGGATCCTGGTGGAACCGGTGCTCATTTAAGAAGTATCATTGGAAGCATTCCAGCTGCTGGTAAAACCGGAACTACCGATGAATTCAAGGACGCTTGGTTTGTGGGTTATACACCCCGGATCTGCTGTGCGGTGTGGGTGGGCTATGATCGTGGCAAGAATGTTGATTCCGTTGGTGGGGTGGTTGCTGGACCTATTTGGGCCAATTTTATGGCTAGCACAGCCCGTAAATATGGGGCAGTAGATTTTGTGCAGCCTGACCAGATCAAGCTTATCAATATCTGTTTGGATAGTGGCCAGGTGGCCAGCCAGTCCTGTGAACGCACCAGCAGCATGGCTTTTCTACCCAATACCGAGCCGGCCAGCATTTGTTATTATCACGCTTCTGGTCTGGATTGGCTGTTACCTGATGAACATGATGAACACCACCAGGAACCCTGGTGGGAACGATGGACTCCCTGGTAAGGATCTTGTTTTTGTGATCCAGAGGGAGGAACAACCGAAGCGAACCCCAGTGCACTCATAGGGTGCCATGACACGTTCAATGGACATTTTCACTGCAATGACCGTTTTCTAGGTCACCGCTATGGAATACCTTCGCCTTTTCAATGCCCTAAAGAACTCCCGCTGTATCGAATCTCTCTCTAGTAATGGAAATGATTTTTCACCTAGCCTTCAGGATGTCACCCTTTTGGGTGCATAAAAAAAGAGTTTTTTCGGTACGCTCTGACTTCGGTAGTATAAAGACCTGGAAAATGATACAATTTGCTTAAAATTGTTTACAGTTAACCGCTGAGCAAAGGAGTTATCATGGATCGTGTTGAATTACAAGTCGGAGCAAAGGATGCTGTACCTATTGTGCTGGGATACCTACCCTTGGGGTTTGCCTTTGGAGTATTGGCCAGTCAGGCTGGCATGACTATCATACAAGCCACTGCCATGTCGGTGCTTTGTTTTACAGGCGCAGGCCAGTACATAGCCCTGGGAGTTATCCAGGCTCAAGGCGCGATTATTACTGCTGTTATGGCCAATCTTCTGGTAAATGTACGCTACTTTCTGTTCACAACCTCTATGGTTCCCTTTCTGAAAAACCATGTTAATCCAACTACCGCATCTATATTGTCCTATGGGGTTACTGACGAGACCTATGCAGTGGCCATGAATAGATATCAACATCACCCACCTTCATCTAGTTATATGGCCGGATTGAATCTTACCGCTCATCTGGGCTGGATCACTGCCACTGTGTTGGGAGCGGTACTGGGTTCCATGGTTACCAATACCGACCGTTTTGGTTTGGCATTTGCTCTGCCAGCTATGTACATTTGTCTGCTGGTATTACTGATAAATAGAAAATCTGATGTGCTGATAGCCTTGGTGGCAGCAGGTCTATGTCTGCTGATCGGTTACGTGTGGCCCTGGTCATTGGGAAACATGTTCAACATGGTTATAGCCACTATTATCGCAGCTACATTGGGGGTGTTCATTCGTGAGTCCTGAAGCCATTTGGGTGACTATCATTGGGGTATCGGCAGCCACTTTAGTGCCCCGTATTCTGCCTGTAGCTTTGTTTTCTGGTTTCGAGTTTCCCAAGCTCCTGATAAAGTGGCTGTCTTATGTTGCTCCAGCCGTATTAGGGGCTTTGACTGCTTTAAGCATCTTGGCTCCTGAGGGAGAATTGCATTTAGCACTTGACAACCTTTTCATCTGGGCATTCATTCCCACTATGTTTATAGCTATAAAAACCCGTAGTCTTTTCATAACCTTATCAGTAGGAATTATTGCTATGGCTTTGCTCTATAATCTAACCATCTAAACACTTAGGCAGGAAATTGCTAAATCTCTGGGGAAATAGCCTTTATATAGGAGGCGGGGCAATGGATGTACGGATCACAATTCTGGTGGAGAATACCACTACCGTGCCAGGTTTACTGGGTGAATATGGTTTTTCTGCTTTAATAGAGGTGGATGGCCAACGGTTTTTGTTTGATACCGGCAATGGAGAAGCAATTATAAGTAATGCTAGGCAACTTGGCATCGACTTATCGACTATCGAGGCTTTGGTGATAAGTCATGGCCATTTTGATCATACTGGTGGTGTTATGCAGTTGCTACCTGAGCTGAAAAAACCTATTGTCTATGCCCATCCGGAGGTTTTTGCCCGTCACCAGGTTTCCAGCGGCCCATCGCAGACGAGGTATATTGGCGCTCCTTTTACCAAGGATGATCTGCTTCAGGCAGGAGCTGAGTTTGTTGCTGTTGATAACTTTACTAGAATGACGGACAACATATACATTACTGGAAGCATTCCACGGCTGACTGATTACGAAGATGCTGGAGGACCATTTATCAAGGAGGTTAACGGTGAGCTGTTACCCGATCCTATTGAAGATGATATGGCTTTGGTAATCACCCATCCCCAGGGCTTGATTATTGTCAGTGGCTGTGCTCATGCGGGAATGATAAATATGATAAATTACGCTCTGGAAAGCACCAGAGCCAGTAAAGTCTTGGCTTTCATTGGGGGAACTCATCTGAATACTGCCAATGAGAATCGCCTGAGAAAGACCGTTGCCGATCTGAAGCGAATAGACCCGCATCAACTCATTGTATGCCATTGTACTGGTTTTGCTGCCACCAGTCTTCTGTACCGTGAATTACCGACCATGACTCAAAAAGGAGAAACCGGAATGGTGTTTAAGTATTAAGCTGAGGGGGAATAAAGCATTTGAAAAAGAAGTATCGCTTGAGACCTGGGGAACTTCGCAAGGCTTGCAATCCGGCCAGTCTAAAGTTTCAAACAACGGCAGAATTGCTTCCCCTGAAGGGGATCATTGGTCAAGACAGAGCCCTGCAGTCCCTAAAATTTGGACTCAGCATAGATCATCTGGGCTACAATGTTTATCTGTCCGGTGCTCTGGGTACAGGTAAGACTACTTTGGCCCAGGCAATGCTGGAAGATAAAGCCCGCAAAGAGCCACCGCCTTCAGATTGGTGTTATGTATATAATTTTGAAAACCCTGACTGCCCAAATGCCCTAGAACTTCCGGCCGGGCTGGGGAAACAGTTCAAGAAGGAACTGGAGGAACAGGTGGAAAAGATCATTGCCCGAGTAACTAAGGCTTTGGAAGAAGACGAGTTCGACTATAAACGTGGCCAGATAATGGGGCAGTTTTTGGAAAAGACTAATATTCTATATTTGCAGGCTGAAGAAGAAGCCCGTAAGTTGGGCTTTGGTATTTCCAAAACCGACCAGGGTATTAACAGCTACCCCTTAAAAGAAGGGGAAGCCATGAGCCAGGAACACTATATGAGCTTGAGTGATGATCAACGGGCTGAGTTAATGAAACGTAGTTCTTTGGTGCAGGAAAAGCTGGCCGAATCATTTCGACAATATAGGGAATTGGAAAAATCCATCAAAGAACAGGTGAAAAACTTAGAAAAGGACACTGCCGATAGTGTAACTACTCCCTATTTTGAGGAGTTATTGCATCGTTATCGCCGTTATCCCCAGTTGATCAAGTACCTGAAAGATTTGCGGCAAGATCTGCTCGATCATTTCACGATTATAGTAAAACAGGATGAAAGCAATCCCTGGAACTTTTTGCGTAGCAGCGACCGACGCAATTTGCTGCGCCGATACCAGGTAAACCTATTGGTGGACAATTCCGAGCAGAATCATGCTCCCGTAATATTTGAGAGTAACCCTACTTTTTCCAACCTGTTTGGACAAATCGAATATGAAAGTGAGTTTGGTGTTCTGGCTACTGATTTTTCAAAAATCAAAGCCGGCACCATTCATCAGGCTAATGGAGGATACCTGGTTCTGCATATGTATGATTTGGCCAAGAATTTCTATGTTTGGGATACCTTGAAAAGGGTGCTCAAGAATCGGGAAATACAGGTCGAAACCATGAGTCGCATGTTTGGCATTAGTAACAGTGAGACTCTCCGTCCCCAGCCCATACCGGTAAAAATTAAGGTTATCCTCATAGGAGAACCGATCTATTATTATTTGCTCTATAACCAGGACGAAGAGTTTCAAAAGCTCTTTAAGATCAAAGCAGATTTTGACACCGAGATGGAGCGCTCCCGCAAGCATATCAATGATTACGCGCGCTTGATAGCTTCAGTCTGTGAGAGTGAGGGTCTGCGCCATTTTGATAGAGAAGCGGTTGCACAGGTTGTAGATTACGGTAGCCGTATGGTTGATGACCAGGATAAATTGACCACCCTGTTCAATAAATTAGTAGAGATTATTTATGAAGCCAATAGCTGGGCCAAACAGTCCCGTGCTTCCGTGGTAACTGGTAGCCATGTACTGCGTGCCATTAAGGAAAAGCGGTATCGCGCATCTTTAGTTGAAGACCATATGCATGACTTGATCAACAAGGAGACCATCTTGATAGATGTGCATGGCAGACAGGTGGGACAGATAAATGGATTGGCCGTTTATGAATTAGGTGACCATCAATTTGGCAAACCGGTACGAATTACCGCCAAGACATTTATGGGTGAAAGTGGATTGGTCAATATTGAAAGGGAAATACGCATGAGCGGTAGCATTCACAGCAAGGGAGTGCTGACTTTGAATGGCTATATGGGAGCTCAATATGCTCAGGATAAACCTCTGTCACTTACGGCCAGTCTGACCTTTGAGCAAAGTTACCAGGGTATAGAAGGGGATAGTGCCTCTAGTGCGGAGTTATATGCCCTATTATCCAGTTTATCCGGGGTGCCGATCTATCAGGGAATTGCTGTAACTGGTTCGGTTAATCAAAATGGTGAAATCCAGCCGGTGGGGGGAGTAAATCAGAAAATTGAAGGATTCTTTCGGGTGTGCAAAGCCTATGGGCTGAACGGAGAACAGGGGGTGATCATACCGCGCCAGAATATGCGAAATCTAATGCTAGATACGGAAATAGTGGAAGCCGTTCGACAAAAGAAATTTAACATTTGGGCAGTGGAACATATTGACCAAGGTTTGGAAATATTGACCGATATACCAGCTGGAGTTGCTGATGAAAACGGGCAATTCCCAGAAAACAGCATACATGAAAGGGTAAATCGTAAATTGAGTGAGTGGAATGATAAACGCCGCTGGGGTCGAGACCAAAAGCCGCGAACTGCTGCGGTGCGAAGGAGGAGGAGTGCTTGGTAAGAAAGAAAACTAGGTGGGTGATGTTGCTTTTGCTGATGGGAATGATGGTTAGCGGATGCCAATTCGATGCCAGCCAATTGATCCGTCCTAACGAAGAGGTTCAGGATAAACTGATCAGAGTGGAGATCGTATTTACCGACGATAAGACCTTAGTGGGTTATGTGAAGCAGTTAGCTATTGATCCTGAGTCCAAAGTATATGTAGGGGGTTCCTCAGCGAACTACTTGTATGATGTGGAAGGAAATGTAGTGGGGGTTTTTAATTATCAGAGGGTATTGTATATGAACATACTGCCTGCTGAAGTGGAACCGTAAGACAGTTCAATAGGAGAGAAGGGTGATGGGCATGAAGGTGATGGAATGGTTTGAGAAGATATCACGCCGCGTTGATGTTCGTTATCGGCTTATCGTAGTCTTCACTTTAATATTGGCTGCGGTTACTGGACTAATGGGCATCTATGCTACTTCGGTGGTCTCTGACCGCTTGGAAATTGCGGCTGAGGAAAAGCTTATGTCCGACCTACAAACGGGAGAACACATTATTGATCAAGCTTATCCCGGCCTTTGGAAAATTACCGATGGTCAGCTATATAAAGGGAACACTCTCATCAATAATAAGCACGATATCGTTGACCATATAGGTGATCTAACCGGAGATTCAGTTACTATTTTCAGTGGTGATACTCGGGTGGCAACCAATGTGACCAAAGATGGTCAACGCATGGTTAATACCCAAGTTTCAGAGCAAGTAAGACATGCAGTTTTGGACAACGGGGAAACCTTTTTAGGCAAAGCTGATGTGGTGGGAACCATCAATTACGCAGCTTATAAGCCGATCAAAGATGTTAATGGTGACATTATTGGCATATGGTTTGTTGGTGTACCCAGCACAAAATATGTTAGCATTGTTGATGATTTTCGTCTCCATATGATTGGCTATTCAGTGGTTGGTATTTCCCTTGGGCTTTTGGCAGCTTTTATACTGGCCTATACAGTATATGCACCCTTGGTGCGTATCCGTTCCAAACTGAAATACATAGGCGAAGGCGATTTAACTCAGAGTATCGAAATAGTGGGCAGGGATGAAATCAGCCGAGTAGCAACAGGTGTAAACCTGACCGTAGAACGAATCTCCGAATTAATAAGCCAATCTAAAAACTTGACAGTTACGGTCAGCTCATCTAGTCAAGAACTGGCCCAACGTTCGCAGATGAGTGCCACGCTTATGGAAAATATGGTTTTGCAAGCCAATGAGATGACTCAGAGTGCCCACCGTCAAGCTGATTTAACCAGACAATCCCGCCAAAGTATAACGGAAATGTCATCTGCTATAGAACAACTAGCCCTAAATTCTCAGCAAGTATCATCCTCAGCTTTCAGCGCTGCTCATCAAGCGGAAGCCGGAGAGCAGAAGTTGAATCTGGCAGTGGGGCAGATCGAGACTATCAGTCGCACCGTCAATTCTACTGCTGATATCATCGTTGAGCTAGGCGTAAAATCCAAAGAGATCGGGCAGATTGTAGATCTAATAACCAATATTGCGGATCAGACTAATCTTCTGGCTTTGAATGCAGCCATTGAAGCTGCCAGGGCCGGTGAACAAGGACGTGGATTTGCTGTGGTAGCTGAAGAAGTGCGCAAACTGGCGGAAGAATCAAGTGAAGCAACTCAACGTATTGCGGGACTAATATTGGAGATTCAGAATGAGGCCAGCCGAGCCGTCACGTCGATGGAAGGTGGCACCCGAGAAGTAGCTAAAGGGATCGAAGTAGTTAATGGAGCGGGGCAAGCCTTCCAGGAAATAACCAAAGCGGTCAATATGGTAAGCCAGCAAATCCAGGAGATGTCGGCAGCCAGTCAGGAAATGGCGGCTAGTGCTGAAACCGCTATCGAAGCCATCGAAGCAACTACCAAAACAGCCATGGAAAATGCCCAGTCCGCTAATAAAATCAGTGATATCGCTCAGGATCAGATGGCTGGTGTGGAAGAAATGGATGTTGCCATCGATAAATTAACCGAGGTAATAGCAGGCCTGGAGCAATCGGTAGCCTTCTTCAAGATTGAAGCGGCTTCATAATGAGAGAATAATCCGGTACCAATAATGTGCAGTGGGGAGGGAAGAATATGAAACCGGAAAGCATAATAGCCCGTTGTTTGATGTGCGGTAAAAGCTATGACTTACCTACAGATCATAAAGATTATGCCAAGCTAGCCGCCAGTCAATCATCGGCACCCACCTTCATTTGTGATCATTGTGGTTATCGTGTTCGCCATGAAGCAGATGAACAACAAAAACCTAAAAAACCTATATAGGAGGAACTAGTGCAACAGATAGCGATCAATAACCGAGACGGCCGTAGATTATCAGCGCTGTTAAGTCTTCCCACTGATCCTCGTTGCCTGATCATTGCTTGCCATGGCTTTCGAGGAGCTAAGGAAAACGGCGGCAGGATCTACAGCCTAGGCGATAAGTTAAGCCAAATCGGTATGGCCTTGCTAGCATTTGACTTTCAGGGCAGTGGTCAGAGTGAGGGACAGTATAGCAATCTGACCCTCACTCGCCAGGCCAGTGATTTGCAGGATGTCATCAACTATGCCCACCGTAAATATCAACTGCCGATCATTGTGCTGGGGCGTAGTTTTGGCGGAAGCACTGTCTTAGCTGGAGCCAGTCAGGATTCTCTCATAGCCGGGTACATATTTTGGTCTACTACTATTTTCTTAAAAGAGACCTTTACTGGCTTAGACCCGGTTTTGGCTGATCAGTTAGAGAAGGGAAATACTATTATCTTGACAGACGAGAAGGGCAATTATAAACTTGACCCCGATCTTTTCCAGGATTTTGCCAATCATAACATGGATGATTATATCAGGGCTATCGGCAATCGGCCAGTTTTGATTGTGCATGGCCTGTCTGATGAAGTGGTACCAACTAAGAATGCCGAACATTTAGCTCAATTACTACCTCAAGCCCAGTTACATCTGTTGGCAGGAGCCGACCACCGTTTTACCCAGCACACGGCCCAGAGAGAAGATCTGACCATCCAGTGGTTGGCCAAGCTCTGGAAGGACAACTGAGCATAATGAGCTATACCAGCATTCGCCAGGACGTTGTTACCGAACTGGAGATTAAGAAAAGCCGGTTCATTACTTGGGTGAGCCCCGTTAGCAGCCAGTCCGAGGCTGAGCAAAAGATCTCAGCATCACGGCAACGCTGGCCGGGAGCCACCCATTACTGTTTTGCCTGGATTACTCGAGATCCGCTTATGGAGAGGTGCAGTGATGACGGGGAACCGTCCGGTACAGCGGGAGTGCCAATATTGACTGTCCTAAAAAACAGCGGCTTGGAAAACATTTTAACAGTAGTGGTTCGCTATTTTGGAGGAACCTTGCTGGGAGCCTCAGGATTAGTTAGAGCTTATTCAGATTCTACCCGGCATGCTCTGGAACAGGCTGACATAGTGAACTATGAAAATGGATTACTGATAAAATTGATTATAGAATACACTGATTTTGGTCTGATTCAGCACCGCTTCCTGTCCGCACCAGAAGTAAGTTCACAGGGAATTGAGTACGGTGAACAGGTAACAATATCGGCGACCCTGTCTCTAACTAGTTGGGCCAAGTGGGAAAGAGAAATCACTGAGATGACGAGCGGACGAGCTAAGTATCAAATCATTGCGGAGAGAATAGTGGCTGTTTAAAGAAGGATGTCATTTTCATAGCAATTATTGGTGATAGTCTGCTTGGCACTGATACTCGAATCTTGACTCAACTTCCATTATTTATTTAGTCTAATATAATCACAGCTTGCGGTAGCTATCAATTTATTATCTCGGTTATAGGCTTCAGCCATCATATGTATTTTGGTTCTGCCCTGTGTCTTAACCATAGCGGTTATGATCAACTCATCTTCTTCAAAAATAGGACGATGGTAGCTGGTAATAATATCGATCATAGTGGTGGCAGTACTTTTCGTAGCTGAATAGCATAGAGGCCCAAATACATTGTCGAAAGCAGCGGTAATAAATCCCCCCTGCATTGATCCTGCCGGATTTAAATAATTTCTTAACACGGGAAAACCAATAGTCAATTGTTCACCTTCCACATGATCCAGCACTCTAGCCTGCATGGAACTGAAACAGTGTGGAATCGGACCCAGGTCGATACTGTCTGGATCTATTTCGGGTTTTCTGTTTATGGGGTTGGTTGTCTTCACATCTAAACCTCTCTTTTCCTGGTACTGTTCTATATGTAAATTCTGCATAATTCGATAAATCTTTCAATACTGTCACTCTGAGCGATAGCGAAGAGTCTTGTAAATGCGGTAGATCCTTCGCTACCGCTCAGGATGATATTTCTAACAGTTACCTGGTAATTAGTAGAAAAGTTAATAAAGTTAATTATGCAGAACTTCTATATTACTACTATTTTAATGAAAAACCTGTCGCCTTACCACCATAAGGTCATAAGAATCTGATTAATATTGATTTCTCACTCCGAAGGGTAATAGGATGGTGGTGTCGAAATTACAAAATAGGTGCATATGATAATAGCCAAGAACCTGTATGCAAGCCGTAGGCTAAACCAGAATGCTGGGTTCACAGAAGATGCTTTGGGAATCAATTGCAAAAAAATATTGGTGGGAGGAGTTGTCATGAAGTTTATTGGTAACATCATCTGGCTTTTGATAGGCGGTATCATTGCATCAATAGCTTGGTTTTTGGCAGGTCTGATTTTGTGCATTACTATTATTGGCATACCCTTTGGTCTGCAGTGTTTTAAGATCGCCGGTTTTGTGCTGTGGCCTTTCGGCAGGGAAATCGAGCTGGGTCACTTTGGAGCAGGCGGACTTATTTTTAACATTATCTGGCTGGTCGTTTTTGGCTGGGAGTTTGCAATTGCACATTTGATTATTGGTTTACTCTTCTGCATTACCATCATCGGCATTCCTTTTGGCCTGCAGCATTTCAAATTGGCCCAGCTTGGCCTCATCCCCTTCGGAGCCCAAATTCAGCAAAAACAGTAAGGCAGGGGAGACATATGACTTCCCCCTGCCTTTTAGACATGCCTGTCTGACATAACATCCGAAATGGTGTTACTTCTTATAAAGCTTGTCGATATTATCAATTAGCTGAAAAGTTGTATTGTAGCGATCACAGAGATCCTGGTATATTTCTACCGCGGCTTTAGTAAAAATACGCTGGTTTTCGGTAGTATCTTTGATTACTTTTGCCGGACTGCCAAAAGCCAATTTGTTATCAGGAATGACGGCATTTGCAGGCAGCAAACTGCCTGCACCTATGAAACAACCGGTACCCACCTGACAGCCATCACATATTACTGAACCCATTCCGATAGTAACATTGCTTTTTATAATACAGGGACCATGAATTATGGCCCCATGCCCTATATCTACGTTCTCTTCAATCAGAGCAGTAGTATCAGGCCGCGCATGGATAACACAGTTTTCCTGGACATTTGATCCGTCGCTAATTACAATGCGGCCATAATCGCCCCGCAAAACGGCACCTGCACCAATGAAACACTTTTTTCCTACAGTGACATCCCCAATCAGAATGGCGTCAGGATGAACAAAACACGATTCATCCAGCTGGGGCATCTTACCTTCAAACTCATAAAACGGCATAAAAACTGCTCCTTTCAAAGTCAGACCACTATCTTAACAAAAGTTATTATTTCAAATTCAGTTCCTCAGCTAACTGCTGGAAAACGGGGAGAGAATTTTCAATGATTTTTCGATCCACACAATAGGAGACTCGAAAATATCCTGGTTTACCAAAGGCGGCTCCCGGGACTACCAGCAGATTTTTTTGCTGGGCCATTTCAATGAATTCCATTTCATCAGCCGTAGGGCTTTGAGGAAACAGGTAAAAAGCTCCCTGGGGTTTGACCATCTTGTAACCCATCTGGATCAGTGAATTGTAAAATAGATCCCGCTTGTCTTGATATGCGGCAATATCTACGGATTCTCGCTGCAGCTTGGCAACTAAACGCTGCATTAAAGCTGGGGCATTAACATAACCCAACACCCGATTAGCCAAAGTCAAAGCCCCCATAAGCAGATCTACCTGCGGGATATCGGGATTGGCTGCCAGATAGCCAATTCGCTCCCCCGGTAAGGCTAGGTCTTTGCTGTGGGATGTGACCAAAATACTGTAGCGGATATACCGGAATACCGAGGGAACCTCCATGCCATCGTAGGCAATCTTTGCATAGGGTTCATCAGAGATTACATAAATAGGACGTCCGTATTTTTGGCTAGCTGCTTCCAGCAGCGAGTTAAGAGCTTCCAGTGAGGAGGATGGGTATATCACTCCCGTCGGGTTGTTGGGGGTGTTGATTATTATCGCCCGGGTTTTGGAAGTAAGGGCTTGCTCAATGGCAGCAATATCAATCTGAAAATCTTCCTGAGTGTCCACGACGCGATGTACGCCGCCGTGATTGGCAATGTAGAACTTGTACTCCACAAAGAAGGGAGCCAGAATGATCACTTCATCCCCGGGATCCAATATGGCTTTCAAGGAGCAATTGAGCGCCCCGCTAGCCCCTACCGTCATAATAACGTGTTCACCGGTTACGGGCTGACCGCTTTTCTCCGCCAGCACTTCAGCAATAGCCGAGCGCGTTTCCATATAACCAGCGTTACTCATATAACGGTGCATTCCAGGTATCGGCTGCATAGCCAACTCCCGCAAACCCTCCAAAAAGGCCTGAGGAGGTTCCAGATCGGGGTTGCCTATTGAAAAGTCATAGACATTGTCTTCTCCGTGAATTTTCTTAAGTCGTGCGCCTTCCTCGAACATTTTCCGAATCAAGGAAGAACCTCCCATTTGTTCTTGTATGCCACGTGCAATGGTCATAGACATGCTTCTCCTTTTCATTATTAGCTATAGGAATATTCTACCCCAATTGACCACTACCGGGCGATACTACTTTGAGAAGACCCGCCTATCAGATCTTGGAGGCCCAAAGTAAGACGGATCAGGGGTGTCCATTTAGGAAAACACCCCAAAAAAGCCAATTTGTACTATAATATATTTGGGGTAAAGGCAATTCAGGTGATAACCACCAGGCCGAGTTGTGATTCAAAAGAGAAAGAATTGGTTCACGCTACCCTAAGAGGCTTATATTCTCGGTGATTCTAGTCCGAAGTTTTTGGATCTCACACCTCTGTCACTAGAGACTATAGGAGCAACAATGGGGGAGGTACAAAAATGCCAAGACTTATAATTATCTCCAATCGCTTACCAGTTACTGTTCAAAAAAAGAATGGGGCTATCACCTATACAGAAAGTGTTGGTGGCCTTACAACCGGATTAAGCAGCCTTTACAAGCAGTCAGAAGGCCTGTGGATAGGTTGGCCAGGGATTGCTGCCGAAGAACTCACCCCTTTGGAAAAGGCTGAAATTCAGAGGGTTCTTTTGGAAAGACACCAATGTTTTCCTGTGTTTTTGTCCTACAACGAAGTTGAACAGTATTACCATGGCTTTTGTAACAGCACCATCTGGCCTCTTTTTCATTACTTTATTGATAAGGTCGATTTCAAAAGTCATAATTGGGGTATATATAAAGCTGTAAATGAGAAATTCTCTGACAGTGCGGAGTTGGTATTGAAAAGTGGAGATATCATATGGGTGCATGATTATCAACTAATGCTGCTTCCTCAAATGATCAAGGAAAGCCACCCTGATAATGAGGTGGGATTTTTCCTACATATCCCGTT
>ERZ764778.110-NODE-110-length-101137-cov-68.684751_pt1 | contig 101137 bp, 66 predicted proteins | sample MGYA00374951_ERZ764778 | MGnify/ENA primary metagenome ERZ764778 (study PRJEB28918, sample SAMN05720193) | bioreactor metagenome | isolation source: Anaerobic biogas reactor | place: USA:Washington, USA | collected 2015-08-08 ...
CCCTGACCGTTCTGCCCGACCCGCTGATCGACATCCGCGCCTCGATCCAGATGGAGTCGGCCGGCCTCTACGCGAAGCTGCCCGAATTGCTGACGCTCGAAGAAAAGGTGCTGTCTAATGAACAGGTCCTCGATCTCTGGCGGCGGGCCGCCATGCTGCTGGGGGACAACGAGGAGGGTTCCGGCTGGTGGCTCGGCAAGACCGTGATGATTGCCGGCGCCATGAAACGCTATCCCCAAGCCAAAGCACGCCTGCTGGAACAGGGCCACGCGACCGAGAGGGTGGAGGCCTGGCCGGCCCTCTACGTCATCCTGCTCGACCAGCATCAGCAGTTCCGCGCCATGCGCGACCGGTTTTTCAAATGGACCCATGTACCATATACACAAGCGCGCAGCCGACTCAAACAGGCCGATGAAGAGATGTCGCAGCTCTGGAGACTGGATGGTGACGGCCTGACCAATCCGTTCCTGACCTTCCTGCCCGCGACGCAGCGCATCCGCTTCCTCGACGCGCGCCTGGCGCGGGACATCGCCATCCTGCGCTGCATCGAGGCGATTCGGATGTATGCGGCCGACCACGGGGGCAAGCTGCCCAAGTCGTTGGCCGAGATCACCGCCGTGCCGGTCCCGGTCGATCCCTTGAACGAAAAGGCCTTTCACTATGAACTGACCGGCGGCAAGGCCGTCCTCGAGGGTGCCATCCCGCCCGACGGTGGGCCCAGGGACGGCCTGCGATACGAGATCACGCTCCGATAGCCGCTGCGGCCCGAGCCGCCCCTTCTCCGAAAACTGAAAACGGGAGGAACACCATGCTTCGAAACAGAATCTGTGCAATCCTGACAGTGGTCGCACTCGGCCTGACGGCATCGACGACGGGACAGACCGAAGATCTCGCCCGCCTGCTGGCGCCGTGCATCGCAGAAGACACCGTGGCCGTTGTGAGCATCGACGCCGGCCGGATCGACGTGGACGCGATCGCCAAGATGGTGATCGACACCGCAGCAAGCACGATGGATGCCTCGCAGGCCCAGCAGCTCAAAGACATCATGCAGCGCCTCGGCCAGACGTGGAAACAACGTCTCACGCAATTCTCTGCCGCCGGCGGAGAACGCCTCTACATCGTGTGCAACCTGAGTGACCTGCTGCTGGCCGTGCCCGCCACGGCAAGACTGAACGAGTCCGCCATGAAGAGTTGGATGGATAACTTGGGGGCCGGGCAGTTGGCCTACGCCCGCAAGGACGGGCTTCTGATCGCCGCACCCGCATGGGCTATGGAACGCAGGAAGGCGCAACCCTCGCTGCGGCGTACGGAGTTGGGCCAGGCAGCGACCAAAGGCGTGAAAGCGCCTGTTGAGATTTATCTGATCCCCAGCGCCGATTCGCGGCGTGTCCTCGAGGCGATGCTGCCGACGATGCTGGGTCCGGCGTTCAACCTGAGAGACGGCGCACTGGTCCAGGGTCTGCAATGGGCGACGATCAGCCTCAATCCACCGCCGGCCGGGACGCTGCAAATGCATGTAGAGTCTGCTGACGCCACCTCGGCCGCCGCCATCAGGGACGTCGTCGCCGCTGCCCTGACGCAGCTCAGCGAAATCGCGGCGCTCAAGCAGGCCTATCCGAGGCTCGATACTGCCGTGGCGATGCTGACGCCGCAGGTCGTCGGCAACAGCGCCCGCGTGGGCCTCGACAGAACGCAGTTCCACCGGCTGGCGGCCGACTTCCTCACGCCCGGCCTGTTCGCGATGCACCAGTCGATCCTGCGTCTGCAATGCGGGACGACCCTCAGCGGCATGGGCAAAGCCGTGCTGATCTACGCGAATGACTACGACGACAAATGGCCGCCCACTCTGGAGACCCTGGTCGAGAGGGCCGAATACCCCCGCTCGGGCCTGCTCTGTCCGGCGATGCGGCACCGGCCTGACTACGAGTCCTATGTCTATCGTGGCGTCGACACCGGCGGTGCCTGGGTCGAGCCGATGATCATCATGGTCCACGACCGCGCCGGCAACCACGAAGGCGGCCGCAACGTGCTCTTCGTCGATTCGCACGTCGAGTGGGTCACCGAGGAACGATTCGCCGAGCTGGTCAAGCAGGACAACGAACTGCGACGCAAACGCGGCTTTGCGGAAAAGCCCGCGCAGTAGCCACAGCGAAGATGCGAACAGGTGCAACCGCCCGCGCCGGGTCCCCACTCGGTGCGGGCGCGGTGCCATCGATTCAAATGGCTCCTCATTGAGGCGGTGCGAACGTCACGCGCCAGATGACTTCACCAATCTGCGGCGTGTCGATCCGGATGCGGACTCTCCAGTCATCCTGGCCCACCAGTTTGATGGTTGTTCCTGGGCGATCCTCCCCGGCCGCAACAGAGAGGTCGTTCACGCGCCAAGCCCTGCCCGGGCCGCCGGCGGCGATGCGGAGCTCGTAGGGGTCGCCACCTACAATGCGGCTGGTGCCGGCGAGCGTGCGGGTGCTCTCCTCCCACTTCTCCGCGACGAGATCGATAACGCCCTGTGTGATGTGGCGCGAGGTGCTCAAGACCTGCGGGTGCGCTGCGACCGGGCGGACCGCGAGGATACGGCAACTGGCCGGCGGAAGGGTCGCGTTGAGGCTGCCGCTGAACGGCTCAACAAACTCGTTGGACCAATAGTCGAAACCGACGTAGGACTCGACCGGCACCAGGCCGATTTGCGCAAACGTGTGCTCGATCCGCGCGGGTTGCTTCTCATCCCAGTTGAACAGGCCGAACACGTCCCGCCGACGGCGGTCTTCGCCGTCGGTCAGCAGCCAGACGCGGGGAATCTTCTGCTCGAACAGGTCCACCGGGCGGGGCTTTCGGCCATGGGCCGGCATTGTGCGCTGGAGCAGGTGCAGTCGCTCGGCCGAGAGGTCCTCGAACTGGATGCTGCTGGCGTTCAGTTGCCCCGTCAGCGTCACCCACGAACAGAGCGCCCGGGCGTGCTCCAGAGGCACACTGTCCCGGACGTAGATGGGGTCGGGGTCGTTGTACCAGACCCGGCCGTGCAGGAAGTACGTGTTGCTGCCGCTGAACGGCCCCCGGCAGATCGCCGACCAGTCCCGCCCGTTGTCAGGCCCGATCCGCATCGCATCGACCAGGCCGAACGAAGCCCCCAGCACGCGCATGTTCTGCGCGACGTTGCAGCCAAGAATGAACACATCCGGCCCGGCGGCCTCGCGCACCAGTTTCAGGCCGTCGCGATACGCCTGGACGTGCGTCACGTGCGGATCGTGCAGTTTCGTCGAGCCCAGTTCATCCTCCTTGTAGCCCGTATTGACGTAGCACATCCCGGTCGCCATACCGGTCCAGAGTCCGTCGAGCTTGAAGTACTTGTAGCCCCAGTCGTGGGCGATCCGCCGGGCCACATCGTAGACATATGCCCGCGTCTTCGGGTGCGTCAGGTCGAAGCACGTGCCGCCCCAGTGCACGACGTACGGCTTGCCGTCCTTTTGCGCAAACATCTCCTGCTTGTCGGCGAAGAACGGGTCGTCCCACGTGCCCGCGAACGGCATGAACCAGATGCCGGGCGTCATGCCGAGTCTCTCCAACTTCGCCGCCGTCGGCGCCATGCCCGAAGGGTACGGTCCATCGGCACGGTGCGTGGTAAAGTTCTTGCGCGGCCCTTCGATCGGCGCGCCGTCCTGCCATTTGTCGTCGATCTGGATCACGGAGAAACCGTAGGGCGCCAGGTGCTCGCGCGCAAAGGCGGCGTTCCTGATAATGTCCTTCTCGTTGGATGCTCCGGCGTGGTACCACGTGCAGTACACCGTCGGTTGCGGCGGCAACGCGATGCGATAGTATCTCGCGACCGCGTCGGCATAGGCTTCCAGCCCCAGACGGGCATCGGCGAAATGCCCGACGACCAGCGTCTCCGATTTGACCGTCCGGCCCGGCTCAATCAGCAGCTTGCCGTAGTCGAGCCGCCCATCGACGACAGGTTTGCCATCCTTGACATCGGAGAACAATACGCCGCTGCCCCGGTCATGCGAGACCCAGCCGGCCACAACACCCGCTCGGCTGTCCGGCTCGACCACCGCCAGGAACGAATAGCTGCCCGGGTTGGCCTCGCCGCCCACCCCAGTCAGCCCAGCGGTTCCAAATGCGCGCAGGTCCGCCACGGGTTTGCCCAAATCCAGCGTCAGCCCCATCGCAGCAATGCGGTCCACCGTCCTGGCCTCGCTGCCCGGGTTGGCCAGTCGAGACGTCAGGACGGCGAACGGCAAGCCTTGAAACAACGCCAATCGGTCGGAGCCGCCTGCGTCGTGTTCAACCTCGATTGCCTCGCCACTTCCCCAGATCGTGTCGCTGACCTCGTGCCGCGTCGCCCTGCCTCCCCTCGCGCGCAGCAAACCTCGCTCGATGAACCGCGATCCGGACGGTTTCGCGATCGCCGCGAACGTCGCTTGTCCCGCATCGAATTCGACCGCCAGAAGCTCGTTCTCGATCCGCAGCACGTCGGCCGCATCGAGTGGCGAGACGATAACCACGCCGACGATCAGTATCGATACTCCCCACAGGCACCTGGCTTTGCGCATGGTGTGACCTCCGACAAGAGGACTCGTGACGAGGTGGTTCAACGAAAACGATAGACCGAAGGTGCGCCCCGTTTGGCGCCGTCGAAAAGAATGAGGACCTCCGTATACTCCGGCCCGTCCTCCAGAATCGCCATGGCCTCTGCCTTGCCGGGTGGATTCGGAATCGATCCGATCTTCCGGACCGCGCTGCCGCGGCCGTCCCAGCGAAACAGGTCATAGCCGCGACGCTCCTCGTAATCCTCGGCTTGCAGGTAGACATCCGACGGTTCGGAACCGGCGTTGCCCGCGATGATCAGGAAGCCCTCTCTGGCCGCGACGATCTCACGAACGCCCAGCCCTCTACCCAGTGACAGCTTGTGCAGCGTGTATGCTGGACGCGAGACCCCCGAAAACACCGCCCCGGCTTCCACCTCCAGGACGAAAGCGTTCCCGTCCAGGTTGGGATTGCGCAGGCCGACGAACAGATGTCCCTGTCGGATCGCCAGCCCCTCGATGTTTACGCCCTTCTGCTGGAGAGGTTTGGCGAAATACGGACGCAGGATCGGGTCCGTTTCGAGAATCGGCGTAAGACTGGCCAGCGTGACGGCATTGCCCAGTGGCATCCCGCTGGTCGGGTCGACCTTCAGCCGGCAGATGGTATATCGCTTCGCCTGACGCTGTCCGCTTTTCTTGGCGACGCCGTGCGAGCCGACGATGTAGTAGCAGTCGCCCTCGGCGGCAATTCCCTCGATGTCGATCTCCTCGCCCGAGGGCAACAGCGAGATAGACCCTAACACATTCAGCGTCCGGCCCTCTCGCGACAGCTCAACCACCTGCACCGCCGCGCTCTCGTCGGCCCCGATCAGACACCGCGTTGGCGAGATGCACGCGATGCCGCTGAGGTCCTTGTCTTCGAGAACGGCGCCTTGAAAGGAATAGGATTCGACGAACTCGACGCCGTTCAGCGCGTCCGTACCGCCGCTCGACGACTGTGGAGGCGGGTCTTTCTCGGCACAGCCCTGCCCCGCGATCACCAGGGCCAGGCCGCACACTCCCGATAGAGCAACCAACAATCGATAGCCAATTCCGTTCATATCGTGCGAACACCTCGTTGACCTTCTATAACGCGGCGAGACACGGCCGTCAACTCCGTTGTCCTGGTCGTTGACAGATCGAAAACCCTTGCCAACGAGCCCGCCGCTGAGTACACTCAGCCCCGAGAGTCGGGCGTCTGCCCCGTCTTCTCGGGCCCGTAGCTCAGCGGTAGAGCAGGGGACTCATAATCCCTTGGCCGCTGGTTCGAATCCAGCCGGGCCCAGTTTGGGTCGAGGCTGGTCGCAGGGCGCGTGGCCGCAGGGACGAGGGCGCAAAAAATCTCAGGGCAGATCGAGGTTCGGTCCTGTAATCGCGACGGTTCTCGCAGAGGAGGACAGACGGGACGATTTCGGGCCAGCGCGCGTCGTTTATTCCTGCTTCTGCGCTCTGGCATCAGGTATAATCATGGCTGGTCAAGGACAAGATCGCGAGCGCTTGTCCCAGGGGTGGGAATCATTACAAAACGCAGCGCGGGATCTGTGTCTATCCAGATCACAGGCCGCGCGACACTGTGGGGGTGTTGAAATGAGCATGACCGTCAAGCGAACCTTTCTCAGTACGATTGTCCTTATGGCTGTCCTCAGCGCCGGCGCCAGCGCCAATCCGGTCTTCGTCGACGATTTTGAGGGTGACCTGTCCCTGTGGACCGGCAAAGACGGAGGGGCACACCACGGCATCATCGTGGCCGACCCCTTGAACGCCGGCAACGATGTTCTGTCGTTCACCGCGATGAACAGCGCCGGAGACATCTTCACAGTCGCCGGCTTCGATCTCGTAGCCGGCCAGGCGTACACCGTGTCCTTCGATTACCTTGGCCTGCCCAATCAGATCCCGGGCGGTTCCGGCGGATTCGCGGGCCTCTCGCAAGGCTATCCCGGGAGCCATTTCTGGTACTATGGCACCAACACGACCAGCGGCGCCGCTCCGATCCTCGTCGACGACGGGCAGTGGCACACCTACACGTATGAGTTCACCGCTCCGACGAAGGTCGGCAGCAGCATCCATCTGATGTTCGAGGACTTCCGGTACTCCTCGGCCAGCGTAGCCGGAGATGCCTTCTTCGACAATGTCCAGATCACGACCGTTCCCGCTCCCGGCGCGGTGCTTCTCGGTTCCATCGGGTTGGGATTGACCGGCTATCTCCGCAGACGCAAAGCGCTCTGATCGGGTGTCCGAGCCGGCACACACTCGCCTGTCCAGGGGCGACCGTCAAATCACGGCCGCCCCTTTTTTCATGCGCGCCGAGGTGCTGCCGGTTGCCAGGGTCTGCATGCGACGGTATCATGCCAATCCGATAGTGCTTGCCTCGCTTGGGGGTTCGACATAAAGCGGTTCGGCAACGGCTGAACGATCACGGAAGGTCGCAAAGGAGAAGATGAACATGCTATACTACGATTGGCAATTCGCCGAGCGGATTCAGTGCAGTCTCGAAGAGAAAAGAGAGTGCTTCGACCTGATTATCAGGCTGCGGAAGTACGCGTCGATCATCCGAGAAGAAGGCTTTCTGGCCCTGGAGGAGGAACTGAAGAACATCGACGATGAGTTTCTGGCGATCAGCATCCAAATGGGAATCGACGGCGTCAGTCCTGAGCTGTTTCGCGACATCCAGGAACGCCGCATCCTGGTCGACAACTGCAAGGGCAAGGAGCTGCTCAAGCGCGTCATCATCGCAGAGGCCATGGCGTCCATCCTGAGCGAGGACACCTTCAAAGTCTTCCACTACAAGCTCCTGTCCTATCTGGGGGCGCACGGGCACCGGTGGGCCAAGGAACAGCAATTGGATCTGATCGGCAAGGGCCGCTGACCGTGCCCGCGGCCCATCTTGACGTACGGGTCGATTGGCCGTCCTTCCACCGACAAATTCCAGAGAGAACCACGTGCCGCCGGAGAGCAAATTCCTCACCGACGCCGCACCACTCCGGCGGAGCCACGATTTTCTCGGACGCCATAGAAAAAGACGCCGGCACCTTGTGGATGGACCTTGCCGGAGACACATCCGTCGATTAGCCTATGTGGTTCGCTACGGCAAACCGCGCGGGTGGAATCGACAGCGCGGGCACTTGGGTGTCGCAGTCAAGGATGGTCGGCATGAAACAGCAGAGCAGGGTTCCCGTCGCCATGCGGGTGCGTGATGTTCGGCCACGTGGGAGTGCCTCGCCATGCCGCTGGTGACCCTCTGCCTGCGAATGCATGAACCTTTCCGTCTGAACCCGGACGGCACGACGTTTCTCTGGGACGAGCAGAACCGGAACACCTTCACCCACCGCGCCGAGCACTGTTACCTTCCGACCCTGCGTCTGTTCACCGAGCTTGTGAAGACGCATGTCGATTTCAAGATCAGTTACTGCCTGTCAGGCACCTTCCTCGAACAGGCCGAGCAGTACGACCCCCGAGTCCTTGGCGCGCTGGCGGAGTCGTTCGACGCCGGTCGTCACACCCACCAGGTCGAGCTTCTGGAGCAGACGTACTACCACTCGCTGACGTCGTTCTTCTCCGACAAACGACAGACGGAATTCAAAGAGCAGGTTTCCCTCCACCGCCAGAGGATCCACGATCTCTTCGACGTCCGGCCGACGGCGTTTGCCAACACCGAACTGCTCTACAACAACGAGTTCGCCAACGTCGTGGCCGACATGGGATACCACGCGGTCCTCTGCGAGCCGTGTGCGAAGATGATCGACGGGCGCACCGGCGAACCGATTGCCGGCGATCACGTCTTTCGAGCCAAGGGACGCAACGGGCGGGCGCGCAAGCTCGCCGTGCTGCCTCGCAACACCCGACTGACCCGGGAACTGGTCTCGCGTCTGGGCACGTTGTCGTTCACCGCTCGAGAGTACGCCGCACAGATTCGCCAGGCCCAAAGCAAAGTCGCGGTGGTCGCATGCGACTTCCCCCTGATCGAACAGGGAACGCTCGCCTATGAGCAGATGGAGACCTTCTGGAGGGGACTGCACGAGGAATTCGCCGAACATGTCGATGTCATGGCGGCCAATCCCAGTGAGATCGCGGAATGGTTCCAGATCACCGATTGCCCGATGATCGACTGCCCCTGTCCGAATTGCCTCTGTGAGACGGGCGAAGGCCTCCGCGGTCCGGTCCTGCTGCCGTCGCAGGTGCAGCGCGTGCTGTTCAAACGGGTCGAGGACATGGAGGCGCAGGCCACCCTGGCTGGCGGGGAGCTCCAGCGCAGGTTCCGCTATCTGACCACGTCGGACCACTGGCGATATCTCCAGAGCGACGATCCCTCGCAGAACCTCCGATGGGCGGCGAGCAGCCCGTACGATTCGCCTGCTACCGCCGCGTTTGCGCTGACCCACGCCACCGACGAACTTTTCCATGCCATCCGGAACTTCAACATCCGTCAGAAAAGCCATCAGACGCCGGTGATCATCATCACTCCCGAGACGGCTCGCCTGCCGTCGGAGGGGATGGGCCAATTCGCGCGCTACGTATCGGGCAAGAGCGGCGGACTGGGCGAGGTGATCTCGGCGTTGTGCAAGGGGCTGGCCGAGAGACGCATTCCCGTGCACTTGATCACGATGAACTTGACTCGGCGCTTCCGTGAGGAGGCGGGACTGAGCGAGACGGAGTGGATTCAGAAACGTCACCAGATGAATCCGGAGAACGTTCATCTCGTCAGCTCGGCGGTCTTCGAAGGCTATCGCAGTGCGTATGACGGATGGCCGCTGGCCAATGCCGCGGAGTTCCAGAGGCAGATCGTCAACACGTACATCAAGGAGATTCGCAGCAAGTACGAAGGCCGGGCCATTCTGCACACGAACGACTGGATGGCCGGCGGGGTAGCGGCGGCATACGCCCACCTGCGCCGCACCCCGATTCTGCACACCGTCCACAACACGCACACGGGCCACATTCCGCTGGATATGCTCTACGGCGTCAACCTGGAGAAGCTCTGGAACGCGCTTTACATCTCCGTCGATCAGCAGAAACGATGCATCGATTCTCATGCGACGGCGATCAAGAGCGCCACGAAGGTCAGCTACGTTGGGGAGAGGTTCCTCAAGGAGATCGTGGAGGACTACTTCCTCGACCGGCCGATCATCCCCTGGAGCGTTCGGGAAGAGACGAAAGTCAAGTTCCGCAATCGCTCCGTGTGCGTGATCCCCAACGGCATTTCTCCCGACGTGTTCCCGGAGAACCAGCCGGAGAATCCCGATCCGGATGCGCCCGGCCTGGCCAAGCGATACGGACCGTTCGACAACATCCTTGCGGCCAAACGCCTCAATCTCCTGAAGTTCCAGCAGAAGATGGGTCTGATTTCCGATCCGGAGGCCATCCTGTTGTACTGGCCGTCGCGCCTCGATCCCATGCAGAAAGGCGTCGAGCTGTTCGAAGACATCGCCGGCAGATTCGTCCACCAGAATCCGGACGTGCAGATCGCGGTGGTAGCAGACCCCGTCGGCGGCGACAACACCCACGCCGAGATCATGGGGCGGATCGCCTGTGCTTCCGGCGGCCGGATCGCCTATCGCCGGTTCGATCATCATCTGAGCATGCTCGGATACGCGGCGGCCGCCGACGTCTTCGGAGCCTCGCTATACGAGCCGTTCGGGCAGATCGACGTTGTCGGCAACATCCACGGAGCGACTGCAACCAACCGAGACACCGGCGGCTACAGCGACAAGATCTCCCAGCTCAGCCTTCGCGCCTGGGGCGCCCCGATCGACAGCGGCAACGGCGTGCTGTTCCGCACCTACGACAGCGGCGGCCTCTGGTGGGGCCTGAGCAAAGCCGTCGAGCATCTCCGTTACTTCAAGAACCATCCGCGGGAGTGGGAAAAGCAGATGCGACGGATCATGAACCAAGCGAGGAAGGCCTGGAGCCTGGACAACATGGTGGCCCGCTACATCACCACCTACGAAGAGCTCAACGACGGCAAGCCCCTCGTGTAGGGGGTAGGCGGACACCGTGCAAGCCTCGTGGCGTTGCATCAGCAGGATGAATTCCGATCGCTCTATTGAACCGTCAGCACACTCACGCTCCGAGCGGGCAGCGTCCCTCGGATCGCACCGTTCTGGACCGTCAGTCCGTTCAGCTCGACCGGCTTGACGGCTTCGGGCTCGCCGAAGGTGTTGTGGGCGTTCATAGTCTGGGCGGTGAGCACCCTTCCCGAGACACGGCCGGCCTGGGCCCCTTGCAGCTCGCAGACAAACTCGGCCGGCTTCTGGGCGTCGAGGTTGCAGACGGTGATGTGGATCGCGCCGGACTTCGCTCGCGAGGCGGACGCAATCAGAGACGGCAGTTCCTGATTGCCACGTCTGTACCCACGGCAGGTCAGGTCGCTCGGCAGATACGTGGCGCCCTGGTGGACCTTGTACATCTCAAACACATGGTACGTGGGCGTGACGATCATCCTGGGCCCATCGGTCAGGATCATCGCCTGGAGCACGTTGTTCGTCTGGGCGATGTTGCCCATGCGAACGCGATCGCAATGCTCGTTGAACGCGTTCAGGAAGATGCCCGCCGAGACGGCATCGCGCATCGTATTCTGCTGGTAGAGGAATGCCGGGTTCGTGCCCGGCTCGGCGTCCCACCACGTCCCCCACTCATCGACGAACAGCCCGATGCGTCCGCGCCGGTCGAACCGGTCCATGATTTCTGTGCTCTTCTTGAGCAGATCGTAGATCGTCAGCGTATTCTTCATCAGGACGAACCACTCGCCTTCGTCGAACTGCGTGGCGCTGCCCTTGTCGGTCCAGTTGCCGGAGGCTCGAACATAGTGATGCAGGCTGATCGCGTCCATGTGATGGGCAGCGCGTTCCAGGACGGTGGTCAGCCAGCGGTAGTCGTCGCTGCTCGGGCCACAGGCGACCTTCACGACGGCGTTGCCGGAATAGCTGCGAACGTAGGTTTGATAGCACTTGTAGAGATCGGCATAGTATTCCGGCGTCATATTCCCGCCGCAGCCCCAGTTCTCGTTGCCCACGCCGAAGTACTTCACGCGCCACGGCTTCTCGCGGCCGTTCCTGCGGCGGAGATTCGCCATCTCGCTGTCGCCGTCAAACGTCATGTACTCGACCCAGTCCTGCATCTCCTCGATCGTGCCGGACCCGACGTTGCCCGCAATATAGGCCTCGCAGCCAAGTTGCTCGCACAAGTCGAGAAACTCATGGGTTCCGAACGCGTTGGTCTCCTTGACCATTCCCCAGTGGGTGTTCACCATCGACGGTCGCTGATCGCGAGGACCGATTCCCTCCTTCCAGTGATACTCGTCGGCGAAACACCCGCCGGGCCAGCGCAATGCCGGGATGTCGAGTCTCTTCAGGGCCTCGACCACGTCCGTGCGAATCCCGCGCACGTTGGGAATCGGCGAATCCTCGCCGACCCAGAAGCCTTCGTAGACACACCGGCCCAGGTGCTCGGCGAAGTGTCCGTAAATCTCGGGCGAGATCGTGTCTTTGCCCTGATCGGCATGGACGACCAGGCGGTTGACAGCGGTCGCCTCGGACGACACCGTCACGGCGGCTCTCGCTCCCGCGGCAAGCAGCGCGACAATCCCAAGACACGCCAGAATATGCAGGACCTTCTTCTCCATGATCGTCTCTCCTTTGGTGGTTATCATCTTCGTCGTTCCAGCATGCGACTCGCTGCAAGTCACGGTCTGGAGTGAAACTCGTATCGCCCCGACTGGACAGCATAGACCGCCCTTCCGTGTTCGCGACGCACGAACGTCACGCCGGGACTGCTCTCGGCCGGGCGACCGCCCTCCGCAACCGCTGCGTCCGCTCCCACAGGCATGAAGACTGTGGCAGTCGTGTTGGCGGGGATAGCGGCCTTCAACGTGAACCGGCCATCCGTCCGATCCCACTGGACGGCGATCTTCCCGTGCAGCGAGTCGTAGTTCGCCTTCGCCCACGTCACATCGCCAACCGGCTGCGGATGGATGATGATCTTCCGGAAGCCGGGGCCGGCCGGGTCGCTCGCGATGCCGGCCAGGTCATGATAGAACCATTCCATGATCTGGCCCAGCATGAAATGGTTGTGCGAAGAGCTTCGCCGGGCGTCCCAGGCCTCGGTCAGGCTGGTTGCGCCCATTTTGAGCTGGTATCCGTAGCCAGGCTTGTCGGACTGGTTGTTCAGATCGAAGATCACATCGGAACGCCCTCCGGCCGCCAGAGCGCACAGCAGATAGCGATAGCCCACGTCGCCTGCGGTGATGGCATTGCCCCTCTGGCGCACGTCGGCGACGATGGCGTCGAGAACGGATTGCCTGTGCTCAGTCTCGGCCAGTCCCATCACCAGTGCGATCGCGTTGGCGCACTGCGAGCCGGTGGCATAGCGTCCCGCCGGTTCGTCGAAGAACGCCGCATTGAACGCACGCCGGATTCCGGCGGCCAGCGCTCGATAACGTTCGGCGTCCCCGGTCTTGCCCAACAGCGTTGCCGTCTCCGAGAGAATCCACGCGTCGTAGAAGTAGAAGGCGGTCGCGGTCAAAGGGATCGGCGTCAACTGCGCGTAGCCCGGCGGATTGGGACCGATGTCATACCAGTCGCCTAAGCCATGCGAAACGATATGATCCTTGGCTTTGCTCCCAAGATAGGCGACGTATCGCGCCATGTTGTCGTAGTAGCGACGCAGCAGTTCGGTGTCACCCGTCCACTCGTACTGCTGCCATGGCACCAGCACGCAGGCGCTGCCCCACTCGGGCGAATCGCGGAACCCGCCGTCGAAGACGACGTATTCCGGCGCGATGTCGGGGACGAGGCCGGAGTCGAGCTGCGAATCGGCCATGTCGTTCATGCCCTTGGCGAACAGCCGCATCAGGTCGAATTCGTACCGCAGCGAGGGGCCGTTCAGGTGATATTGCTCCAGCCAGCCGAGCTTCTCGCGGTGCGGACAGTCGGTCATCACGCTGACCATGTTGCTGCGCTGGGCCCATCGAATGAGCGTGTGGATGCGATTGAACAGCTCGTTCGAACAGGCGAATTCGCCCACGGGCGGCGCCGAGGAATGCACCACCACGCCCTCCAGCGACTCAATGACAGGCCGCTCATCCCGCCCTTCTGCGGGAAGGCACTCGACCTGGAGATAGCGGCTGCCGTGATAGAAGAATTTAGGGAACCACGTCTCGGCCCTCGTGCCGGCGAAGGTGTACTGCCAATAGGCCTGTCCCCCGCCACAAGAACCCCGATCAACGGAGCCATCGTCCTTCAGCAGTTCGGCCGGAGTGATCCGCACGGCCGAGCCGGCCGGACCTGTCGTCTTGAGGCGAGGCATAATGCTGGCGTTTTGGCCCAAGTCGTACACGGCGACGCCCGGCCGGAGTTGCTTGACCGAAACCGGCTCAAGCACATCGAACGCCCGGATCGGCGCTGCCGCACAAGACAGGCCTTTGAGTGCTCCGCCGGGCCCATCCACTTCCTGCGCGGCCGGCCACCCTGAGTCGTCAAAACCGGGGCGGTCCCAGCCGCGAGGTTCGAGGCGGGCATCATAGTCCTCCCCGCCAAAGACGCACGAGAACGTGATCGGACCGGGATGCGTCCGCCATCGCCCGTCCGTACCAACGGTTTCCACCGCGCCATCGGCGTATTCCAGCCGCAGGTGGCAGATCGCTTTGAGCGGACCGAACGAGCCTTTGAACTTGATGTAGCGCCCACCCCGGACGTTGTACATGCCGTTGCCCAGCATCAGACCGATCGCGTTGTCGCCTTCCTGCAACAAGGGCGTCACATCGTAGGTGTCATACAGACACGTCTTGTCGTACTTGGACCAGCCTGGCGCCAGCAGGTCCTCGCCGACCCTGGCGCCGTTGATCGACATCTCGTAGTGACCGAGGCCGCAAACGTGCGCCACCGCTCGACGCAGAGCATGTCTGACAGCAATTCCACGGCGCAGCAGAAGCGATTGACTGTCGGTCGCCGAGCCAACCCAGTGCGCCCGCCAATCGGTTTCGTCGAGCAGGCCCATTGTCCACGACACCGGCTCGCTCCACCTCGTGGCGCTACCCCGCTCGTCCCAGACCCGCACTTTCCAGAAGACCTGTTGGGAGGACGCCAGCTTCCGGCCGCGATAGGCAACATGCGTCGTCTCGCCCAAGGTGACTTTGCCGCTGTCCCAGAGGTCGCCTTCACCGGCCGCAAGGCGTTCTGCTGAGGAGGAAGCGAGAATCCGATAGGCGCTCTGCCGCCGGCCCCGCGCATCGCTTTCGAGCTTCCAGGACAGACGCGGGTTCGACACATCGACACCCAGAGGATTCTCGGCATACTCGCACGTCAGTCGAACGATCTTCAGATCCGCAACTGCGCCGTCGTTCGTGTCGGCCGGCGCCGGCCGGTTCTTCTGCCACTTGGTATACTCCGAGGCCAGGGGTCGGCCCCAATCGCCATACCAGGCATATCCGTTGCGGCGTTCCGCCTCGATCTCGGCAAGGCTGTACTTCTTGACACCGTCGCGTCCGCAGAAGATCGGGCGATTCGTCTCGATCTCGTAGAACCTCGCCCACAGAGGCTGCGCATCAACGTCTTCGACGATGACCTTGTCGCCGTCAACCCGGGTCTGCCGGATGCCGCTGAGCTTGGCGCTCTCGAACCACGCGACGCCGGCGGCGACGGCCTCGGTAACTTCCGGACTCGGATCGTCCAGATTCATGAGGAACCGGAGAATTCCGGCGCTCTCGGCGCCGCTGAGAGAGACCAGTTCGTACGTCCGGCCCGGGCGCGGCCTGTAGTCGACTTCGTCGTGCTGCGCGCACCAGGCGGTCCGTTTGCCATTGACCACAACCTGGCACTTGAGGACGCACTGAACGCCCTGGTTGACGGCGGTGCGTACCGCTTCGCGTCGAGCGGGGTCGACGAACCCATAGTCCGTCGACGTCGCCACTTCGCGCAGAAAGTCCATCAGGCGGATCATTGTCCCATCGTTGAACGTGATGTGACGCGGATAGCCTCTGCCGGGCGGATAGGACTGCGGCCAGCCTCCGGTTGGATACTGGGCTTCGAGGATGTGATCGAGCCCTCTGAGGAACGCCTGCTCGCAGCGGCGATCCCCGGTTGCGCGGAAAGCTCTGGCGAGAAACCGCAACTCGTCTACCGTTGCCCCGTTGTCGAACGTCCCGTCCAGGTTGTCATGATCGCCGGAGAACGCGCGAGACATCGTATCGACGTTCTTGGGCCAACTGCCTTGCGGCGATTGCCACGATAGAATGTTGTCGACGATGCGAATTCCCTGCTCGCTGCGAAACCACTCGTCCGGCTTGCCGCGATAGTCCGACCAGGAAGGTCTGGCCGAAGCCCGCGAGCAGGCCGCCGCCAGGATCGCGATAAGCGCACACACGCCGACATGTCTGATCCTGTCCATTTTCGCTCCTATGGCCCTTCAATCTCCTCGGTCGCTGTTTCGACATTCCGATAGGGCTCCACGTCTCCGGCCGCCGCATCCCGTGGCGTCTCGCGCAGAACCGCTAACTCGGCCAACGCGCAGGCCGTATCGTCCGCGAAGCCCGACAACGCACGCAATTTCAGAAATTTCGCCTCGATGCTTCGTCCGAACCCGACCTGCTGCGGCTCAAACGTCGATTCCAGTTCGCCTCGCGTCACTTCCTCCCACAGTTCCCCATCGTCACTGACTTCGATGGCATATTCGCGGATGTCCCCTTCGTGGGCCCGGTGATTCTGCCTGGCCATGCACAGCAACCCGGTCATCGCAGTCGGTTGGGCGAACTCGATCGTCAGTTCATACGGATGGCGCGTCTGCCGGTCGCGACCGCCGCCAGCCAGCCAACAGGTGTTCGGATTGCCGTCGACGGCATAGCCGGCGCGGCTGCCAAACGCCTCCTTATCGGCCTTGGCGCTGGCGCCGAGCTTGGCCATGATCTGGTTGTCGAAGAGAAAACTGCGAATCTGAGCAGGTGTCACCTCCACAGCCGGATCGAAGCGGCCGCTCGACATGTACGTCAGGAGACTGTGCCGCAACTGGCGCGCAGCGGGCCGACGGTCAAGCTCCGACTCCAGATCGGCCGAACAGACCATCAGCTTGCCCGCCCCGACGCGGCACTCGAAGACCAGGCCCAGTTTGTAGTTGCGATACCAGTCGTCGATGACCTGGACGATCGGTCCCAGATCACGGCTCAATCGGTCCAGATTCATCGCCCGGCACGCCGGCTGCGTCACATCCTGCCACTGCCAGTCGTAGTGGAAGTCCGTCGGGAACTGCGCCAACGCCGGATGATTCGGGTCGCACAGAAGGCCCAGGAACCGGTCCCATCCCGGCCCCATCAGGCGGTTCCAGAAGATCGGCAGCCGACCCACCGGCGGGCTGTCCCAGCTCAGTTGGTGGTACGGCGGAAGAAACAGAACCTTGCCGCCGGCAGCCAGTTTCTTCTCGGCTTCTGTGAATGAGCGGGTCACCAGCACATCCGCCGACGTCCCGGCAGACACGCGGGCCGGATAAACCCAGAAGTCCCAACCGTTCTCGACCGACTCCTTGCCCGCCAGTCCGAGCACGAGGCGACATCTCTGTGGCGCCTCGAACGTGCTCAGATTCATCGAAAGACTCTGAATGGGAATCGCGGTGCCCAGAGGGACCGTCATCGCGGCAAACTCCCCCGAGACCACCGTCTTGCCCTTGGCGTCGATGATCCTGAACACGGGCGTGACATTCTCCAGAGGCGACCGGCCGAAGTGAGCGATCTCAAACGCCACGTTGAGGTCGTCCGCGGTCGTGTAGACCGACCCGCTCATCCGCGCCAGCGGGACCGTGACACTGCAGAACCGCCTGAATTCTTCGGGTGAGATATATCCTTTCGACTGCCAGAACACGTTCAGCGGCCCGACCACCGCCGTGCCCTGGCCCGGGTAGTCGTGCAGATCGAGCAACTGGAACCCGCCCATGCCCGGCGTGCGCAGCAGCGCCTCGATCTCCTGCTTGTAGCAGGCCACCTGGAACCGGCCGCTGGCCATCAGGAAATCGCGGGCCTGGTCCAGCATGCCATGCTCGGTGAGGGATTCGCGAACGATCTCGTAGCTCCTGAGCTTCAGCGCGCCGGTGTACCGGTCGATCTCCGAAAGGTCGGGGTAGGCGCACCACTGGCCGGTCTCGTGCGAGATGACGGGATAGTTGGTCCCTTCGAGCGAGGCGCGGTAGTCGCGTCCGAACCAGCCGCTGTCGCCACGGAAACGGTACGAGCCGATGCGAATCGCAATCAGGTAGTCGATATGGTCGACCGGCCCGGGCCGCTCGCCGTAGTAGCGTCCAGTCTGTGTCGTGTAGATGCGTCGGCTGTCCTTCCTCTTCCACTCGAGCAGCCAGAGCGTGAGGATCTGCTGCCAGGGTCCGGCCGGCTCGTTGCCCGAGGAGAGCATCACGAACGAGGGATGGTTGCCATACGCTGCGACGATCTGCTCGGTCTCACGGTAGAGGAATTCCTTCATTCCGTCGTCGCGCGACGAATACTGGCCCCAGTTGGAACACTCCGGTTGCAGGTAGACCCCCATCTCGTCGGCCGCAACGAACGCCGCTTCCGGCGGGCACCACGAATGGAACCGCACGTGGTTCAGGCCGTAGTCCTTCACCACCCCGAACACCTTCCTCCACGATTCGACGTCTGTCGGCGGATAGCCCGTCAGAGGAAACGTGCAGCCTTCGTGCGTTCCGCGAAAGAAAGTCTTTCTGCCGTTGACGTAGAATGTCGCGTTGCGGCTCTCGATCCGACGCAGCCCGACGGCCAGCTCGCGTTTGTCGTCCGCCTGATCGCCGCTCAGGGTCAACGTCACGTGGTGCAGCGCCGGGTCGAACTCGTCCCAGAGTCGGGCATCGTCGCCGAAGGACACCTGCAGCCGGGCCGAACCTCCGCCAACATCCCACTCGACGGGCACGCTCTTGCCTGACGCCGACAGCGTACCTTTGCCGGGCTGGCCGGTGATATTACCCAGCGTCACCTCGATGCGTGCGGTTTTGCGTTCGATGTCCGTGTAGACCCGCGCATGGTCGATCCATACCGGGGTCGTCGATCGGAGCACGAGGCGGCCGGCCAGCCCATGCCAGTTCGTCTGCGTCGAGTCCGTGATGCTGTGCGCATCGCGGCGGACGTCGACGAGGTAGCGATTATCGACGCGAACGCTCAGCGTGTAGCGTCCCGGCTCCAGGATGCCGAGGTCGTAGACGTGGGGCGTCCCCAGACTGTCGTTGACGCCGATCCACTTGTCGTTGACCCACAGCGCGCTCGACCAGTGGACCCGCTCGAACGACACCACCACGCGACGGCCCTGCCAGTCATCCGGGATGATGACGTCCCTCTGGTACCACGCGACGCCGGTATACTTGCGTTGCGGCTGAGGCCAGAACGGGACCTTCACGTTGCCGGGTAGGGCATGCTTCTTGAATTCCTTTCGCAGGTACCAGTGCGGATCGTGCAGCCCGCTCATCCATTCCGTTTCGGCGGTGATCTCGTCGCCGTAACCACCGTCGCGCAGCGCCCCAGGCAGGCGAATCGGATCGGACAACTCCCGCGTAAACCACTCCTCGTCCACGCCGACGTCCTCGCGATCCAGCGCTACGGCCCACGCCCCGCCCAAGTCGATCGAACCGGTAGATGCCAGGTTCGGTTCGCCCGCGGCATGGGCCGGCGCCGCAACCGACAGGCATATCGTCGCCAGCGCCGCGAACGCACACCTCCATGTCACTGCCCTCATATTCGTCCTCCTCTCAACTCTCACGACTCATAGCAGACATCAAGAGCTTTCCCTGCCGTCGCTACGGCAACGACGCCACTCGCGGCCAGCCGTCTTCCCATACCATCGTTGAGATTTGCAGGTGGCTCCGTCCCGTCGTCGCATCGTAGGCGTGGAACACGAGATAATCGGTGCCCGCTTCGTGGAACACCGCCTGATGGCCGGCGCCGCGCCAGGCCCCGCTGGTGGCCTCGATGACCAGCGTGCCACCGCCTTCCATCATGGGCGTGCCATCCTTGTCCACGTAAGGCCCGGTGACGTCACGCGAGCGGCCGACGCAGACGTTGTAAGTGCTCTTAGGCCCCCGGCAGCAGAAATCGAACGAGACGAACAGATACCAGTAGTCCCCATGCCGGACGATGAACGGCGCCTCTATAGCGCCGCTGACCGGAGGCGTCTGATGCGCCCCCGATCGCGGACGGCTCGCCAGAGAGTACAGCGTCGTGTCTTCCGCCGAGAGCTTGCCCGTCTCGGGATCGATCCGCCTCATCTTGATCCCGCTCCAGAAGCTGCCCCAGTTCAGCCAGACCCGGCCGTTGGCCTCCACCACGATATTGCCGTCGATGGCATTCCAGTCGTCCTGGCCTTCCGTGGAACGGACCACCATGCCCCGATCGACCCACTGGTACTTCGGGCTGTTCGGGTCGAGCGTCTCGTTGACCGCCAGCCCGATGGCTGAGCTGTTCTTGCCGAACGTCGAGACCGAGTAGTACAGGTGATACTTGCCGCTGAAGAACGAGATATCCGGCGCCCAGGTCCCTTGCGTGCCCGGAATCTCCTTCGGCGCCCATTCGGGCAGCTCCGCGAACACGTGCCCGATCCTGCGCCAGTCCCTCAAGTTCCTCGACATGTGGATGGGAACGCAGTTTCGTCCCCGCCGACCACCGGTGGCGAAGACGTAATAGGTGTCGCCTTCTTTGATGATGACCGGGTCGTGCACGCCGGTGTCGCCGCTGAGCTGGAGCAATTGCGGCTCGGCCGCAACGCAGAACGACACCCCCATTGCCAACACTGCACACAGCACAAGATGCACCTTCACGCCGTTCATCGTCGTCCACCTTCCATCGTTTCCCGTCTCATCGTCTCAGCGGCCATCCCAGCGGTGCGTCTGCCCCGCCGCGATGTCCACGTCTCGAATCACGTCCCCATAGCGCAGCCGGCACGGGTTGCCCAGCCGCGAATGGATTGTCGCCGCAACGAGCTTGCCATTGACCCATTCGATGTCCACCTCGAACCCACCCTTGGCCCGCAGGCCTCTGATCGAGCCGGTGGTGAAGGCGCGGGGCAGCGCGGGCAGCAACTCGATCTCGCCCGTCATCCTTGCCGCCTCGAAACGCGTGCGGCTCTGAAGCAGCATCTCACCGATTCCCGAGGTCCCGCCGAAATTGCCGTCGATCTGGAACGGCGGATGCGCATCGAACATATTGGGATACGTCCGATCCGGCCCGAGCAGCAGCTTGAGAATCTGATACGTGTGCTCGGCGTCCTGGAGCCTGGCCCAGAGGTTCAGCCGCCAGCCGATGCCCCAGCCGGTGGCGTTGTCGCCGCGAATCTCCAGCGACTTGCGGACCGCCTCCGCCAACTCGGGCGTGTCGTGTACGTTGATCTGATCGCTCGGATACAGGCCGTACAGGTGGGAGACGTGGCGATGATGGATGTCGCCCGCCTCCATGTCCCAGTCTTCGAGCCACTCCTGAAGCTGGCCTTCCTTGCCGATCTGGTTCGGCGCCAGGCGGGCCCGCGCCGCCTCGACCTTGTTGCGGAACTCTCCGTCCACATCGAGAATCGTCGAGGCGTGAATGCAGTTCGTGAACAGATCGCGAAGGATCTGGCTGTCCATCGTCGGCCCGGCACAGATCGAGACGCCATATTTGTGCCCATTCTCAGGCGACAGCGATGGGCATGTGACCAACCACTTATGCTCCGGTTCTTCCACAAGTGTGTCGAGGAAGAACTGGCTCGCCCCTTTCAGCGCTGGATAGACCTTCGCGAGGAAGGTCCTGTCGCCGCCGAACTCGTAGTGGTCCCACAGGTGCTTGCTCAGCCACGCGCCGCCCGTCGGCCAGAAGCCCCAGAACGAGCCGTCGATCGGCCCCGAAGCTCGCCACAGGTCCGTGTTATGGTGGCAGACCCAGCCGCTTGCGCCCCAGTTGACGCGGGCGGTCCTGGCGCCGGTCTCGGTCAGGTCCATCACCATCGCGACCAGAGGCTCGACGCACTCGCTCAAGGCCGTCGGCTCGGCGGGCCAGTAGTTCATCTCCGTGTTGATGTTGATCGTGTACTTGCTGCTCCAGGGCGGACTCATGCTGTCGTTCCAGATGCCCTGAAGGTTGGCCGGCTGTGTGCCCGGCCGGGAGCTGGAGATCAGCAGGTAGCGTCCGAATTGGAAGTACAGCGCCGCTAATTGCGGATCGTCGCTGGTCATCGAGTTGCGGATGCGCTCGTCGGTCGGCAGTTTCGCCGCCTCGGTCGTGCCGAGATCGAGCGCGATCCGGCGGAAGAGCCGCCGGTGTTCGGCGACGTGAGCAGCACGCAGCGCGTCGAAGGATTTCGCTCCCGCCGCCGCGATGGCTGCCTTCGTCATCGCCTCCGGATCGCCCCTGACATCCTTGAAGCTCTTGTAGCTGGTGGCCGCCGCGACGAGCAGAGTCACCGCGTCCGCATTGCTCACGACAAGCCGGTCACTGTCCGTCTCGACCGTGCCGCCGTCGGCCAGAGCCCACACGCGGCATTGGAACTTCAGCGCGCCCGCGATCCCCTGCGAAGAGCCGTTGACGCCCGCCATCACCAGCGTGTCGGAGCCTTGGGCTTCGACCGACGCTTTCTGCGGCGTCTTGAGTCCAGCCGTGAAGGAAATCCTTCCCGACTTCGTCGCCGTGATGCGAACGACGATCACCTGATCGACGGGACTGGCAAAGACCTCGCGTTTGAACGTCACGCCATCGACGGTGTAGGTCACGTTCGCAACGGCCTCGTCGAGATTGAGATCCCGCCGGTAGTCGCTGACCTTCTCGACACCTGTGAACGCCAACAGCAGGTCACCTGCTGTCTGATACGGCATCTGGCCGAGCGGCTTGGACATCATCTGCTTGCCGACGAGCGCATCGGCCTGGCGATACTGGCCGGCGAAGATCAGACGGCGAGCTTCGGGCAATGCCTCCAGCGCCTCGGGACGTGTGGGATCGTACGGCCCGCCGGCCCAGAGCGTGTCCTCGTTGAGCTGAAGGCGTTCGCGGTCGATTCCGCCGAAGACCATCGCGCCAAGCCGACCGTTGCCGACCGCCAGCGCCTCGGTCCACTCGACCGCGGGCTGACGGTACCAGAGGCTCAGCGGCTCCTGCGGCGGCGACGCCCGCCCGGCCATCTCGCCCCAGAACCGCGTGCTGGTGCTTAGCCCTTCGGCTTCCAGCGCGACCCGGCCGGCCGCCGGCACGATCTTCGGTCCCGGCTCGGCGACAAACGCCCACTCGCCGACGACGCCTCGCAGCGATTGTGGCTCTGCCTGGCTCGCCCGCTCGGCAATCTCCTGTGCGGTCAGGGCCCGACGATAGACCGCCGCACGCCTGATGCGGCCGATGAAGCGGTTGTCCCCGCGCGGGTCGCACCCGATGCGAAGCGGCATTCCCGTGAGCGTCATGGGAACGAACGTGTCGCCGCTGGCGCTGGCGACTTCTCTACCATCGAGGTAGAGCTTCATGATCTTCTTCGATGCGCTGTACACACCGACCACGTGTGACCAGCGATCGGCCGGCAGCTTCGCATCATAGGTGCAGGCCCCCTGGACGTTCACGAAACGCAGCGAATTGCCCGGGAAGGTGTCGAGCATATAGCCTTCGGAGGTGCCGGGCGTGGACTTGTCGAGGATGCGCCCGCCGCCCTGCGGCATTCGGTCGGCCTGCACCCATGCCTCCACCGTGACTTCGTCGGTCAGGTCCAAAGCCCTCTGGCTGGGCGCTTCATAGATGGGCGACTTGCCGTCCAGCCGCATCCCCTGAGTGGCCGCCGACACGCACCCGCTCAGCACCAAGGCGAGCAGAATTCCCCTCGCTCCGCGGGAAGACGATCCTCTGTGTAACTGCATACGTGCCTCCATTTGACTGCTGATTCTCCGAGCGTCTGGGCTCGGCATGGGACGATTGTACCGGCAAAGCGCCCCCGACTCGACCATCTTCTGCGCCGCTGTCAGTCCTGTGTCTGGTGGGACAGCCCGTGGAGGACGTACTCGCAGTTGACCACCTTCTCCACCAGATCGAGCGGCAGGTAGTAGTAATGATTGGACGCCTCGAACCCGATGCGCGGGTCCTGCCGTGTCAGCGCGAACAAGCGTTCGGCGTTCTGCATCTCCGCAAGGGCCTTCGCTCGCATCGTTGCGACCGCCGCATCCGCCTCGGCCTGAGGCAGCGAACCGGATCGCGCCGCATTGCGCGCCAGGACGAATCGAATCTGATTGGCCACGCTGTCGAAGTGCAGGCCGGCGGCTTCGGCGACGAGAAGATCGCTGTGAGCATTCGCGCGTTCGCGAGGCCCTTCGATCCCCCCTGTCGCCTTCTTCCAGATAGCCAGCCCTTCCCGCCAGCCGGAAGCGACCTTCTCGAACTGCCCGGCCAGCACCTCGGCCGGATAGATGCCCCGCCATCCGTTCACGTCGTCGTAAGGGAACCCGACCATCGTCGACGCATATCCGGTTGGCTCCAAATAGAGCAGGTTGGCCGGGCCGACCTGACTGGGACCACGGTAGACGTAGCTGCCGTCGAACGGGAATTCCGAAAACGCCTCGCTGAACCTCGCCCAGCCGGCCGCCATCTCCGCGGCGGCCTCGGCGCCATATCGTGCGCTCGCCACTTCCATCAGAGCCTGCTCCACGGTCGGTGCGGGCCTTTGCTGAAATCGCCGGACCAGTTCGAGGTTCGGCGATGGATAGCCGCCCACCGTCCAGCTCAGCATCAGCCCGTCAACGCCCGCCTGGCTCAGATTGCTGCAATGCTGGGCGACGAGATTCATCACGGGCAAGTACGGCACCGCCGACAGCTCCCACGTGCAATTGACCTGCACCTTGGCAAACGTCTTGAGCCCTCGCTGGCGGGCGAGCGCCCAGTGCCTCTGCGCCCGGGGCCCCGGGCCGACGGCCGAGATCGAATACTCGCCGACCGCACCGGCGACGCCGCCTCGCGCGATGGGCTTACCCCACTCGCTGACGCACATCAGATAAACGTCGTCGGGCAGAAGCTCGATGATGCGGGAGGCCCAGTCCGGCTGGCCCCAGCCGGCAGACGTGCCATCCGGCCAGCCCCAATCCCAGACGATCACCCTGGCCTTCGGGCTGCCCGCCCGGACGCCGGCGGCAATCGCCGCGTTGACCTCGGCGATCACTTCCGGGCCGGAGCGTTGCGAGCAGCGCGGACATCCCGTTGCCGTGCGGGTATGGCTGTAGCAGTTGGTCAAATTCTCCGACGCGGTGATCGTGAAGACGCCGCCGAGGTTCGGCACATTCTCAAAGACGTGCCGCAGCGAGTCCGTGAGCCACTGCCGCACCTGTGGAGCGGACGTGCAGAGCACCGCATAGTCGCCTTGCCGAACGCCCCGCAGCTCCTCCCGGCCTTCCAGCAGCGACGCCAGGACCGCACGCGGTTCGTTCATGTAAAGGTAGATGGAGACACCGTGACGAGCGGCCCGCTCGACCATTTTTGCCAGGTTGGCCAGCCGCACCTCGTGGTCGTCCGTGGGCCGACCCAGCGCATCGCTTGGAGCCAGTTGCGAGAGCACGACGTGCAGCCAGACGCCGTTGACGCCCGACTGCGAGAGCCGGCGCAGCAGGAGATCGGGATAAGGGTCCAGCTCCGGGTGGAGCAGCGGGTCCCCGAAAAGCCCCGCGTACGAATACAGAAAGCGGATCGATTCTTCGCCGTTTCGATTTCGGTCTTCGACTGCTTCCGCATCCATCACCGTCTCAGTGAAGAACTCGAACCTCGGCTTCGACGGCGCGGCGAGCGCCTCGCCGAAATGGGACCAGACGATCTCGCGAATCTCGGCGCAGCGTTTCAGGGTCGCCTCGTTTGGCTCGGCATAACGGATCGGCGCGCAGGCCGGCTTGAGCGAGCCCAGCTTGATCCAGAGGAAATCGTCCTCGCGGAGCGTGAAGGCGAGCTTCTGCGCGTCCCAGCCGAGCAGCGTCAGCAGTTGCTCGTAGGGCAGAAGGTGCCAGTTGCGGCGAATGATCGTGATGTAGCCTCGCTGCTGATACTCGGCCGGTGGGGGAATCTGCGGAGGCAGGCCCATCAGCAGACCGATGTCACGAACCTTCTGGGGCGTGGTCTGGAGCACCTCGGCCATGCGTTCGAGCGGGATCAATTCCCAGTTGCGCCAGACAAAGGCGTGCAGGCGATCCGGAAAATGCTTCAGCGGAATCGCCGGCCGCGCGCCGCCTGTCGGCAACACGTCGGCTCGACACAAGGCCCCACCGACCGACGACACTATCAACAAAGCCATGAGCACACGACGGCATCCGTCCATGTTTTGTCTCCTCGTGTTGAGCATCTATGGTCTCGAAAACCTCAACCGAGACCCCGGTGTCAGGGAATCAGGGTTTGCAGCGGCGTCAAGGTCACCGGGCCGATCAGGCCGGAGTCCTGGGCAGACCATTTCGCGGCGCTGAAGTTCCCATCGGGACCTCGATTCTCGCGAAGCCTTGCGGCGAAGTTGACGTTGTAGAACTTCTTGTAGTTCACGCCGCGGCGGTCCAGGTCGGCAATCCGATTGCCCATGAGATTCGACACCTCGATCACAAGCATGCTCTCCTCTTCCACCCGGTCGGCCGGGACCACAATCTCGAACGGAGCACTGATGAGCGTACCCAGTTCCTGCCCGTTCAACGTCACGCGGGCGCTTTCGCAGACTCGACCCAGGTCCAGCAGCCACCCATCCGCCTGCTCCGCCGGTCTTTTCACGATGATCGTGTAACGGGCCGTCCCCGAAAACCTCTTGACCGCCCCACCGCCGAAATCGGTCCACGACCTCAGCGTCTGCGTTTGAACGGCGGCAGGCAGTTCCGGCCCGCCCTCGATGAACTCGACGGTCCAGGTCCCCTCCAGCGGCTTCGCCTGCCCGGCGGCGCTCCAGTAGGCGTATCGAGGTCCTTGTACAGGTTCATCGAACGTTCTGAGAATGCACGACTGGCCGGGAGCAAGCTGAAGATAGACCTCGCTGTGGGGTCCGTTCTTCCGCAGAGCGGCCAGGGCCTTGTCGCCCCGCATCGGTTCGAAGATCGCAACGGAGGCGGCTTCGGTCCGAAGCGGGACCCAGCCGTTCAGTGCTTCGTCGCTCGCGTTCAACGTGAAGTAGCATTTGCCATCTGAGAGCGTCCGGCGGATGAACGGCAAGCCACGATCCGCGATGGATTCGCGTTCGATGCCCGCAAAGACCAGCGTCTGGGCCACATCATCCCCGAGCAGGAACCGGCCGCTTCCAAGCCTGGCTTCCCGGACCCCGGAAGCGGATGTTTCAACGAAATTCAGTTGTGAGATCGACTTGCTCAGCGCATCGCGTCGTGCCGCCAGGTTGCTCATTCCGGGGACATCGGCCGGCAGATGATCCTCAACGATGATGGTCGCCCCTTGTTGGGCCAGGGTCAGCAGCGTCTCAAACGTCGAGACCGGAATGTACTGGCATGCGGGCACGACCACGGCCCCATAGGTTACGCCACCGGTGCGAAGGACGCCCTTGTCACAGCGGGTTTCGGCAAGTTGTCGGTCGGAGACATAATCGAATGAGTACCCTGCGTCCCACAGCATCTTTGCAGCCGACTCTATCTCGCGTGGTGTCTGGGCGCTGTAGTGCGGCAACATCGTCCGCCCGGGCTGCGACCAGGAGTCGTGAATCGGCCAGTACAGCAGCACGTCGTTGTCGGGCTTGCCCGCCTGGAGAAACGACTGGCAGCGCGTGACATAGGCGTTGAGCGCCGCAAAGTGGTTCCAGAACGAGTTCGTCGGCCCGAAATGCACCGAAGCATAGAACATCCATCCCGGCCATTCTTCGTCCGGCGGAGAGAAGGTCGTGCCGTGATAGCAGATGTGGTTGATGCCTCCGAGGAAATAGCGATCCACCCATCGCCTGGCCTCGCCCAGGGTCCCGGTGAAGTGTTCGGCCATCCACGTCGCGGCCTCGCACGAGGCCAGCGGCTTGCCGGTCACGTGTGCGGCCGAGGAGGCGAACTCGAATCCGAGGATGTCGCTCCCTTCGGTTTCCGGAATCCCACTGGCGGCGTAGAGGTCCAGCAGGTTCGCGGGCGAGCCGTGGGCCTGGTTGCGGGTCGTGGCCCCCTTGCCCTCGGCCCAGCGGCGCCAGGGAGTCGTGAATTCCTCCAGCAGTAGATCCGAGATCGTCTCGCGGTAGTCGCACAGCACCTTCGCGTTCTTCACAGGCTCGTCTTTGCCGAACAAAGCAGGCAAATGGCTTCGCAGATCGTAGCCCCGCCTGCGCTCGAACTGCTCGAAGAACTTCGGCGTCCAGTTCGACTCGCCGGCCGCGTCGTCCACCTCATACGAGTCGTTGAAGTACGCCCGAATCCCGCCCACGTCGTGGCCGGCAAAGGCACGGTCGAACCTGCTCAGATAACGTTCAAGTGCCTCACGGGAGAAATGGTCGATCACATCGCCTTCTCCTCCCGGTCCGGCTCGCTCGACCATCTTGCCGTGCCAACCCTGGAAGACCGCGTAGAGCGTCCAGTTGCCCGCCGGAGCGGTCCAGTCCAATTCGCCGCCGGCAGCGACCTTGTCCGTCAGATTGACAATCCGCCCTCCGTCCGAATAGGCCATGAGAACCTGCAAGGGCAACGGCTTCTCGAAACGCACCTGTTCCAAGGCCAGCGACTGCAAGTCTTCGTTGTCGCTGATGGGCTCGACGATCTCGGAGATGTCCAGTCGTCGGCCGATCGCCCGCACCATGGGCCGTTGAACATACGTCACGGACTCGGCAAGACGCTCGCCCGCTTTCAACCCGTAGGTTTTGTGAACCGCATTCTTACAGGCATCGGCTGCGCCGACCCAGGGGCCGCCGAACGGCCAGCCGTTGCCCGTGGCCATGTCAACGCCGAGATCCAGCCTGCGGGCCTCTTTCAGCGTGCATTCGAGCATCTCCATCCATCGAGGACTGAGGTAGTCGATGAATCGATCTTCGTAGCCTTTGACTCCGTAAATGGGCGTGATCTCCAGCCCCCCGAGTCCGGCCGCCGCATACTTCTGCATTTCGGTGGTGAGGTTCTTCTCGTCGACGATGCTGCCCATCCACCACCAGCGGGTCCAGGGCTTCGTCTGACTCGTCACGGCAGGCCATTCGAGAGCCGGAACCGGTCGCTCCGCGGCGCAGGCCGCATCGCAGAACAGAGACAATGCCAACACGAGAACCCGCACGAATTGTTCTGACTTGCCGCTGCCATGCATCATGCTCTCCGTTCGTCCCTGCACGTTTCCAAGTGGGCCTCTCACCTGCTCTGTAGCATTTCTTCGCCATCGCGCAGGACTCGCAAACGGGTGCGGTTGTCTTTGGCGACTTCGAACTGCAATTCGTCGATCTGATCGGCCCATCGGAGTTGGACGGAGCCGGTGGAGGCATCGACGCTGACCCTGGGCAGGACCTCGCCCATCCGAAACGGCACCATCAGGATGCGGAATCGGCATGCAACGGCCTCGGTCGCCACCAGCGTCCGGTCGCGCGTATTCTCCAGCCGGCAGGCGGACGGCCCGACCTCCTGCACCAGCAGCATGGGCGTGCCGTCGGGAATCTCGTTGCTTTGCGATGCGGTCAGCACCAGCGATTCGGCGTCCGGGCCGGGCAACACCACCGTCGTGAAGCCGCCCTGCATCTGCCACTGGTAGAGATGCGTGTTCTCGTCCTTGCAGATATCATCGACAACAACCGCATAGGGATGGCTGCCGCGCACGAGGCCCGTCGAACGATAGGCGTATTCGACGGCGTTGAATCGCGTGCGCAGCGTGGGAAGCCACGGGTTGTGCAGCGGCGGCACCTCGTAGTTGATGCGGTAGCGCTGCGTGCCCTTGAAGACCCTAACCACGAACGGATCGGTCTCCAGCTCCCACGAATGGGCCGCGATGCGTTCGTCGGTCCAACTGTCCACATGGGTCGTCCACATGTACTCGTAGGCGTTCCGGATGTCCGCTGAGGCGATGGCCCCCGCCTCGGCGATCGAAGCCCCGAGATACGTCACCCGGGGCGGCGCCAGACCGGAGCCGTCGTCCTGACCGACGCCATCGATCAGAACGATCGAATGGCTTGCCGACGCAGGGTCGCTGTCGGAGAGTCCGTCGCGGCCCCAGGTCACGCCGTGGGACTGAAGACAGAACGAACCAGCGTCATGGTGCGCGGCCCCGCCGCCGAGATAGAGGTCGGGCCGGGCCTGCATGTTGATCCACAAGGCCTCGGCGCTGTTGTCGCTGCGTGAAGAGAACAGCCCGCGCGAGGGATCGCTGAAATCCAGAGGCAGGCCGAGCGCCTCTCGCGAGGTCAAGCGCCACGGGGCGTCGTATAGCAGGCTCTTGGCCGGTCCTGGAGCGGTCGGGCCGGGCAGAGCGAACTCGACGGCGCCGCGTCCAGCCAATTGCTCCCGGTACTGGCGCGGGTCGAAATCGGACACGGAGTGGGCCGGACCCAGCAGGTAGTCGGCGCATCGGTCGTTCGGATAGAGGATCTTCCACGCGCCAACGATCTGGCGATTCAAGGCCCCCCCGCCACGCGCGCCGCGAGAGGCTGTAAAGCTGCCGTCCGGCGAGGTGCACTGCACCTGCGCCTCCATCAGCTTTCGCCAGTGCGGATGCCCGAACGTGCTGACGCCGCGCCTGGCGAGAGCCACCATCGAGAGGAGCTGGAATGGCAGGCCTTCACCGGCGGCGCCGTTGGATTCGTATAGCGTGCCATACTCGTCGATGCCCCATTGCAGGAAGGCCTTGACGGTCTCGATGCCGCAATCGTGCACCTCTCCGTCAAAACCCTCCTCTCCTTCGATAGCCAGATTGGCAAGAAAGATCGTCAGGTCGCGCGTGACCCAATGGTTGTCGCGTACGCGCAGCGGACCGTTCTGACCGTAGCCGCGACGGCCGCCCACCACCTTCGCGATCACACGTCGGACCAGCATCGCCTGCTCTGCGGTCATCCACCTGGCGGCAAAATCGTAATTCAGCCCGAGGTTCCTGGCGCCGATCCACTCCGGCAGCCCTCGCCAGTAGGCGTTGTACACATCCGGCTTGTCCGTGTGCGCGTCGATCCGAGGCTCGATCAGTCTACAGTAGTTGTAGATTGCGGCGGCCGCTTTCGCGCCGAGATCGGCGTTCTCCGTCAACAGCGCATACAAAGCGATCGTGTTGAGGCGCTGCGTTATGTCCTGGCCGTTCGACGAGAGGATGCCGTCGTCCTGCCACTCAAACGTCAATCCGCCAAGGTCTCCGGTATGAAGCCGTGCGAAGAGGCGTCCGTCACTGGTATCGGGGTTCAGCCAGGTCCGGGTCAGCAGGTATTCCATCTCGATCAGGGACATCGACCCGGTAACAGACGACTTGATGCGAGCCAGGATCAGCGGGATATCCTGAGGTCCGAACAGGATGCGCGGATGCACGCCGGCCGGCGGCACCGCGCTGGCCAGCTCGTGCGCGCCGAGGGCCGGTTCGTCGTAGCGCTTCTCCGAGATCAGCCGCCACTGCGTTTCGGGCTCATCGTACAGTGACAACTGCTCGGGCCTGAACTCGACGTGTTCGGCCCAGCGGCCCCAGGCCTTGAGGTTGGGGATGTTGCGATAGACAATCTGCGGGTCGGCAAACTTCTCCGGGGTGTCGAACAGGGTGATGATCGAGTCGAGCAATTGCGAGTCGTCAAGCGTCATCGGCGTGTCCGAGACGATCACCAGACCGCGTTCCTCCGTGAACACCTTCTTGCCCAGCCTGGCGGCCAGATCCGAGAGAGAAACCATCCTTCCCTTTTCGGCGATCCGAAACCCGAACCAGGGCAGGTGCTTGATCCCGAAGGCCGACAGGGCGAACCGCTTCGGAACCATCACCTCGCCTTTGACCACTTCCGCTTCCGTCCGCCAGTCGCGCGGATCGAGGCTGACACGCTGTCCTTTGATAAACCCATGGCGTCCGCCGGCGAAGACCACCACCAGGGTGTCCTTGAGTCTCGCCCTGGCGGCGTCGGTCGCCTCGCGGCTGTAGGCGCCCAGATCCTGGTCTTTGACCCCGTCCGGCCCCTGGGCCCGTGCCGCGGTTGCCAGGACCGCACCGGCCAGCAGGATGGCCATGAGGACGCTTTTCATCGATTGTACTGCTCCGTTCCGGATCACCGCTTGCTATCCTGTTCAATGCACCGGTCCCAGGATACCCGAAATCCGGGTCTTTTGCCAGAAAACGTGTGAGCCGAACGCTTCGGATGTGTGTCTGACCGGCCCGGAATGCCCGGAATGGCCCGCCGGGCCGACCCAAGGGTGATTGTCGCCCCATTCGGCCAACGGTGGGTCAGACCATGTCGTAGTCGTAGGGTTTGCGCATCTCGCGGGCGAGGTACGTAGCGGCCTCGGCGTCGCCGACGAACTGCTCTTTGGCCGGGTCCCAGTTCAGCTTTCGGCCCAGCCGGATGCTGATCACGCCCAGATGGCACAGGCTCGCCGAGCGGTGCCCTACCTCCGCCGGGCAGATCGGCGGCTTTCGCGTCCTGACGCAGTCGATGAAGTTGGCGATGTGGTCGTTGCTGACGTAGACGCGGGGGGCGCTTTCCGGCAGCTTATCCGTGAGCAACTCGCGGTCGCTGGCCTGGAGGATGCCGCGAGTGACCCAGATCCAGCCGTCGGAGCCGATGAACTTGATGCCATGCTGCTGGCCTTTGGGGTCCTTGACGCCGCCGTGCCATTCGCTGGCGGTGGTGCTCCTGGACGTGTGGACGACGCCATTGGCGTAGGTATATGTCACCTCATATTCGCTGGCGGCCGTGAAACCGCCGGGAATCATCTCGACCAGTTGTTTGCCCTCGATGCTGACCGGCCCGGACTGGTCCATCCCCAAGGTCCAGAGCACGATATCGTTGTGGTGCGCGCCCCAGTCGGTCATGGTGCCGCCGGAGTACTCCCACCAGTAGCGGAAGCTGAAATGTGTGCGCTCTTTCACGTAGGGGACCTTGGGCGTCTGGCCCATCCAAAAATCGTAGTCGAATCCCTCCGGCACCGCCGAGGTCTGGAACGGCCCCTGTCTCAGTCCCGCCGGCAACCAGACTTCGGCCCGCTGGAGCTTGCCGATCCGCCCGTTGCGGACCAGATCGCAGGCGAGCCGGAAATGCACGCTGCTTCGCTGCTGGGTGCCGGTCTGAAGGATGCGGCCGGTCTGCCGCTCGACCTCGACCAGACGCTGCCCCTCGGCGATCGTCAGCGTCAGCGGCTTCTCGCAGTAGATGTCCTTGCCCGCCCGCATGGTCGCGATGGCGATCAGGGTGTGCCAGTGGTCCACCGTCCCGCAGATCACCGCGTCGATGTCCTTGCGTTCCAGCAGTTTGCGAAAGTCATGGTACCCGTCGGCCTCGGGGAAGTCCTTCCTGGCGTTGTCGAGGTGACGAGCGTCCACGTCGCAGACCGCGACGATCTTGCCGAAACGCTGGGCGTTGCGGGCGTCGCCTCGTCCCTGTCCGCCGCAGCCGATCAGCGCCAGGCGGACCGTCTCGCTGGGCGACGACGGAGCCGGCGGTCCGCCTGCGGCCGACTGGGCAGCGCATTGCTCAACAAACCAGCCGGGCAACGGCGCCCCGGCAGTCACCATGCCCGCCGCCTTCAAGAAGTCGCGACGTGTGCAGTCCGAACCAGAACCAGCCATGACGATCTCCTCGTTTTCAATGCCGCACTGCAAAAGGGCCGTGATGGGTCCATCATACAATCGATCCATCACGACCTCAAGCGTGGCGCCTACCACTTCGGTGCCAGCCGGATATCTCAGACGTTTACCGCTTTTCAGTTATTGCTGTCCGTCGCGCGAAAGATCGGGGCGTCGACCGGGGCTTGCGGCGCGATCATGGATGACCTGCCCGGATTTGTAGCGCCGGCCTCCACAGGACACGTCAGACTGTCACCCGGCGCCCGAGACCGGGCCTCGGGCGGCTCTTCACGGTCGAGCGAGACTTCCGTAAGATACTCGGCCAGCTCCGCGTAGACTTCATCGAGCGTTTCGCATCGCAGAGGCGCCGGCCGTCCACAGACATGCCCGAAGAAGGCACGGATCGTCCCCTCGCTGTCGCGGGCGACCAGAGTCCCGCCGGCCTTGTTACCGTGGCTGTTGGCATACGCGCACGCGATCCAGTTGCCGCCCGCAAACGCCTGCACCAGAGCCAACGGCCGTTTCTTGCCGACGTCCGACACCTTGACGACCTCGTACATGCCCTCCGCCGACGACTCGAGGCGAATGCAGTTGAATCGTTGCTTGACATCCTCCAGCGAATCGCACGCCGCCAACTCTGTTGCCCATTGCCGAGCGTATTCGTAGGAGCCGGAATAGATCCCACCACCTCGCCGTGCCAGCGCAGGCATAATGATCGCAGCTACGAAGAGGACACCACCAAGGACGATACCGCATCTGAGCAACGTTCTCATCCAGCGACGGTTCACTTCTTCGGCCCCGCTGCATTCGGGTCCCCCGCCAGCGGCATCACGTAGACCGGTCGGCCGTTGAACTCGAACCACCGCCACCCCTCGGGCACCTGCCAGGCGGGTGGATACCACGGGATCCGGGGCGACGGCACAGCACGCGGCACCACCTTCTGCTTTTCCTCCAGCATGTGCATTCGGTCGTTCAGGACCGTCACCAGTTGTTCGAGCACCTCGATGCGTTTCTTCAGCACGTTGAGTTCGGAGGATTCCTCGCTCGGCGGCTCCTGCGAGGCCATCGCCCACACACCGCCCAGAAGACAGCAACTCGTCAGAATGATCGCGGTCGGTCGTCTCATGCTCGGTCCTTTCCCATGCAGCCTCTCTCTTGTAACCCGAGGCACTACACTCGCTCATGCCGATACCATGATGGCAGTTCCCTCAGAGAAAGACAAGGGCAATTCCAGGGGCAAACTGAGCTCTGAACGGGCACTCTGCACCTAAGGCTGAGGTGCATCGGGAAGGAGTACGAAGGCGGCGCTGACGGCTTCGGGGATGCTACGAGGCCGGCCGCTCTGGAGGTCCATGAAGACCCAGTCTGTCTCGCCCTGGGCCAGGGTCGCGTTGTCGCTCGTCCGAACGAACCTGTAACGGCGCAGCGAGCGGACCTTGCGGAAGCCGGCCACCCAGGTCAGAGCCTCGATCTCGTCGCCGGCAAAAGCGGGACTGAGGTATTCGATCCAGTGCGACCGGGCCACCCACGTGGCGCCGATCTCACGCGTCGTGTCCGTGCAGCCGGCGGCGTCGGCATGCCGCACCGCCATGTCCTGCATCCACTGCACGTACACCACGTTGTTGACGTGTCCGTTGGCGTCGATGGCCTCTGGTCCCACGATAAACCGATGTCGATAGATCGCCTGCATCGTAAATCCTGTCTGTGGGTGATTCGCCGCGCGCCTTCGCACGCAGCACCCACAGCCTATCAAAGGGAGCGCGGAAACTCAACCGCCGGCTCCCTGCCAAACCTCGCGCTTCCGATAACCTTCGAGCTCAGGCTCGGGGAAAGGGTGGGGCCTTGCACACGATTGGTTTGTATACTATATACGGGTGGACAGGAGGTGCCGCGCTCGGTGCAGGGAGGCGAAGGGATGCGCCGCCGCAATGACGATGCAACCGGAGGAAGGGGAACGCCATGAATCTGCATGGAATAGTCGCCAGGTCCGGCCAGGCCTTCAAGTACATCCTCGACCCAAACGTCGATCTCATGTCTCCGTCGCAAGCTGCTCAGCTTGCCGAAGCTCAACGCCAACTGGACGACGTTCGACGCAAGCTCGACGAGAACGAAAAAGCGTCGCGCGAGAAAGACACGCTGATCGCCCGACTCCGCGACGAACTGGCGGCCAAGGCCGAACCGGCCAAGCCCACCTTACCCCAGGAAGCCGAATCCGACACCAAACGCAAGGCCACCAGGAAGACGCCGGCGCAGGCGAAGCCCGCCCAGACGCGTCATAAAAGCAGGTCCCGCAAACCCAGGCCGACGACGGCCCGCGAAGGCGCCAAAGCCAAGGGCCGGTCCAAACGCACCGGGAATGGCCCCAAGGCCTGATTCCATCGCATCCGTCATCGTAGTACCTTGTCCCAACTACGCCGCAGCGTCCGTTCCCTGTTCGTCGTTTGTAGTGGCGTCGTGAGATGCTATTCATCCGGCTGCCAGCATTTGTATGCCCTCACGGGCACACTGCAAACGGCCCGACGCGTGGGAGCGAATCATCATTCGCCCCTACCGGCACACCACGAGCGGTACGCCCGTGTGGGCACACGGCAAACGGCCAATCACGATTCGCCCCGACAAACGCTTGCCGCCGGCGGCCGGGCGCTCTATCATGTCCGTCAGCTTCGAGAGGCCATCTTGACGATACCGACCGGTGTCGCACCGTCCAGCGAACACCGCTTGGCTCTTCGGATTGCCGCGCTTCGAGGCAGGAAACGATCAGTAGCACAGATGGGAAGGGATCGACATGAAGAGCGTGACGACGAAAACCCGCAACAACCTGCCCGAGGGGACCATCCGCCCGGGCCGGCGACAATTCCTCAAGACGGCAATGAAAGCCGGCGCTTTGCTGGCCCTGCCCCAGGTGATCCCCAGCAGCGCGCTGGGCAAGGCCGGCGCCGTCGCGCCGAGTGAACGCATCACGCTGGGTGCCATCGGCATCGGCGGACGCGGCAGCTACGTCCTCGGCTGCTTCCTGCACGAGGAGGACCTGCAATGCATCGCGGTCTGCGACGTGCGAGGCGACCGGCGCAAACGCGCCAAGGACATGGCCGACGCCCGCTACGGAAACCACGACTGCACCGCGTACATCGACATGCGCGAGCTGCTGGCACGAGACGACATCGACGCGCTGCTGATCGCCACCGGGCCGAACTGGCATGCGACCGCCTCGATCATGGCGGCCAAGGCCGGCAAGGACGTCTACTGCGAGAAGCCCTGCACGAAGAACATCGCCCAGAGCCTCGCCCTGGCGGACGTTTTCCGGCGCACCGGCCGCGTGTTCCAGGCCGGCACGCAGCGCCGCAGCCTGCCCAACTTCGCCTACGCGGTCGAACTGGCCCACAGCGGGAGGCTCGGCCAACTGGTCACGCTGCACGCCCACCCCGGCGGGCTGGGGACCTCGGTGAGCGGCTGGCTGCCGGCCGAACCCGAGCCGCCCCGCGACCAGGTGGACTGGGATGCGTATCTCGGACCGGCCGCATGGCGACCCTATAACCGCAAACTCCTCGACGGATTCAACTTCGAGAAAGGCGGCGGCATGGTCGGTGGCGGATGTCTCGAATGGGGCTCGCACTGCGTGGACTTGTGCCAGTGGGCCAACCAGAGTGACGACACCGCCCCGGTCGAGTACGAGCCGGTCAACGGACAACTGCACGCCCGCTACGCCAACGGCGTCAAGCTGGTCATGCGCAATGACGGGTGGCTACCGCTGGGCTCCTGCCCGGTTCGCTACGAAGGCACGACCGGATGGGTCGAGACCGGTGACGATGCGGAATTCGGCGCCAGCTCGCCCGACCTGCTGACGCGCCGAGGCGCCAAGATTCCGGGCTATCCGGCGGACTTCCACGTGCGCGATTTCCTCGACTGCGTCAAGTCGCGGGCCCAGACCCGGGCCAACGCCGACGCGGCATGCTGGGCGCACATCGCCTGCCACGCCGCCAACGTCGCCCTGTTCCTGAACCGCAAGGTCCGGTTCGATCCGCAGAAGTGCGAGTTCATCGGCGACGAACAGGCCAATCGCCTGCGCTCCGAGGCGCTGCGCGAACCGTGGCGGATCTGATGTCCGACCTTTTCGAAAGAGTCCACCTGAAATACGAGGATACTCATGAACGTTGCGAATAGACACTTCATCGGGCTTGTTCTTCTGATCGCGGTTCTCGCTGCGGCGGCAGCGGTCGGCCAGGACCAGGCGACCAAACAGCGCGAACTGATCGCGGTGCTTCAATCGAACGCCGCGTCTGCGGAGAAGGCCATAACGTGCAAACAACTGGCCATCTACGGCACCGAAGAGGCGGTGCCCAGTCTGATGCCGCTGCTGGCCGACAAGGAACTGGCGTCGTGGGCGCGAATTGCGCTCGAAGTGATTCCCGGTCCGGCGGCCGACGAGGCGCTGCGCGAGGCGATGGGCACGTTGCAGGGCCGTCTTCTGGTTGGAGCCATCAACTCGATCGGCGTGCGTCGCGATGCGATGGCCGTCGACGGGCTTGTGCAGAAACTCGGCGATAACGATGCGGACGTGGCATCCGCGGCAGCGGTGGCACTGGGCCACATCGGTGGCGACCGCGCCGCCAAGGCCCTCTTGCAGGCCCTGACCAGATCGCCGGCGGCGGCGCGCTCGGCGGTAGCCGAAGGCGGCGTCCTCTGCGCCGAGTGGTATCTGGCGAAGGACCAGCCAGCGGAAGCGGTGAGGCTCTACGACGCCATCCGCCAGGCGGATGTGCCCAACCAGCGACGGTTGGAAGCGATTCGAGGGGCGATCCTGGCCCGCAAGTCCGGCGGCATCGGCCTGTTGATCGAGCAACTGGAATCGGCGGACAAAGGAAGGTTCGGCATCGGCCTGCGTACGGCCAGAGAGCTGGCCGGACGCGATGTCACCGAGGCGCTGGCGGCCGAGTTGGATCGCCTCAGCCCCGAGAAGCGTCCCCTGCTGCTGCTGGCGCTGGCCGACCGCAATGATGACGCAGTGTCACCCGCCGTCCTGCGAGCAGCCCAAGGCGGCCCGAAGTCGCTGCGCATCACCGCCATCAATATCCTGATCCGCTTGGGCGATGTCGCGTGTGTTCCCACCCTGCTTGCGGCGGCGACCGAAGGCGATGCCGAACTCGGAAAGGCCGCTCAGGAAACGCTTTCGAGACTGCGCGGCAAAGAGGTGGACGCTGACCTCGCGGCCCGGCTCCCGGACGCCAAGGGCAAGACGCGGCAGGTTCTCATCGAACTGGCGGGGCAAAGGGAGATTGGAGCGGCCCTTCCTGCGATCGTTTCGAGCATTGAAGATGCGGATGCCGGCGTTCGCGGTGCGGCCATCCAGGCAGTCGGCGTTCTGGGGCGCGACCAGCAGGTGGCCGACCTGACCAAGCTCCTCCAGAAGACAGCCGGTTCCGCCGAGCGCAGCAGCATCGAAAAGGCCCTGCTGGCGGTCACAGGCCGCTCCGGCGTCAAGAGCGTGCCGCACCTGCTGCCTCTGACCAAGAGCAGCGACAGCTCGCTTCACATCATCGGACTGCATGCGCTGGCCGTGGTCGGCGGAACCGAGGCCCTGGGCGCCGTCAAGGCGGCCATCGCCGGCAACGACGCGACCGTCCAGGACGAGGCGGTGCGGATTCTCTCGACCTGGCCCAACAACTGGCCCGAGGACACCGAGGCCGGAGACGCCCTGCTGCGTCTGACGCAATCGGGCGCCAAGATGTCGCACCAGGTGCTGGCGTTGCGCGGCTATCTCCAGCACGTTCGAGGCAACACAAAGCTCAGCAACAACCAGAAGGTGGCAAGGGTCATGGACCTGCGGCCGCAGATCAAACGCCCTGAGGAGGAACGCCTGGCGATCGCGGTTCTGGGCGAGGCCCCCAGCAGCGATTCGCTCGAACTGCTGACCACGCTGGCGCAGGACCCGGCGGTCGCGGAAGAAGCGTATTCGGCCATCGTCAAGATCGCCGGTGCCGAGACCCCGGGACTCTCGAAGGAACAGCGGCAGCAGGCGCTGCGCATGGTGGCCGAGAAATCGGGAAATAACGGCACAAAGCGCCGAGCCCGGGAGGCCCTGAGCAAGATATAGCCGCGGGCGCGGGGTGTCGCGTACTCAATGATGATCGCAGCGTCGTGCGGCGACCGCAAGCGCTCTCGGTTCCGATGCGCATCGGGATCGGGAGCCGACGCTTCTCAGCACTGGCTCCGGGGGAATGCGGAATGGACGCCAAGGGCAAGGGAGCTTTCGATATCTCAGAGGACAAGGCCTTGCGGCGCGGCCGGCCGAAGGGCTTGGCCCGGCTGAGGACCTACGCCACGGGCAAGGAGATCCTCGTGCTCGGCCCCAGCAGCGCGGGCAAGAGCAAGTTCGCCGAGTATCTGCAGCTCGGCCGTCTGCACCCCGAAGGCGAGCGGGAGATGACCTACGGGCTTACGAAATCGCCGACGTTCGTGCTCACACTGGCAGGCGATCCCGCCGTTTCTCGGTCGGGCGGATTGGGACTCGTGCTGAACGTCCGGCGGACGGTCGACACGCCGGGACAGACCGGACCCGTTCAGCACGCCAGCCTGGTCGGCGAGCGAAAGCCGCATGCCGTCGTCATCATGCTCGATGGAGGCAAAGCCATCAGCGCGACCATTCACTGGCTCTCGCTGTTCTGCAGCCGCCTGGACACCGTGCTTCGCAAAGGACGCCACGCGCAGAAGAAGCTCCGCGAGATTGTGGTCGTGCTCAACAAACGCGACAAGATCGACGCCGATGAGTGCGGCGAGCTTACGGTCGGCATCCGGGAGGTGCTCCATCGGCATCTGTCGGTGGTCCTCGGCGCCGACCGCGTCGGCGCCATCCCCATCTTCGAGTGCATCTCCATCCAGACCCCTCAGGGAACCGCCCTGATCGACGCCGTCCTCGCCCACCTCGCCCAGCAACTGGCCGGGTAGTCGCACTCACGCGACATCCGAAACGCTCCACCGACTTCAGAACTTCGAGCATTTTCCCTATATCTCTTTCGAGAGGCCTGCTGTTTCCTGAAGGAAGCTGTGCGTGTCGGGTTTGCGACCGCGGCACCGTAGACGAGACACCATCGAGGCATCGCACGCCGGACGGCATCCCTGGTTGGGCCGAGAGGGAATCGGTATGAATAGACCAACGTCGTTCTTCTCACCAAACGTTGTTTAAGGAGACTCGCCATGAGAAAGCTCACGTATCATCCCGGTCGTGTTCTCTTTGTGGTCCTTGGCATCGCGGTAACGATGGCGGTGTTCCCAGGCTGCGAAGACGGGGTAGAAGAAAGAGGTTACGCCCTCGCGATCGGCCTGAACGAGGTCGATCCGGCACACTATGGCGGGTGGAACGGGAGGCTGTACGCCTGCGAGCATGACGCAAAGGACATGGCAGCCATCGCCGTCAGCCAGGGCCTGAACGTCGACAGACTTCTTACGGCTCAGGCTACACGTGTTGCGGTGCTCGGTGAACTGGACACGCTGGCCAAGACGCTGAGGTCCGGCGACCTGCTGGTGGTCAGTTACTCCGGCCACGGCGGCCAGGTCGCGGACGAGAATGGCGATGAGACCGATGGCTGGGACGAGACTTGGTGCCTGTACGATGGACAGCTCATCGACGATGAGTTGCACGGGGCCTGGATGAAATTCGAGGCAGGGGTGCGCATTCTGGTCTTCTCCGACAGTTGCCACAGCGGCACAGTAATCAAGATGACGAAGTCGGATCTTGAGGCTTCTGCGGCGCGGATGAACGAGTTGAACGCACAGTGGCGGAGCGCAGCCACGATGCCGACGCTGGATCGGCAAGCCGTCCTGGCTCGCCCACGGGTTCGTGAAGCGATCGAGACGCAGCCGGAACTCCGTGAGGGCATCCTGCGCGTTCGCCCCATCCGCCCTGTCACCGATGCGAATCTCGCTTCCCCCCTCGACTCGGATGAGGAAGAAGGCTTGGTTCTCGCAAGGTTGGCCCCACCGACAGTCCTGATCGATACCTACAAGAGAAACCAGTCATTCTATGTGAGACTGGGCAGAGCGGCACCCAGAGAAACGCCGGCGTCCCTCAAGGCATCAGTCATTCTGATCTCCGGGTGCGAAGACCCCCAAGGGTCGGCCGAAGTCGGCGTCAACGGGCTCTTCACACTGGCTCTCACGGAGGTCTGGAACGAAGGCGCCTTCAACGGGGACCACAAGAAGTTCCACCAGGATATCCTCGACGCCGTCAAGCAGCAGTACGCAGACCAGGAGCCCGCGTTCTTCGTAGCCAGCGACCCGGTCGCGGCCCAGCCGTTCATTCACCAGCGTCCGTACACCATAAAGAAGCCGTAAGGAACGCAGGCAGAATGCGGCGCCTGTGTCGCAAGGCGCATCGTTGTCCAGCGGACCTTTTGCAGGTGACGTGGGATCGGACCGGTCCGGGCGTCGCAACCGGATTCCCAGAAAGGGGTATCCTACGGGTGGCTCTCCATGAGCTGCCGGAGGTCGGTGTTCTTCAGCATCAGCAAGGTACTCTCGACGCTCGGCATTTGCGCCTTGACGTCCTGGTCGCGCAGACGCACGACGTCGCCGGAGCCGAACGCAACGCCGATCGCCAGCACATCGGTGGTCGGTATCTCCCACGTCGCCTTCTTGCTGCTGCTGACGTTCAGCTCGAAATCGGCGCCGATCAGCTCGCTGATCGCGGGCGCGTTCGCCTGGAGTTTGCTCGTGTCGTCACAGGTAAAGATATACTTCAGGCCTGAAGAGGTGACGACGGCCGTGACGAGAACGTGGTGATCCAACGTCTTGACCTTGGCGAGGTCGTCCAGGTATCCCGCCGGCAAACGGCTCGTGATGTTCGGTTCATTCAGATCGCCGAGAACGAGCCGCGATATGCGGGTCTGCCCGAAGTCCAGTCTCACCTCCTTGACGGTGCCCGTGCTCAGCAGGGCTCCCAATTCACCGATTTCCCCCAGGACCTCGCCGCCAAACGATAGGTCAAGGCTCAGATTCGCATTGACGGTCTTGGCGAGCGTCTTGAACGCAGCCGCATGCGGCCCATACAGACTGAGCGCGCTGGGGCGGAGTTGCTGAATATGCTTCTTCTTTCCGTTGGTGATCCAGATTTGACCGGGTTCGACGCCTTCCTCCGCCGGATACCACAAGGCATATCCTCCCTCGCCCAGTTCTCTCTTGACGTCTCGAAGCGTCGTGGGTGGGCACCCAGCCGCCATCGTCACAAGTGCGACCACAAGGAGCTTCTTCATGGCAGGACCCTTTCCAATGCCACACGTAGAACATGTCCTCATACGGTTCGGCGCCCGTAGGTGACAGTCTCAGGTGTTTGCGCCTGACGGTGCGATCAAAGATGCGGATTCGGGGCTGTATACATGCATCAGTATGCTGTCGCTGCGCCAAAAAGCAAGCTATAATTGTCAGAAAAATGGTCGAGAGGAGTGGGTTCCCGGCGTGAGAACTCAAAGGAGGCAGCAGACGGATGAGCAGAATCGTTGTTATGGTTTTGGCAAGCCTGGTTTGTCTGGGGTGCCAATCCCGATCGAGGATGTACTGGTTCAGCGCCGAGCGGACGATCGAGCAGATCGCGGCAGACTGCCGGGAATGCCATCGGCAGGCGCTGGCCCGGGCACAGGAAGAGCACGTTCTGCGTTACCGCGATAGCGTGGAGCGGGACCGGCCCTGGCAGATGGACAATGAACTGCTCGAACAGGCCAACCGGGAACTGGACGAGGCCAACACATTCAACGGCTGCATGACCGGCAAAGGCTATCGTCAAGTCAGAGGATTCCCGCTGGGCGTCAAAGTCCGGACCAAAGACTGCTTCGGCGGCGACAGCCTCCAGCACCTCGCGGGGCAATGACTCTCCGGACCCGCCGGGTCGGAGTCATGCCGCAGCCAAGGCAAACGACGCCTGCGTGAGAAGACACGACCAACGAGAAAGGGGCCTGTACCGCGGTGGTACAGGCCCCTTGACATACCTCTCGCCGCGATGAGGCGGCTTCGACCGTTACCAGGAGCGAATGCTACTGGGCGGCGCCGAGCAGTTCGATCTCGGCGATCTGCATGCTGTTGGCCGAGGCGGGGGTGCGCACGGCCGGGAACAGCAGTTGATAGTGCGCGTACGCCACGGTGTTGGCGAACTCGATCGGCGTGGCGTTCTTCGTGAAGCGAGGCCAGGCGGTCGCGCCGGCGAAGTCCACCACGTCGCCGCTGGCGATCAGCGTGTACGGCCCATCGATCGTGCCGTTCGAGCCGGACAGCTCGAACTTCACCGGATCGCGTTCCGCCGCATCGTTCGCCGTCGTCAGCGTCAGGCCCGTCACCACCGTCGGCCCGACCAGCGGAGTGACGCGAATGCCGGTCGGCTGCGTCACACCCTTGAAGTGCAGGAACTTCGTGTTGACGTTGTCGTCGATCGCCAGGTTCGGCGTCTCGGCGGCGGGCCAGTCGGCGTCGTTCGGAACGCCCTGCACCGTGTCACCGGCGCCCGTGACGTCGGGCGAGGTGTACGAAAGAACCTCGGGATACAGACGGATGTCGTCGATGAGAAGAAGGCCCTTGGCCCCGGAACCTTCGACGCCGATCGTCAGCGAGCGAACGTTGCTCACGTTGCCGACCTGCGACAGATCGATGCTCCAGAGCTGCCACGATGGACGCGCCAGGTTGATGGCGGGACCATCGTACGCGACCTTGGTGCCGTTGATCTTGACATAGAGTTGCCCGGTGTTGCCAGCGGCGCCGTAGAAGTACAGCGAGAGGCTCTTGACGCCATACAGCGACCAGTTCGCCGACAGCTCCAGATCCGCCTCGGAGACGGCGACGGACGTGTTGTCGTAGGCCAGAGGCATGGACTGCCGCCCGCTGTGGACGGTGCCCTGCTCGGCGAACGGCGCGTTGAGGTAGCCGACCGTCGAGCCGGTCTCGTTGACCCAGCCGTCGAGCCAGGTGTCGAAGATGGTCGTGCCGGCGTCGATGTCGTCGTTGTAGCTTTCGAAGTCGTCGACGACCAGGTATTCCTGGGTCGCGAAGCTCCAGACGGGTCCCTGCCACGATTCGGTGTCCTGGATCTCGTTGATCTGCCAGTAGTACGTCGTCCCGAGATTCAGCTCGTCGGGAGCATAGGTGTTCACGCTGACGGTGCCCGCCAGAGCCAACGCCTCGGCATCGGTGCCGAAGTGGACTTCATGCGAAGCGGCGTCGCGACCGGCTCGCCAGGTCAGCGCGCTGTCCACGCTGACATCGGTCGCACCGTCGGCCGGCTGCGGCTCGCGCGCCTGGGCAGGGATGTACATGAAGCGGACTTCGCTCAGGCCGTACTGGCCCATGAGCCCAAAGCCACTGTTGATGTTCAGCCGGACATACTGGGCCGCCACACCACCGAAATCCACCGTCGTGTTGGCGGCATACGTCGGCTTGGCGGTCGCCTGGTTCAACGTCACGTCGCCCAGCACGGTCCAATCCGTTCCATTCGTGGAATACTCGAAGGTAACGTCCTTGATACCGAAGCCGAGAATCAGCTCAAACTGCTCGTTGTAGTTCCAGACCAGCATCTCGTGAATCTTGTAGACGCCGTCGAACTCCCACTGAATCCAGATCGGGTCGTCGCCGGCTGGAACGCCAAGCCACATGTCACCGCTGAGGATCGAATGTTGATCGTTGGCGTTGAGGCCGGAACCGTTGACCGTGTTCTGCGCACTGGACTTGGCTTCCGAGACGGCGTTGCTCGTCGCAACAATGTCCGCGATCGCGTAGGCAAACGGCTCGCTCGTGAAGCTCCAGACGTCGCCCTTGAAGATCGTATTGTCGGGGGCGCCGTTGACCTCATCGATGCGCCAGTAGTAGATCGTCTCGAAATCGAGGATGCCCGCCGGGTCGAACGTGGTCTCGGTCTGACCCTGGCTGACGAGAACGCCCATCGGATTGTTCCGGGTAGCGGCGTTGACGTCGTCAAACGACGCGCCGAAGTAGACGTCATGCGTGACGGCCGAATAGCCTGCCGACCAGCTCAGCACCACGTCTCGAGGAATGTCGGTGGCGCCGCTCTCCGGCTGCGGCCCGGTCGCGGTGTTGATCGACTCGGCATATTCGGCCACCGCGATGAGGTTGTCGATGTTCACCGGCGCTCCGGTATGGTCCTCGATGCGAACAAATCCGCGGAAGGTGTCGCCCGGCAGGAAGTGCGCGACATAACCCGGAGCGTTGCCATTGGCATCCGAAGCCAGAATCGTGAAGTTCTCAATCGGAGCCGGTGCGGCCGGACGAGTCGAGGTCCAGGCATCCGTCAGTCCCCACTTGACCCCCTCGTCGGTGATAGTCACGGTGCCGCCGACGTCCCAGGTGCCGCCTGCTGCGTTGAATCCAAGGATGTTCGTCGATCCGCCAGTTCCCCAAGTGGTGTTTGCTCCGCCGGCGGTCGTGACGTAGTAGAACGGGATGTCCGAATACCAGACGACCTTGCCACCGGCATCCAGGTACCGGCGAATGGTGCAATTCGCGTCCTGGGTCTCGGCGATCGTATCCGGCACGGCGTCCCGACACATGACAACCACGCTGAGCTTGCGGTCGGCAATGCGAGCGTCCATCCAGTCCCGCAGTGCGGCGGCATCCAGAACTTCATATCCTGCCGCCTCCAGGGCGTCTCGGACGGCGATGCCGTCGCCGGCCCAAGCCGTACCATAGTTGCTGTCCCAATAGGCGGCGCGGATGTATGGGCTGGCCTGCGCCTGCCCGACGACCACCAGCAGCAGCGCCGCAACGGAGATCATGTGGATCCACGTTCGATACATATACTACTCTCCTTCTGAATGTAACTGCTTGCTACAAATTACGTTAACACACACGTCGAGACACCGGCCCTCGCCGGCCGACCGGCCGCACGGTGCCTCTGGCCGGATCGCAAACGTCACGGATCCGCCCAAAGTTTTCTCGCAGATGCGATGCCGCCGCAAAAACTCGCTCATTCACCTCCTTTCCGCGCAGGGACAGGACCCCTGCCACGTCCTATATCAGCGGAAAGCATCTGACATGACCCCTCGCGTGTACTCGCACTCCCGGACAAAGCCCTCAATTGAGGCTTTGAGGAGGCAAGCCGTCTGCGTGCCTGTCACAACAAACTCGCCAGCTATTACACCATCGCTGGGCCTGAAACATGCCTATCCGAATCTATCTATTACTACCACATCGGGCCTTTGGAGACAACAATATTCTTCCCATATACCCCATCTCAACATCGACAGAAAGCATACCGATCTTCCAGACAATTGGCGGTATTCCTGACACTCCATCACGACAGACCGAGCGCGCAATCCAATCCGTTCAGGAGCATTACCCTGACTCAGTAACGCGAGAACCCTCCGCCTGGACGCCGGCCGGCTTGCAGCGTCACGGCATGACAGACCAACTCCGCCCAGCCTTTCGGGAATCGCTCCCGAGACACTCCAGCGAACCTCATGGCCGCCCTTGGCTGCGGACTCAGCGGCCCGCTTTGTCGCGGGCCTGTTCCAGCAAGGTTTTGGCTCGCTGGGCCAGATTGTCGCTGGCGGCCGCTTGAATGGCTTTTTCCAGCGACCCAATCAGCTTGGCCGCGTACTGGTTCGCCTCACGCTGACTCAGCAGCCGGTCGGCAATCCCCAGCAGGGCGACCGTCGCTTCCTGCTTTGTCGCCGAATCCGCCAGATAGGGCTCGATCACACCCAGTGCGTCGATCGAATCGATGCCGCCCACGGTGCCCAGCAGCAGCTTCTTCTCGTCGTCCCGCCGGACCAACTCGCCAGCCTGCCGGCACATCGTCAAACGCATCTCGGCCGGCAGGTCACGACGGGCCGCAAAACCCAGATACGATCGCAGAGACAACATTCTGTCACTGGGGTTATCGGTCGCTTTGGCCAGCGCCAGCAACTCCGTGGCCGCGTCGGTAGTCTTCCACGTTCCCAGCGCGCGGATGGCTCCGGTGCGCACCTCGCCGTCAGGATCGTCGACCGCTGCACGGACTGCCTTCAGAGCCGCAGGACCACCAACTCCGCTCAGGACCCGCAACAGAACGATCTTCTGCGCCGGTCTCGCCCGGTCGAGCCGGTTGATAAGCATCGGGCTGACGGTTTGCGGATCGGCCGCCTTGCCGCAGACCTGACTCATCGCCTGCCTTGCCGCTTCGAGATCCGACGAGGCCTCCAGACCTCCGAGCAGATCGAGCAGTGGGGGCAACTGGTCCGGCCCGCCCAACTCGCCCACCATCTTGATGGCTGCCTGGCGGAGATTGCCCTCCGTGGTTCCGGCAGCTTTCAACAGGACAGGTACCGCACCCGTCATCCGACGGCGCCCCATCAACTCCAGCGCCGCCAGACGCCGGTTCACGTCACTGCTGTCGAACATCGTCATCACCGCCTGGTCGGCCTCTTTGCCCTGCATCGCCGCGAGGCACTCCTGGGCGGCCTGCGAAACCTGACGGTCGGTGTCGGCCATCAGCCCTGCCAACACAGGCACCGCCGAGACGTCGCCGATTTCCGGCATGGCCTTTATGGCGGCAACGCGAACGGCCTGTGGCCCTGTCTTGGAGGCTTCGAACAGCGTCGGTAGTGACGCCTTATCCCCTCGCTTGCCGAGCGTCTGAATCGCCAGGATGCGGTTGTCGGCAGGCAACTGAGGCAGCGATTCGGTCAGCGCTCGTGTAATCCCGGCGTCCGGCAGGTCCAGGGCCGTCTGGCAGGCGGCCGCGAACAACACGTAGTCGTCGCTGCGCAGATGCTCCCGGATGAGGGTTGCTTGTTCGCCGCCGCTGCGCGTCAGGATCGCGCCGCGCAGCGCGCCGGCTCGGACCTGGTGCGGACCCTTCGTCTGACGCAGCCGATCGTAGATCGCTCTGGCCTCATCGCGATTGCCCTCGACGACGAGATGCTCGGCGCAACGCAATAGACCCTCATACACATCAATCATGCCCTCCGGCGGCGCATGATCCATGCTTGCGATCAGGACTTGCGACGCAGCCGAGTTGCCAATCTGGCCCAGCGTCCGCACAGCGGCCCCCATCGCTTCGGGGCTCACCTGGTCGTCCATGAGCATCTTCATCAGAGGTTCCACCGCCTGGGCATCGCGCCGGACGCCGAGGCTGGTGATCACGCCGATCAGAGGCCTGCCTCTGAGCTTGCCCAAGGCATCGCGAAGGGCCTGGTCGACCGCCGGATCGGAGATGGGCTCCAGCGCATAACGGGCCATGTGCGACATTTCAGGATCGCCCAGCAGCGACGCCAGCGGCGCAATGGCTTTGTTTGTCCCGATGATCGACAACTGCCGGCAGGCGTCGGCCTTGTCCTTGCGAGACGCACTGGCCGACGTCAAGGTGGCGATCAGCTTGTCTTCGTCCGACTTCGGAGCAACCGTCTGCGCCCACAAGGGCGCGACACCAGCCACGAGCAATGTGGCAACCGACAGAACGCATATTCTTGACTTCAACATGGGTCGATTTCCTTCCAGCTAAAGTGAGGCTCTCAGATGGTCCAGGGTTCCCGCATCGCGCGCGACCGGAATCGATTGGCTTCCTCGTCATTGACGAACTCCTCCTTGACCGGATCGAAGCGCAGATCGCGCTTGAGCCACATCGAGACATTCGCCGCGTGTACGGTGGACATGGAGCGATGCATCATGACCGGGCCTGAGACGGTCTGCCGGCGGCTTTTGATGCAGTCGAGCCAGTTGCGCATGTGACTCATCGGACGTTGCGTGCGGGCCATGTAGTCGCCGACGAGCTTCTTGAAATCCTGCATCCAAGCGGGATTCGAGACCTCCGGTTCAGCGTATCCGTCGGCCGTGGACACCCAGCCTTCGGTGCCCTCGTAGCGAACGCCGCACGAACCATGCCAGATCTTGCCTTCCATGTCGCGTTCGAGCACCATCTTGATGCCGTTGGCGAATCGCGTGACCATGCCGTCGCCGCTGTCGTTCGCAACGTACTTGTACTCGATGGCCGAGGTATCCGCGGCGCCAATGGCCACCTGGCACTGCGCGAACGTGTGGGCGCCCCACTCGCCGATGCAACTGGTGTGGAAATCGTAATGGTTTCGCCAGCCCCCGCGCACATAAGACGAATTGTAGGGCCGCCAGGGGCACGGGCCCAGCCAGGCGTCCCAATCCAACTCGTCTTTCGGCGGCAGCGGCTCGGCGGGCAGCCACTCGTGCTTCATCTCCGCCGCGTCCCACGGAGCGATGTGGGCGCGAACGGTGTGCACCTTGCCCAGATAGCCCAGGCGAAGCAGCTCATTGGCGAAGGTGAAATTCCCCTCGCTGAGCCGTTGAGTCCCGGTCTGGTAGATTCGTCCGTAGCGGCGGGCGGTCTCCACGACGCCCTGCCCTTCCGCGATGGTCATGGCCGAGGGCTTCTCGGAGTAGACGTCCTTGCCGGCGCGCATGGCGTAGATCGAGGCCAGGGCATGCCAGCGGTCCCCCGTGGTAACCAGCATGGCGTCGATGTCCGTTCGGGTCGCCAGGAACTCGCGAATCTCCGGGTACATGGCGCAGTCGCTGTTGCCGTAGCGATCATCGACGATCTTCTTGACAGCCTCGCGGCTGGCTTTCTGGGCGTCGCAGATCGCGACGAATTGGACATCGGGCTCCGGCAGCATCCAGCGCAGGTCGTGCTGGCCGCGGCTGCGAATGCCGATCCCGCCGACGAGGATACGCTCGCTGGGCGGCACGGCGCCGTTGCGTCCGAACACCGAAGCCGGAACGATGTACGGCACCGCCGCCAGAGTCGCCGTGCGTCTTAGAAACGCGCGACGAGACAGGCTCGATTTCTTCTGCGACATGATGGTCTCCTCATAAATACGGCAGGACCGGTCTGTGCCCACACGTAGGCGGGCACCCATCCCGCATGCTATTTCACAGTCAGATCGGGGTTGTCGGGACCGAAATGCTTGAGCATCACGATCGGATCGGCCTTCGACGGGTTGGTGATCTTCACGCCTTCCCTGGCCGCACTTTCCGTGACGAAGTACTCATCATACGTCAACTGCCCATAGCGAATCATGGTGGGCGTCTCGATGTCCCAGGCGCCCATCTTGCCGTGGCCCTGCATCATGATCATTCCGTAGGCGCCGCTGTCCTTGATCGTCACGGTCCGGCCCGGCAGCACGGTCAGTTCCTTGGCGCTGAAAGCGGTGGACTTGTAGCAGATCCAGTTCTCGACGTAGCCGGCGGCCTGCATCTCCTTGACCGGCCGCACCGGAATCGGCTGCATGAACCGGTTCTTCGCGAAGTCCGGATCAACGTTGAGGTCCCAGTCGATCACCGAAAGCAGCCAGTCGACGTCGCCGGTCTTGTCCTTGGGCGTGTCTTTCCACAGAAGCTCTTTGGGCACGACCTGGTCGTGGGTGACATTTTCGTACATTGCGAAGACGTCCGAGGCCTTCTGCGGCTCGTACGTGCAAAGGCTGCCCGGGGCGTGAAGGACGCCGGGGGGAACATCCCAACCGGTCCCGGGGGTGAGTCGATAGGCGGGCGCCAAAGCTGTGATGGCGTTGTCTTTGCCCGCCGCCGCATCCGCCAGGGCCTTGCGGACCTGGTCCCTGGTCACGCCGGGATAGAGCCCGAAGAAAGTATACGGGAAGTCGCCGCCGTAGTTGTTCACCTGCGGCGCGAAATAATAGGCCTCCGGCTTGCCGAGCTGGCCCGTCAGCTTCGCGTGCTCGTCGCGATGGTGAATGTGATGGGGCAGCGCGGCCTTGTTGTCGAAGAACTTCGAGTACATCGGCCAGCGTTTGTACTGCTTCCAGAGACGGTCGCCGATGATCTCGCCCTTCAGCGCGTCGACCGCGTCGCGAAGTAAAATCTGCTTTGTCTTGTCGCCGTCCTCGAAGACGACAAAGCTCAACCCCTCGTTGGGTGAGGTGAGCGGGCCGTTGTCGGCCGGCGTGGTCGAGCTGAACCATCGCTCGTCCAGGCCACCTCGCTCGCCCCCCAGCGCGTAGTAATCATCGGGGTGCAGCTTGATCCGCCGACCCGGAACGCAGAACGAACGCGGCACCCACGTGGGCGTCAGACGCAGAATACCTTTTCCCTGTTCGAGGGCCTTCTCGGCCACTGCCTTCGTCGCCATAATTCACTATCCCTTCTTCGTTATGCCCCCGGCCCGTCCGTCCCGATCTCAACGCTCGTCGCGATCGGGATCGCGTCGCCACCCTCAGGCTCGATGCTGTTCAGTACGTGATGTCTTTCCACCTGCCGACCTTGGCGGAAGCCAGCACGGCTTCGCAGACCTTCTGCGTCGCCAGGGCGTCGCGGAACGTCGGCGCCGTCGGTTTGCCTTTGGCCATGTTCGTCAGGAAATCGGCGGTCTGGTGCACGAACGAGTGCTCGTAGCCGATTTGCAGTCCCGGCACCCACCACTTGCCCATATAGGGCATGTCGCCGTCGGTGACGTGGACCGATCGCCAGCCGCGCACGATGGAATCGTCGCGATGATCGAAGTAGCTCAGGCGATGCAGATCGTGGAGGTCCCAGGCGATCGACGCATGCTCACCGTTGATCTCGAACGTGTAGAGGGCCTTGTGCCCGCGCGCATAGCGTGTGGATTCGAAATTGCCCATCGAGCCGTTGTCGAACCGGCAGAAGAACGTGCACGCGTCGTCGATGCCGACCGGCTCGACCTTGCCGGTCTCGGCGTGCACGCGCTCCTTCACGAAGGTCTCGGTCATCGCGCAGACGGAGCTGATGGGGCCGTTGTGCCACATCGCGGTGTCGATGCAGTGGGCCAGCAGATCGCCCGTCACGCCGGAGCCGGCCGCCTTGACGTCCAGACGCCAGGTGGACATCCCGCCCTGCGGGACCTTGGCCGAGATCGTCCAGTCCTGGAGGAAGTTGGCCCGATAGTGGAAGATCTTGCCCAGGCGGCCCTCGTCGATGAGCTGCTTGGCCAGCGTCACCGCCGGCACGCGACGATAGTTGAACGAAGCCAGGTTGGGCACCCCCGCCTTTTCCACCGCATCGACCATCTTCTTGGCCTGTGCGACGTTCAGCGCCAGGGGCTTCTCGCAGCAGATGGCCTTGCCCGCCTTGGCGGCCGCGATGGCGATCTCGGCGTGGTAGTTGTTCGGCACGCAGATGTCGACGACGTCGATGCTCTTGTCGTCGATCACCTCGTGCCAGTCGGTCGTGTAGGTCTCAAAGCCCCACCGATCGGCGAAGGCCTTCGCCTCCTTCTCCTCCAGGCCACAGATGGTCTTGAGGACGGGCTTGTAGGGTACGTCGAAGAAATTAGCGACCTTGCGGTACGCATTGGAGTGTGTGCGGCCCATGAAGCCGTAGCCGATGATGCCGACGTTGAGTGTTTTGGCCATTGCAGTGATTCCTTATTCAAGGTCGTAGACGTTCGCAAATCGTGCACGGCGCGTTCCCTGCCGCTACGCCGTCCATCCGTGGGCAGCGCGCACTTTGAGCATCACGTCGAGGATATCATTCCAGGTGCTTTGCGTCTCGAGCATCGCGTTGGGGAACATGCACCCATCCCAGCAGATGTGCTGGATGCCGCGCTTCGGGGCGTCTTTGAGCCAGTAGCCGGCGCAGCGGACGACGTCGAGCTTGCCTTTCGGGTCGCCGGCCGGGCAGTGCTTGCCCGTCTTGTCGTGCGAACCGGCGCCGCGCACCTCGCCGTCGTTCTGGGCGACGTGGAAGTCGATCGTCCAGGGCCGCAGCTTGTCGACCATTTTCTCGTATGCGGCGTAAAACTCGTCCTCGGAATAGCCGGGCTTCAAAAGCGCCGCTTCCGGCGCGTTGTACCCCATCAGGTACAGGTACGTGTGGGCCATGTCCGCCTGGAAGCCCAGCGCATCGGGCATGTCCACCGCCTCGAGCAGATCGAGCATGGCCTTCCAACTGTGCATGCCGGCCCAGCAGATCTCGCCCTCTGCCGCCAGGCGTTCGCCGTGGTCGGCCGCGATCTTGGCGGCTTCGCGGAACGTCTTGGCGATTGCGGCGGTGTTCTTCTTGGGGTCTTTGCTCCATTTCTCGACGTTGCCGTCGGCCGAGTCGATCCGGATGACGCCGTACTTGCGCACGCCGTGCTTGTTGAACACCCCGGCGATCCGGCAGGCCACCTTCACGGCGTTGCAGAACTTCTTGCGGGCGGCGGCGTCGCCCATCGCGGTGTCGCCGACCGTGCCGGTCCAGATGGGGGCAACGAGAGAGCCGACGCTGAAACCATATCCGGCAATCCGGTCGGCGATCTTCCTCAACTCGTCATCACTGGCGTTGGGGTCGGTGTGCGGCAAGAAGAGAAAGCAATCGACGCCGTCGAACTTCTGTCCATTCACTCTGGCGCCAGCCGTCAATTCGAGCATCCGCTTCAGACTGATCGGCGGCTCCTGGCCCGGTCCATCTCCCTTGCCCACCAGCCCGGGCCACATGGCGTTGTGAAGTTTGGGGAAGGTCTTCGAACTCATCTTTGGCTCCTTTCCGGTGCGGTAGCATTCGCTAACGGTCTCGTCCTGGTCACGTCACGCAGCGGCGTCCCACCCTTCTCTGATCGTCTTATACCCGAACTGATAGCATTCCTCCGGGCTGGCCGACAGCTCCCGCCAGACACAGGTCGTCGCCGCCAGCTCGGGCAGGCTGGTCCCGAAGGCCTCGATCGTCAGCCACTGGTCGTAGCCGCCCGCTCGCAGAGCCTTGAAGATCTTCTTGAACGGCACGTGTCCCTTGCCCGGCGTGCCGCGGTCGTTCTCCGAGACGTGAACGTGACGGATCATCTTCAGATTCTTCTTGATGCAGCCGACCGGGTCCTTCTCTTCGACGTTCGCGTGAAAGGAATCGTACATCACACCGAAGTTAGGATGATTGACCCGCTTGGCGTGCTCGGCGCCGTCGGCAATCGTGTTGAGGAAGTAGCATTCGAAGCGGTTGAGGCACTCAATCGCGAGCACGACATCGGCCTTTTGGGCATAGTCTGCGATCTTGCGGTGCACCTCCGCAGCCCGCCGCTTCTCTTCCGGCGTAGGCCCTTTGCCGCTGAAGAACTTGCCTCCAAGGGGTTGATAGTACGGCCCACACAGGACCTCCGAGCCGAGCGCCTCGTTGCAGTCAATCGCCCACTTGAGGTAATCGACGGCCTTCTCGCGGCTCCTGGCATCCGCACTGATAGGGTTGTGCTCGCCATCCGGCATGACGGTACAGGTCGTACACTTCAGGCCGTTGTCCTTGAGGGCCTTGGCCACTGTCTTGTAGTGCGCGGGGTCGCCGGCGAAAAGCGGGATTTCCGCGCCGTCGTAACCGGTGGCCTTGAGCTTCTCCAGAATGCCAAAATGCTCCTCGGTGACGAAGGGAGTCCAGAGTAAGAGATTGAATCCAGTCTTCATGGGCGTCCTCGCAAAGAATTGATGATGATGGCCATAGTGTTCCGGCTCCTGCGGTAGAAACAGGCCCTGTATCTGCCCGAGCCGCCGCAAAGGGTGCCCCCACGCGGCTGCTTCCCGTCCCTTCTACCGGCGGCGCCGCGCTCTGTCAACCTTTTTCAAGGTCGGTTCTCAGACGCGTAAAAGAAGGTCCCTGTGCCATCCGTCGACAATACAGTGCGTGCACGAGGGACGGCTCACTGCTATAATCACATGGCAAAAACAGGCCCAAGTAAGGAGGTAAGGATTATGACCACATCCAAGACATGCCTGCTGACCCTGATCGTCACCGTATTCGCAGGCCCGACGAATCCCCTGGCGGCGTCCGATCCACGCTGGATCACGTTCGACGGCCACGCCGGGCCGGGCCAGGGCAACCACATCGTCTTCGTCACGGGCGACGAGGAGTACCGCTCCGAGGAATCGATGCCGATGCTCGCCAAGATCCTGACGGTCCATCACGGCTTCAAGTGCACCGTGCTGTTCGCGATCAACGAGGAAACGGGGGAGATCGACCCGGTAATCGGCAACAACATCCCCGGCCTGGAGGCCCTCGACGGCGCCGATCTGATGGTGCTGTTCACGCGGTTCCGCGAGCTGCCCGATAAGCAGATGAAGCACATCATTGACTACACCAATTCGGGCCGGCCCATCATCGCCCTGCGGACCGCCACCCACCCATTCTACTATAAGAAGGATAAGAGCAGCCCCTACGCCAGGTATAGCTGGGACAACCAGGACGAAAGCTTCCGGGGCGGCTACGGCCGCCAGGTGCTCGGCGAGACGTGGGTCAGCCATTACGGAGTCCACCAGAAAGAGAGCACGCGAGGACTCGTCGCACCGGGCATGGAGAACCATCCGATCGTTCGCGGCGTTGGCGAGATCTGGGGCCCTTCGGACGTCTACGGCCTGACCACGCTGCACGGCGACTGCACGCCCGTCATCATGGGCTACGTCCTGGCCGGCATGAACCCGACCGACAAGGTCAACGAGGACAAGAAGCCCCTGCCGGTGGCCTGGACCAAGACCCATACCGGTGACACAGGCAGGACCGCCAAGGTCTTCACCACCACGATGGGACACGCCGGCGACTTCCAGGACGAGGACTTCCGCCGGCTGATGGTCAACGCATGTTACTGGTCGGTGGGCCTGGACGACCGGATCCCAGCCAAGAGCCGGGTGGACATCATCGGGCAGTACGATCCGAAACCCATCGGCTTCGGTGGCAACAAGAAAGGCGTCAAGCCCTGGGACCACGCCATCGTCATGCAACCCTGAATGGAGTGACATCTATGGCAACGGAATCGGTCATGGAGAAGACAAGGATCGTCGTCGCGGCGTGCGTCATGCTCACATGCGGCTCGCTGCGGGCAGACCAGGGGAACCAGACCACAGCATCGGGCGAGGCCTGCGACATCGTGCCGTTCGGCTTTCGCGTCTCCGATGCGGATGGACGGTCGCACGGAATCCGCTGGGCCGAGCCGAGGAAAGTCCGGCGGGTGATCGCCCAGTTCGAGGAGGGCCAGAGCCTGCCCGAGCCGTCCGAGGTAACGCTACAGTACTGGCGTCGGACCTGGGATGGAAAGGCCGATCCGGTTCAGGCCGAACGCGGAGCCGGCGGCGTGGGCTGGGATGCGATGGACGACTGGACTAACGGCAAGTGGATCGACGCCGAGACGTCCGTCGCCGCCGACGACGGCGCGACGTGGTCATTCTCGTTCCTGCCGATCACCTCCAAGGAGATCGAAGGCGTCGAGGATCCCGGCGTCGGCTACCGCAAGACGCTCTGGGTGCGTCTGCTTTTCGGCCGGACCGCGCCCCGACTTCGCAGCCTGCGCGTGCTCACGGAGTCAGCGTATCAACCGCTGAGCGTTCGCATCCATTTCGGCAAGCCGGCCCTGCCCGCAATAGGCGCTGCCAGCGTCGAGAGAGGCCTTCTTGAGGTCCACAACGGCCGCCTTGTGAGCGTCCGTCCGTCCGGCGACACTCGAATCGACGTCACGGACAACCTCAGGTGGTCTTTTCCGGCCGGCGACAGCACGGCCATTGAGGCCGACCTCCTGGTCGCCCGAGATCCCGCCGACGACCGCTACGACCGGACCATCGTCACCGTCCGTTCCAGCGCCCGGCCGTTCTCCTTCGCCCCCGACGAGGTCGCCAGAGGCGACCGCATTCTCGTCGACGACTTGGGCGTGCTGGTGACAGCGGCGCAGGACACCATCACTCTGGAGGGCTATCGCGAGGCGCTGCGCACGGGTTTCCGGGGGCGCACCGTGTACGACCGCGTCAAAGACGCGCCGGAGCAGACCCTGCCGGGCGCCTGGGACGACATGCCGCTCAAGCGTCCGCTCTGGTTTGTCCACGGCCTGCCGGGAGATCGCAACACGATCCGACAGCACCCCAACGGTGACGTCGACATCAGCGCGGTCGGCCGATGGTTCAACGTCCAGAAGAGCGAACGGGACAGCGCCCGCAAGCAGTGGAAAGGCGACATGCTGCGGATCTCCTTCGGCCTGCCCGACGAGAGCCTTCGAGGCGGACGGCGGCTGGAGGAAGGCTACCTGCCGCTGGTGCACACCTGGTGGCAGGATGGGCCGGTCTATTACGAGCAGGCGACCATTCTGGACGCGCTGGACGCGGACCTGAGCGACATCGACCTCGACGACCCGACGGTGCTTCTGATGCAGATCCGCATGATCAACATCTCGCCGACGGACCGCGCGCCCGTGCGGCTGCGTTTCGCGTCCCACGCACCCGGCGAGGGCAAGCTGACGGTCCAGCAGGGCCGCGCGGTAGCGCAGACCGAACAGGGTCCCTGCCTGCGGTTTCTCATCGCCGGCGCAGACCAGGGCACGTTCTCCGAAGAACCGGACGCAACCGCGTGGGACGCAAGCCTCCCGCCGGGAGAGGCAATAACGCTGCACCTATGCATACCCTCGATCACGCTCACGGATGCCAAAGAGATCGAAACCCTGCAGAAACGCAAGTTCGATTCCGACGCCCGGCGCATCTGCGGCTTCTGGCAGGAGCTGACCGCCAACGCCACGCAAATCGAGACACCCGAGCCCTGGATCAACGACTTCTACAAGGCCCATCTGAGGCATCTGCTGGTCAACTGCTTCAAGGAGCTCGATTCCGATCGCTTGCACGCCCATGTGGGCACCTTCTACTACGGGGTCTATCCCAACGAATCGGTGATGATGATCAGCGATCTGGACCGTCGCGGCCTGCACGAGCAGGCGCAGCAGTGCCTGGACGCCTTCCTGCACTACCAGGGCACCGTCTCGATGCCCGGCAACTTCCGCAGCCGCGAGGGGCAGTTCTACGGCGCCGGCGGCCACGAGACCGGCGGGTACAACAAGAGCCACGGCTACGTCATGTGGAACATGGCCCAGCACTGGTGGATGACGCGGGATCGCGCGTGGATGGAGAAAGCGGCGCCCAAGCTCATCAAGGCCTGTGACTGGGTCGTCGGAGAACGCAAGGCCACGATGACCACCCTCAAGGACGGCACGAAACCGCTGGAGTACGGCTGGCTGCCGAGCGGCTCTCTGGAAGACGTCACCGACTACTGGTACTGGCTGGCCACCAACAGCGCTACCGCCTGGGGCTTTCAGGCGCTGGCAGAGGCCTTGGCGGATTTCGGACATCTCGAAGGCGCACGACTCCAGAAGGAGGCACAGGCCTACTACGACGATGTCATGCGAGGCATCACCGAATCGCGCATTCGCTGCCCGGTCGTCCGGCTGCGGGACGCCACGTACGTTCCGAAGATCCCTTCCCGCCTGTACGAGCGAGGCCGGGCCCACGGCTGGCTGCGTGAAACGCTCGAAGGTTCGCTGTTCCTTCCGGCGTACGGACTGCTTGGGCCGGACGCCCCAGAGACCGAGTGGATCATGAAGGACTTCGAAGACAACCTCTATATCTCGGAACGCTATGGTTATGCGATACCCGCGTTCGAGGACTTCTGGTTCTCTCGCGGCGGCTTCTCGATGCAGGCCAATTTGTTGGACGGCCCCCTGCCCTATCTGTGGCGGGACGACATCAGGCATTTCCTCCGCGCCTACTTCAACGGCTTCGCCTCCGCGTTCTATCCGGAAATCCGCATGTGCAACGAGCACTCGCTGCCGGAGCTGGGATACCCCAGGGGCGATCACTTCAAGTCTTCGGACGAGGCCCAGTCCACGTACTGGTTGCGGCTGATGTTCGTCCGCGAGGCGGGCCCGAACCTGTATCTCGGGCAGGCCATCCCCCGATACTGGCTGTCGCATGGAAGGCGGGTCAGCATCCGAAACGCACCCTCCAACTTCGGCGTCCTGTCGCTCATGTTGGAGTCGCAATCGAACGAAGGGCAGATCAAAGCGGTCGTGGAGCCGCCCGGGGGCAACGCCCCGGAGCGCATCTTCCTGCGTCTGAGGCATCCGGACGGCGCCAGGATCAAGAGCGTCACCGTCAATGGGCAGCCCTATGAGCGTTTCGACGCCGACAAGGAATGGATCATCCTGCCGGGCAAGCTGGATGAACGTCAGGAGATCGTGGCAAGGTACTGAGGCGATGTCCTACGAGGCAATGGTCGGCGCGACGCACTTGGTCAGAACGACCTTGCCGTCGCCGATATCGTAGAAGTCCTGCAATGTGGCTTCGCGGAGGTAACCGATGCGTTCGTAGAAGGCGACGGTAGGTATGTAGGCGTCGCGGCCGGAGGTCTCAACGATCACGCGGCGCCCGCCTCGCGATCGGATCTCTGATTCGGCAAAGGCCATGAGAGCACGGCCGATACCCTGTCCCTGGCAGGAGGCGGCAACAGCAATCCAGTACAAATCCCAGGTTCCGATCGTGCAGGGCGTCGGGCCGAAGCTGACCCAGCCGAGAACCTCGCCCCCTCGCACAGCCACGTACGACTGATAGTGTCCGTCAGGCCCGCCCCGAATGCCGTCGTCCAGCACCTCCTTGGCGATCTGGACCTCCCCCGGACGGAACATCTGCGTCCCCGTCAGCAGCGAGACCACCGCGTCGCGATGCGACGCCTGGCACCAGACGATGCGTAGATCGCCGGCGCCGGCCTTGGCGCCGATCCGTCGTCGTGCTCGGGTCCTGGACCTGGCCAGACGCGAAACGGCATTGTCGATCGTCAGGCGGACGAAATCATGGTACGCAATCTCCGCCGCCTCCAGGGCCGCCGCAAAGCCGGCATCCGGCGAGATGTCCGGGTTGGCGTTCACCTCCAGGATGTAGGGCTCCAGGGCCTGGTCCAGACGCATATCGACGCGGCAGTAATCGCGGCAGTCGAGGCAGCGACAGGCCGCGACAGCCAGCTCCCGCACGCGGCACGCCACCTTCGCCGGCAGCGACGACGGGATGATTCGCTGCGTGTGGTGGTACTCAAACGTGTCTGACAGCCACTTCGCCTCATAGCCGACGATGCGCGGACGGCTGCCATCGAAGGCACTGAAGTCGATCTCCGCCAGCGGCAGAACCTCGGGCTCGTCGCCGCGCCAGAGTACTGAGACGTTCAGTTCCCGCCCTTCGATGTACTGCTCGACCAGGGCCGGCTGGCCGAATCGCTCGTGCACGCGGGCGACCGCTTGCTTCAGAGCACGGCCCGCGTCGGAAACCACGCTGGCCGCATCGATCCCCTCGCTCGCATCGGCTCCGACGGGCTTGACAATGTATGGCCCCGGCCAATCCGTAGGACGGGCTTCAGCCCATGCGGCATCAACCGTGACGAGACGCCCTCGCGGGACGGGAAGCCCAGCGCCTTCGAGCAGAATCTTGCTCCGCCACTTGTCCAACGACACCAGCAGTCCCGGCGTCGGAGTGCCGGTGCAGGCCTTGCCGAACGCCGCACAGACTGCCGGCGCGAAGGCCGCTCGTTCCGGATGGTCGGCGAATCCCTCCACAAGGTTGAAGACGACGGACTCATCAGCCCCGGACAAGACCTCAGGCAGTTGCCCATAGTCCCGCACGCCCACTGTCCGACAGGGTCGACGCAGCTTGCGACAGGCTTCGGCCACGGCCGCGACCTCCACGAGAACACCTGCGTCGCTCTCCAGAAAGCCACCGGCCTTCGCTGCGGCCGGCTCGTTGTAGAGGATCAGCACCGGGCCGCGTGACATGGCAAATCCCCCCTTCGGCTCAGGGCGCTGACAACGATCCGGCCGATCAGATCCTCATAGGCCATCCCCTGCTGCGTCGCGATCATGGGCAGGTCCGAGTGCGTCGGGTGCAGGCCGGGAAGCGGATTGATCTCGATGAAGCACGGCTGACCCTGCGCATCCAGACGCACGTCCACCCGTCCGGTGTCCCGGCACTCCAAGGCCCGATACGCCGCCAGACTCAGCGCCTCGACCTCGTCTCGCAGCGCCCCGCGAGGCATCTCGAAGTACTGAACGTAACTGGCGCACTGCTCCTTCACCTCATAGGAGTAGTCAGCGGCAGGCGCGCCGGCGGCAATCGTGAACTCCATGGTGCCGAGCACCTCGGCCGCCGGACCGGTGCCCAGGATGGCCGTGGTGAACTCCCGGCCGGGCAGATACTCCTCGACCAGCACAGGCTCTCGAAAGCGCTCCAGCAGATCGCGGCACACCTGACGAAGCTGCGTCGGACCGTCGATGCGCGAGCGGTGGTCCACGCCTTTGCCCGTGCCCTCGGCGATGGGCTTGGCGAACATGGGAAACGCCAGATCCACCGACTCGACTTCGGCGAGGCTGCCGACCACCGCAAACCGCGGCGTTCGAACGCCGGCGCTCTGGACGATCCGCTTGGCCATGGCCTTGTCCAGCGTCAGGGCGCAGATCAGCGGATCGCTGAAGGTGTAGAGCACGCCATACATCTCCAGCAGAGCCGGCACCTGGGCCTCCCGCGAGCGACCCCAGAGCCCCTCGCTGATGTTGAAGACCAGGTCCCAGCGACGCCCCCCCGCCAACTGGGCCGCCAGCGTCAGGCCATTTCCGATCCGTTCGGGCCGATGGCCCAGCCTGCGAAGCGCCTGCTCCAGCGCCTCGATCGTGGCGGCGGAATCGAACTCGGCGACCTGCTCCTCGCTATAGCCTTGAGCCAGGTACTCGTCTCGCAGATCGTAGACGAGCCCCACAGCCAGGTGTTCTCGTGTTCTCTCATGGGTTCTTGTCATGGTCTTACCTCGGCGGGTTCATCGAACAAGGCTCTCGCCAAGCCATCCTCCAATCGCGCCCGGCTGTCGCAGAATCTCGCCCGACCGTCTGCTCCGTCCCAATGCAGCGGGTCTGCCCGGCGTACGATGCCGCCTGGCAGACCCGCCGAATGCGAATCATCAGAATGTCTCCGGGAGCGGTCCTACACTGCAATGCGCCTCTCGACGCATCAGTCGCGTCGCCTGGGCCGGCTTGATGTGGCTGTGATGCCCGGCCGCCAGGTCCCAGACGCTCGGCGCCGAGACGTCGCTTGGGGCGTCCACGGGCTCGGCGATGCGATCCTGCGGCTCCGGATAGGCGATCAGCATACCCTCGTAGTTGCGCAGCACCGTCTGCGTCGGGCTCTGCGACACCACGTAGGTCGGCAGGACGGGAATCTTGCCGCCCCCGTGGGGGGCATCCACCACGAAGGTGGGGATCGCCAGGCCGCTCAGCCGTCCGCGCAGGTACTCCATGATCTCGATCCCGCGGGACAGCGGCGTCCGGAAATGCTCCACCCCCCGGACCAGATCGCACTGGTACAGGTAGTACGGGCGCACGCGGATGCTCACCAGCTTGCGGCAGAGCTGCTCGATGATCTGCGGCTGGTCGTTGACGCCGCGCAGCAGCACCGACTGGTTGCCCAACGGGACCCCGGCGTCGGCCAGGCGCGTACAGGCCTCGCTCGACTCCGGCGTAATCTCGTACGGATGGTTGAAATGTGTGTTGATCCAAATCGGGTGGTACTTCCGCAGCATCGCACACAGATCTTCCGTGATGCGTTGCGGCAGGACCACCGGCACCCGCGTACCGATTCGGATGATCTGCACCGACGGGACCTGACGCAGGCTGGCCAGCACCTCTTCCAGGTGCTCCGTGCTCAGCGTCAGTGGGTCGCCCCCGGAAACGATCACGTCGTGAATCTCCGGATGCTCCCTCAGATAGGCCACCGTCTGCTCCAGACGCCGCTTGCTGATGGTCGTCTCCCGCGTGCCGGCGACCCGCTTGCGCGTGCAGTGCCGGCAGTACGTCGAGCACGTGGTCGTCGCGATCAGCAGCGCACGGTCCGGGTAACGATGCACCAGCCCGGGCACCGGCATGTCGTGGCATTCCTCCAGCGGGTCCGACGAGAGAAACGGCGGGTCGTTCAGCTCCGCCAGTTGCGGCACGCACATCTGAAAGATCGGGTCGGTTTTATCGGCCCGCCGGATCAGGGAGGCATAGTACGGCGTGATCGCCAAAGGGTACTTCCCCATCACCGGCGAGAGATCGGAGGCGTGCTGAAGGGAGGGAAAACGCGTTACCAACTGCTGGACCGTACGAATACGGTGTCGGATTTGCCATCGCCAGTCGTTCCAGGAGTCGGAGCACAGGCGACGGGGTGTGGCGACATCACACAGGGGCGGAGGTTCGTCATCTGCGATCGGCGAAGAAATCGCCTCGCAGCGTGACGAAACACCTCCTGAACGGGATAGACTGCTCATGAGTACTTTGGTTCCTTACTAATTGGTCTCACGACCGGCTGAGGAATGCCTCGCAACGCAGAGCTCCTCATCGCTGCATGCGCCGTGGTGAAACACTCACCATAAAAGACGATAATCAACGTGTTACGTCGGATTGTCAACGGGTGATCCTTCAATCTTTTTCTTTTTTTTTGTCGAGACGGGAATTCGTCCCGCGCCGGACGGAGAAGCGGGCGACTCTGGGCGTCCCCGACCGAGTCGTCGACTCGCATTGCGGACCTTGGCCCCCCGCCCGCCGGCTCCCTTCTCCGCGTCGGAGCGGAAGTCTTCGGGGAAGTTCAGGTAGGCGTACTGGCCATGCAGTTCGTACGCCTTGCGGTCGCGGGCCTTGGCCGCCTCGACTTCGTCGCGGAACAGCCCGATGTAGAGGGACTTGCCGCGGTATCCTATCCCCGCCTGCCATCTGTCCTTGTTGCGGAATACGCCCACAAACTGGGACGACCCGCCGCATGGCCCCCGGTTGGCTTGGTTCTGTCGGCTCGTGCAGACCCGCAGATTGCAGCGCCGGTTGTTCAGGCCGTTGCCATCGATATGATCGACGATGTGGCCTCTGCGAGGCCGCATGATCATCCGGTGCATGTACGTGTCCTTGCCCTTCTGCCGGCACCGCGCATAGACCGTGGGACCGTGACGGCTGGCATACCAGCGGTACTTGCTCAGACGTTCGTAGTCGGCCGCATCGACCAGGGCAAACAGCCCCCTGCCCAGCGGGATGCGGCGAACCTCGCCCTCGGGCTCCTTCTTCTTCACGCAGCGACCTCTCTTGCCGAGTCTGCTTCGGGGAGGCAGCCAGCTCTTCGCCTTGAAGTTCCGGCACGTGTCGATCGGCAGGACCTCCCGCAGCTCGCCCGCGCTGTCCGGGTGGTTCGTGCACAGCAGCCGTCTGGTCACGCCCAACCACTTGTCCAGAAGCTGCCGCGATTTCGGCAGCGGACAGGAGTAGGCGCACAACTGGCAGCGCCCCGCGAACAGGATCGCATAGACCGATTTCCAGCGTTTGCCCCGGTACTGCTCGGGCCAGACGTCGCTGTCCGGCGGCGGCACCACCCACCGCCTCCGGGCCCGCCTCTGCCGCTTGCCCCCCTCGCTGCCCTTCGCACCCTTCTGACCCTTCGCACCCCTTTGGGGGCTCTTTCCGCTTCGCCATGATTCTCCCTTTCCGCTTCGTACATGCCTGGTGATCCGTGACCCGGGGTCCGTGCTTCCAGCCGCCACGTGGCTGGGTATATGGTATATCGACCATGCCTTTTGTCAACGAGAATTTCACCGGTTCCCTGTGATTTCTTGCCTCTGCCCGCCCCCCGCCGCACCGATTCCGATGGCCAATCATCAATCCCGGGGCCGACGAGCCGCATTTCCCCTGGGTCGCAGGCGGGCCGTAGATCGGTAGAAGCATAGAAGGGTAGATGCGTTCGCCCGCGACGCCAGGTGTGGCAGCCTCATCCCGATGGCCACCGGGATGGGGATGGATCGTCGCATTGGCAACTCACCGCAATCAGCGCGACAGACAAGTCTATCATCCCCAAACGCAGCGCGTTTGAGGCTGCCACACGTACCACGCTTCACGGGATCGGTCCTTCGCGAGATACGAGCCACGAGCGACGAGATACGCGGCCCCTGGCCGCACCGCTTCACGGTCCACGGGGCACGAGCGACGAGCCACGGAATTCCCGTCTTTTCCTTGCCTTTCCGCCCCCGCCGCTCTGCAATAGGCGCTGTGCAAGCGGAACAAGAGGCCTCGATGAGAGGTGGAAGACACTCGCTTTCGAGATCGGTAGCATCGGGAGAAGATCGGCAGGCAACGCACATTTCCTGTCTGCGAGCTGATTTGTCCGTGATTATTTCTGGCCCCATGGGCGTCTACCTTATAGAGTCGATGCAGGCGATTCTGAGAGTTGGCGTGCTATATATGTTCCATGAGGCGGTCCGTCTAACGGGAGGAAGACGATGCGCGATGCGCGTCACAGTCTGAAGGGAGCGATTTGTTGTCTCTGGAGCGTCGTTGCCTTGTGTCCAGTCGGATCATTGGGTGTATCTTTGCCCCCTGATCCCAGCAATGCCGCGTTGCTCTACTATCAAGCCTTCCTGCTTCGTCCGGAGCCCAATGAGCCTGAGAAGGAACTGATCTACGACGGCAGGATGGAGGACATCTGCGCATACCTGAGTGGTGCGGCGGCTGCGTTCGATCCGGACGTCGAGCCACGCCTCCGAGAACTCGAAGCCCGGCATAGGGCACGTCTGACCCAGCCTCGGGAAATAACACTCAGCGAATACCGTGAACGCTCGGAACTCAACGCGTTGCGCGACGGTCACGATCGTCAGGAGAGGCTACGCGGCGTGGACCCCAACAGGGTGATTCGGGATTACGTTCGACGTTGCGCGAACGCCATCGAACTGGCCCAAGCGGCCTCTGAACTGTCCGAATGTGATTGGGGAATCCAACATTCCAGGGGATCGGCCTATCCGCTCTCGCAGTTGACAGAAGTCAGACCGTTTGCTCGCATTCTCCATGTTGATGCTCTGATCCATCTGGCGGATGACGACAACAGGCTGGCCCTTGAGCGATGTCTCATGACGCGCCGCCTGGCCAATCACATGGGACATGAGAAACACCTGCTCTTCCTTGTTTCCATGGCTTTGGATGGTCAGGCACTGCACTGCATCCGCCTCATCCTGGGATGTATAGAGCCTGATGCTGAGGTTCTCAATTGGCTGAGGGATCAGTTTGACAGAGAGGCCATTCCGGCTGCGTCACTGGCCCAGATGCTACGAATGGATTTCGAGGACGTCTGCCAGAGCGTGCGGAATGACCGCAGACGGCTCAACGAGGTGCGCGAGGCGATGCGACTGAAAAGGCAGATACGGGCCGCGCTGAAGCAGAACGGGCCGCCGCAGTTGAGTCAAACCGCGACTTCCAAGGACCTGACGGACGAAGAAGTCGAGGAGTTTGACAGACTCATGGCCGCGCTAGAGCAGGAACCCGAGCCGTCGGGCGGGGATATCGAAGAGGTTGGAGACCTAAACAATCTGACGGATGAAGCGCTGGTCACCCTGGCGGCCAAGCCCTATGCCGCCTTCCTGAATGCCGCCCTCGAAACCATGGCAAGCGACATGCCATATCAAGGCAAGATAGCGAAACTCAAAGAGCTGGAAAGGGAAGTAAGGGAGCAGTACGGCAACAATCGGGATTCCCAGCGAATGATGTTGGCCCACCCCGAAAGACTGCTGGGACTTTCCATTGTTATACTCTGTCAGACAGAAATGACGCGTGTATACGAGCCACACATCCGCCACCTGGCGCACGTCACCGCGGTCAGGGCGGGGATAGAAGTCTATCTCTTTCGCGCCAGAGAAGGCCATCTGCCCGAGGTACTGCCTGCCGGCCTGCCCAAGGACCCATTCACCGGTCGTGACTTCAAGTATGAGATCACGGACGATGGCTTCATGCTCTCGTTGCCCGACGAGAGCGTCCTTGGATATGGGCTTTCCCCCTATCAATTCAGAGTCCGTCAGGGCACCGACCGGCCTCAGAACTGAGACGACAATAGGGACAACCACCTATCGCGGTTAATATGGGTCCTTAATGGGTAAACCTGCGGGTGTCGCTGTTCTTTGGCGTTCGTGCAGAAGGCGAGTCAGGGAGGTTGTGTGTGGCGCTCTGGGTTCTGGTTTTGGGCGTGGTGCTGGTGCATGTGGTCGTGGGCGATGAAGTGCCGAGTTTGAAGTGTTGAGTTTCGAGTTTGAAGGGCCTGGCTTCACGCTTCACGTTTCACGCTTCACGAGAGACGCGCGGTTTGGGACCGTACCCGGCGAACGACGCATGCTGCGAGTCGATGCGAAAGGGGCGTACATGGGCGTATTGCGGTATCATCACGTGGGGATTCCCACGGATCGGGCGCTGCCCGAAGACGACTACAGCGCCCGGTACAAGATGTACGCCTCCGGCTGTTTCGAGAGTCCCTATGGCGTCGAGTGGATGAAGTTCGATCCGGATTGTCCGCTGCCGGAACTGGTCAAAACAGTGCCCCACGTGGCGTTCGTCGTCGACGACATCGAGGCAGCGATCGCCGGCAGAGCCGTGCTGATCGCGCCGAACAGCCCCACCGAGGGCGTGACGGTCGCCTTCATCGTCGACCACGGCGCCCCCATCGAGTTCCTCCAGTTCGACCGTCCCGAGTCCGAGATCTGGCCGCACGACTGCAGATTCAAGATCCTGTGAGACACGCCGCCCCGTCGGCGGATGGTTCGCTTTGGTTCCCTGCTGGAAACCGTGTCAGGCCAACGATGACCGGTACCTGCGAATCGCAGGCAGCGTACTTGGCCGGTTCGCATCGGATGGGGGACATCGGGGCCAACTCTTGGAGAAGAAGGAACCGGATGGCGAGCGAGCACGCTCGCCCCACGTGACGTGAACGAGGCTTGCCGGCGTGGGTGAGATACGAGCGCAGCCTGCCGAGCGAAGTCGAGGGGAGATACCACCCCGCCGTCGGCCGGGGCCGCGGCCTCGGCGTGGCATTAGGGAAAACCCTTAATCGGTGGCGGTTGCGGGGAACGATGCCCCGGCGTATGATTCGCGCCATGGGACTGTGGCATCGAGTCATGTCGGTGGTGACGCTTTCGGGTCTGCCAAAGGCCTGGCAGGTGAGCATTTACGGTCTGGCCGGCGTGGCGGTCGCTCTGGCGCTGCTGCTGGTCCGCGTGGCCAACGCAACCTCGTACCTGTCGGACAGTCCTCTGACGTGCATCAACTGCCATGTCATGACCGACGCCTACGCCAGTTGGCAGCGGGGCAGCCACGGACGCGTGGCGGTGTGCGTCGACTGCCACGTGCCGCACCACAACATCGCGGCCAAGTACGCCTACAAGGCCCGGGACGGGATGAAGCACTCGTACGTATTCACGCTCCGCGCCGAGCCGCAGGTGCTGGAACTGTCGGCTCCGGCGGTGCCGGTCGTTCAGAGCAACTGCGTCCGCTGCCACAGCGACCAACTGGCGATGGTTCGCCTGGCGTCGTCCCCGGAGCGGCGATGCTGGGATTGTCATGAGAATGTCCACGGCTCGGTTCGCAGCCTCTCGACAAGCCCGTCGATGCTGCGGCCGGCCTTGCCCGATGCGGGACTCGATTGGATGAAGAAAGGGGGCCAGTGATGGCGTCAGGAACTCCCGAGAGCAAGTCGAAGCTCTTTACGAGCAGCGCCGGCCCGCTGCCGCTGTGGGCGGGGGCGGCGATTCTCGTCTCGGCCGCCGGAGCGATCCTCGTGCTCGGGCTGCTGGCGGTCTCGGTGATGGAGCGACGGTGGGAAGCGCAGCGGCCGACCATGGTCGCCACGCCGATCGCTCAGTGGGAGCCCGACAACGCCGTCTGGGGACAGAGCTATCCGAGGCAGTACGAGTCGTACCTGAAGACGCGCATCACCGACACCAGGACGAAGTTCGGCGGCGCGGATCCGCGCGACTATCTCGAAGAGGACTCGTTCCAGGTGATCCTGTTCGCCGGTTACGGGTTCAGCAAGGAGTACCTCCAGGCACGCGGGCATTACTACGCGGTGCAGGACGTCCGCGAGACGGCGCGGATCGCCACGCCGTTCCAGGCCGCCACCTGCTGGACCTGCAAGAGCACGGATGTGCCCCGTATGATGGACAAGATGGGCGTGAAGGAATTCTATGCCGCCAACTTCCACGATCTGACGAGCGAGATCACACACCCGATTGGCTGTCAGGATTGCCACGATCCGAACACGCTGCGCCTGCGGATCACGCGGCCGGCGCTGCGCGAGGCGTTCGCCGCGATGGGACGCAGCATCGACGAGGCCAGCCATCAGGAGATGCGCTCGCTGGTTTGCACCCAGTGCCATGCGGAGTATTACTTCAAGACGGATGAATCGGCAGGCCTGAAGAACTATCTGACCTTCCCCTGGCCGAAGGGCACGACCGCCGACGACATGCTGGCGTACTATGACGCCATCGACTTCGCGGACTACGTGCACCCGATTTCGGGCGCGCGGATCGTCAAGGCCCAGCATCCGGACTACGAGTTGTACCGGACCGGCGTGCATTCGTTCCGCGACGTCTCGTGTGCCGATTGTCACATGCCTTACCGCACCGAAGGAGGCGTCAAGTTCACCGACCATCACGTTCAGAGTCCTCTGCTGAACATCGCGAACAGTTGTGCCGTGTGCCACCGCTGGAGCGAGGACGAATTGCGCGGCCGCGTGGAAGGCATCCAGACCAAGGTGAGCGAGGCGATGTTGCAGGCGGAGGAGGCGCTGGTGCACGCGCACTTCGACATTGCCGCCGCCGTGCAGGCGGGTACGGCCGACGACGATCTCCGGGCGGCGCGGGCGCTGGTTCGCGGCGCGCAGTTTCGCTGGGACTACGTCTCGGCGACGAACGGTATGGGTTTTCACTCCCCTCAGGAGTCGATGCGGCTTCTCGGCGAGGCGGCCAACCTGGCGCAGCAGGCGCGCGTGGACGCCGCCCGTCTGCTGGCACGGCACGGTGTGACCTCGGCGCCGCGCTATCCCGACGTCTCGACCCGGCAAAAGGCGTGGGATGTTGCGCAATCCTTCGTCGGCGGAGCCGGCGTCAAGCTGCTGCCCTGATCGCGGCGCGCCGCGGAATCGGCTCGACGAATGCAGACATGTCTATTGGGGCCGAGAGAATCGTGACGAGAAATCGTCCAATCCGGTCGATGGGGACACGCAGAAAGAAATTCTTCGTTTTTCTCATTTTTCTCTTGCCGCGAGCGAACAAGTAGGACTATATTTATCCTATACAGAGTGGCGGGCCGGTGTCGGCCTGTCGCCAGCCGACGAACTCGGGTGAGATACGATGGATATACTCAGGCGGAATACGGATTACGCCCTGCGTCTGGCGGTGAACCTGGCCGGTCGTTATGGGGATGGATCGGTGTCGACCCGGGCGCTGTCGGACGAAGAGGACGTGTCGTACCAACTGGCGTGCAAACTGATGCAAAGGCTTCACAAAGAAGGACTTGTGGAAAGCGACATGGGGCCCAAGGGAGGCTTCCGTCTGGCTCGGCCACCTCAGGAGGTGCCGATCCTGGCGATAATCGAAGCGATCCAGGGCCCGCTGCGGCTGAATCGGTGTCTCTTGGGCGACGGCGCCTGTCAGAGGCAGGACGGCTGCCCGATCCGGGCGCGGATCGGACGACTCCAGGAGCAGATGGACCAGTACCTTGGCGCCGTGACGCTGGGCGAACTGGCGCAGAGCCGGCGTCCGGCACAGAAGTCCACACGGCGCAGGAGACGCAAATGACCGAACGAACGAAACAGACGGTGCTCCTGGAGGCGTGCGTGGGCAAGCCCGAGTCGCTCGGGGCGCTGACCGGATATGCCGCCGACTCCATCGTCAGCAAGACGATCCTCGACAAGGACAGCGGGACGATCACGCTGTTCGCCTTCGACCGGGGCCAGAAGCTCAGCGAGCATACCTCGCCCTACGACGCGGTGGTTCAGATCGTCGAAGGCCGGGCGCACCTGGTGATCGGCGGACGGGGCCAGGACGTCGCCGCCGGCGAGTTGATCATCATGCCGGCGCACGTGCCGCACTCGGTGGCCGCCGTCGAACGATTCAAAATGCTGTTGATCATGATTCGTTAGATCGAATGAGAAAGGGGATGCCGCACAATGCAAGTGATGGATGCCAAGGCCGCACCGGGAATTCAGAACCCGCACCACGTCAAGGTGAGCAAGCTGCATGACAGCGAGCACGCTCAGGTGATGCACATCACCCTGGGGCCCGGTGAATCGCTCAAGAGGCATGTCACACCCGTGGATGTGTTCTTCTACGTCCTCGAAGGGCGAGGCGTGGTCGAGATCGGGCAGGAGCGGCGCGAGGTTGGACCGGATACGTTGATCGACAGTCCGGCCCGAATTCCGCACGCATGGCACAACGAGAGCGACGGCGTTTTCCGCGTGCTGGTCGTCAAGACCCCGCGCCCGTCGGAAACCACAAGATTGCTATAGCGGCCGGGCCGACGAGAAGCCTCACGCCGAGGTCATCCGGCCGTCGGGAGTCGCGTCACGGGATAGCGGACCAGGAACAGAATATAACAAAGGAGATCGCAAATGTTTTGTTATCAGTGTGAGCAGACAGCCAAAGGAACGGGGTGTACGGTTGCGGGAGCGTGCGGCAAGGATCCACAGACGGCAGCGCTTCAGGATTTGCTGATCTACGCGACGAAGGACATTTCGCGGTACGCGTACCGCGCCCACCAGATGGGCGCGCGGGACCGGGCGGTCGACGTCTTCACGGTCAAGGCGTTGTTCAGCACGATCACGAACGTGAACTTCGATCTGCGGTGGTTCGGCACGTTCCTCCAGGAGGCGGCGATCATCAAGGGCAAGGCCCAATCGCTGTACGAGAAGGCCGCCCGCCAGGCGGGCAAGACACCCGAGACCTTCTCCTGTCCGGTCCGCTGGTGGGAGAATACGGATGACCTCCAAGGTCTGCTCGCCAAGGCGCAGGACGTTTCGATCGCCAAGTGGATCGAGAAGCTCGGTGGCACGCCCGCCGGCCTGCAAGAGCTGATCGTCTACGGCCTCAAAGGGGCCGCCGCCTATGTCGACCACGCCGAGATCCTCGGCAAGGAAGACCCCAAGCTCTATGCCGACTTCCACCGCATGCTCGACTACCTGACCACCGGCCCGTCCGATGTCAACGACCTGCTTGCCAAGGCCCTCCAGACCGGCGAGATCAACCTCCGCGCGATGGAGCTGCTCGACGCCGCCAACACAGGCGTCTACGGCCATCCCGAGCCGACAAAGGTGCGCATCACGCCGGTCAAGGGCAAGTGCATCCTGGTCTCCGGCCACGACCTCAAAGACCTCGACGAGCTGCTCAAACAGACCGAGGGCAAGGGAATCAACATCTATACGCACGGCGAGATGCTGCCCTGCAACGCCTATCCCGGCCTGAAGAAGTACAAGCACCTGGCGGGCAACTACGGCGGCGCCTGGCAGAACCAGCGCACCGAGTTCGACGAGTTCCCCGGCCCGATCGTCATGACGACCAACTGCATCATGAAGCCCAAGGACAGCTACAAGGACCGCATCTTCACGCTCGGCCTGGTCGGCTGGCCCGGCGTCAAGCACATCGACGACCGCAACTTCGCGCCGGTCATCCAGGCGGCGCTGGCGGCGCCCGGTTTTGCCGCCGATGCGCCGGCCAAGTACATCACCGTCGGCTTCGGACGCAACGCCGTGATGAACGCTGCCGGCAAGGTCATCGACCTGGTCAAGGCGGGCAAGATCCGCCACTTCTACCTGATCGGCGGATGCGACGGCGCCAAGCCCGGACGCAACTACTACACCGAGTTCGCCGAACAGGTGCCCGGCGACTGCGTGATCCTGACGCTCGCCTGCGGCAAGTACCGCTTCAACAAGCTCGAATTCGGCGACATCGACGGCATCCCGCGATTGCTCGACGTCGGGCAGTGCAACGACGCCTATTCGGCGGTGCAGATCGCCGTGGCGCTGGCGGGGGCGTTCGACTGCGGCGTCAACGATCTGCCGCTGTCGCTGATCCTCTCGTGGTTTGAGCAGAAGGCGGTGGCGATACTGCTGACGCTGCTGCACCTGGGTGTCAAGAACATTCGCCTGGGACCGAGCCTGCCGGCTTTCGTCACGCCGGACGTGCTCAACGTGCTGGTCGAGAAGTTCGACATCAAGCCGATCGGCAGTGTGAAAGACGATATCGCCGCCACGCTCGCCACCTGAGCGGCTGGCGATCCTGTACGGTGAAGGAGGACTGATCGCAGCTTCCTTGTCACCCCGAGTGGAACGAAGTGAAGTCGAGGGGTCTGGCCATGAACGAGGTGCGGTTCTTGTTCGTGGCCGCACCCCCACGGAGGGCTTGACGACAAACTGCGGTACCTCCAAACCCGTAGGAACCGAGGTGTATCATGGCAGTACGAAACATCGTAAAGATCGATGAGGAAAAGTGCAACGGCTGCGGCCAGTGCGTCACCGCCTGCGCCGAGGGCGCGATCAAGATCATCAACGGCAAGGCGAAACTGGTCAGCGAAACCTACTGCGACGGCCTGGGGGCGTGCCTGGGGCACTGCCCCCAGGACGCCATCACGATCGAGCAGCGGGAGGCGGCCGAGTTCGATGAGGAGGCCACCAAGGCCCATCTGGCGAAAGAGAACAAACCCGAGCCGGGGTTTGCCTGTCCGGGCTTGGCGATGCAGCGGTTCGACGAGGCGGCGAAGGCTGCGCCGACCGAAGCCGCCGATGAACCAGCGGCGCCGTCGCAACTGAGACACTGGCCCGTCCAGTTGAAGCTGGTGGCGCGAACGGCGCCGTATTTCGCCGATGCGGACCTGCTGCTGGCGGCGGATTGCGTGCCGTTTGCGATGGGCGATTTCCACCAGCGGTTTCTCAAGGGCCGCAGCGTGGCGATGGGCTGCCCCAAGCTCGACGATGCGCAGTTCTACATCGAGAAGCTGGCGGACATCCTCCGGGCCAATACGATCCGCTCGCTGACCGTGGTGCACATGGAGGTGCCGTGCTGTTCCGGCCTGACGCGCGTGGCCCGCGAGGCCATCGCCCGTAGCGGCAAATCGATGGACTTCCAGGATGTCACTGTGTCTCTTCGCGGCAGCGTGATTCGACACGAAACGATCCGCGCGGGGCAAACCGGTGAACGAAAGGTTGCAGGCTGTGCTTGAGATTCTCAGACAAGTCGCGGTGGATTTCTGGGCCACGATAGCGCAGATGTCGCCCTATCTGCTGTTCGGATTCCTTGTGGCCGGCCTGCTGTCCATCTTTATCTCACAACGAATGGTCGAGCGGCACCTCGGTGGGAAGGGCATTCTGCCCGTTCTGAAGGCGGCACTCTTCGGCCTTCCGATGCCTCTGTGCTCCTGCGGCGTGATCCCCGTGTCCATGTCCCTCCGTCAGCGCGGAGCCAGCAAGGGCTCGACAATCGCCTTCCTGCTGGCCACGCCGCAGACGGGTGTAGACTGCATCCTGGTGACTTACAGCCTTCTGGGGCCCGTCTTCGCGATCTTCGCACCGATGGCCGCGCTGGTGACCAGTCTCGTGGGTGGCCTGCTCGTGAGCCTCTTCGGACAGACCCCGGAGGACAAAGACGCTGAGTCGGAAGACAACGATCCCGTCAATCCGCAATCGGATGGTTCTCGACCCGTTGGTGAGTGTCGCTGTCACCCTCTGATCACGCCCCGACGCCGGCTTCTCGACGGCCTGCGGTACGGCTTCCTGTCCCTGCCCCGCGACATCGGCAAATCCCTGCTGGTCGGTCTGACCATCGCGGCCGTGATCTCCGCACTGATGCCGGACGACTTCTTTGCGCAGAAGCTGGGCCGGGGCCTGCCCGCCATGCTCGTGATGATGCTGATCGGCATTCCCATCTATGTGTGTACCTCCGGGTCGGTGCCCCTGGCTGCGGCGATGATCCTCAAGGGCCTGAGCCCCGGCGCCGCATTCGTTTTCCTCATGACAGGCCCGGTCACGAATGCCGCGGGTCTGGCCACGATCTGGAACACCCTCGGCCGCCGCACGGCGGTTCTCTACCTGATCACCGTCGCCGTCTGCGCCCTCGCCGGCGGCCTCCTGCTCGACGCCATTGCCCCCCACATGGAATTGGCCGCTGCGCCCCACGTCCACAACATGGGCCCCAGCCTCTTCCAGCACACCTCCGCCGTCGTCCTCCTGACCCTGCTCGGCTACGGCTTCTACACCCACCTGCGCCGCCGCGAACTCGCCTGACGCCGGGCGCATCTCCCCTCGACTTCGCTCGGGGCAGGCTGCGCTCGTATCTCGTATCTCGCCGACGCAGGGCAAACATCCCCGCTCGATCTCGATGCGCATTGGGACTCAGGGCAGGCGCCGCTCGTCACCGATGGCACGTCCTCTCTAAGGCCTCGCACCCGCGCTGCCCATTAACCGCATACCGACCAACCGCGCTACCTGCGATTCGCAGGTACCGATCATCATCGGCTTTTGCCGTTGCGAGCGACGAGCCCAAGCGAACCGTCTGGATACAGCTTCGTGCATCCAAACCAAGATGAACAAAGCGTCCCCGAGACTCTTCCCAGACCCACGGCCTTCACACTTCAATCTTCAACTTGACACGCCAAACTCGAAACTCAACACTCTGCGTCTCAACAGAACAGCACCTTGAAGCCCTGGGTCAGGATGGTCACGCGTTCGCAGAGTGCAGTCGCAAGCCGCCCGTCGCCCGTGAAGCGTGAAGCAAACCTCTTCAAACTTGAGACTCAACACTTGAAACTCGGAACTCTATCGCCCAGCACCATCGCCAGAACAAGAACCCAAAGTGCCATACAGAGTCTCCCTGACTTGTCTGCCCGAACGCCGCAGAACGACACCGCCCGGTATTGCAGTAATTCAGGACCCTCCGTACCCTTAATAGGTGACTGTCCATAGTATCTCCACGAGACAAGCTGGTCAAGATCGGCGGCAAGGTGGTGTACCATGCTCGATACGTGACGTTCCAGTTGGCGGAAGTCGCGGTGCCGGGTCGCCTGTACCGAGCGACTCTGGATCGGATTCGACGGTTCGCCGCCATCTCGCCGAGGGCCGTGCCGATATGACCGGGTGCAGGAGGGGACAACCCAGAGAAAGCGGAAGAGGCGACGCTGTGACTATCGACAATTTTGGGACAAAACGGCTGTGTGGGCATCCTGAATGCCGATTTGCCCCCCCGATTCAACCTCGGTTGTCGTGCCATGGGGCATTCCTAATGCTTGAATTCCCCAGAGGCCGGTGGTATATTGGGAGTCACGAGTCCGGCGATGTTGCCGGGGAGGTCATATGGGAAATGTCGGATAGGAGAGATCCGATGAGAGTCCACATCGTCACCAAAGTCTTAACGTGCGTGCTTGTTCTTACTCCCAGATTGGCTCTTGGAGCAGATTGGACAGCCGAAGAGGTTCTTCGCCTCTATGAACAGTCACTGAAACCAATCAATAGCCGGGTAGCGTTCGAGCTTGAATCAAACACCACGTTTGCAGGCGCATGGGAGCCCAAAGGATTCCGTATGGCAAAGACCGGGATGGTGTACAGGGACGGAAACAGCTTGGGCTTTGAGTTCATGAGAAAGACTTCTGTTGACGGAGGCCAGACATTTCGCAGCCGTGCAAGGAAGTTCGTATTGCGGGAGAATGAGCCTGAGGCCATGGTATACGATTATCCCAGAGAGAACCGGGAGACAGGCAGAGTGAATATCTTCTCGAACGTCGATGAATTGCGCTCCACCATTCATGTTGACATTGGGAGTTCTGCCGTGTTTGACGGGCACCTGTCTGGTTGCAACAACCTGACGATTCCGGAAGTGTTGCGAGAAGCAACGTCCTTGCGCTTGCGCGACGCCATGGAGAGCGTCGATGGGCACGACACCTGTGTTCTCGAGGCTGCAACGAAGTATGGAAAACACTCGCTGTGGCTTGATCCCGATGCTGGTTTCAATCCAAGACGCATTACTGTGCAGAAGGAAGTCGGCGACCTGGATGGTGATCGCCGGCTCGGCACGCCCCCTCCCCGCCTCCCAGAGGGTGTGGAATCGGCCGTACCACGAATAGCAGTCGTCAAGGTTGAAATGACTGTAGAGTCCATCGAGATTGCGAACATATCAGGTGTCTTCGTGCCGGTTGCAGCAGAGATAAGCACTCGGGAGCAGTATGAGGATGGGCAATTCATGGAGTCGACCAGCGTGGTTAAGCGTAGTGCCATAGACTTCACTCCGGATTTCGAGACGTTGCGCGCCTTTGTATTGGACGTACCTGATGGCACTCCGGTTGCGTACCAGGATGCCAGGAGTCGAATGGGGGTCAAGTATGAGTGGTTTGAAGGCAGACCCAAGGCACAAGTCGATCAAGAGTTCGTCGACATGATGGATGCCAATATGGAGTCATTTCACCCGGACAACAAGGTGACTTCGGCATCCTCTGACAACACTGACGCCGATGAGGAGACTTTCGCAGGCAATGCAGGCGATCTCAGTACAGTCACGAACGACGACTCAACGGGCCCTGTGATTGCTGAGACTGGGCACACACCGGTAGTCTTGGTGTTTTCCTGTGCTGTCCTGGTTCTGAGCCTGTCCGCTTGGGTGCTCTTCAGGAGGAAATCTCGCCCATAAGGCGGATGGATATATTACTTTACTCATATCTAGTGGGCGGCCTCCACACATCGCTTGTGAGAGGTGCTTCGCCCCCAACACTTCCCATTGGCGGAGCGAGGGTCTTCCGCGTCTCATCGGGGCCGTCGGTTCCGCCTGCACGGGTTCTATTGTAGAGCGGCGGGGCGGAAAGGCAAGGAAAAGAACGGTATCTCGTATCTTGTTGTTCGTATCTCGCAAAGGGGCGCGCCGGGACGCCGCGTGGGACGGTGCGGGTACATACCCACCGACTCGTCACCGGCCTGGAGCGGATGCTACGGATAGGCCTTGTGCTCTCGTACGCAGCGACGGCGGTCCTCACCGTTAGCGCAGGGACAGGCCCTCGGCGGCGAAGGTGTCGGCGTCGCGGAGGGTTCCGGCGGTGAATCCCTTGTGGAACCATCGCCTCCTCTGCTCGGAGGTTCCGTGGGTGAAGCTGTCGGGCACGACGTAACCGCGTGCCGCCTTCTGGATGCGGTCGTCGCCCACAGCGCTGGCGGCGTTGAGCGCCTCGTCGAGGTCGCCGGCTTCGAGCAGGTTCACCCGGTCGGCGTAGTGGGCCCACACGCCCGCCAAGTAATCCGCCTGGAGCTCGAAACACACCATGTACTTGTTGAACTGCGTCTCGCTGAGCCCCGACCGCAGAGACATCACCTTCTCCGTGATGCCCAGAAGCGTCTGCACGTGGTGGCCCACCTCATGGGCGATCACGTAGGCCATGGCGAAGTCGCCGGGCGCGTGAAACTGCTGCTGCAGTTCCTGATAGAAGCTCAGATCGATGTACACCTTGCGATCGCCCGGCGCATAGAACGGACCGGTGGCCGAAGTGGCATATCCCGATCCGGTCTGCACCGTGCCGGTGTAGAGGACCAGTTTCGGATACTCGTAGCTCAACCCCTGCTGGCGGAACAGATCGGTCCAGACGTTCTCGGTCTCCGCCAGCACGACAGAGACGAACTGCGCCAGTTCATTCTCCTCGGCCGTCGGCACGTACGACGATGAGTCCGTTGACGCCTGCATCTGGAGGGAGTTCAGAAGCTGGGACGGGTTGCCTCCGAGGAAGTAGATGGCCAGGACGAGGATGAGCGTTCCGAGTCCCCCGCCGACCATGCCTTGTTTGACGGAAAGGCCCCGACGGTCTTCGACGTTTGAACTGGCGCGCCTGTCTTTCCAGCGCATGGTATTCTCCTTGTTCTACGAGCGCGAACCACCGCCACTCTGCCTGAGGCCACGCGGCCCCCCTGTCATCCCCCCCGTGGTGTGGACCACCTCACAGCGCGAGGTCGGTCAGGTCGGCGCCCTTCTGTTTCAGCGCATCGTAGTAGACCTGGAAGCGATCCTTCAGCGCCTTCAGACCAGTCTCCAGATTTCCGAGATCGGCCTTGAGCTTCTTCGCTTCTTCTCCCAGGGCCTCGGTGAGCGGGATCTCCTTGATCTTGGCGGCCAGCTTCTCGACGTCCGCCTGCTTGGCGAGGATGGCATCTTTGTACTTCAGCGCGGTGGCCTTGAGGCTTTCGACCGTCATGGTCTGGGCCTCGGTCTGGATCTCGCTGACGGCCCTTTCCAGGTCCACAGCGGCAGCCCGAGTCTGGGTGGCAGCCGGGGCCGGGGGTTTCGTCCCGGTGCCGGAAGCCGTCTGGTCATCGGCCTTCTTGCGGCATCCGAAGGTCATCGACAGGAGGAGGATCAGGCAACACGACAGGATTTGACGCTTCTTGAATCTCACGGCAGGCTCCTTTCAAGTCGAACAATGTTTGCGTCCACGCGACAGTCAGGCTATATCGCAGAGGGGACAGCGTCAAGTCAACGCTTGCGGCTCTTGCCAGAGAAAGTGCGCCTTCTGTCTACGGGCGGCTCCGCAAGGCCATCCGAGCCGGCGGAACCGGTGCTCCCCATAACGATGAATTCACCCACTCAATTCCCACTTTCCCGCTATAGAATCAGAGACGATGCCGGATGCAACCCCGGCTGTTCTATAATTGACGTCGAATGGATTTCAGGTCAAGGTCTGTAATTGAAGGTTTTTCCTTGTTGCGAACGGACAAATGGCGGTCCATGCTGTCCTGTCGATATCTGGCGATTTCTGAGGAGTATCGGATTCCTCAATCGACAGTGGTGTGGCGCTCGCGTGAAAGGAGTTGAGAGATGGCGCAGTACAAGATCGAAGACGTAGAGGGGATTGGTCCAACCTACGGGGAGAAGCTCCGGGCCGCCGGGGTGAGCAATACCGACCAGATGCTGGCCGCCGGCAAGACGAAGAAGGGGCGAGCCGAACTGGCCCAGAAGACGGGGATCAGTGAGTCCCTGATTCTCAAGTGGGTGAACATGGTCGACCTGTACCGCATCAAAGGCATCGGGTCGGAGTACTCCGAACTCCTGGAGGCTTCCGGCGTCGATACGGTCAAGGAGCTCAAGAACCGCGTTCCCGCCAACCTTGAGAAGAAGATGACCGAAGTGAACACACAGAAGAAGCTGACCCGACGGGTGCCGACGCTCGCGATGGTGACCGATTGGATCGAGCAGGCCAAGAAGCTACCGGCCGGCGTGGAATACTGACCGTCGAAGCACGCACAGAAACGCAACCGCGGCAGCCGCCAATGCGGGACAACCTGCGGTGCCTGAGGCGCCCTCGTTGACGGCTATCCGCGCCGAACACAAACACAAGCGAACCATCTGAAAGGCAAGTGCGATGGGAAACCTGTTGCCGTTAATCATTCAATTGGTCAGCGGGGCCGTCGGCGGGAATGTGGCAGGCGGTCTGATGAAACAGTTCTCCCTGGGGACGCTCGGTAATTCCATCGCCGGCATCCTGGGCGGCGGAATCGGCGGCCAACTGCTCGGTCTCCTGGGGATCGCCACCGGCAGTGGCGGGACGGACATCGGCAGTATCGTGGGAAGCATCGCCGGCGGCGGCGTGGGCGGCGGCGTCCTGATGGCAATCGTGGGCGTCATCAAGAACGCCATGAAGAAGCAGTAGCACACCCGCCATCTCGACACAGGCATGCCTGCCAACATGGACGCGCATCCGAAACACGGAACCGGGCCCGCTCCCTGCCGTGAGTTTCCTTGTCCTCGGCCGGGCCCATGTGGCTTGGGGGGTATGGCTGTGCGCCGAGGCGATCAGAAATAATTCATCGGCCGGACGAAAGCCCTTGGCAGAGTCGGGAGAGAGTGTTATAGTGCGACCCTTGTTTATCAGGATATGTTGCTGAAGCTTCCTTTGGTCGCACGAACCATGATTTTGACACAGATACTGCAACCGAATTCCGTCAGGGTGCCGCTGAAAGGCACGGACAAGAATGCCGTGATCAGCGAACTGGTGCATCTGCTCGATGAGAACGGACTGCTCTTGAACAAGAACGTTGTGCTGGAGGCGGTGTTCAGCCGGGAAATGACCCGCAGCACGGGGATCGGGTCCGGGATCGGGATCCCGCACGGCAAGTGCAACGCGGTCAAGGATCTGGTCATGGCGCTGGGCATCGCGCGTCAGCCGATCGAGTTTCAGAGCGTGGACGGCAAGCCCGTGTCGACCGTGATCCTGCTGATCAGCCCGCTCGACCAGACCGGTCCCCACATCCAGGCGCTGGCGCGGATCAGCCGGCTGATGCTCGATGCGTCGTTCAAGAGCGCGCTGGAGCAGGCCCCGTCGGCGGAGGTGGCCTACAAGCTGCTGAGCGATCGAGAGAACGAGTAGCGTCTTTCCGGCCGGCCGTCTTACAGCGATCCGCTGGGCCGTTTTTCCCAGAGGATGAGGCCCAGATCGTAGGGATTGACCTGATCGGGATGGCTGGGCAGGACGCGGACGGCCACGCCATGCTGTCCGGTCGTCTTGCACTCCATCGAGCCGGTGAACCAGTGCTCTCCATCGTCCGAGGCTCTCTGCTCGTGCCGCATCGCGACGGGCGAACCCTCCTGAATGTTGCCCCAGGAATCGGTCGGTCCCGAATACAGCTCGACAGAGACGTCTTCCGGACGAACGCGCCCCAGTTTGACCAACGCGCGAACGTTCAGCTCCGAGCCCACCTTCAACTGCGGCTGCCTCGGATTCAACCGCTCCTCGTCTTGCTCGCCGTTGACCAGCACCGTGACGTCCCTGACCGCAAACTCCGACCAGGCCTGGCGAATCTCCGATTTCCAGCGAGAGAAGGCCTTCGCCCGGCTCATCGCTTCGGCGGCCAGGTATCGATAGCGAGCCGCCGCCGGGTTGTAGAACCGGCGCACGTACTCGGCCAGCATGCGATGCGTGTTGAAACGCGGCCCGACCCACCGGATGGTGGCTTTCATCTTCGCAATCCACGCGCGGGGCAGGTCGTCAGCGCTGCGGGTGTAATACAGCGGCACCACCTCGTTCTCGAGGATGCTGTAGATCGCCTGCGCCTCGATCATGTCCTGGTAGTCCTGGTTCTGATAGTTCTGCTCGTCGCCAATGACCCAGCCGCCTTCGGGAATGTACCCCTCGGGCCACCAGCCATCGAGGGTGCTCATGTTCAGCACGCCGTTGACCGCCGCTTTCATGCCGCTGGTGCCGCTGGCTTCCATCGGCCGACGCGGATTGTTCAGCCAGACATCGACGCCTCGCACGAGGAATCGCGCCACGTCCATGTCGTAGTCCTCCAGGAAGACGATGCGCCGTCGCACGGTCTCGTCGGAGGCGAAATGGATGATATGGCGGATGATCTCCTTGCCGCCGGTGTCCTTCGGATGGGCCTTGCCGGCAAAGATGAACTGGACCGGGCGCTCCGGATCGTTCAGCAGCCTGGCCAGACGCTTCGCGTCCCGGAGGAGCAGATCGCCGCGTTTGTAGGCGGCGAAGCGCCGGGCGAAACCGATCGTCAGGGCCTTGGGGTCAAGCACTTCTTCGGCCTGCCGCAGCTCGCCATGACACCGGCCGCGACGCTGCATCTGGGCCATCAGCCGCTTGCGGGCGAACACGATCAGCCGTTCCTTGCAGCGCTGATGGGCGCTCCACAACTCCTCGTCCGGAATCTGATCGGTCTGGTCCCACACCGACTTGTCGAACACGCTCTCGGACCAGGACGGACCCAGATACCGCTGGTACAGACTGCCGATCTCCTCCGACAGCCACGTCTTGAGATGGATACCGTTGGTGATCGAGATGATCGGAACTTCCTTCTCCGGAATGCCGGGCCATAGCGATCCCCACACTTCGCGCGAGATCTGCCCGTGCAGTTTGCTGACGCCGTTGACGTAGCCGCTCAAGCGAATGGCCAGCACCGGCATTTTGAACGGTTCGGCCTCATCGTCCGGCAGAAGCCGTCCCAGGGACAGGAACTGCGTGCGGTTCACACCCAGGTGCGGGAAGTAGCCTCCGAAGTATTTGTCCATCAGCTCCACGCTGAACTCGTCGAGGCCGGCCTTGACCAGGGTGTGGACCGTGAAGACGTTGCCGGAGCGGGTCGCTTCCACCGCTTCCTCGAACGTCATGTTCTTGGCATTGCGCAGTTGTCGAATGCGCTCCAGCGCCATGAAGGCGGCGTGCCCCTCGTTCATGTGGCAGACCGTCGGCTCAATGCCCATCGCCAGCAGGGCCTTGAGCCCGCCGATGCCGAGCAGGATCTCCTGGCGGATTCGCAGTTCGCGGTCGCCGCCGTAAAGGTTGCTGGTAATCATGCGGTCGACCGACGAATTCGGAGCGATGTTGGTGTCCAGAAGATACAGCTTGATCCGACCCACGCAGATGCACCAGACCTGCGCCTGGACGTTGCGGCCGGGATACTCGACGCTCACCGTCAGGGGCCGGCCGCTCTCCTTGCGGACCAGCTCCATCGGCATGTTGAACACGTCGTTCTCCACGTAGGCCTCCTGCTGCCAGCCGTCGATGTTCAGGTACTGGCGGAAGTAGCCCTTCTGGTACATCAGACCGACGCCGACCAGCGGGATGCCGAGATCGCTGGCGCTCTTGAGATGGTCGCCCGCGAGAATTCCCAGGCCGCCGGAGTAGATCGGAAGGCATTCGTGGAGTCCGAACTCCGCACTGAAATACGCGACGACCTCTCTGCTCGTCTGCGGACAAACCCTCTCGTACCAGGTCGAGGATTGGAGATACGATCGCGATGCCGCTGCCGCCTGCTTCAACTCGTTCAGGAAGCTCTCATTGCGCGCCAGTGCCTGCAGACGCGTCTGCGAGACGGCCCCCAGCAGCTTGACCGGATTGTGGCCGCAGGCCACCCACAGGTTCGGGTCAATCCGCTTGAACAACTCCACAAGCGGTGGGTTCCAGGCCCAGAACATATTCCTCGCGACGTAATCCAACTCTTGCAGACAGTCCGGCAGAGCTGGCAGAACGGTGAAGTTACGGACACTCGGCATTGCAGCTCCTCACTAAGTCAAGACATCCTCATGCGGAGACACCACACGGAGAACAGCAGGTCCTCACCCTCTCATCGGCCAATCCCATGGCCGTCTTAACCCCAAAACCCCCAAGTCTTTATGGCCTTTCGGCCCCGGAACGTCCGACAAACACAGACGCGTCGTGGCTGTCAGCGGCACCAATAAAAAAAAGGCCTGCATAGACAGGCCTTTTATCTATTGCCAGCTCACCTCCACCTGTGCCGTGAGAATGGATTTTGAAGAGAACCCATTACTGCAAGGTGGGCAATCGTTGCTCGCGTCCGGATGTCCTATCGAGTAGGCATGTCCGGCCCGGCAAGACCTGATTTCCCTCAGAACGGGTATCGGTTCTTTCAACAGTACGCATTCTCACGAACACTGCAGGGGTCAGCCCGCAATTGTCTTATACCATATGGCGGCGGGTCCGTCAAGCAAATAGCTCTGGAGGTCAACAGCACCTTGGCCCACACGCCTATACCCCTTATCGGCATTCGACGTTCGGGACGTGAAAAAAAACGTTGCGTCGCGCGTGGCATCTCAGGCGGTTCATGAGAATCTCACAATGTCCGTAATTCCGCCTCTACGGCCTGATGGAGACTCTGGACGATGGCCGCCTGATAGCCATCGACCGTCTCGTGCGTCAGCGTCCCGTCTTCATCTCGGAATCGCAGGGAAACGGTCACGCTCTTCTTGTCGGGTGCGATGCCCTTGCCTCGATAGATGTCCACGAATCGGACGTCCTCCAACTCGGCCGGAGCGCTGCTCTCGATGGCCTGGGCAATGGCCCTCCAGGCCGTGTCCTCGGGCACAACGATCGACAGGTCGCGCTCGACGGCCGGAAAACGCGGGACCGGCCGAATGGAGATCGGAGCGCCCTTCAGCTCCAGCAGCTCGGCGAAATCGAGTTCGGCGCCGCACGGCGACACATCTTTGAAGTCCAACCTATTCCGGACGGCATCCGAGAAGACAGCGGCCACGCCGATGATGCGGCCGTTGACCGTGACCTCGGCGCCCACATCCGCCCAAGAACAATCGGCCGGCACGAAATCGACCGTCGCCCGACGGTCGATATGCCGGATCAACCCCTCCACGGCGCCCCGCAGCTCACGAAAGTCGCCGCTGCAAACCAAGGCCACTTTGGTCTTCTCTTCGGGCAGAGCATTTCGGTCCTGCCTCGGCTTGAACGTGTCGGCAATCTCGTAGACGCGACACGGCAGGTTCTTGGCATTGACATTCGTCCTGAGGACCTCCAACAGCGAGCCCAGCAGCGTCTGCCGCAGCAGATTGGCGCTCTTGCGAGAGACGTCCCTGACACCCAGGTCGCCGATGGCGCCGCCGTCGGCAAACAGCGCGGCAATCGCCTGATCGATGAACGTCACGGTGACGGTCTCATAGAACCCGCAGCCGTTGAGAAAGCCGCCGATGGACTGGGCCAGCCTCTGACGCGCGTCGGCGGGCACCGCCTCGATCCGGATGCTCTTGCGCGTGGGGACCTTGTCGTAGCCATGAACGCGGGCAACTTCCTCGATCAGGTCCACCTCCCGCTGGATATCGCTGCGCCACGTGGGGACCGAGCACACCACCGAACCGTCCGACAGACGCGGCGAAAAGCACAGAGAAGCGAGGATTTTCAGGACCGTCTCGGAGGGGACCTCGATGCCGAGCAGCTTGCCCAGACGCGAAAGCCTCATCGTCACTTGCCGGGGCTGAGGTTTTCCTGGATAGGCGTCCACCACGCCTTTGGCCACGCGACCACCGGCCACCTGAACGATCAACTGTGCAGTCCGTCTCGAGGCCCAGTCGATCTTCTCGATGTCCACGAGCCGTTCGAAACGGAACGCTGCCTCTGAAGGCAGAGCCAGACGGCGGCTCGTCGTGCGTGTGCAGACCGGATCGAAATGAGCCTCTTCCAGCAGAATCGTGGTGGTCTTGTCGCCCACTTCGGTCTCCAGGCCGCCCATCACGCCGGCGACGGCGACCGGCCGCCTGGCGTCGGCGATCACCAGCATCTCCGGCGTCAACTCGCAGTTGGAGCCGTCGATGCTGACGATCCGCTCGCCGGCGATGGCCTTGCGAACGACGATCCTGCTGTCTTTGATGGTGTTGTAGTCGAAGGCGTGCGGCGGCTGCCCTGTTTCCATCATGGCGTAGTTCGTCGCGTCGACGACGTTGTTGATGCTGCGCATCCCGACGGCTTCCAGCCGCCTGACCATCCACTCGGGCGACGGTCCGATCGTGACGCCCTCGATCACCCGGGCGGTATATCGGCCGCACAGAGAGGGCTCGGCAATTTCGACCCCGACGAATGCGGACGCGTCCCTGTCCATTTCACACAGTTCGACCTGGGGCAGCCTCAGCTCCCTGCCCGTCGCGGCCGCCAGTTCCCGCGCGACCCCGATGTGACTGAGACAGTCGCCCCGGTTGCTGGTGACCTCGACGTCGAGCACGGTGTCGTCGCCCACTCGTTCGATCCCCTCGCAGGGAAAACCCAGATCGCTCAGAATCGCCGCGATGCGTTCGGCGGCAAGTCCCGTCTCGACGTAGTCGTTCAGCCAGTTCAGCGAAATCTTCATGAAATCCGTCCTTACGAGTATCCGTGATAGGGCCATAGCCTACCCAGGCCCCCCCCGCCTGTCAACTCCACGGACCTGAGACTTGCGAATCGAGGGCGTTTGCGATAGGCTGGAAGGCCAAGGGGAGCGGCCCCGACAGACGCTTTGCAGACACCGGGAAGGACCATGAACGATTGTGAACGATTCGAGCAACTGATCGAGGGGGGCGACTGCTGCATCTCCATCATGACCACGGAAGAGCGCTACGCGCTGGAGATCGTGCGAAAGGTCGCCGAGAAGCTTAAGCGGGACATGTGGGTCTGGTCGGTCGCCGACGGGGTGCGGGACGGGTTGATCGACGGCAGCCCGGCCATCGCCAACACCGACAGCCCGGCCGCCGGACTGGCCAACCTCGCACGCGCCAAGCCCGGCTCCCTCTGTGTCACGCTCGACCTGGCCGAGCATCTCCGGGGCGGCAAGGCCCTGCGCATCCTGCGCGACATGATCGACGGCTTCGACAGCACGCCAATCACCCTGGTGATGATCGACAGCGCCGATAAGCTGCCCGACACAGTCAAAGCCTACACCCGGTCGTTCGAGATTTCGTATCCCGACGAGAAGGAGCTGCTTCAGATCATCCGAAGCACGCTCCAGCATCTGCATCGCAAGAAACCGATCGAAGTCGGCATCACCCAGAAAGGCCTCGACACGATCGTCCGCAATCTGCGCGGGCTGACGCGTCGCCAGGCGGCGCGGATCATTCGCGACGCGGTCGCCGCCGATCAGCGCTTCCGCGACGACGACATCAACGTGATCATCGCCAACAAGAGACGCATGATCCAGCAGGGCGGGCTGCTCGAATACATCCAGACGCCGCTCGATCTGAGTGAAATCGGCGGGATGAACCGCCTCAAGACCTGGCTGCACCAGCGACAGGACGTCTTCAGCGCCGAGGCGCAGGCGTTCGGCCTGGTGGCCCCCAAGGGTGTGCTCATGCTGGGCGTGCAGGGCGCGGGCAAGAGCCTGTGCGCCAAGGCTATCGCCACCGCGTGGCACCAGCCCCTGCTGCGGCTGGACCCGGGCACGCTGTACGCCAGCTTCATCGGCGAGTCGGAGCGTAACCTGCGCGATGCGCTGAGGCAGACCGAGATGATGGCGCCGGTGATCCTCTGGGTTGACGAGATCGAGAAGGCCTTCGCCTCGGCCGCCAGCCGCAGCGCCGACGGCGGACTGTCTCAGCGCATGTTCGGCACGCTGCTGACCTGGCTCCAGGAGCACGAGGCGCCCGTCTTCACGGTCGCCACCGCCAACGACATCGAGGCGCTGCCGCCTGAGCTGCTCCGCAAAGGCCGCTTTGATGAGATCTTCTTCGTCGACCTCCCCACGCCGCCAGTGCGCCGGCAAATCTTCGCGATCCACCTGCGAAAACGCGGCCGCGACCCCGAGAAATTCGACCTGGCCGCTCTGAGCGAAGTGTCGCAAGGCTACAGCGGCTCGGAGATCGAGCAGGCGGTCACCTCGGCGCTGCATACCGCCTACGCAGACAAGACTGAGCTGGACACGGAGCGTCTGATCGCGGCCTTGCGAGCCTCGCCTCCCCTTTCGGTGACGATGGCCGAGAAGGTCTGCGCTCTGCGCGAATGGGGCAAAGGCCGCTGCGTGCCCGCCGATTGAGCTGTCGTCGATCGTGACGGAGGGGTGGCAGCCTCAAACGCGCAGTGTTGGGGTATGGCAGATTCCTCCGTTGCCTCGAATGCACGGGGCGACCAACACAATGGACCATCCCCAAATCCTCCGGACTTGAGGCTGCCACCCGGATCGTACGGACGCGTAGGGTTTTGCGCTTTCCAAGAGACGGCGCGTACCTATAATGGCGAACTGAAAGGACTCAATCGCCTTAAAGGACTGTGGATATGAATACGCGTTCCCTGTTGTTCGTAGTCGCGGCCGCCTTGGCGACCGTGCTCCTCTGTGGCTGCGTCGAACGGAAACTGACGATCAACACGGAGCCTCAGGGCGCTCTGGTCACGCTCAACGACGAACAGATCGGCGTCTCGCCGGTCACCGTGTCGTTCAACTGGTACGGAGACTACTGGGTCCGCGCCAGCAAGGAAGGTTTCGAGACGCTCGACACGCATCGCGAACTGAAGGCGCCGCTGCACGACCGCTTTCCGTTCGACTTCTTCGCGGGCGTTCTCTATCCCGGCCAAATCACGGACGATTACGAATGGACGTTCGAGCTGGCTCCCCGGCAGGACCTCACCCGCGAGCAACTGCTCGAACAAGCCGACGCCCTCCGCACCGAAATCGACTGACGCGGCTCGGCGGGCAACGGTCACATCAGGTTGTCGCGGTACCAGGCGATGGCGCGTTGGAGGCCGTCGCGGAAGAGGACGACGGGCTCGAATCCGATCAGCTTCCTGGCGGCGGTGATGTCGGCCAGCGAGTGCTTGACGTCGCCGGCGCGGGCGGGCGCGTAGTGAGGCACGACTTTCTTGCCCACCATCTCGTTGATCAGAGCGATGATCTCGTTGACGGTGACCTTCTCGCCACAGGCGATGTTGACGACTTCGCCGTTGGTCTTCTTCGCCCGGGCGGCGCAGAGATTGGCCTGCACGACGTTGTCGATGTAGGTGAAGTCGCGGCTCTGCTCACCGTCGCCGTAGATGGTGGGAGGTTGGTCCTTGAGGATGGATGTCACGAAGGCGGGAATCGCGGCGGCGTACTGGCTCGTCGGGTCCTGGTACGGCCCGAACACGTTGAAGTAACGAAGCGAAATCGTCTCCAGACCGAAGACCTTGGCAAAGACCGAGCAGTAGTACTCGCCCACGAGCTTGCCGACCGCATACGGTGACAGCGGACTGGTGGGCATCGTCTCGACCTTGGGCAGCGTCGGCGTGTCGCCATAGGCCGACGAGCTGGCGGCGTAGACGAAACGCTTGACGCCCGCATCGCGTGCGGCCATCAGCAGCGTAAACGTCGCATCCACGCAGTGCTTGTGCGTCAGCTCGGGCTCGTCGACGCTGCGGGGCACGCTCGGCAGCGCACCTTCGTGCAGGACGACATCAATGCCCTTCATCACGGACCGCGCCACGTTCGGGTCTCCCATGTCGGCCTGGACGAAGTCGATCTTGTCGATCAGGTCATCGAGGTTGCTGCGCTTGCCTGTCAGCAGATTGTCCACCACGCGCACGTAGCAGCCCTCGGCAACCAACCGTCGACAGATGTTCGAGCCGATGAAGCCGGCCCCGCCCGTCACCAGAAACTTCTCCATAAACGTCATCCTTTTGCAGAACGCCAAGCCACCCAACGGCGTCTCATTCTACGAGGCCGTCCCCCGAAGGAAAGCCCCTTTTGTCGGGATTCGTTTCTCCCCAGCTCGATCGGTCCCGCGCAGATCACGCGGAATTGGCGGCTAACTGGGGCTTGAGATACTTGCGGTACGCCTTGAATTGCTGGCGGAAATAGCCGCCCTTCATGGCCTCGGCGCCGAACAGCACACAGCCGAGGACGTTGGCGCCTACCTCCTGCAGCTCACGGAGCGTCCGCCGGGCCGCTCCGCGTGTGGTCGCCGCAGCGTTGTACACGAGCAGTGTCCCGTCGACGAGCCGCGCCAGCACCTTGACGTCGCTGACCAGCAGCACGGGCGGACTGTCGATGATCACGCGGTCGTAGTGCTGGGCCACGCCTTCGATCAGCTCTTTCATCCGGCGGCCGGCCAGCACCTCGGCCGGACTGGCAGTGGGCGGACCGGCGTAGATGAGGTCCAGCCCGGCGATGCTGCTCGGTCGAATGGCGGACTGATAGTCGCACTGCCCGGTCAGGATGCTCGTCAGCCCCTGCCGACGCGTCTCCTTCGTCTCTTCGGAACCCGTTCGAGGAAAGGCCAGGTGCAGGCTCGGCTGACGCAGGTTCGCATCGATCAACAGCACCTTCTCGTACTTGGCGACGAAGGCCGCCGCCAGGTTGCACGCGACAGAGGTCTTGCCGTCGCCCGGCGCGCCGCTGGCGATCAGCAGGGTCTTGAAGCCCGCCTCGCCCGTCAGGTCCAGGTTGGTGCGGCAGCGCCGGTAGCACTCGCCCAGCAGCGAATACGGCGCGTCCTTTACAACGTGACACAGGTCGACATCGTCGACGGCACGGTCCTCGGCAGCGTCCGGGATCATTCCCAGCAGAGGCAAATGCACGAAGCGCCGAACGTCGTTCGGAGTCCGCACGAGGTCGTTGAGCATCTCGATCAGGAATGTCAGAGCCAGGCCGAGCATCAGGCCAAGCATCGTGCCACCCGGACCCCAGAGCACGACGTGCCGGGACATGACCATCTTCAAGGGCTCCGGGGCCAGACCCAGCGGCTGCACCTTGGGCGTGTCCGGATCGCTCAGCATGATCCGCAGCTTCTCGATCTGTGTCTTGATCTGATTGAGCATCTCGATGCGCTCGTCCCGCACTTTCGTGTATTGCTCGTAGCGGGCTCGCGCCTCGTCCAGCGTCTTCTGCTTGTCGCGTGCCTGGTCCCTGAGCAGTTGCAGTTCCGTTTGTCGCTCCTCCAGAACGCGGAGGGTGTCCCGGGCGTTGTAGAGATTCGCACGTCGGGTCTGCTCGGCAATCTCCAGACGCCGCTGACCGCGTTTCTGCTCGATCTCGCCGATCAGTTCCTGGGTCTGACGAACCACCCGGTGGTCCTGGCCGAACTTCGTGAGCCGGCCGGACAACTGCCCTTCCAGCAATGCCAACTGCTGGGCCAGTGCGATCATCACCGGGTCGCGCTCGATGGCGTGCTCGACCTGATCGGTGATGGGGCCCTCGGCCAGCACCTTGAGGTTTTCGATGTCGGCCCGAAGCTGCTTGATCGCCAGCGACAGCTCGCTCTCCTGGAGTTCGAGGTCGTTCAGCCGCATGGTGATCGTGTGTTGGAAGTAGTGGCCCGAGGGACGCTCCAGATCGGTCATCCCGCTTTCCTCCCGGACGCGTTGCAGGGCGCGTTCGCTGTCGGCGACCTCCTTCTCCACAAAGCTCTGACGAGCCGTCAGCTCGATCAGCTTCTGGTTGACGTCCTGCCGCTGCGTGTCGCCGTGCTGGCTGACGAACAGACGCACCATCTCGTTGACGATCAGCGCCGCTTCCTTCGGACTGCCGCAGGTCATCGAGACGATGATGTGCTCGGCCTCCCGGTGTGGGAACGCATTGAGATTGTCCTCCAGACTGGCGACCGCGTCGCGAATGTCTCCATGCAACTTCTGACGGAACCACGTGGTGCCCCGCACCTTGTCGCTTTCCAGCAGCCCCTGAAGGCTGTCCTGGCGCTTCATGAGATTGGCCAGGGAGACACGATGGCCGTACTGGAGGTCCTGTTGCACCTGGGTCGCCACGATCTCCATCGGATCGGTCTCGATCGGCGGAAGCACTTTGAGGATCGTCTCGGCGCGATACAGCGGCGCGTAGCGCCGGACCAGAACCCATCCGGCGGCTCCCAGGGCCATTCCGAGGGTGGTCATGAACAGGATCAGCCAGAGGTGCCGGCGCAGCATCCCGAAGACTTCCCTGGGTGTCAAGGCCGTCACCGAGGCGCTCGCGGTCGGCGAGCCGCTCTTCCTGTTCTTCCCGATGTTCATCGGGCTCGGATTTCTCTTCATCGGTGTCACTCCCCGAAGCCCGCCCCCACAGAATCCATCTGCGAGAACGCATCGCGTCGCACGTCGGCTACCGGGCCGTCTGCAATCGCTCGATGGCCGCGTCCAGACGCCTGGCAGTGTCGGACCGTTCCTCGTCTGCCAGTCCCCTGGCGTGGCGATAGGCCGCCAACGCGCCGGCTTTGTCGCCCAGGCCCTCCTTGATCATGCCCAGATGCTCGTACGCCGTAGCCGACGCCGTCTGGGCCACCTCGTACTGCTGGATGGCCGCGGTGATGAACCGGACCGCCGCGGCGTCGTTTCCTTTCTTATGCAGAATCAGAGCGTACGTGTCCAGGTACGCCGCCTGGTCCGGATTGGCGTTCAGCGCGCGTTCGGCGTATCGCTGCGCCTCGTCGAGCCGCTCGTCATTCTGCGCCAACAGGTACGCCAGGTTGTTCAGAACACTGTGGTTTGTCGGCATTTTCTCCGCCAGACTTTCGTAGACGCCCACAGCCGCCTGGAGATATCGTTTATCGGAAGTTCCCTGATAAGCGACCGTCAGCAGATCGGCCTTCTGGAGCGTATAGGCGGTGGCATTGCGATGGGCATCGGCATCAGACCCGCTCAAGGCAATGCACTTGTCGACATACTCGACAGCATCGTCATAATCGTTCTCGATGCGGGCCAGATGGAACATCGTGGCGTTGGCCGCCAGAGAGTCGGGATTCGCCGCCAGCCGGCCTCGGCAATAGCGCGAGACGTCCTCCGGTCCCAGCAGACGACGGACGCGAAGCAGAATCTCCATGGCCAGTCGGTCATTGCTCCAGGCCTTGTCGACCGCCTGCCGGCACAAGCGTCCGGCTTCGGCGTCATCGCCGAGCTTCTTCCTGGCCTCAGCCATCCGACAGAAGGCCACTGCCGCCCAGTCGGTATCGACGTGCTTTCCGGCCTCCCGGAAGAGCTCGTCCAGCCGCTCGGGACGCCAGGAATCCCCTCCTGCGGTGGGGTCTCCGGCGCTGAGAATCAGCGAATGCAGATATCCATCCAGAACCGCCGCACGCAATGTACCGCTTTGCCGGACATCGGAAGTCGCCGTCTGCGCGAGGCGATAGGCCTTGCCGTACAGCTTCACGGCCTCGTCGAAATCGCGTCGGTCGATGGCGAAGGCCCCGGCACGCGTCAGCCAGGCGGCGCTTTCCGGGAATTCCGCCAGGGTCTTCGAATAGAACTGCTCGAGCGATTCGTCGCGTCCGAGCCTGCGATAGGTTCGTTCCAGCAGCATCCTGGCCGATGCCGGCGCCGCAGGTGCTTTCAACACCGCCAGCAACTCACTGATGGCCTCTTCGTGCCTCCCGGCCCAGAGGTACGCGTTGGCCAGCGCAACAGCGGCATCGGGGTCGTCGGCAAGCAGCCGGCTCCTGCGGAAGTCCAGAATCGCCTGATCGTAGTTGCCCATGAGCTGGCTGATCTCGCCCCGCAGACGCCAGCCTGCGGCGTCCTGCTGGTTCTTCTCGAGGTTGCGATTCGTCAACTCCAGGGCACGCTCCAACTGGCCCTGATACTTCGCGACAAAGGCCTCCAGCACCAGAAGACGAGGCTCGTCAGGATACCGTTCCCGAAAGCTGTGCAGCTTCTGCTCTGCGTCCCGAACCAGGCCCAGATCGAGAAACGCGCGAATCTGAGCCAGACGATTGGCGGCATTGTCCTCCTGACCGAGCAACTGCTCCGAGTATGCCTTGACGGCGTCTTTATCTCCGGTCGCCTGAGCGACGAGGACCATTCCTTTGAGGGCGTCGTTCCTGTTGGCCGGCTCGTCGAGAAGCGGTTCGAGGAGCTTGCGAGCCTGCTCGTAGCGACCGATGCGGTAGTAGTGGCGCCACAGAAGCCGACCGTCCTGCGAATCGACGAGCAGTTGGGCCGCCTTGTCCGGCTGGCCCGTGACGCGATAGTACTCCGCGTAGCTCTGGAGCATGAACTCGTTGTGAGTGTCGATCTGCCGGGCCTGTTCGAAGGCCGTCTCGGCGATCGCCAGGAACGCCCCCTTTCGAGCCGGGTCCGTCTGCTCGACGGCAACCCGTGTCGCCAGGCGCCCCAGCATCACGGCGTTCTCCAGACTCGGCGCGGTGATCTGAACCGTCTGCCGAATGCCCAGCGCTCTGAGCGGATCGGTCTCGTCGACCAGGGCGGCATATGCCAGCAGCGCCTGCGTGTCTGTCGGGTTCAACTGGATGGCGCGTTCCAGGGCAAGCTGCGCCTCGTCCCGTTGTTCGGCCGAGGCGCGGTCTCCCAGTCCCTGGTTGCGAACGAGCAGCGCGTTCGCCAGTGTCCTGGCGATCAGGGGATCGATGGGATTCAGCCGGGATGCCTTCCGCGCATCTTCAAGGCAGGCGAGCTCATTGCCGAGAGCCGCCTGAACGTTGCTTCGAAACATGTAGCCATAGGAGAAGATCGGCCGCAGCTTGAGGCATGCGTCCAGATGGTCCAATGCCTCCGCGTGTTGTCCCCTGGCAAATGCCAGTCGGCCGGCAAAAAGATGGCCTTCGCAGTCATCGAGGTTGTCGGCCGCTGCCGCTGTGACCACCCTCTGGGCCAGCGTCCAGTCGTTCTTGCGGCGAGCCATGTCGAAGAGCTGGCCGACCGCTCGATGCCGCCAGCTCGGCGGTCCGCTTCGCAGATAGGCCCCAGCGGCCTGAGGCGTCTGGGACTCGGTGGCATCGAGCACAGACTCCCACTGCGCAATGGCCTCGTCGAGCTGACCGCCGGCCTCATAGAACAGACCCAGCTCCGCCGCCCGGACGACAGGATCGCTCAGGCTGCGAATCGCCTGCAATCGGATCTCGCGACGCCGCGACTCCGAACAGCTCGCGGGATCGGGCTCCGACAGAAGGCCCCGGCAAAACAGGGCCTCCACATCCTGCCCGGACTGTTTCAGGAACGCCTCCACAACTGCTCTGGCCAGGGTCGCGTCGTTCTGCGCAATCAGCATCGTGCACAGCGTTTCCAGGCCCTTGCCATCCACAGCGGTCGGATCGACGAGCAGCAGGCGCTGGATCAGATCCGCCTGCCGTCTGCGACATTCATACAGGTCGGCCTGCATGGCCCGCACCGCATCTTCCGTTGGGCCGACCTGACCCTGTGAGGCTGGTTCGGCGCGTGACGACGGCACCGAAGCGCTGCGTTGAATCGCCTCCTGCAATTGCGTGGCCTGCGAGGCCGCCAGAATCAGACGGATCTTCAGTGTGTTGGGATCGGCCTGGTCCAGTTGAGCGATGGCTTCTTCGGCCTCGGTGACATGGCCTTTGGCGAGCAGCGTGCGGACGCGAAGCTGCCGGCTTCGAGAGGTCGCGCCGAACCGCTCCTCAAAACTGTTGACCGCACTCAACGCGACATCGTAGGAACGCACGCGCAGCAGCGCATCGCCGTAGTCCAGGACCGTATCGGGGCGGGTGTTGACAATCCCTGAATTGAGAGCCGACCCGAGGAACTCAATCACGGCGCCAACCTCGGAGGTGTTCTTGAACAGCCCGGCCAGCGTGTAGGAGAGAAAGGCGTCGCCCTCGTCGTCCGAACCGCTGGCCGCCTCGATCTGCTCGTACGCCGCATAGAGATCGCGGACAGCCTGGCCCGTGTGGCCTTGAGCCAATTCCAGCATACCACGCCACTTGACCACCTGGGGATTCTCGCCGCTGCCCTGAATCTGCTCGATCTCATGAACCACCTTCTCCGCCTTGGCCAGGACGGTCGCATGGACCTCGTCCGAGCGCTGCGACAGTCGCGTCTGTTCGAGGTGGAACCGGCCGAGCAGCGCGCACAGGGAGAATCGGTACATCTGTCCGGCGTACTGCCTGGGTCCGGGCCGGTCCTGCGCATCCGGTAATTCCAGAGCCGTTTCAGCCAGTTCGATGGCCTTGTGCAACGCGGATTCGTCGGCGTAAAGCGTGAAGCGACGATAGTACAGCCTGGCCGCCAAACGGAAAGCCGGAACGTTCGTCGGGTCCAGAGCGAGGCCTCTCTCCACCGCGGCGATTGCCCGATCGAGCTTCTCGGCGGCCGCGTCGGTGTGAAGGTAGGCCGATTGCAGCGAATAGAACTCGGCCAGCGCCGAGAACACCTCTGCGTTCGAAGGGAACCTCTCAGCCAGCGCCTGGCACTGTTCCTCGAGGGCCTTCGTCCGGTCTCGCGCCAGCGTGAGAGACCCGGTCTTGGCCTCCATAAGCCTGCGACCCAGCAACTCGATGTGCGCGCCTGGCTGATCCCCTGCCACCTCCATAGCCTCGGCCAGAGTCTCCTCGGCCTGCCTGGCAGCCTTCTCCCACAGGTCGAGATTGCCCTTCGACTCGGCGAGGCGGGCCTCCTCCTGAAACGCGGCCGCAAGGTATCGATAGACGCCGGCGTTCTTGGGGTCAAACTGCCTGGCCTGCTGGAGATGATTCTTGGCCTCCGTAAGCAGTTCTTCCGGGCTGGTGCCCGCGCCCATACGAGCCATTTCCAGTGCCGCCCGGCCTCGTACAAAGTGCAGAAAGGGACCAAGACGCGTGATTCCACAATCCCATGCCGCCGGCTCCGCATCACCCAGAGACGGTTCCCAAGGACCTTTCTCCTCGTCCAACAGATCGGCGTCTGTGGCGGTCTCCAGCAGGTCGGTCGCCTGCGTGGAGACGTCCTTCCAGCAGGCGCCGACGTTCTGGCCAACCGCGCTGAGGCTGTCGGCCATGATGTAGGTGTACTTGAGGAGCCCCAGCCGGGCGCGGGTGTTCTGCGGGTCGGAAATGATGATCTGCTCCCAGCAGGCGAGCACGCGGCGCCAATCGTCGGTCACCCGGTAGACTTCCGCGAGTTTGAAGTACAGATCGATCTTGTCCTCAGACACGCGCGTGCGCCCCAGCGCCTCGGCATAGTTGCGTCGCGCGGTCTCGTAGTCCTGGGCCGCCCACGCCGCATCGCCGTCGGCCTCGAACTGCGCCGGATCGCGAGTCAGACGCAGTATGACCACCACCGCCAGCATAGCCAGGATCAAGAAGACGGTCGAGCCCATCAGCGCGACCTTCTTGTTGAGACGCCTTCTTGCCATCGATGCTCCCCTTTCTACGCCTGTCGGTCTAAGGTTGTATGCCGTCCGGCCAATGATCGCGCTCCAGCAAGGGCAGTACAACCGTCAGAAGCCTCTCCCCCGCCGAGACCGCCATCGCCCGTGTCGGCGCGGTGAAGGCCTGGTTGAACACCAACTCGACTTTACAGAAATACGCTTGCCTGCTGAAAATGTTTCGATTCAAGGCCATCCGTGCTGCATCGCGGCTGCCCGCGTATTCGCCGCTGACTCGGAACAGGTACAGGACCGGGAACCTCGGGGCCCCGGACAATGGAGCGCCCCCGGAACTCTCGAAGACGAGATAACGGCCGGGAATGTCGCGCGGGTCGTCCGGCGAGCCGATGCGAAAGGCCACAGGCTCGGTGTCCAGCCGGCGGTATCCACCGCCCGTGTAGCATTCCTCGGGCACGTGCGGCACCCGGTCGGGCAGACGGTAGTAGGTGACGAACAGCATGACCCTCCGGGTCGGATTCTGGCTCGGCTGGCATGGGTCCTCCAGCACCCACTGAATGTAGTCCTCGGTGCCCAGCGATCGCACGACGTCCTCGTTCTGAATCTTCAGTTTCGCGACCACCGTATAGGGCGCCAGCGCCGCCTCCTCCAGTGCGTCGAGAGATTTCCGGAGCGGCAGCGGCTCTTTCCTGAGATAGAGTCCGAGCTTCTGCCTGGCCACTGACATGCCCGCGCCGGCCAGCGCCAGCACGGCGGTGCAGATCAGAAACGCCGGCTGAAGGTATCTCTCTCTGGTGTCGGTCCGGCTGCTCATGATCTGGGGCGCCCGCGAACGATCACATTGCTTCTGCCGAGCCGGTCTTCATCGACGAACAGGCTCGACATGAACCAGGCCAGAAAACCATACAGGCCAAAGGCCAGCGGCAGCATCGCCAGGCCGAGCGCATCATGGTAGATTCCGCGCGTGTACTTCGGATCGGCCAGCACGTGGATGAACCCCGTCACCGTCACGCGAACGATGTTGCAGAGAATCGCGATGGGAATTGTACTGGCCAGCAGAACGAGACGCTGCCACAGCGGGCGGTAATGCAGATAGGCCATCGCCACGCCGAGGGCGAGGAAGGCCATCAGCAGGCGCATCCCGCTGCATGCCTCGGCGACGTCGAGTGGAGGCTCCAGATGCCGGCCCTTATACACGACATCGATCACCACGCCGCTGGATCCGGCTTCGAGTCCATCGACCAGGTTCAATAAGGCGGTTGCCACCACGGCGGCGATCTTCCGCATCGGGATCGTCAGACCCACGTAGTAACGACGCGGCAGCGGCACCGCGAAAATCAGAAAAGCGATCGGCAGCCACGTCCGGGCGAGCAGACGCCGGCCGCCCAGGAACAGCACCACCGAACCGATCGCCAGAATCAGCGACAGCGGACGGAAATAGGCGTATCCGGACGGGCTGACCACGTTGAACACGTAGAAGACCAGAGTGGCCAGCAGCAGGACCAGACCGGCGTAGCAGGGACGCGTCTGACCCGGACTCAGGCGCGCGGGACGACGGCCGGCGAGGATCTCGGCCAGCGGATCACGAATGTATTCCAGACCCAGAATGCTGTCTTTGCTCTGATGGATGAGGTACAGGCTGAACAACGGAATGAGGAATCCGTGCGACCAGTTCGGGTCGCTCACCCAGAGACGGACCGTACGCTCGATTTCACTTCGGAAGAGCAGACCAAGCAGTCCGGCGACGATGGCCATCTTGACGTAGCTGCACCGCGCGAGTTCGCCCCAGGTTCTTCGAGCCGGACTCGAATCGTGCGGATCGGCAGCAGTACAAGGTGTCGCAGTCACGAGAATCGGTCAATTCCATCAGAATATCGAGGTGCCGTAATAGTCGTCTTGATAGGCGAAGTTGCGATCGTACACAAACGCGAAACCATAGGCCGCACGGAAGGCGTTGCGCAGCGCCGCCCGCCACCGCGAGGTGGGATGCGTCCCGACGTTGATCAGGTCGTTCGGCTTGATGTAGAAGTCGGGCTGCTCTCCGCTGGCGATCTTGTCCAGGTCGACCATGACGATCTCCTCCCGGTCACCGCCCAGGCGTCGCACGACCTCGCAGTATTTGGGATACGCCAGCGGCCCGAGACCGCCGGCGGCGGCAATCGCCATCTTCAGCGTCATCGGCCGGCCCGTCAGACCGATGAATCCGGCGCGATTGACGTTGCCCATGATACAAAACTCGCCGATCATATCGACCGGGACGTAGATCGTGTCGCCCGGCTTGATGACAATGTTGTACCGCTGGTCGCCCGCCAGCAGTCTGTCGGCCGGGATCTTCATCAGACGCGTCTGCACCGCCTTCTGCCACTCGGCGTCCATCGGCAGCATCTCGGGCTTCGAGGGCTTCGCCTGCTCCGCAGGTTTCGCCCCCGACGGCGCGGCCGCCGTCTGGAGCTGGCCCTTCGGGACGGGCACCCATTTGCCGTCCTGCAAGACCCATCCGATCTCGCCGCTCGGCGTCTGCGGGCCGGCTGTCGCGGGCGCCGAACCGCCCTGCGGGAGAGGCTCCTGAGGCGGGGGCGTCTCGGACGAAGTCTCCTGTCCCGACTCGGTCGAGATCGCGACCCACTTGCCGTTGCGGAAGACCCACTCGACCCTGCCATTGGGTTCCGATTGGCCTGTCGCGTTCGCACCCGGCCCGCTCGGTCCGAACTCCGTCGGACTGATCAGGAGATCACCGCTGGGCGGTGTGTTCTGCACGGCGGACTCTTCGGGCACAAGCAGTCGGTAGCTCGGCGGCACCACGGAGGCCGAAATGCTCTCCTGCCCCGACGCACTGCGTGTTGGAGACACAGGGCTTGGATCGGTCGGTCGGCGGGCTCCGACCGACGGCGCGATCAGGTCGAGCATCTCGCGCTGGAGTTCGAACTTCTCGGCCGGCTGGGAGGGCACCGGGATGTCGCCCTGCGGCGCCGTCAGCGACGGTTGTCCGTGCGGCGGCGCGGTCGGGCCGGGCAGAGGCTCGTCCCACGACGTCTGCGGCGCGACGAATGGGAGCTCATCCGCCTCGGACACCGCCGGACGGGTTGCCGGCGCGGCGGTCGTCGTGTCCTGGGCGCGTGCGACGTAGATGTGACTGACGTTGAACTGCATCGGCCCGCCGGCGGTCGCCAGGGCATCGGTCAATCGGAAATCGTAGCGAGGGATGCCGTAGCGGCCCGGCTGCGGGACGCCGTTGCCCAGAACCGAGAAAGTCCGCTGCTGCGAGTTCATCAGCGAGACCGTCACGGACGGCTCCTTCAGGATGGACGGCGCCAGGGACTGGCGAATCTCCTGCTCCAACTGCGTCTCGGTCAGGCCCGCCGCCTGGATCACGCCGACCTCAGGGATCGAGATCTTGCCGGTCTCTGAGACGACGTAGTCGTTGACCATCGTCGCGCCTTCCTGGAACAGCTCGAAGATCGAGATGCGCACGAGGTCGCCCGTGCGCAGAGTGTAGTCGCCCTTGACCGCGACGAGGTCCTGCGGGCGCGGCTCGCTGGCGGTCTTCCACGCCACCGGCGTCTCCTCGGCGACCCCGAGCGAATCGAGGATGACGTTGACCGCCGGCGTCGGACGGAACCGCCCGATCTGCGCCGGGTCCAGGAGCTTGTCGCTGCATCCGGCAACGGTGGCGCTCAGGGCAGTGACCGTCAGCCACACGCCCGTGCGGCGAACAAAACCATGAATATCCAATCGTAAGCGGCACATTCCACAGGTTTATCGGTTCCTGCCAGGGCGCGCTTAAGTCTTTTGCCCATATAGAATCCCAAATCGCACCGCCGGAGGAGCCGATGCGCAGAATCCTGGAACCCGATGCCGCAATCGCCCGATAATATCTGCCCCTTCAGCCGTATGACTCGCCCTCGCAGGAGCGAGGTGCGCGGTCGGTCCAGGCAGGTACGAAGACCTTCCGCGTCGTGTCTGTGAAAATATCCTGGCAGCCGTGTGGCAGCGGCAAGCGCAGGCTTGCCGATGGTGATACGCATGCCGTCGAAGCCATCGGCAAACTCCGCCTTGCTCCGTTTGCCGCTGCCACACAGGGCGCTCCGTGGTGGAAAACGGGCCTTGCCGCGAAATTCGCACAGACACTCCGCGTCAGGCCGAACGCGTTTTCCTTGGGCGAATTCACATGGTAAGCGCAACACGGATATAGAAGAGACATCGCGAGCGGC
>ERZ764778.112-NODE-112-length-100442-cov-10.970664_pt1 | contig 100442 bp, 80 predicted proteins | sample MGYA00374951_ERZ764778 | MGnify/ENA primary metagenome ERZ764778 (study PRJEB28918, sample SAMN05720193) | bioreactor metagenome | isolation source: Anaerobic biogas reactor | place: USA:Washington, USA | collected 2015-08-08 ...
CATCCCCCACAAACTCGACGGCAAGACGGTATCCATTCAAATCGAGGACAAGACCTACGAGTGGGCCGACGTCCACATGGGCCGCTGCACCCTCTGCTACCATGGCGGCGACCCGCGCGTATCCCCCTTCATCCACAAGACCTTTCCCGGCTATGAGTTCGACGTGAGCAGGCAGGACGTCTCCGAGGAAGCCGCTTACAAACTCTGCTGGCCCTTCTCTATCGGCCGATGGAGACCCACGGGGGAAGACCCCTCCGGGTTCATTATCGAGGGACACGCCCGCCTCCAGCAATGGGGCGGCGACGGCAGCTACGGCATTGAGGGGTCTCGCGGCTGCATGCGAAGCTGCTTCGACCACCTCGAACAAAGCGGCCGAATCGAGCAGACCTTCGAGAACGGCCCGTTCATCAAGCGGCCCCGCTGGCTCCTGTCGCACCGCGTCCCCAAACCCGGGACGGGAGGAGAAACCTGACCGCGCTGACATGCCGTCGAGGCCCTGTCGTCCTGCGCCAGCCCGGCCCCGCCCAATGCGGCCTGACCGGGCCTATTCCGTTTCGAGCGGCTTGGCGAAGACGCCCAGGTGGTTGGCGCTCACCCGTTCGATGCCCGGGAGCAGGTGGATCGGACGGTTGACCACGTTCGGTTCCCCTTTACCGCCATCCAGCACCAGCGTCGTCGACCCGCCGCCATCCAGGTTGAGCGCGTCGTGCGCGCCGAGCGATTTCAGCAGGTTCGCGGTCTCGAGGGTGGACGCGCCCAGACTGTGCCCCGGCTGGCGCCCGTCGATGACCAGAAGATACAGGTACCGGCCGTCCTCGGATACGCCAACGGCCGTCCGGGGGTGCTTCTCGCCCTCCGTTCCGACATTTTCCCCGTTCTCCAGCAGGAGATGAAAGCCCCCCACCGCGTTGTAGACGTCCGAGGTGTCGAACGGCGGCGTCGCGATGCGCGCCTTGTTCTCCTTTGTAATAAGGAGAGCGCCCCAGGCGCCATGCGCGGCCGAATACGCGTCGCCATCCGAGACCGAGAGCCCGAGCACGTCGCACGGCTCCCCCTCGGTCTCCCCAACCGGCGCATACGGCGACGCATTCACCGCCACCTGGCAGCCATACTTCTTCAGAAACGTCGTCGTCTTCATCCCGTCGGTCTCTTTGGCGCGCTCCCCGTTCTGGGGGGTCACAAAAAACCGGATCCCGGGATGCCTCAGGTCAATACGCAACGCGTGCGCCGACAGGGGCTCCGTCCCTTCCCGAACCAGGCGTTTGAGCTCTACTCCCTGAAAGACCGGAGTCCATTCAGGACCGGACACGCCGGCCGAAGGCGGCTGATCAGCCGCAAACCCGAGGGAGGTGAACAGCACTGAACACACAACGGCCGTCACGGCGGCGTGTTTCTGGAGACGCGCGAAACCTTTGCGCGAGGCCCAGCAGGCGGTTTTTCTCACGACAACTGTCCTGATCATTAGACGCGCAGGCGCGCGTGGTCATCCCATACCGCCAGGTGGACTGTCGGCTGAGGCCCGCGTCCCTACCGGTATTCCTGTCTGCACAACAATCCCTTTCGAGACGGCACGGTTCCCCCCCGGGAATGAAGGTCCGGCTCCGGCGCTCCTGCACAGCAGAGAGCCGGTGGCCACCCACTGGGCGCCACCGGCCGTTCCTGCGCATAACCTATTGATTTGCCGTGAGTTCTGGAGGGGGTTTCTCCCCCAGATCGTACACCTTCACCCACATGAGACCGTGCGAAGGATGCAGTTCCCGCATCGCCGCCTTGGAGAGGTCGATCACCCGGCGCCGGACGTACGGCCCCCGGTCATTCAGCCTCACCACGACGGAGCGGCCATTGGCCGCAACCACCAGGTAGTAGTGTCCGAATTCACCTTCACGCATGGCGCAGGTCAACGCGTTGTCCCGCATTCGTTCACCGGAAGCGGTGACGCCGCTGCTGCTGGCCACGGTGTAGTAGGAGGCCATGCCTTCTACGAAAGGTTCTGGCGGTTGTTGCGAAAGTAACATAAGCGCAACAAGCTCAAACATTTCGGAGGTCTCCTTTTGCTCGGCGGCACACGACCGCAGCCTGCCCGGGGCTTCCATAAGAATCCCGAAGGGCGTTTCGAAGTTTCAATTCACTTTCGTGGCTGTGGGGAGCCGGCTGCCTCTTGCCCAATATGGTTGACCGCGAAGGTCAGCAGCTCCTGAATGCGCCGTTGCCTGCAGAAGTTTTTCTTCCGTAGCTCCGTAGCCTACACCAAACCGCCCCCCCCGCGCAACCTCCCGCAGCCCTCCCGCAGCCCTCCCGCGGCCAAGCCGCCGCCCCCGGGCCCGAACCCCACCGTCGCCGTCCGGCACCCCGCGGCTCGGCCGCCCCGCCCCCGGGAGCCCCGAACCCTCGGCCGCCAAGTCACCACGGAGGCTCGGATACGCCCGCAAAATGGCGCCGCATGTGCTCCAGACCGCTTACGGTTGCCCGGAGCTGCCCGACCTCCCCCAGAGAAGAGAACCGCAACTCCCACTCCAGCGGCCCCTCGGGCGTCAGCAGCACCGCACGCGCCTGGCCGGCCTCCTCGAGGAGCACGCTCGCAAACCCGCATTCCGCCCCGAACTGCCGCCGGACCGCGTCGGCCAGTTCGCGCGCACAAACAGCCGCACCGCTTCCAGGACAGGCCGCGGCGGGAAGAACCAGCCCTCCCGCAAACGACGCGGCGTCCGCCGTGGACATCCGCTGGGCCATCATGCCGGCCGTGTGGGTCTCCGCCAGGGCAAGGCGCCAGCCCCGCGCCCGCAACTGGGCGGCAACCGCGCCCTCCAGCGTCTCGTCGTCCACGCCCATCACCAAACCCGGAAGCGCCACATGCACCTTCGCGGCCATGGCGTCGATCAGGGTTTCCGCCTCAGCTTTCGTGTCCGCGCGGGCCGCGATTCGTATCCTCACCGATTCGGGAGAGGCCAGCAGCCCGACCGTGGGATTCGCCGAGTCGCGAATCAGGGGCCCGATGGCGGTGTCGATGGCCGATTCCCCGACGCCGCAGACCTTCAACACCCGGTAGTGCACTAATCCACTCAGGTTGAACCGTTTACGCAGAAACGGCAGCACATGGTCCTTCAGCATGGGCTTCAATTCCCGGGGCACGCCCGGCATCGCGATCACGATGCCCCGTGCGTCCTCAACCATAAGGCCCGGCGCGGTGCCGTTCGGGTTCTCAAGCGCGACCGCCCCCTCGGGCGCATACGCCTGCTTCAGGTTGTTGCCCGTGGGACGCCTGCCGATGCGCCGGAACCGGGCCTCCAGTTCTTCCACCAGTTCGGGCCGCAGTTCCAGCGGCCGCCCAAACACCTCCGCGATGCACTCCCGCGTGATGTCGTCCTCCGTCGGCCCCAGCCCTCCGGACGTCAGCACCACGTCCGCCCGGGCAAGCGCCGTTTCCAGCGCGCGGTTGATCCGCTCCCGGTTGTCGCCCACCGTCGTCTTCTGGTAGAGGTTGATCCCGTTCTCGGCAAGCACCTGCCCCATAAACGTGGCGTTGGTGTCCACGATCTGGCCCAGGAGCAATTCCGTCCCTATCATGACAATTTCAGCTTGCATCAGGTTTCCTTCCGTGCAGTGCGCGCCAGACTGGCTTCACGTGCCCCAAGGATATGCGCGCGAACACCTCACTTCAATCTTCCTTCCTCGTGGGACTGTCGCAGGTGGCGAGTGCCGGCCGGGACCGCGATGGCAGAAAGAGCATGTACCGGTAAGCAACGCCAAACGCCGTTTCCTGTCTATCCTGGCCATGCCAGTTGCCCCAGCATTTGACAACGCGCATGAATTGTGGTACATTTTCGCCGATTTGACAGGGCAGCGCCAGAGTCTGCCTTGTCGAACCCAGTCGCCTTTTTCTCAATGTGGTACGTGTTCGAAAATAGTTTACATATGGTGAAAGGCCTTTCTGTCTCTTTGAGCCTGCAACTTAAGCGATTGCAGAAGTTTCCAGCGATTCGGGCCATCGTTTCGCGGGTCTCGGCCGGAATAATGGGGTGTGCGGGGCCGTGTACCGTGAAGAGAATGGCGTGTTGCGTTGTTCCGGATGTCGCCGAACCAGGATTTCGCGTAGCGCACCCTCATTCAGCCCTTGGCCACATACAATAAAGAAATCATCAACGAAGTGCTGCGAGCCACCGAAATTGTGGACGTGGTGAGCCGTGCGATCGAACTCAAACCGGCCAGCGGAGGCCGGTTTGTCGCGTTGTGCCCGTTTCACCACGAAAAGACCCCGTCGTTCACGGTGAGCCGCGACCGCCAGACCTATCACTGCTTCGGCTGCGGAAAGGGCGGCGATGCCATCTCGTTTCTCTGCGAGTTTGACGGGTTGAGTTTTGTCGAAGCCCTGCGACGCCTCGCCGACGACGCCGGCATTCGCCTGCCGGCCATGTCCGCGAACGAAAGCGGACAGGACAAACACCGTGCCCGTCTCCTGGAGGTGAATGCCTTTGCCGCGACGTTTTTCACCGCGACCCTCCGCGACCCGCTCAAGGGCGGAAAGGGCCAGCGGTATCTGAACACGCGCAAGCTCTCGCCCGCCACCGTCGAGCGCTTCGGCCTGGGCTACGCGGGCGAGCCGTGGAGCGCGTTCACGGACGCCGCCCGGCTCAAGGGCTTCGATGAACGCCTCCTGGAAGCGTCCGGACTGGTCCGTCGCAGCGACCGCGGGTCGTGCTACGACTTCTTCCGCGACCGGCTCATGGTGCCGATTCGCGACACCTCCGGCCGCGTGGTCGCGTTTGGCGGCCGGGATCTGAGCGGCGACTCGCCGGCCAAGTACATCAATACGCCCGAAAACGACCTGTACAAGAAGAGCCGCGTGCTGTACGGCCTGTACGAAGCCCGCGACACCATGCGGCGAGAGAAACGCGCCATTCTGGTCGAAGGTTATTTCGACCTCCTTCGACCGTTTGATGTGGGCATCGAAAACGTCGTGGCCACTTGCGGCACCGCTCTGACCATCGACCAGGCCCGGCTTCTCCGGCGCTATGTGCCTGAAGTCGTAATCGTTTACGACGGCGACACCGCCGGAATTCAGGCGGCGATCCGGGGTGTTAGCATTCTTACGGCAGCCGGGCTGACCGTCAGGGCGCTTTCGTTGCCGGACGGTCAGGATCCCGATGACTTCATTCAGGCCAACGGCGCCGATGCGTTTGCGCAGCGGGTGGCCTCCGCGCCTGATTTTGTCACGTTTTACGTCGAGATGAGCCATGGACGCCTGGAAACCATCGAAGGCCGAACCTCGGTAGCACGGGAGCTCTTTGCCATACTGACCCATCTGGATGACGAGCTGCGCCGCGAGGAATACCTCAAACGCATGGCGCAGGCCTTGCATATCGATGAATGGAAGACCCGCAGCGAATACCAGCGAACCGCGCGCCAGACGATACAGCGGGCCCAGCGTACCGCGATCCACGAGACGGAAATCCCCAAGGTCAACGCCGACGATTGCGACTTCCTCGCGGCCATGCTGAACGACGCCGCCCTGCGCGAAAAGGTCCGGCAGGCTCTGGAAACCCTGATGCTGCCTCAAACCCCGTTTCTCGAAGCGCTTACGCGGGCGCTCGATGCGCCCGATCCGGGAACGGTGCACGAGTTCGAGGACGATACCGCACGCCAGTTGTACACGGCGGCGACCAGCCAGACCCCGCCCGATGGCGTCCGCGCGGAGGTCCTCGTCGAAAAACGACTCGCCCGGCTCCAGCGCGATGTCCTGGCGGAAGAATCGGCGAAACTGCAGGAAGCCATCCGCGCGGCCGAGCGCGAAAAAGACAGCACGCAGGTTATGGAATTGCTTCAGAAGAAGGTAAGCATAGATAAGAGGATACAGGAGCTCGGAGCCGCATAGGCTTCCGCAGCGCCTGAGATTTTTCAGTAGTCCCAGACAACCGTGGAATCGGCTGAAGCGTTTTGGAGTTGAGCACACAATGCCTATCAGCAGCAGCAAGAAACAGACCAAACTTGACGGAAACAGAAAACAGAAAGCCCTGGACCTGGCCAGGGAAAAGAAGGGCAAACTCACCTACGACGACCTGAACGAGGTCATGCCCGAAGGCGCCACAGCCGAGGACATCGACGAGATGATGGTCATGCTCAGCGGCATGGACATCGATATCGTTGACGAGTTCCGCGTCGATACCGAGTCGCAGAAAAAGCAGCAGCAGCGGGAAAAACAACTGCGGCGCGCCCAGGCGCGGCGCGAAGCCGCCCAGACCCGCCTCGAACGCGCCGACGACCCTGTCCGCATGTACCTGCGCGAGATGGGCCGCGTGCCCCTCCTGACCAAGGACCAGGAAGTCGCCATTGCCAAACGCATCGAGGAGGCCGAGCTCGAACTCATCGACGTGCTGCACCATACCCCCTATACCATGAAAGAAGTGGGCATGATCGCCGCCCGCATCCTCGCCGGCAAACTGGATTTTGCCCAGATCACCGACATCGAGCTCCCCAAACACCAGCATGAGGTCATCAACCAGCTGCCCAAACTCATGGAGCAGATCGCTGAGGCTGACGCCGAAATCGAGCAGCAGGACAAACGCCTCCGCCGCTCCAGCCTCTCCGGCAAAAGCATCCAGAACATCGAAGCCAGAATTGCCACCGCGCGCGAGCGCCAGATCGACGTCATCAGGGTGCTCAAACTCAAGACCAAAGAGATGATGAAGATCGCCCGCAAGATCAAGAGCCTCAAGCGGCGCATCGCCTCCGCGCGCGACGAAATCGACCGTATCGAACGCGAAGTCGGATTCGAGTCGGCGCAGATCCATGAGATGGCCGTCAAACTCCGCCGGACCCCCTCCAGCGCCAAGAAACTCGGCGTCGACCGCGACCTCATCTTCGATGCCGAACGCCGCCTGCTGCTCGCCCAGCGCAAAATCGACCAGATCGAATCCGACGCCAAACTCGGCGCCGACGCGATCACGGTCCTCATCGACACCATTCGCGACAAGGAAGAAAAGGTCTACAAAGCCAAGATGGAGCTGGTGGAAGCCAACCTGCGCCTCGTGGTCAGCATCGGCAAGAAATACACCAACCGCGGCATGTCGTTCCTCGACCTCATCCAGGAAGGCAACATCGGCCTCATGAAAGCGGTCGACAAGTTCGAGTACCGCCGCGGCTACAAGTTCAGCACCTACGCCACCTGGTGGATCCGCCAGGCCATCACACGCTCCATCGCCGACCAGGCGCGCACCATCCGCATCCCCGTGCACATGATCGAATCCATCAACAAACTCGTCCGTACCAGCCGGCGACTCGTGCAGACCTACGGCCGCGAACCCACCGCCGAGGAAATCGCCGAGGAAATGGGCATGTCGGCCGACAAAGTGCGCAGCATCCTCAAAATTGCCCAGGAAGCCATCAGCCTCGAGACGCCCGTCGGCGACGACGGCGACAGCAACTTCGGCGATTTCATCGAAGACAAATCCGCCGAATCCCCCGCCAACGCGACCGCGTTCGCCGTATTCCAAGAGCAGCTCTCCCAGGTGCTCGGCTCACTCACCGAACGCGAAGAGAAAGTGCTGCGTCTCCGATTCGGCCTCGGCGACGGCTATCCGCGCACCCTCGAAGAAGTGGGCAGCGTGTTCAACGTGACCCGCGAGCGCGTCCGGCAGATCGAAGCCAAAGCCCTGCGCAAGATGCGTCACCCGACCCGCGCCCGCGAACTTAAACCGTTCCTCGATTGGAGCCTCGGCCAATAACCATGCTAAACTGCCGCCCTCCACACGGCCAGGAGGGCCCGTAGCTCAGTGGTTAGAGCAGGTGACTCATAATCACTTGGTCGTAGGTTCAACTCCTACCGGGCCCACCAATAAAATCAAGGACTTACGCGAAAGCGCGTGAGTCCTTGCTCTTTTCATGCCGGCGCGGGGGCTATCCTCTTTCGTCCCTGCGGGACTCGATTTGGGTGCGGCACGAATCCCCCGGGTTGAGACCCGGGGCTATTGTCTTTCGTCCCTGACGGGACTCCATTCGTACGCGGCGCTGCGCCCATACTCTTTCGTCCCTGCGGGACTCGATTTGGGGGTGTGACGGTAGTCCCCGTTGAACCCGGAATCCTTAAACGTACCGTAGGCACGTCGGATACTAGCCCCGGGTTTCAACCCGGGGTTCACGCAATCCCCAAAGGGGCCAAGTCCCGTAGGGACGGCAGAGCGGGGGGCGGGCGCGGCGTGGGTCCACGTCTGCCGGTTTCGCTACCCGTTGACGCGTGTATCGGGGCCGGGGGATCTCACTTCGAAGTCGACGGTATCGGTGACGCCCTGGGGGGTCATGCAGGTCAACCGGTGCGTGCCAGGGGCGAGGTCGATGAGAAGCGGGGCGCCGGGGCGGGATTCGCCGAGATAGCGCTCGTTCAGATACCAGTGCAGCGGCGACTTCCGTTCGATGGAGGCCCGCAGACAGATGCGGTCCCCGTTTGTTTCATGCGTTGCGATGAATACGGCCCGGTTTGACGGATTTAGAATCCGGAGCGTGTCCTCGCGCGCGTTGGCCTTGGCCTCTCCGCTCGAGACGGGTCCGGCGGGGCCGCGCACGCAGGCCAGATTCCATCCCATGGCACTGCCTGGCCATCGCTCGCAAATGCCCCCGCCATCCCCCCCGGAAGACGCGGCGGCGGGATAATGAACGTCACAGCGGCGGAGTACGAGCTGCTCCCGGGGAACCGTCACGCGGCGGGTGTGCGGACACCATTGGGCAGGGGGCAAACCCGTAAGCGCACACACGTCCACGGTTCTCAGGTCGTCGCCCGGAACGGGCCATGCGGGCGTCTCTTTGGGAGGAAGGCGGCGGAACATCGCCGCGGCAAGCGGAAGGGCGGCGCGCATGCCGACCAGCCATTTCGAGGGCGATCCGTCATTGTTCCCCATCCACACCCCCACGAGATAGTGCTGGTTGAACGCGAAAGCCCACGCGTCGCGAAAATCGGCCGAAGTCCCGGTTTTCCAGCAGACCCGTGTGGCGACGTTGCCCGATGGCACGAGTTCGGAGGCGAATTCCTCGGGAAACGGCTGCTCGAGCATGTCGTAGATGGCCAGGCATGCGCCGCGCGACAGGCAGCGCCGGGGGGGCCGCGGGGGCTCGGAGAGCAGCGTGCGCAGAGACCGGTATTCGCCCAGGTTGGCCAGCATGGCGTAGGCCGTTGCCATATCTTCGAGACGCACTTCGCAATTGCCCAGGGTCAGGCCGAGACCATAGTGGTCCGGGGGTTTTCTGGCGGTGTCGATGCCGATTTTGGGCAGAAACGCGTGAAACCGCTCCACACCAACGCGCTCCAGCACGGTAATCGCAGGAATGTTCAACGAGTATTTGAGGGCGTCCGAGGCGGACACCAGTCCCTGATAACCGCCATCGAAATTCTCAGGACTGTAGCCTCCAAAGTCGAGCGTATTGTCGCAGAGGGTCTCGCAGGGGTACACCAGGTCGTTTTCGAGCGCCAGCGCATAGATGAACGGTTTCAGCGTAGAACCGGGAGACCGGAGTGCGCGGCATGCGTCGACCTGCCCGCCATGGGGCGTCTCGAAAAAGTCACCGGAGCCGACCCGCGCCAATACGTCGAGGGTGGGGATGTCGACCACCAGCATTGCGGCATTCGTGATTTCACCGGGATAGTCGCGCAGGGTCCGCCGCACGAGCGCTTCTGCGCGGGCCTGCACGGACAGATCGAGCGTGGTGCAAACGCGTTTACCGGCAGCAGCCTCGCGGGCGAGGCGCATCCCCACGTGCGGCGAATACATGGGGAACTCGTGCCGGGCCGCGCCCAACGGCGCCGAGAGCGCCTCTTTATACTCGATTTCCGTGATGCACCCTTCTTCGCGCATCCGTTTCAGCACGAAATCGCGCCGCGTACGTGCCTTACGCGCGTGGTGCAGCGGCATGAGCCCCGTGGGGGCCTTGGGCAACCCGGCAAGGAGCGCCGCTTCCGGGATGGTCAGTTCTTTTGCCGGTCTGCCGAAATACCTGCGCGACGCCGCCTCGCACCCCACCAGGTTGAGCCCGTAGGGCGCCGAGTTGAGGTACGTTTCCAGAATGCGGTTTTTGTCCAGCCGGGCATCGAGACGGATGGCTTCGACCGCTTCGCGGGCCTTGGCCCTGAGCGAGCGCGAGGCCGGCGGACTCTGCTTTACAACCTGCATGGTGAGGGTGGAGGCGCCGGACGCCACGCGCCGTGCGCCCATGTTCTGAATCGTCGCCCGGAGCACCGCCACGGGATCCACTCCGTGATGGGCGAAGAATCGCTTATCTTCCACGGCCACCGTGGCTTGCACAAGATACGGGCTGATCTCGTCGAGGGCCCGGGGAAAACACCACTGTTCATCCGCGCTGAGGAAGGCTTGAAGCGTCTGCCCCGAGCGGTCAAGAACCTCGCCGGAGGCGTCAATGGCCGTATACCGCTCGGGGTTCATGGGCCACAGAACGGCCGCCACGAGCAGCAGCGCTCCGCCCGGGACAAGCAAGGCCGTCCATACCGCAAGCCTGAGCGCCGCGGCCATATACCGGCTCAAACTGGCCCGTATTCTTTTCACCGTTCCCTCTAGTTCACCGCGGTCACCGTGACCATCGAGGGGACCGAGGCCCCGTGGATCTGCGCATCGTACATGCACTCGGCGGCGGCGGCGGGGTACTGGTACACACCTGGAGTCACCGCCCGGACGACGTAATAGTAGTGGTACGTGCCGGGTTCGAGACGTCCGAACGCCAGAACGATACGGTCGTCGCGGATATCCGTGTAGGCGGGCGTGACGCCGTCGCCGGTCTTGACACTGGGAGGGTCCTTCGCCAGTCTCGGGTTCTCGATCTCGAAGCCGGCGGGCAGCATGTCCACCACGACGAGGTTCTCCCTCACGTAGCTTTGCTTTGTTTGGGTCTCCATGGTCCGGTCGGCGTGGATGGTCAGGTGGACGATGAACGTGTCGGTCTGGCGGTACTCAGCCTCGCCGTGGGGCACGCCATCCTTGGTGAGAATCTCGCGTTCGATACCGATGCCCTTCCGGACGGGGTCCGTGCTGGGATTCTTCAGGAAACCCTGGGTTGTGAGGTTGACGAACATGGGCGACTCGCCGGTGTTGGTGACCACGTAGCTGCCGCCCGGCCCGGTGTGGCGATCGGTATAGAGGTCGCCTCCCGTGATGCGGTGCTCGGCTCCGCGCGCGACGATGGTCGCCGATGGATTGGTCAAGGTTCGTGACAGTTCCGCCAGGTACGCGCACAAGGCCGTGATGGCAAAGGCCGTTTCCTGGGTATTCCCGTAACCGCGGTCTTCGAAGAACCGAATGAGGGTTTCCGCGCGCTCGTGGATCTCGCTGGGGTCGCCGCCCATCTGCTGCAGCGCCATCAGTTCGACGGCCTTGTTGCGGATGTCGGAACTCAGCGCCGCGGACTGCTCGACGGCTTCGTAGGGCGCCGAGGGCATCTGGGTAAGGTACATCTTGACGCGGTCGGCGTCCTGCGTGGCATAAGCGAGCGCGGCGGCCAGCAGATAGCGGCCTGGCTGCGGCATGATGATGTTGTCGAAACGCCGGATCTGCTTTACGGCCTCGGCGTCGCCACCCAACGCCAGGACATACAGCGCGTAGGCCCGCTGGTACAGGTGCGACTCCGAATTGTCCGACCAGTCCGATGCGACGGAGCGTGCGTACCGTTGCAGGCCCTTGTAGGGCGCGTCGGGAATGGTGAACTGGCGGTCGTTTTTCAGAATACTGAGGAAATGAAGGGCGTACAGCGAACCGTAGGGGTACGGCTCGTAACCGCCGGGCCAGAAGCTCAGCCCGCCGTTGGGGGTCTGTATCGTGAAGATCCGCTGGATCCCCGCCTCGATGCGCGTGTTCAGGTCTTCATCGTTGGGCATCAGACGGCGGACCATGTCGCGCCGCGTCCGCAGCAGGTACAACGGCATCAGTCCGGAGACCGTCTGCTCGATGCATCCGTAGGGGTAGTGTGAGAGAAAACGAACCGAGCGTTCGAGGCGTGACGTCGGATCTGCCGTGACCGAGAGCGCGACCTCCGTGTAATCGTTCTCGAGGAACAGCTCGTTCGCGAACGTCTGGCTCTTGCCCGGCTCGAGGGTCGTGAAATCATGCTGCGACTGATACCCCGACGAGGGCCGGATCGGCATGGCGGCTTCTTCCTTGAGATCTTCGAGTGGATTGCCATCCGCATCCGTCACCACGGCGCGCCAAATGATCATACCCTGGCCTACGGCCTGTTCCGCGGTAAACCGGGCCGTGACACGGGCCTCGCCCTTACCCTGAATTGCGATTTTCTGCTCACCCGACTCGGCGCGGAGCGGTCCCGAGACCGCCCAGGACACGGTGGCGGATGCGGGTTGATCGGTGGTGTTGAAAACCACCGCCGTGCATTCCGCCGAATCGCCCGGCAAGAGGAACCGGGGCACACTGGTCCGCAGAATGAAGGGACGCCGCACAAAAAGATCCCGGGCGCCGGTTCCGCTGGCCGTTTTCGAGCTACCCACCGCCACGAGCCGGAGCTGTCCCGCGAATTCCGGCAGCGACAGGGTGATGGACGCCTTGCCTTCGGCGCTGGTCTTCACAACCCCCGACCATAGCGCCACGGGTTTGATCCAGTTCTCGCCGATATGGATTGCGCGCCGGCGCAACTGGCCGTCGCCGCCAAACCCCGGATTGTCGAAGTCATACGCCACCTTGTCGTAGTAGTGGGCCCGCCGGTAGTCGGGCTTCCGCGGACGCGAGAAAAACCCGTAGGGATCGGGGTTCTGATAGTCCGTGATGGCGTGGATGCCTTCGTCCACGGCCGCCAGGGTAAGCTCGGCCTCGACGGGATCGCCGTTGCCGTCCTTGACGAGCACATCGAATCGCGCGTCCGTGAGCGGCCGGACTTCTTCGGGCAGTTCCGGGAACGTCACCTCGAGTTTGCGGTCGAGGTTAGTGACCATAAGCGGTGTCATCGCGAAACTCGAGAAGGGGTAGACTTGCGCGCGGTCCGTCTTGACCTCGTGCAGCGCCGTGACCTCCAACCACAGGTTTGGCACGGTCTCTTTCACGATGGGGATGGGAATCTCGGCTCTGTTCTCCTTTATCTCGAAGGGAATCATGCCGCGAATCTCTTCGCCTTGAATGACGAGCACGCCGCGCCCATCGAACGGCGAATCCACGTGAAGGTGGGCGGTCTCGCCGGGCGAATAGGACTGTTTGTCGAGGCTCAGCTTCAGGAGGGTCGGCCGCGCGGCATCGCCGAAAGACACGCGTCCGCCATACCAATACGAATAAAAGGTCACCGTGCTGAATTGAGGCGTTTCTTCAGAGTGGACGCGCACCCGGTACTGCCCGTATCCCGCCACATCAAACACGGCGGTCCCCCGGCCGTCCTGGACGGGCACGTCACGGGTTTCGATTTCCTCGTACGTATCAGTCCAATTGGACTCGTAGTTGCTGTAGAACCGGCGGACGTAGTAGTTCCAGACCTGGCGCTCGAGCGTGACCTTCACGGAAGCGACGTCCGCCGGGGCGCCGTCGGGCTTCACCGCGGCCACGTGCACCTCGACACCGGAGCCGCTCGGGGCGTCATTGGCGCGTATTCCCAGGCAGACCTCCGACGGGAAGAACGTCGCTTTCGCTACATTCGTCACCACGCGGCCGCCCAGCTCAAAGACATTACCGGCTACGGATGCCGTCAACGGGAAGGTGGCATCCGCCGTTGGGACGTACGAGAACGTGAATTTCGCGATGCCCGCGTCATTGGTCTGCTGTTCGCCGCAATTAACCCGCTCGGGTGGAAGGGGAATGTCGTTCGAGAACGTGTATCCCGGCCAGGCCTCGGGTTTCCACGCGCCTTTTTCGAGCACGACTTCACAGGCCGCCTTGCGATCGGCCGCGCTGGCGCCGAAGAGGTGTTGCGCCTTGACGCTGATTTCGTATTCCGTGCCTGGGAGCATCTCCGTGGCAGGAAGCTCGACCGTTGTCTTCAGTCTGTTGGGCACAAAGTCCTCAAGTTGAAACTCGTAGGTCCCGAGGGGCGGGTTATCCCTGCCGGGGATGCGCAGCATCGCCACATACCGGCCCGTGGGATGGGTCTTGCTGCTCGCGAAATCGAGTTGCCCTGTGCCGAACTCCGAGAGCGTAACGGGCTTGGGTCCCAGGCTCTCGGCTTTCCTCGGATCGATAATCAGGAATTCGAGGGGCACGTTCGCCAATGCGTCCCCGTAGTTCGTGCGCACAAGCCACCGCAGATGCACGGTTTCCCCCGGCCGGTACAGGTCGCGATCGGCATAGATATACGTATCGTACCGTCCGCTGTTGTAGGGGGGCATATCCGGACCGATTTCCGGCGTGTCGTCCGTTCGGGCGTTGAGTTCCAGAAATGCGGCGTCGTTCTCGTGTTCGACCACGGCCAGCTGAGGGATGCCCAGTTCTGGATTGAAATTGCCGAGTTTCACGATGCCTTTCTCGTCGGCATGGCCCATGCCCATGAGCTGTTTTTTCGTTGAATACACGGATACCCGCGCGCCGGGCAGCGGCGCCAACGTAAACAGGTTGTGGGCAAACAGCACCAGGGCATCGTCCTGCCAGTGGGAAAGGATGCCGATGTTGGTAAACATTACGAGCTTGTCTGTCCGCAGGTAGAGGCGAGGTGTGTCGTACTCGGCGACGACGCAGAAGATGCCTCGTTGGCCCGGCGGAAAATGCTCGTCGAGCGCCACAGCGGTCTGCTTCACCTCGTCTTCGTCAAAGGTCAGATTGATCGTCTTCCGGGTGAGTTTTTCGGACCATTGCGCGATGGTTTCTTCCACGGAATTACGGCGTCTCGAGTAATAGCGCTCGGAGCGTTTTTCCTCCGTGAGCTGCCCGAGGGCATAGACAATGTTTGAGGGGAATACCCGGTAGGTGGTGAATTCCGCGTTCGTCAGCCCCATGGACAGCAGGCTGAGGGGCGACCCCTCGCGCATGGTGAAGTAACACTTCCCCGGGTGGCTGAACTCGAGAGTCGGGTGAACACTGGTGATCTCGAGGTTTCGCGTTGCCGCATTGGTGCTGACGGTGCCATTGGCAAACGTGACCCCTGGAGCAATGGACACGGTATACGGCACACCTCTGCGCCACGCGCCGTAAATGGTGTAACGCCGGTCGTTGTGCGCGATTACCTTGAGTTCGCCGATCCCGGGCGTGACCGAGAGATGCTTCTGGACATCGGCAAGCGAAATCGTGGAGTTCAGCCGCATGGACACGACCAGCCCTTCGCGCGACTGAGACAGCCAGTGCAGGTCCTCGATGAAGAGCTTTGGCGGCGTCCATTCCAGAACGCTCACGTTCGGCTCGAGCAGAACGGTCTTGTCGACAGCAATCAATCCGTCGGAGATGGTCATTTGAATGCGCGGACCTTCGGACGACGGATGCTGGATGCGGATACGGTGGCTCTTGGTGAGCTCCCGCGTGTCGACCGTGAACTCCAACGGCGACTGGCTTCTATCATCAAGGATTGACAGGTGCTTTGCGAGGTCTTCGTGACTCACTTCGCTCGAGAAATTCACGAACAGCACATACGACCGGTTATCGCTGGGCCCCCACTGCGTTCCGGTGATGTTCAGCGGGTCGGGCGACGGCGGCAGCACCTCCGAGTAATCCTCAACCAGGCGGGTCTGGCCATCACCGGGCAGGTTGCTGGACAGCGAGACCTTTACGGCGCCCAGAACACCTTCGCGGAGAAGCCGGATGGAATGGGTGCTTGACGGCCCCGTGTCCCGGGACTCTACTTCGAATGAAATCGTCTGGTTATCGGGCATGTGCGTGAAGACGGCGTTCCATTTGAGGTCTTCCGTCATCACCGGCTTGGAAAACTCGATGACAAGGCGACTGAATCCCGGAGAACGTCCGCCCCATTTAACTTCCTTCACGTGAAAAAACGGTTCGGCGGGATAGGTGAACGTGCGCTTGTGGGCCAGCGTGAACAGGCCCTGGGTATCCTGGAGACCCGCCGCGACGTTGAGTTTGATGGGAATCTTGGGGGTCCCGGCAAACCGGAGACGCAACGAGGTCTCGGAAGTGCCCTGTTCCAGCTCAAACGAGAGGGGCGTGTCGTCGCCATCGGTCACCGTGAGATGTTCCCGGAACGCTCCGAGGTCTACAGCCACCGGGAACAGGACGCCGAGCATCGTCTGTGCATCGCTCTGCTCGAGCACCCAGACGCGCTGGGGCTCGAAGGCAAACGTGGCCACCCGCAGCCGGTACTGCTCGGGGTTGAGTTGCTTGCCATCCGTGGACGTGAGTTGCCGGTTCAGGCGCACTTCGTAGAACTCGTTGGGGGGCAGGTCCTGATTCGGCGCAAGCACAAAAGCCGCGTAGTTCGCGCCCGTGCGGAATTCACCCCTCAACGGCGGGGTGATCTCGAACGGCGCCGCGGGCGTGCCTTCCGGCGCGGTGGGGATCACCACCTCGCCATCGAAAAACAATGCGATCATGTTCTCGAGCTTTTCACCCGGCAGCGGGACGGTTCCGATGATGTTCAGGTGGCCTTCCTTCGCTTCGGCAGGCCGCACCGGCGCCGGAACGGCCTGTTCGACGGGAGCGGATTCGGGTTCGGTCGCTGCCGGCGGCTCGGCCCCGGCCGCGGGTTCGGCGGCGGGCGGTCCCGAAACCCCGGACACGGTCGCCCCGGTTGCCTCCGCCGACTCGGGTTGTGCGACGGCAACGGGCGCTTCGGGGCCGATCGATCCGGGCGCCTGGGCGACTTCCACCGGCGCGGGCAGCGCCGGCGATTGGCTGTGGCACTGCTCGGCGAGAGCAACGACCATCAGTACGACGAGGATCGCCGAGGCGGCCGCTGGGATGATGAATGACTTGACGGTGGCTGGTTTGGGATCTGTAGACATGGCGCCGCGTCTCCCTGATACGTGTGTCCGTACATCCTGCGAGACTGCGCCTGTTGCCCGAGATACCCCCCACTGGACCTGAAACGCACGCGGGAAGACGGGAACAGGCCAGTCTCGTACTGTCCTAATCCTATAATGTAGCATCTCCAGCCAAAAGTTCCGTTCGCCGGCGGCGCTTTTGCTGGGGCGTCCTGGCGCGGGCGCGCCGGGTGCGCTCAGGTCGGGAACAGGCCGGTCACCATGTAGGCCTGGAGAAGGCCGGATTCTTCGGAATTGAAGAAGCCTTTGGTTCCGTCCGGGGACAGGAAGGGGTGGATGTGGGCGCCCTTTTTGGTGCAATCGGTGCGGGAATCGAGGATGTACTGCCAATTCTTGAGGGGGTCGCCGGACGCCGGACCGCATTGGGCGGTATAGAGCAGCCAGGTGTTGCCGATGCGGGCATCGGTGATCAACCGGTCTCCGGCGATGTCGGTGGCGAAATGGTGAAAGGCGGGTTTGGGAAAGACGCGGCTGAGGTTGGTCCGTTGACCGCCGGGGGTGGCCAGGCCCACATGACCGGCAAAGGGCGCAGGGGCGCCCTGGATCAGCTCGCAGTGGCGGGAATCGCGGACACTGGTGCTGGTGATGGCGGACGTGGACGCGCCGCGCCAGCACTGGTGGCCCTGGCAGAACTCGTTTCCGTCGCGGCCCCACGGGAGGTTGCGAAAGTCCGTACCGTCGTCGCGGATAAGGTGGATGTCGGCGCCCTCCCCGCCGACGAGACGGGTGCACTGGCCGTCTTTGGCGTATTCGCTGCCGTGATTTTCCTGGATGAGGATGTCATGAGCGGCGGCGGTGGCGCGGCAGTATTGGGGGTGCATGTTGAGCCAGGTGGGGCCCGTCAGAACAACGCTGACCGCGGCCTGTTCGAGGTTGAAGATCATCAGCCCGAAAGGCGCGCCCTCGGTTTCTCCGTCGCCGAAAAAGGCCGACAGGGCCAGACGCCTGCCGTCGGATGAGATCGTGGAAAGCGGATAGATGTGGCTGGGAATGCCGCCTGTTCCCGGGAGCGGAGCGTCGACGACGGTCAGGGTTTCCCGGGCGGTCCCGTCGAGGCGGACGCGTTTGAGCGTCAACCGGCCGGCGTTCACGCCGGTTTCGTTGACGAAGTAGTACATCCACGTTCCGTCCGGCGAGACGGAGGGCGCGGTGGCGCCGGTCTCATCCGTGAGCGGCGACAATGCGCCGGCGTTCTCCAGGTCGCAGAGGAGGTAGCGGTGTTCGGGGTCCGACTTGTCGCTGCCGTGGGAATGGGCGCTGCGATGAAGGACGAACCGCTTCGAATCGGGGGTAAAGATCTGGGCCTCCATGTACAGATGGCACGAAGGGACGGCCTCTTCGGTGAGTTGAAACGCCTCGACGCCTTTCGGGGCGTCTTTGGTCAGGAGATCGGGGCGCGGTTTCATCGGGAATCCTCCGGTCGTGTCGGGCTTGATTCACTATAGCCGGTTCGCGGGGAAAAGTCTTGCCATCCCAACACGCAGCAGGCATCGCGCTCACCCACGCTGCCCGTGCCTGGAGGCCACGGCGCGCCCGGGTCGGGGAGCAGGTTCAGCGGCGGGGCTTCGAAACAAGCACCGAGCATTCGGGCAGCGCCTTTTTCAGGGCTGCCGCCCCTTCGGGGCTGACGCCGGTGTTGTTCAGGCTGACCTGCCTCAGCGTAGGCACTTGCGCCAGGAGCAGCAGGGTGGCGTCCGTGATGGTCGGCCCATCCATCTGAACGAATCGCAGGCGCCGGCATTGCACGAGGTGCTGCATCCCTTCGGCGGAAATGGGGTTGCCGGCGAGGTCAAGCCGTTCCAGCATCCCCAAAGCGTTCAGATGGGCAAGACCGGGACCGGAAACCTGGGTCTGAGACAGGATCAGCTCATTCAGTTGCGTCAGTTGGGCAAGAGACGCCAGCCCGGCGTCCGTGACCATCGTCCGCGTCAGGTCCAGGTGGCGGAGTTGCGCGAGGCGTCCGACGTGCTGCAGGCACTCGTCATTCACGTTCCCCCCTCGCAGTACGAGGCGCTCCAGATGCTTCATCGCCGCAAGTCTGGCCATGCCCGCGGCGTCAAACTTGCCGGCGCCAGCCAGGGAAAGGACCCGCAATTCGGTCAGTGCGCACAACTGGACCAGACCCTTGTTGGTAATCTCCGCATCGTTGGCGATGAGGCAACGCAGGCCGGTCAAACGGGCCACAAAAGGCGCCGCCGCGTCGTCCAGACGGGCCGCGGAAACATCCACCGTATGGATATCATCCGCACCCAGCAGGCGAATGGCGCTGAGTTTGTCGGAACCGGCCCGTACCGCCAGTTTGACGATTTTTCCTTCGGGCACGACGACCCGCCCCTTGGCGGGCTGGAAAGGCCTCCATTCGGTGCTTTCCTGGGCATCCCATGCTTTCACCAGCACGTCGCCGACCATCTCCGCAAAGATCAGTTCGCGCGGTCCGGGCGCCTGCGGTTCGGGGGGTGGCGCCGCGGGGGCCGGGGCCGGCTGGACCGGCGGAGGGGCGGGTGTTGGAGCGGGCGGCGGCGCGGGCGCCGCGGCCACCGGCGCCGGCGCCGGCATCACATCAAACCGGACGGTACAGTTCGGGAGCCACTTTTTCAGTCGGGCAATCCCCCCCTCGGTGAGTTTGGTGCCGCGGACGTCAATGACTTCGAGCTGCCGCAATTCCGCCAGCGGCTCCACCATCTCATCGGTGATGCTCGACTTGCTCAGGTCGAGATACCTGAGCCAGGATGCTTTCTGCAGCAGGATCAGGTCGGCTTCCGCGAGGTCGGGAGATGCGTTGAGGCCAATGTACTCCCATTTAGGGAACGACGTTTCCCCGCGGGCGGGCCCGTACTCGTTCCAGCGCACGCGCGGCCCGTCGATTTCGCGAATCACGAGGGTGCCCATCATATGATCATCGGGAAACACGAACTGGCGCGGCCCGAATGCCACCCACAAGATCAGCACGAGGGCGGCGACCGCCAGCGTGGCGACAGCGATCATCCCGTTGGAGACAAGCGGTTTTCTGGCCGGTTCGGCCGTCTTGACGGCCTCGGCCTCGGGGAGCGGCGGCGGGGTCGTTAACGGCGTCTCCTCAACTTCGGTCAGGGGAGGCGGCGTGATGAACGGCGTTACGGCATCGGGGGGAGGAGTCGAATACGAGCCGCCCGAGCTGTACGTACTTCCCGCACCCGATTTGGAGTCGCGCACAAAGGCTGCCGGCGTCTTGGAATCGTTCACCAGGGCTGTCGGCGTCGAGGACATCCAGGACGAGGTGGTGTCGCCCGGAGGAGACGCGATCTGAGCGGAGGAACTCGCGGGAGCGCCCTCATCATGAAGGCCAATACCGGCCGGCAGATCCGGCGGCGCCTCGTGAAACGCGTTCTGGGGAATGTAGGTGTCCTTGCGGTCACCGATCCGCTCAAGAAGCGTCTGCGCCCGCTCATCCTGATGTTTGTCGGTCAATTCCTGGCAGAGCGCCCGGGCTTCCTGGTAGCGGCCGACCTTCGCAAAACACTTCGCCAGAGCGTACAAGACGTGTTTGCTGTCGGGGAACTCCAGGGCCAGGTCATCCAGGATGGCAATAGCGTCCTCATAGCGCTCCGTTCGATAGAACATGAGCGCCATGCGGTAGTTATGTTCCGCCGCCTTTTCCGACACGAGAGCCCCTTTTTGACACCATTACTTCGCCAGTGCTTCCCGGGTTTCTGTACTAAGTATACTATTCGCGTAGTTTGGATACAAAATGAGGTGCCGGGCCGGCCTTGGACATCATCCCCTGGCCACAGCCCGCAACCCAACCATCCCGGTTCCACGTCGAACATCTTATCAGACGCGGCTTGAATTCACGGAACGGACGCATCATCCCCTGAGGTTCATCAAGGAGGCCCCGTGCTGATTCATGACCGCAGCCGTTGCGGTCTGGCCTTCCTTGGCGAGTTTGTCGAACGCCTCTTTCCAGGTGTCGCGCAGAACGGTCAGGTGCCCCAGACATTCCTCGATGGGTTCGACGCTCTTCCGCAGGTTTGCGGTAATCAGGAGGTGTTGAAGGTATTCGTAGATGCGGTCGAGGTTTTGGGCGATCGCGCCGGTTTTCATGTCCAGGGCGCTGCGGAGTTCCCCCAGAATCTCCTGGGCGCGGATGAGGTTGTTGTGAACGTGTTCAATGCTGCCCGCCGCGATGTGGCGCTTTGCCTCTTCGGCGCGCTGAATGGCGCCATTAAACAGCAGCACAATGAGCTTGCCCTGAGATGTGGTTTCAACGTCCACCCTCTTGTAGGCGCCCAACTGTGCCGCGGTTTGTGAATCCCCCATTGCAGAACCTCCTCCAGTGTTGCCCGGCAGCGCCGGGCTAGAACGAAAGACCGCCGCCCAGGCCCAACAGCGAGGACCCCTGGGACTGATACTGTGCCGCCATCTGTTCGAGCCGGGCGAACTGCGCGCGATAACGCTCTTCATGCCGGGCAATGATGTATTCGAGCCGTTCGATGCGGTCGTTGTACGCCTGAATCTGGGAGTCGACGCTTCCTCCGCTTCGAATGCGCTGATTAAGGAAGCCCGTGGCCGACGCCGCGTCTTCGAGGTAGTTCGAGAGGACATCGGCGATGCCCGTCCGGCCGCTGTTGGAGAAGAGCCGCTCGATGTTTTCGGGATTTTCCCGCAGCGCGTCGAGAAATGCCTCTTCATCCAGCTCAAACCGGGCCCCGGTTTCAGAGTCAAACGCGCTGCCGGTCGAGATGCCGATTTCCAGGAGGTTATCGAATGTGCCCTCCACCCCCTCGACGTTGCTGAACATGAGGTACTGAAGCTGGCTGGAAATCATGGAGATGCTGGAATCGCCCTGGAGCGTCGCGTCGCGCGCGGTCTGCCCGCGGATCTCCGTCAGCGCCTCGTTGAGCGCGGTGATGAACCCCCGCACCCCTTCGACGATGGCATCCGTATCGGTTTCGACGGCGATGGTGCTCGTTCCGGCGCTGCGCAGATTCAGGGTGACGCCCGCGATGACGTCGGCGACCGCATTGGTGTTGCGCGTCTGCACAGCGCCGCCGTCGACGGTGAACTGCGCGTCGCTGCCGGCGGTCTGGACGGCCGTGGTCAGGTTCGCCACGTCCAGGAAGTTGCTGGTGCCGGACTCGAAGGCGATGGTGCGGCTGCCCAGTGCGTCCGAGACAACGCGGAGCGTGTCGGTCGCCCGGTCATACGACGCCGTGACGTGTGCGCCGGAGGCATTGATCGCCGCGATGACGCTGTCCAGGGTATCGGCAGCGGGATCGACATTGATCTGGACGCCGTTGATTCGGAAGCTCCCGGCGGTCACGGCGCCGTTTCGAAAGGCGACCGTTCCGAGGGTGGCCGAGGTAGTTACGGCTCCGAGATTGCGGGCGCTTGTGGCGACCGTGGCCCCGTTGGCGCCCGTGGACTGGTAGGCGCCGTCGAGCTGGATCGCCGTGAGGAAATTGCTGGTGTCGCCCGTCGCGCCGAGGTTGATGATGCTGGTGTCCCCGGCCGTGTCGTTTTCCAGGGTGACCTTGTCCTCGACCGCGTCGTAGGTGGCAAGCACCCCGGCGCCGCTGCCATTGATCAGGGCGAGGATGTCGTTGAGGCACTGGGTGTCGGGATCCACGGTGAACGATGTGCCGTTAATGGTAAAACTGCCTGCGGTGATCGCCGTCTGGATGCCGCTGCCGCTCAGGGGAACGTCCGGGTTGATGGCGGCGCCGAGCGCGCCGCTGCTGCGGGCAATGGTCGCGCTGGCGAGCTGCAACACCTCGACCGTGTAGATGCCCGACGCGGGATTCGCGCCGGTAAGCGCCGCCGTGAGGACAGATTCCTGGCTGGAAACGGCCCGGAACTGGCCGAACACGGTGTTCAGCCGGAAATCTTCCGCGCGGTTGCGCAGGGTCTGCAATTGGGTGCGCACATCGCCGATGGCGTCGCGCTGGGTCTCCAGGGAAGCGATGCGCTGCTGGAGGCGCACAATGGGCTGACGCTCCAACTCGATGAGTTGGGCGATGAGGGTGTTGGTATCCAGCCCGGTGATGAGTCCGCCCGCGGAAAAGGTTCCCGACATGGGCTATCCTCCTGCAACTTCCACGATTTCTGCGACGTCGGTAGCGCGCGGGCGCTACCTCACCGCATATATCGACCATGTAACCCCAAGACTTTAGCGCAGTTGGCGGGCACGCCCCGCGAATCCCGAACCGGCGGGACGGTACACCGCTCGCCCTCTCAATTACTCCCCGAGAGGGGCTCCCCGGCACCATTCTACTGCTGTACGAGTCCCGAGAGCTGGAGAATGGGCATGAACAGCGCGACGACAATGCCGCCAACCACAATACCCATCAGGAGAATCAAGATGGGCTCGATCATGCTGGTCAGGGCGTCTACCGCCGCCCGGACCTCCGAGTCGTAGAAGTCCGACACTTTCTGCAGCATCTGTTCGAGGGCGCCGGTCTTTTCCCCGACGCCGATCATGCGGGTCACCATGGCGGGAAACTGGCCGCTTCGGGCCAGCGGGTCGGCCAGCGTCTCGCCGTTGCGCACGCAGTCCGCGGCAGTGCTGATGGCCCGCGCGAACACTTCATTGCCGGCGGTTCGTTCAACGATCTCCATAGCGGCCAGGATGTTGACGCCGCTGCGGGTCAGGGTGCTGAGCGTGCGGGCAAACCGGCTGATGGCCACTTTGCGCAAGAGCTTTCCGAAAATCGGTATCTGCAATTTGAGCGCATCCAGATGGTACTTGCCCGCCGCCGTGGCGCCATACATGCGCGTCGCCAGGACCAGCCCGATGATCGCGGCGATGATCAGCGGCATGCCGTACCACTGTTTGAGGAAGGTACTCGCCGCAATCAGGACGCGGGTCGGCGCCGGAAGCTGCCGGCCAAACCCCGAGAAGATCTCCGCGAACTGCGGCACGACGAAGATGATCAACCCCGCGGCGATCAGCAGGATCATGCTGAGGGCCACGACCGGATAGGTCATGGCGGAGCGAATGCGCCGCTTCAGCTCTTCCATGGACTCCAGGTATTCGGCGAGTTGCATCAGCACGCCATCGAGATTGCCGCTGGCCTCGCCCGCGCGGATCATGCTGACAAAGAGGTCCGAATAGATCCGGGGATGCTTCCGCAACGCGTCGGAGAAGGTCTCACCGGCCTCGACGTCGTTGGCGATGCCCTGGATGACCGCGGCGTAGCGCGGGTCTTCCGACTGCTCGGAGAGGATGTCCAATCCCTGAAGCAGCGGCAAACCGGCGTTCACAATCGTAGACAACTGCCGCGTAAATACCAGCAGTTCCGAGGTCTTGACTTTGGGGTCACGCCCGGCCTTCTTTTCGGCTCCCACCGCATCGACGCGTTCAGGCACCATCCCCTTCCCCTGAAGTGTCCGAATGAGAACCTGGCGGTTCTCGGCGGTCAACTTGCCGGTCTCGCGTTTCCCGTCACGGGTACGCGCGACGTACGTGAAGGTAGGCATTGCGGAATTCCTCCCCGTTGGTCCGGCTCCTAGTATATCAACACTAGATGCTGTGGTCGAGACCGTATTTGGTCCCTTCCCTTGGGCCTGCCATCCCTGGGCCGGAATAGACGGCCAGACCCATCCCGGGCGGAACCTCGGTACCGCCGTACTTCCCCTTCACGAGTATACCACCGCCCGTGGCCGGTTTTTGCGCAGACGTTGCACATAGATGCGCCGGGCAATCTCAACAGGGGGCAGGCCTGCCTCCTTCAAGAGACAAGCCCGCGACCGGCGTCACCCTTTCCGCTCTGCGCTCCTGAAAACGAGCAAGTTGCGGGCCAGTCCAGAGATATTCTTATCCTTACCGCGGTCGAATTGCAAGCCTTTTTAATTCAATACGTTCGGCGATTCCCTCGCGGACGGGCGAAATCCGGCCGGCGGTGCCGGGGCGGCGATTTTTTGTCATTCTGTTGAGCCGCCGTCGTTCGACCGGGGTTCTGGCGGGAAGAAGGCGCGCAGGAAGGACGCCTTCGTACCGTCATAGACGGCTTCGGCCAGGTGCTCGACCCCCTGCTGGTTTCCCCAGGAATACAGGATGACGGTCTTTCCTTGAAATTCGCAGAAATCGAAATCGGAGTTGTTGATGTTCGCCGCGGTCCGGATGCGCTCCCGTTGTTCGGCGGTGAGGGCGTTGCTGGCGATTTTGCGGTCGTCATCCGAGTGTTTGAGTACCGGGTTGAAGGGACTTGGCTCCCAATGAACGAGATCGTTGCTGCGCACGAGGGCCTCGGCATAGAAGCCGGGGCAGCTCTCGAGGTAGAACATGTAATAGAAACCGTCCAGAAAGGCCAGCGAGGGGCAGGCGGAATAGCGGTCTTTGGTGTAGACGCACTCGGGCGGGGTGAGCCGCCACTCGCGCAAGTTATCGGACTCGAGGAAGCGCATGGTGAAGGGCTGGCCGGCTTCTTCCGGGGGAGCGCCGATCTCGATGGCCATGACGAAGCGGTCGCCGGCCCTGCAGACGCCGTTGTTAAAGAGTTCCCATCCGGGCAGTGTGATTCCGGTTTGGGTCTCCCAGGCACTGAGGTCTTTGGACCAGAAGACCTGAATGGCGTCGCCGCCCCACTTGTTCACACCAAACACATAGACGGTATCGCCGTGGACGAGGGCGCTGCCGAGATGCTGGTCCCAGGCAAACGGCGCCCCTGCTTCTCCCGAAGCGACATCAACGAAACGGAAATGAGACCGTCCGGTGGTGTTGGGCTTGTAGTAGAAGTCGCGGACGTACTCGAAGCGGTACAGCCTGCCGTTGAACACAATGGGCGTAGTCTCGACCATGTCGCAGTCAATCGTGCCGAGTTTGGTGATCCGCGGCGGCTCAGGCGCCGGCGGGTTGGCGGCTTGCGCCAGACTGGGCCGGGCGACAGAGACAAGGGCGGCGATGGTGAGCAGGACGGCGGCGGTTTTCATGCGGTTATACTCCTCGTTATCCCGGGTTCGATTGGGTCAATTGCGCGTAGTCCTCCGGCAGCGCACGGTGGCAGAGGGCAGGGCCCTCGGGAAGACAGACTCCGGCGCGGAACGGGAACCATCCTCCACGGCTTGCGGACCCACATTATAAGGACCCTTTCCGCCTGTTGAGTCCGTATGGTATCAGGTTCGGCTTCACGGGAGAATACGGGCGAAAGGGAGGGCGATGGCGGCCTTCCCAGACGGTGTGGCGTTGTGCCTCCGCGTGACGCAGGCGGGGAGCACGCACCACCCCGGGATGTTCAGCCGGCGCCCCCGGGTTTGCGGGCCCAGCCGGCGAGGTGGGGCGAGACGGCAAGCGCCCATGGCACGCGGAAATGCTCGTAGGTCAAGTGCGAGAAACCGGCCGTTTCCAGGGCGCGCCAGAGTTCGCGGTCGGGGCGGCAACCCTCGCCCGCTTTCTGCCATCCCGGCCGCAGAAGCCGCTGCAGGAAACGGAGGGGGGTGGCCCGCGGCGCCGCGACGTGTTCGAAAAAGACAAACAGACCGCCGGGCTTGAGGACGCGCAGGATTTCGCGGAGCGCCGCGTCGAGATCATCGACGGAACACAGGACGTGGGTGCACACAACCGCATCGATGGCATTGTCGCTGAGGCAGAGCGATTCCGCCCGGCCGTTGAGGAGATGCATGGTTCTCGCGGCCTCACGGGCCTCTTCGCGGAGGTACCGGAACATGAACCGGTTGGGGTCGATACCGAACAAGGTTGTGTCGCGCGGGTACAGGGGCAGGTTGGCGCCCGCGCCGGGCCCAATCTCGAGCACCCGGCCCGAGAGCATGCGGAACAACCGGTCTTTGCGTTCGGGGGCCACGCCCCGCATGAGCCGGTTACCGGCATGAAGCGACCAGGCAAAGGCGCGCTGCCCCCAGGCGGCGGGCTTGTGTGTGCGGGAAAGTATGGGCGATTCTGGCATGGTTCACCTGGATTCGAGCACGTGGCGGATGGCCTGCTCGAGTTCGGGGTACTCAAATGTGAACCCGGATTCGAGGAGTTTGCGGGGAATGACTCTCTGACTGGCCAGAAGCAGGTCGTCGGCCATTTCCCCCAACAGCAGGCGCGCGGCGAAGGCGGGAAGCGGCAGAACGGCCGGCCGGTTCAGGGCGCGGCCCAGGCTGGAGACAAACTCCTTGTTACGGACGGGGTTTGGCGAAACGACGTTCACGGGCCCCTCGAACGACGGGGTGGCGAGCACATGCAGCAGGGCGCGGACCGCGTCGTGCAGGGTAATCCAGCTCAGGTACTGCGTTCCCGGACCCACGGGACCGCCAAGACCGAGTTTGAAGGGAAGCAGCATCCGGGTGAACGGGCTCTTCCGGCCGCCCATGACGAGGCCAAACCGGGTGTTGATCACGCGGATACCCTTGTCGCGCGCGGGATGCGAGGCGTCCTCCCACTGGCGGCAGACTTCCGCGAGAAAGGTCTCGCCGCAGGCCTCATCCTCGTCGAGCCTGCGATCGCCGCAATTGCCGTAGAATCCCGTTGCCGAAGCGACCACCCACGATTTGGGCGGAGATTCAAGTTCGAGGAAGGTCCGGGCAAGCAGGCGTGTGGTGCGGATGCGGCTCTCGATGATCTCGCCCTTCTTCCGCTCGGTCCACCGGCCGGAACCGACGTTTTCGCCGGACAAGTGAATGGCCGCGTCGAACCCCTCGATCTTTCCCCGTTCGAGGTATGGCGCGGCGGGGTCCCAGAGGATTTCGTTTCCGGACGAACTCCATTCCTTCCGGACGAGCTTCGCGACGTCGTCGCCGCGCTGCCTGAATGCTTCGCACAGAGCCGAGCCAATGAGCCCGGACGCGCCACTGACGAGAACTCTCATGATCGCGGCCTCCATCCGCGCAGCCGATGCGTTAGCCCACGACGCGAAGAATCAAGGAAACAACCGCGGGCCCTGTTGTAATGATAATAACCGTTGCGACGACGCATGTCAGTATTCCCACCCGCATGATGTCGCGGGTATCGACCAGGTCGCTGCCGTAGGCGATGGCATTGGGGGGCGTGGAGATGGGCAGCGCGACCGCGTAACTCGACGCGATCGCCACCATGACGGCGAGCACCTGCACCTGCGGTTCGCTGGCGACCCCGGATGCCACGGCGATGGCCAGGGGCATGACAATGGTGGTGGCGACGGTGTGGCTCATCACGGTACCAAGGGCGACCACGAACAGGCAGCATGACGCCACGAGCATGAAAAAGCTCATCTGGCTGGTGGGAAGGGATTCGACAAGCCACGCGTCGAGCCCGGTCAGGCCCATGCCCTTGCCGAGAGCGATACCGCCCGCGATGAGCACGAGCACATCCCACTCCAGCGAATTGAAGTCTTTGCGGGAGATGACCTTCGTGGCGGTCAGGACGGCCGCCGGCACCACCGCAACGACCGCCGTGGGAAGGTTCAGCCCGAAGAACTGGTCGAGCCAGGGGGAACCGAGCCAGAGGGCAAGCGTGACGGCAAACGTCATATAGACGACGAGAGCCTTCAGGGTGAGTTTGAATTCGCTCTTGACCTCGACCCGCAGACCCTCGTGCCCGGGACGGTACAGGATGAACAGCAGGAGCCACATGACCGCGAGGGTGCCGACCAGCAGCGGCAAGGCGAACGCCATCCACTCGAAGAAGTTGATTTCCAGCCCGCGGGCACGCAGCGCTTCCAGGGCGATGGCGTTGGGCGGCGTACCGATGGGGGTGCCGATGCCCCCCACATTCGCCGCGAACGGTACTGCAAGCACCAGCCCGCGCCGGAACCGGTCGCCGGCGGGAACCTGGAGCGCCAGGGGCTGGACAAGCACAATCATCATCGCCGTGGTCGCCGTATTGCTCATGAACATGCTGAACAAGGCCGTGATGAACATGACGCCGGCCAGAACGCCGCCCGGGTGTTTGCCGAAGGGGCGCATGAGGGCCGCGGCCAACTGCACGTCGATGCCCTCTTTCTGCACGCCCCTGGCCAGGATGAATCCGCCCAGAAACAGAAAGATGATGGGGCTGCCCAGCGACGCGTAGATGTCGGTGTAGGCGATCGGCCTCTCCCAACCGGTCTGCAACGTCAGCCACCAGGCTTCGCCCGCGATGACCAGCATGCTGGTGGCAAACAGGGGCACCGCTTCGGATACCCACAGAACCAGGGCCACGACGAAGATGGCGGCCATGCGGCGCGCGGGTTCATCCATCGACGCGGGCAGCGCGAAATAGGCGGCCGCTCCCGACGCCAGCGCGGCCACAACAAGAGAAGAGTTGACCCAGACGGGCCGGGATGGGGCTTTACTGGCAGGCAGCTGCTCGACTGGTGTCCGTGTCACTGCTACTTCCTCGCATGGATGCGCCGGGACGCCCCCGGGCAAGCATTCCATTCCCCGGGGTCGCGGCGCGGAGCCGGGTCCGGGCGCCGCCGCTCCAGCGCGGCGGGGCCGCATTCTAACCCATTTTATTAGAGATGGTTGGCGCGGGACATAGAAAGAACACGGGCGGCGGGAGAAATAGTTCGGGCCTTTGCTTGACATCAAACTGTTTTGCTGCGTACAATACAGATCGAAAGTAAAGAGGAGGGTTTGTCCCGATGGCGTTGCAGAACGAACTTGATCTCGACCTGCCGTTTGACGACATCCGCCACGAAGCGATGCTCGGCATTCTGCGCACGGCGACCCTGGCGTCCATACTGGCCGGCAAGATGTTGCGGCAATTCGGCCTGACGGAGGCCCAGTTCAACGTGTTGTTTGCCCTGAAGTACAAGACGCGTGCGATCACCCAGGTTGAACTGGGGCGGCGGCTGGTGGTCACCCGGGCAACCGTGACGTCCGTGCTCGACAAGCTGGAGTCGAAGGGGTATGTGGAGCGGCGCGACGTGCCGGACAACCGGCGAAGTTATCACGTGGAACTGACCAGGGCGGGGCGCCAGGTGGTCGATGCCCTGGAACCGGTCTACCGCGACACGATTCACGATGTGCTGGGACATCTGAGTGAAAGCGAGGTCCAGCGGCTCATTGGGATGCTGGAGCCGGTCCGCGCGCGGTTGCGGGAATTGGCGAACGCCGGAGAGAACGGCGAATCGGCGGCCTGACCCGCACGTGAACGCGAACGCTGACATTGGTGGTGCGATTGGCTATGATGTTGCCTCATTTTGAAGCGTAGCCTGGCTTAAGGAGAACCGATGATGGCTATTGCAGCGCCGGCGCATCCGGTTGCGGACGAGCGATTCGACGCCAAGGGATTCTGGGCGTTGATCGCCACGATGTTTCAGGGGGCCTTCAACGACAATGCCTACAAGCTTGTACTGATCTATTACCTGTGCGACAGGTATGCGGACGAGGCGGCAGGCCGTCCGGCCACGTGGGTCACCACGGTGCTGGCGGCGCTGGGACTGCTGATGTTCGCTCTTCCGTATCTGATGTTCCCCGGACTGGCCGGCGCGCTGGCCGACCGATTCAGCAAACGCAGCGTGACCATCGCCACCAAGTGGTGGGAGGTCGGCGTGATGCTCGTCGGGCTGCTCGCCTTCTGGACCGACAACGTCGGTTTCATGGCGGTGATGTTCTTCATGATGAACATGCAGAGCGCGTTTTTCAGCCCGGCCAAGTATGGGATTCTGCCGGAGATGCTGCCGGAAAGCCGGCTGTCGTGGGGGAACGGCATCCTTCAGATGGCGACGTTCGTCGCGATCATCCTTGGCGTGGGGATCGTGGGCCCGTTGATGGACCTGGGCCTGGGGGTGTATTGGCTGTCCGGGCTGCTCATCGGGCTGTCGACGCTGGGCCTGATCTCGTCGTACCGGGTCACGCAGGTGCCGCCGGCCTGTCCGTCCCTGCGCATACCCATCAATCCCTGGTCGGGGCTGGGGAAGTATTTTCAGTGCTTCTGGCGCGACCATGTACTGTTTTTGACGATGGTTGGCGGGGGGTTCTTCTGGTTCATCGGCGGGTTGATGCAGAGCAACGTGATCGTGCTGGGCGAGAGCGTCCTGGGCTGGTCGCACCAGTACGTGGGTTACCTGCAGTTGGCGATTGCGCTGGGCATTGGCATGGGCAGTGTGGCGGCGGGATACTTTTCGCGCCGGAAGATCGAGCTCGGCCTCGTGCCGCTGGGTCTGGCAGGCATGACGCTTTCGGCCGGATTGCTGTACCTTCCCTGGACCTCGTTCCCGGTGCTGACGGGGCTGCTGTTTCTGCTGGGGTGGTCGGGAGGCTTCTTCGAAGTGCCGCTGGCCGCGGCGCTGCAGCACCGCAGCCCGCGCGAAATGAAGGGCGGCATCATCGCGGCGTTCAATATCGTGACGTGCCTGGGCATTTCGACCGCGGGCCTTGTGCTGCTGATTCAGCCGATCTTCATGCCGTCGGGCCAGAACGTGAATCCGTACAACATTTTCATCGCGGGCGCGGGCATGACGTTGCTGATGGGGTTGTACCTCTGTTTCCGCCTGCCTGCCTTCATTTTGCGGACGGCGCTCTGGATCATGGGCAACACGATATACCGTGTCGATACGCGCGGCCGGCACTACCTCCCGGAGCGGGCGGGCGCGCTGCTCGTGGCCAATCATACGTCATTCGTGGACGCGCTGATCCTGACGGCCTCGATCGACCGGCCGGTGCGGTTTCTGATTTCCCAGGAGATCTTCGGCGTGCGGTGGATTCGCCCGTTCGCGAAGGCGATGCGCGCGATCCCGGTATCGCCGATGGCCCAGCCCAAAGACCTGATTCACTCGCTGCACGAAGCCACGAATGCAATCAACAACGGGGAACTCGTGTGCATCTTCGCGGAAGGGCAAATTACCCGCACGGGGAACCTGCTGCCGTTCCGCAAAGGGTTTGAGCGGATCATAAAAGGCACGAATGCGCCGATCATTCCCGCGCATCTGGACCGGTTGTGGGGGAGTATTTTCAGTTATTCCAAGGGCCGGTTCTTCCTCAAACTCCCGAAACGCATCCCCTACCGCGTGGCCGTGACCTTCGGCGAACCGATGCGCGCGACGAGTACGACGGTGGAGGTGCGCGAACGGATTCAGCGGCTCGGCACCGAGGCGTATCTGGATCGCAAACTTCACGAGCCACTGTTGCACCGCGGCTTTGTGCGGATGGCGCGCAAACGCGCCTTCAAGATGGCCATGGCCGACCACGCCACGGAGGGCCTTCCCTACTGGAAGGCGCTGGTGGGCAGCATCGCGCTTGCCCGCAAACTGCGCACGGTGCTGGACAAGCAGCCCATGGTGGGCGTGCTGCTGCCGCCGACGGTCGGCGCGGCCGTCACCAACATCGCGCTCACGCTGATGGGGAAGACCGTCGTCAACCTGAATTACACGGCGTCGGACGATGCCCTGGAGAGCGCGGCGCGGCGCTGCAATCTCACGCAGGTGCTGACGGCCCACGCCTTCCTGAGCAAGGTGAGCTGCACAGTGCCGGCGAAAGCCGTCTATCTTGAAGACGTTCGCAAGACGATACGGGGGGCGGACCAGATGGTGGCCATGCTGATGGCGGCGACGCTTCCCGTGCGCCTGCTTGAGCGGCGGCTTGGCGGGCCGGCGCGCCGGTCGCCGGACGATCTGGCGACGGTGATCTTCAGCAGCGGCAGTGAAGGCGAGCCCAAGGGCGTCATGCTGACCCATTTCAACATCATGAGCAATATCGAGTCGGCCCTGCAGGTGTTTCCGCACAAGCGCGGAGACGGCATGATGGGGATGCTGCCGTTTTTCCATTCCTTCGGCTACATGGCGACTTTGTGGCTGCCGCTTGCGCAGGGATTCCGGGTGGTGTTCCACCCGAACCCGCTCGAGGCAAAAGTAATCGGGCAGCAGATCTACAAATACAAGCTGGATTTCCTGGTGGCGGCGCCGACGTTTCTGCAGGCTTTTATCCGGCGGTGCCTTCCGGAGGAGCTGGCCTGTCTGCGGTACGTGATCACCGGCGCGGAAAAGCTGCCGGCGCGGGTGCGCGACGCATTCGAGAGCAAATTCGGCCTCACCCCGCTGGAGGGGTATGGAACCACGGAGTGCGGTCCCGCCGTGGCGTTCAACGTGGTCGATTTCCGCGCGCCGGGGTTCTATCAGGTGGGCACCAAGCATGGGACGGTGGGCCATCCGATTCCGGGCGTTAGCGTGAAGGTCATCGACCCGGACTCGGGGCAGGAACTTCCGCCGGGAGAGGCCGGCCTCCTTCACGTCAAGGGCCCCAACATCATGAAGGGCTATATCGGCATGCCCGAGAAGACCGCCGAAGTCCTGCACGACGGCTGGTACAACACCGGCGATGTCGCCTTTCTTGATGAGGACGGGTTCATCACGATTACGGACCGCCTGGCGCGGTTCAGCAAGATCGCGGGCGAGATGGTGCCGCACACAAAGGTCGAAGAGGAGTTGCACCGGCTCCTGGGCCTGAGCGAACAGTCCATGGCGGTCACCGGCGTGCCCGATTCGGGGAAAGGCGAACGGCTCGTGGTGTTGCACACGCTGAGCAACGGCGACGTCGAACGCCTGGTGGCCAAAATGGATCAGTCGAACCTGCCGAAACTCTGGCTTCCCAAGTACAATTCCTTCTACCACATTCCGGAGATTCCCATCCTCGGCACAGGAAAGATGGACATCAAACGGGTCCGGAAAATCGCCAAAGAACTGGATGTCGGCGGTTGACACCGTGCCGGACGACACGCACCAGACAACACAGGCACGGCGGAGGTGGATGCGCCTGATGGGCATCGCTGGCGGATTGGCAGCCGTTCTGCTCGTGTACAACGGCGTAGCGTTCAACCTGGCGCTTCACGGCGAAGACCACAAGCCGCGCGACCCGGCGACGGGCCTGCTGGTAGGGTCGGAGCCCCGCGACCTGGGCCCGGAAGACGGCCCGTGCGCGGCGTTGTTCATCCATGGGTTTGGGGGCGCGGGGACGGATTTCGCTGGCCTGCCCGAACGGCTGGCCGAATCCGGCTGGCGCGTGCGGGTCATGCTCCTGCCGGGTCACGGCACGCATCCGCGCGATATGGGCAGACAGACCCCCGAAACGTTGCTCGATGCGGTCCGTGATGAGGTGCGCGGGCTTCGCGAGCGCCACGACACGGTGGTGCTCATCAGCCATTCGATGGGCGGCGCCTTGAGCACGCTCGCCGCATCGGAAATGCCAGTCGACGGGCTGGTGCTGGGCGCGCCCTATTTTGGCGTGACGTACCGGTGGTACTACGTGTTGCCTCCGGAACTGTGGGGGCAGATGACCGCTCCGTTTGTTCGCTGGGTGTACAAGGGCAGGCTGTTCATGCAGGTCAACCGCAAGGAGGCGAGGGAACACATCGTCTGCTACACGTGGCTGCCCTCCTCCGCCATCCGCACGCTGACCCGGCTCGGTAAACGCGCGCGGGCCGACGAAACGCTCGAGAAGGTCACCTGCCCCGTGCTGGTGCTCCATGGCCGGAACGATGTTGCATCCTCGCCGAAAGCCATGGAGAAGGCCCTGGAACGCATGGCATCGCGCGACAAACGCCTTGTGTGGCTGGAGCGGTCCAACCACCACATGTACTGGGACTACGATCAGGAGCAGGTATTCGACGAAATCCTGGCGTTTGCCGCGAAGATTCGCGGGGCGGAGGCGCACTAACCCGGTCTCCGCCCGGGGAACGCCGCCCGGGCCGCGGAGCGGACTGGATTCGGCGAAGGGCATGTCGTAGGATGGCCGAGGAGAGAAACGGGGACGCAGTGGACGGAAGGAAGGGGACATCATGTTGCGACGCATCGCGGTGATTACGGCGGATGGGAAGTACTTCGGAAAGATGTCGGCCGCGGCGGAAGATCCCGAGACGCAGTTTGTTCAGGTGGCGCCAGGCACGCCGCTCCCGCCGGCGTCGGTGGGTCTGATCGCGCCGACGGCCAAACAGCAACCGAAAGACGTGCTCGAGGCGGCGATCGGGCTGGCCCTGCGTTACGATGAGCTGTTGTATCTGCTGGCCGACGTGGTGGATTCTCAGGAAGGGGTCGCGCCGGGCACCTCGAGACGCGTGCAGGAACATGCGGCGCGGTTCGCGGCCGCGCTCGGTCTGCCCCCTGAGGACCATCTGGCGCTCACGCGCGCGGCGCTGCTCCGGGGCATCGGCATGCTGAAAGTCCCGGTGGACGTGCGGTTCAAGAAGGAGATGCTCACCTATGACGAGTGGGCGCTGCTTCAGGCCCACCCGAAACTCGGCGCGGATATGGTGGCGAACATGGACGCGCTGAAAGACACCGGCCCGGTCATACGCACGCACCACGAATGCTACGACGGCACGGGGTATCCCGACGGCCTGGAAGGCGAGCACATCCCGCGCCTGGGGCGCATGATGAAGATTCTCGACGTGTATTGCGCCATGACCAGCCCCCGCCATTACCGCGAAGGCCACGCCACGCATGAACAGGCGGTCAAACACCTGAAATCCGAGCGGGGGAAGCATTTTGACCCCGAGCTGGTCGACGTGTTCGTTAAGACCGGGGTCGGCCAGACGCCGGAGGGCTGATCCCGCGCCGGTCAGGACCGCTCTGCCGGGTCCTCGTGTGGATCTTCCTGCGCTTCTTCGCGGCGGGCGCATTCCTCGAGCCGTTGCTTGAATTCGCCCTCTTTGCCGCGCCCGGTGGGCTGGTAGTAGGTCCAGCGCGGCACGCCATAGTCCTGTACGACGAATCCGTCTTCGCCATTGTGGGCGTACTGATAACCCGCGCCTCGCCCGAGCCGTTGCGCGCCGGGGTAGTGGGCATCCTGGAGATACTTGGGCACGGCCACGGTCTTTCCTTCGCGGACGTCGGTGAGGGCGGCGTCGATGCCCATGTAGGCGGCGTTGCTCTTGGGCGCGCACGCAACGTAGGTGGCGGCCTGGGCAAGGATGATGCGCGCTTCGGGCAGGCCGATGAACTCGCATGCCTGAAACGCCGCGGTAGCAACGACCAGCGCGTGGGGATCCGCATTGCCCACGTCTTCCGCGGCCGCGATACAGATGCGGCGCGCAATGAACCGTGGCTCCTCCCCCGCTTCGAGCATGTAGGCCATCCAGTACAGCGCGGAATCGGGGTCGGTGCCGCGCATGCTCTTGATAAACGCGCTCGCGGCGTCATAATGCTGGTCGCCGGTCCCGTCATAGTGAATGAGCTTGCGCTGGATCGATTCCTGCGCGACATCAATGGTGATATGGATGCGCCCGTCAACGGGCGGCGTGGTCAGCATGGCCACTTCCAGACCGTTCAAGGCGCGCCGGGCATCGCCCTCGGCGTACCGGGCGATGTGGCTGAGGGCCGCGTCGTCCACGACGATTTCGAGCTCCGCCATGCCGCGGTCGGGATGGGCCAGGACGCGTTTGAGCAGGGTCACGACGTGCTCGTCATCGAGCGGTTTCAGCTCGAAAACCTGCGAGCGCGACAGCAACGGAGCCACCACCGAGAAGAACGGGTTTTCGGTGGTCGCGCCGATGAGGATGATGTTGCCGTTTTCGACGTCGGGGAGCAGGGCATCCTGCTGGGCGCGGTTGAACCGGTGGATTTCATCGATGAAGATGATGGTTTTCCGGTTTTCGTGGATGCGGCGGTCTTTGGCGGCCCGGATGAGTTCGCGGAGATCCTTGACGCCGGAGGTGACCGCGTTGAGGTTCTCGAAATCGGATTTGGTGCGCATGGCGATGATGCGTGCCAGGGCCGTCTTGCCGCAGCCGGGCGGGCCGTACAGGATCAGGGACGTGATACGGTCGGCTTCGATGGCGCGGCGGAGAATCTTGCCCGCGGCAAGGATATGATCCTGCCCCACGATTTCGTCGAGGGTGCGCGGGGTCACCCTTCGGGCCAGGGGCGCCTCCTTGCGCAAACGTTCGGCGGCGGCGTGTTCAAACATGTCGCGTGTCATGGGCGTGATCGTACTCCAGCGGGGAGATTCGAGCAAACGAGACGCCAGACGCCCGCCGGAACCAGCGGAGTCCCCTCAGTATGGACACTTCACCGGCATGAGACCACCGTAATCGCCCGCTCCGCGCCCCGGGAGCCGCCCGGAACGCCTCATACGGTCTTGCAGGGGAGATTTGATACCATAGCGAGGTGCAGCGAGTCATGGGAGCCCGGCGACCGTCCGCGGGGGAGTCGCGGGGACCTTCGTGAATACCAGAGAAAGGCGCCTGTTCAACACCGCATGGCCACAAACCGAGAGGCAATCCTTACGTCCGGAGCGATTCCCACGACGCTGTTCCGGCTGGCGGGGCCCATGTCGGTGGGCCTGTTTGCGCAGATCTCGTTCACGCTGGCCGACACACTGTTCGTGGCGCGGCTGGGCACGGACGCGTTGGCGGCGCTTGGATTTGCGTTTCCGGTGGTGTTTGTCATCAGCAACATCACCATGGGGCTGGGTACGGCGACCAGCGCGGTGGTTTCGCAGGCGATCGGGCGCGGCGACCAGCATCTTGTGCGCCGCTACACAACCGACAGCCTGATTCTCTCGCTGGTGATCGTCGTGGCGCTCTCCGCGGGCGGGTATGTGACCGTGAAGCCGCTGTTCGCGGCCCTGGGCGCCCGGGGAGAGACCCTGCACCTGGTGCGGCAGTACATGGCGATCACGTACCTGGGCATTGCGTTCATGGTGATACCGACCATCAGCATCAACGCGATTCGCGCCACGGGCGACACGGTCACGCCCAGCGCGATCATGGTCGTGGCGGCGCTGGTGAACGTGGTGCTTGACCCGATCATGATTTACGGCCTGTTCGGGTTTCCCCGGCTGGAGGTTGCCGGCGCGGCCCTGGCCAGCGTCATCGGCAGGATTACGTCGTGCATCGCGGCTCTGGCGTTTCTTCATTTCCGCGAGCGCATGATCACATTTCAGCGGCCACGCCTGGACGAGGTGCTGCGGTCGTGGCGGAGCCTCCTGACCATTGGCGTGCCGGCCAGCGCGACCAACATCATGGTGCCCCTTTCCAATCTGTTCGTGACCGCGATCGCCGCGCGTGCCGGGAAGGAAGTGGTGGCGGCGCTCGGAGCGGGCATGCGCGTAACGGCGTTCACTTCGATCCCGGTGTATGCGCTGAGCGCATCGCTGGTGCCGTTCGTGGGACAGAACTGGGGCGCCGGCCAGTACCGGCGCGCGCGCCGCAGCAAACGCCACAGCATCCAGTTTGGCGCGGTCTGGGGCGGCCTGTGTTTTGTTGCGCTGTGGGCCGCCGCGCCGCACATTGCGGCCCTTTTCAGCCAGGAGGAAGCGGTCCGGCGCGAGATCATGCTGTATTTGCGCATTGTTCCGCTGGGCCATGCGCTGCAGAACTCGTTCATCTTCATGACCAGCATCCTGAACTCAATTCACCGCGCGGTGATATCGACGCTTCTGATGGCCGTGCGCATGTTCGTTTTGTATGTGCCGCTGGCGACGCTGGGCGCGTGGTGGTGGGGCGGCGCGGGCCTGTTCGGCGGCATGGCGGCGGCCAACGCCCTGGCCGGGATCATGTCGGTGATCGTATCGGGGTATTTCGTGCGCAAGCCGCGCCGGCAGGCGGGCACCGCGGCGCTTGTTCCTGCTCAACCGGACGTACCGCCCGAGTAGGCGGGCGCCGCGGACCGGGTCATCCCCCGAGCCATTCCTTGAGTTTGCCGAGAAAGCGCACGTGGGCGGGATAATTCTGTTCCTGGGTCAATTCCTGAAACCGCTGGAGCAGTTCTTTCTGCTCGCGGCTGAGGCGCGTGGGGGTTTCGACAACCACCCGCACGATCTGGTCGCCGGTGCGGTATCCGCGAATATCGGGAATGCCCAGGCCACGCAGGCGGAAGAGCTGCCCCGACTGCGTGCCCGCGGGAATCTTGACCTCGGCCTCGCCCTGGAGTGACGGCACCCGGATGGTGGCGCCGAGGGCGGCCTGGGGGAAACTGATGGGCGCCTCGCAGATCAGATCGTTGCCATCGCGGACAAAAACGTCGTGCGTCTCGACTTCGACCACGATGTACAGGTCGCCGCGGGGACCATCGTTCTCCCCCGGTTCGCCCTCGCCGGGAACCCGCAGTCTGGACCCGGTGTCCACGCCGGCCGGAATATCGATGGCCAGTTCGCGCTGGGTCTGCACCTTGCCGGCGCCGCGGCATTTTCCGCAGGGCGAGTCGATGGTCCAGCCGCGCCCGGCGCATTGCCGGCAGGTCTGCGTGATGCTGAAGAAGCCCTGGGCCCGGCGTACCTGGCCGGCGCCATGGCAGTCGGGGCAGGTTCGCGGCTGGGTGCCGGGGGCCGCCCCGGACCCTTTGCAGTCCGCGCACTTCTCCATGCGCGAAAACCGGATGCTGCGTTTCACGCCCGCGGCCGCCTCTCGCAGCGAGATGGTGACGCGGCGTTCGATGTCATTGCCGGGCCGCGCCGCGGACCGGCGGCGGCCGCGCCCGCCCGGCCGTCCGAACAGGACATCAAAGAAATCTTCAAACGGCGTTTCGAAGCCGCCGGCATTCTCGAAACCGAATCCGAACCCGCCAAAGCCTGCGTCGCCGCCGAATCCGGGGCCAAACCCCGGCCCGGCCTGGCCAAACCGATCGTACTGGGAGCGCTTCTCAGGATTCTTGAGCGTGTCGTACGCGGCGTTGATCTCTTTGAGCTTTTCCTCGGCCGCTTTGTCGCCGCCGGTTTTATCGGGATGGTATTTGTGGGCAAGTTTCAGGTAGGCCTTGCGGATTTCCTCCTGCGAGGCCTGCCGTGAAACTCCCAGTATTTCGTACAGATCCTTCGTAGCCATTGGTGGGTATCCACGAAACCCGCCCGCACCCGGTATCCGGCACGAGCGCTTGAACACGTAACCGCTGCCCGCCCGGTATCACGCCACCGGCCCGTGCGGTTCCGTATTGCCTCAACTCTGTTTTGTTCCGTCCTGGTTCTCTTCCTCGTCGACGACCGTGAAGTCGGCGTCCATGGCGCCTTCCTCGGACGCGCCGCCCTTCGGCGCGTCGCCCGCGGCGTGCGGTCCCGCGCCCGCCGAAGCGCCGGCCTGCGCCGACTCGGCAGAGCTTCGGTACAGCGCTTCGGAAAGTTTGTATTGCGCCTGGGTGAGGCGTTCCATGGCCGCTTCAATCGTGGCCGTGTCGCCGCCTTCCAGGGCCGTCTTCACTTCCTGCACGGCGGCCTCGACCGCCTTTTTGTCATCGGCGCTGATCTTGTCGCCGCTCTCCTTGAGGAGTTTTTCAGACTGATACACCATGGAGTCGGCGTTGTTTCGCACCTGGATCCGGTGCTTCTTCTCCTCGTCTTCCTGGCGGTGCGACTCGGCGTCCTTGACCATTTTGTCGATTTCGTTTTCGGAGAGGCCGCTGGAGGATTCGATGCGGATTTTCTGTTCTTTTCCGGTAGCGAGGTCTTTGGCGGAGACATGGACGATGCCGTTGGCGTCGATGTCGAACGTGACTTCGATCTGGGGGATGCCGCGCGGCGCCGACGGAATGCCGACAAGGTCAAACTTGCCGAGCGTTCGGTTGTCGTCGGCCATCTCGCGTTCCCCCTGCAGCACGTGAATCGTCACGGCGGTCTGATTGTCGGAGGCGGTCGAGAAGATCTGCCGTTTGGTCACCGGGACGGTGGTATTGCGCTCGATGAGCTTGGTGCACACGCCGCCCAGCGTCTCGATGCCGAGGGAAAGGGGCGTTACATCGAGCAAGAGCACGTCTTTGACGTCGCCGGAGAGCACGCCGCCCTGGATCGCGGCCCCGATGGCGACGACTTCGTCCGGATTCACGCCCCGGTGCGGTTCGCGGGCGAAGATGGTCTTGACGATTTCGCCCACGGCGGGCATGCGCGTCATGCCGCCGACGAGGATGACTTCATCGACATCCCGGGCCGAGAGGCCGGCATCTTCGAGGGCGCGGAAGCAGGGGCTCTTGCTCCGCTGGAGGAGGTCATCGCACAGCTGCTCGAGTTTCGCGCGGGTCAGGGTGTAATTGAGGTGTTTGGGTCCGGAGGCGTCGGCGGTGATAAACGGCAGATTGATGTCCGTCTGCATGGTGGTGGAGAGTTCGCACTTGGCCTTTTCGGCGGCTTCCTTCAAGCGCTGCAGGGCCATCGGGTCCTTGCGGAGGTCAATGCCCTGATCCTTGAGGAACTCCTCGGCAAGCCAGTCAATCACCCGCTGATCAAAGTCATCGCCGCCGAGGTGGGTGTCGCCGCTCGTGCTGAGCACTTCGAAGCTGTCATCGCCGATCGCGAGGATCGAGATGTCAAACGTTCCGCCGCCGAGGTCGTACACGGCCACTTTTTCGTCTTTTTTGCGGTCGAGCCCATAGGCCAGGGCTGCGGCGGTGGGCTCGTTGATGATGCGCAGGACCTCCAGTCCCGCGATCCGGCCGGCATCTTTGGTGGCCTGGCGCTGGGAATCATTGAAATAGGCGGGCACCGTGACCACGGCCTGGGTGACGGTGGCGCCGAGATAGGTTTCGGCGGTCTCTTTCATTTTCTGCAGGATCATCGCGGAGATCTCGGGGGGCCGGTAGGTCTTGCCCATGATCTCGACCTGGCAGTCGCCGGAGGGGTTCTCGCCGACCCTGTACGGCACGATCTTCTCTTCCGAAGCCACCTCGTTGTGGCGGCGGCCCATGAACCGTTTGATCGAAAACACGGTATTCTCGGGGTTCGTGATGGCCTGCCGTTTGGCGACAGCGCCCACCAGCCGCTCACCGTCCTTCGTGAAAGCAACTACCGACGGCGTCGTACGGCTGCCTTCCGCATTGGCGATGACCGTTGGCTCCCCGCCTTCCATGACCGCCACGCACGAGTTGGTCGTTCCAAGATCAATGCCGATAACCTTACCCATCTTCCATGAACCTCCGTAAATTAGCCTGAGACGACACCGTCATGCGCGCGCACCGCGGCCTTGGTCACGATCTCGAATCGCCTGGCGTGCCTATCCTTCTTCCGTTCCCCCGTCACCCATTTCCGCGGACGCGGCGGAGGGCGCCGAGGATACCACGACCTTCGACGGCCGCAGAATCAAGTCCCCCATGCGGTATCCGCGCTGAAATTCCTCCAGCACCGTGTTCGGCTCGGCTTCGTCGTCGGGCCGCTGCATCATGGCTTCGTGCACGTTGGGGTCAAAGGCCTCCCCCAGAGCCGGGATGGGCTCTACGCCGTGCCGGCCGAGCACGTCCGCGAATTGCCGGGCGACCATCTGAACGCCCTCGACCACCGCCTGCGACGCGTCATCGGCGTGTTTCAGCGCCAGTTCGAGGTGATCCATGACGGGCAACAGGTCGCGGACGAGCGCTTCCGCGGCGGTCTTTCGGAGCCGTTCATAGTCGCGGGCGTTGCGCTTGCGGAAATTATCGAACTCGGCGCGTGCGCGCAGCAACTGGTCCTTGAGCTGATCGCGTTCGGCGAGCAGCGCATCGATGTCGGGGAGTTGCGCCGTCGCGGCCCCCCCGGACGCGCCGGCATCGTTCCCGGCATCTTCCGCGGGGCCTGGAGTTTCCGCGGTTGCGGCCGTCTCCGGTTCAGCGGCGTCCGCCTTCGTGTGGGCCTCGGCTTCGAGCGGTTCTTCTGAACACGTCTTCTTGGTGCTTTTCTTCTTCATTCCGTCCACAGTCTCTATTCGTCATTCCCGTCGCGGGGACCGCTCAGGAGGGGCGTGAATCCGCTGTCATCCTCCGAGGTCATGCCCGCGATGCCGGTCAAATAACTGCCCAACAAGGCCGCGGTGTACTCGACCAGACCCGCGAGCCTCGAATACTGCATTCGGCGAGGGCCGATGACGCCCACCACGCCGGCCGCCTGCTCGCCCACGCAATAGGGCGACACGACAATGCTGATTTCGTGCAACTCGTCATCGGGCGCTTCCGAGCCGATCACGATGGACGTGCGCAACGGTTCGCCCTCCTGAATAGACGAACGGATCAGCTCGACCAGCCGGTCGTGTTCCTCAAAAAAGCCGAAGACCTGCCGGGCGCGGTCCACGTTCTGGAACTCCGGCTGCTCAAACAGTTGCGCCGTTCCTTCCAGAATCACTTCGCCCTGGCGGCTGGGCGGCATGAGCGCCAGGACACGCAAGGCCTGTTCGGCGAGCCGCCGCTGCTCATCCAGAAACGATGCGGTGCGCGCCGAAACCGCGGCCTGCAGTCCCTGCATTGAGACGCCGCGGAAATTCGCGTCGAGAAAGCGCCCGATACGCTGCACGCCTTCGGCAGGCAACGCTTCGTCCAGCTTCGCCACCAGGGTGCGCACCCGTCCGTAGTTGTCCACCAGCACCACGCCGACCCGCCGCGTCCCGATGGGCACCATCTCGATGCGGCAGATCTCGGCGTTCCGCTCGTCCGGCACCTCCACGAGCCCCATATGATGGGAAGTCAAGGCCAGGAGCCGGCTCGTATGGCGGATCACCTCATCGGCGTCATTGAGCCGTCCCGAGAGCTCCTCCTGGATGCGGGCCCGCTCCGCCCGGGTCAATTCCTGAACGCTCATCAGAAAATCGACGTAGTAGCGGTAGCCCTTGTCCGTCGGGACGCGCCCCGAACTTGTATGGAGCTGCTTGAGATAGCCCGCCTCCTCGAGGTCAGCCATGACATTGCGCACGGTGGCCGGACTGACGTCGAGGTCAAAGCGCCGCACGATGGCACGGGACCCCACCGGCTCCGCCGTGGTGATGTACGCATGTACGACCGCCTGAAGGATGAGCCGTTCACGTTGGCTGAGTTGTTCGGCACCGTGGTCCAAGAGCGTGAGGCCTCGCGTTTAGCACTCGGTATACACGAGTGCTAATAACGGGCGGAGTGTACCATACGGTCGGGGCGGTGTCAAGAATTGCCGGGGGGCGCCCGGGCGGGGCGGTCGCCGCATAACTCTTTTTTATACAATCTGTTAAGGGCGGCGCCGGGCATGCCGCCGGTTGACATTGCAGGGTACCGGCCGTAGTATGGGCAGGTCCGAGACAAGAGGACAGGCATGCGTATGGATGTTGGGATAGACATTGGTCCCGTGACCGGCGGCCGGACGGGCATCGGCAACTACTGCTACTACCTTGTCAAGCACCTGCTTGAGTTGGACCGCGTCTGGCAGCTGAAGGCGTTTTCGACGGGTTTGCGGCGGGTGGATGCCCGCCACTTCGGCGAGAGCCTCTTCCATCGCCATGTACCCGTGCCAACCCGGGTGGCCTACACGGTTTGGGAACTCTTTGGCGGCCCGGCGGTCGACGCCCTGCTCCACGGCGTAGATGTATATCACGCAACGAATTACTTCCTCCCCCCCACGTCCACGGCGAAGCGGGTGGTCACCATCCACGATCTGACCTTCCTGGCGGCGCCGCACTTGTGCAGCCCGAAGATCGTGGGGCCGTTCTCGCGCAGCATCGCGCGCTTTGCCCGGGAAGCGGACGCGATCCTGACGTATTCGGAATCCACAACCCGCGACATTGTCAGGCACCTGGGGATACCCGCGGCAAAGGTCGCCGTGGCGCCGCTGGCGGTGGACGACGGTTTCCGTCCGGCGCCCCGCGAGCACGCCGTGGACCACGTGCGCCGGATCTACGGGGTACAGCCTCCATATATGCTGTTTGTGGGGACGATTGAACCGCGGAAGAACGTGCCGACGCTTTTGCGGGCATTCAGCAGAATTGCCGGGGAGGTGCCCCACCAGCTTGTGCTTGCGGGACCCATGGGATGGAATCGGGCGGAGTTTGACCGCACGCTGGACGAGACCGGGCTTGGCGGCCGGGTGTTGCACACGGGGTACGTGGAACACCACGCCGAGCTTGCCCTGTTCTATTCGGCGGCCGACCTGTTTGTATTTCCGTCGTTTTACGAGGGCTTCGGGCTGCCCGTGCTCGAGGCCATGACCTGCGGATGCCCGGTGGCGGCGTCCGACACGTCGTCGATACCCGAAGTGACAGGCGGTGCGGCGGTGCTTCTGCCCCCGGGCGACGTGGATGCGTGGGCGAATACGGTTAAGGAGCTTCTTCACGACGCAGACCGGCGCGCCTCGCTGTCCGAGGCCGGGCAGGCCCGGGCCGCGGCATTCTCGTGGAAGGACTGTGCAGCCCGCACGTTCGACGTGTACCGGAGCGTCGCGGCATGCGCGTAATCATCGATGGCACCCAGGCCGGAAACAGAAGCGGAACGGGCGAGTACACGGTTCAGTTGGCGCAATGGCTCCCGCGCGTCGCCGGTGATATGGATGTAACGTTTGCGTGGCCGGAGGACGTTCCGCTGCCGGAAGGCGCCGCGGCGGCGCCCGGTCCGCTCCGCCGGGTGCGCGCGTTGAATTACCTCGCAGGCGGCGGGTCATGGCTCCGGCACGCCGGGCTCATCCATTACCCGGCCAGCATTGGTCATGCCGGGAACCTGGCCCGCGCCGTGGTGACCGTCCACGACGTAAGCTGCCTGGTGAACCCCGGCTGGTTTCGCTGGGGGCATGCCGTATACTACCGCACGATGATCTCGCGCAGCGCCCGCGGCGCCGCGGCGGTCATTGCGGATTCCGAAGCGACGGCATCCGACCTGGAACGGCGCCTGGGCCTTGCGCGCGACCGCATCCATGTGATCCCGCTGGGGGTGGACGAGACGTTCCGGCCCGCGCCGCCCGACGCCGTGGAGCGCGTACGTGCGCGCCATAAGCTCCCGGAGCGGTTCCTGCTGTTCCTCGGCACGCTGGAACCCCGGAAGAACCTCCCGCGCCTGGTCGAGGCGTTCGGAAGGGTCGCGGACGCGATTCCCCACGGGCTGGTGCTGGCGGGACGGGCGGGCTGGAAATGCGGGCCTTTGCGCCGGGCCGTGGCCGCGTCACCGGCATCCGGGCGAATCCTGCTGCCGGGCTTCGTGGCGCGGGAAGAGCTGCCGGCCCTCCTCACCGCCGCGGAAGGGTTTGTCTGGCCGAGTCTGCACGAAGGGTTCGGGCTTCCACCGCTGGAGGCCATGGCGTGCGGGACGCCGGTGCTCACGTCCAATTCGGCGAGCCTGCCGGAGGTCGTGGGAGATGCGGCCCTGATGGCCGACCCGGAGAATACGCAGGACATCGCGGATCAGATGCGCGCGCTGGTTACGGACGACGCCCTGCGCCGGACGTTGCGCGAGAAGGGCCTGCGGCGCGTCCGGGAATTCACGTGGCAACGGACGGCCGAACGGACGGCGGAGGTCTACCGCCAGACCTGCCGGGACATCGGGAAACCATGAAGATCCTGCATGTATACAAAGACTTTGACCCGCCGGTTCGCGGGGGGATGGAACGGCACATCGCGTTGAGCTGCCGGTACCAGCAGCAGTGGGCGGATGTCGAAGCGCTCACGTGCAGCCGGTCGCTCCGAAGCGGGGTTGTCGAGCGGGACGGCACCCGGGTGACTGAGGTGGGAGAATGGGGCCGGTTCCAGAGCGCGCCGATCTCCCCCCTGTTCCCCTGGTACCTGCGCAGAAAGCGGGCGGATGTCATGGTGGTGCATGTGCCGAATCCGACGGCCGAAGTGGCGTATCTGCTGGCCCGGCCGCCCGGGACGCTCGTCGTCCGATACCACAGCGACGTGGTGCGCCAGGCGTCCGCCATGCGGGTGTACGGCCCGATTCAAATGCACTTTCTGCGGAAAGCTGCTATGATTCTGCCGACCTCCGAGCAGTATGTCGCTTCCTCGCCCACGCTGCGCGACCTTGCCGGTCAATGCACGGTGGTGCCTCTCGGCGTTGTTCCGGAAGAGTTCGAGCGTCCCGACGGGCCGAATGTGGGCCGGCTTCGTGAGAAGTACGGGGGCGATTTCGTATTGTTCGCGGGCAGGCACCGGTACTATAAGGGTCTCGAGTTTCTGGTGCGCGCGGCGCCCGGGATTCGCGGTCCCGTCGTCATCGCGGGCGACGGGCCCGAGCGGGCGCGCTGCCGGCGGCTCGCGGCCCAACTCGGGGTGGCGATCCATTTCCCGGGGGAACTGTCGCAGCCGGCCCTGGTGGATCACCTGCACGCCTGTGCGGTGTTTGTGTTTCCGTCGGTGGCCCGGAGCGAGGCGTTCGGGATCGCCATACTGGAGGCCCACGTGTGCGGCAAACCTGTAGTGGCGACACGCCTGGGCACCGGTGTAGAGTTTGCAAACCTGGACGGCCGGACGGGGCGCAACGTGCCGCCCCGCGACGCGGAAGCGCTTGCGGACGCGATCAACCAGTTGCTCGCCCGGCCGGAGGAACGCCAGCGGCTGGGCGAATTCGCACGGGCAAGGGTGTTGACGGAATTCCGGAGCGAAACGGTGGCCCGCCGCGAATACGAACTGTATGTCGCGGCACATGAGCAGTCACGCAGATAGGATCGGCGAACGACCATGCGGACATGGACAAACTGGTATCTGGTGTACGCGGTTACGCTGGGCCTGTCGTTTGGAATCTCCATGGGGCTGACGTTCGTGGTGCGCCGGTACGCCCTGCGCTGGCAGATCCTGGACCATCCGGGCGACCGGAAAATGCAGAAACGGCCCGTGCCGCTGCTGGGCGGGGTGTCCATCGTCGCGACATTCTACGTGATGGTGATTGGCAGCCTGCTGCTGGTGGAGCCGGTGCGCCAGTTCGGCATCGAGTGGCTGGAGATCCACGTGTTCCAGTTCCTGGGCAAAGACCACGAGACCAAGCTGCTGGGGATCTTCGCAGGCGGGCTGTTGATCGCCATTCTCGGGCTGGTCGACGATCTTCAGGCGCTGCGCCCCTGGCTGAAGCTGCTGGGACAATGCGTGGCGGCCGCGGTGCTGGTCATCAGCGACATGAGGCTGAACCTCTTCGCGGAGACGTGGCTGGGCCACCGACCCGTGGCGTCCTTTATCGTGTCGGGCCTGTTGACGGTGCTGTGGGTCGTATTCATGACCAATTCGATGAACCTGCTGGACAACATGGACGGTCTGTGCGCGGGGGTGGCCGCGATCGCGGCGTTCTCGTTTTTCATCTGTGCGCTGCGAACCCGCGAGGCCTTCATCTGCGTGCTGTTGATGGTGTTCGCGGGGGCCGTGCTCGGGTTCCTGATCCACAACCTTCACCCGGCGCGGATCTACATGGGCGATACGGGGGCGATGTTCTGCGGCTACCTGCTGGCCACGCTCTCGATCCTGATTACGTTCTACAATGAGAGCACGCCATCGAGGATCGCGGTGGCGGCGCCGTTGCTGGCGCTGAGCGTGCCGATTTTCGACACGATGAGCGTGATCTACATCCGCTGGCGCGCGAAGGTGCCGATTTTTCAGGGCGACCGGCGGCATTTCTCGCACCGGCTGGTCAACATCGGCATGACGCAACAGCAGGCGGTCGAGTTCATCTACCTGGTCGCGGCGGTGACCGGCCTGGGCGCCGGCCTGCTCCGCCAGGTGAACACGGTCGGCACGGTTATCATCCTGGCGCAGACGTCGGGCGTTTTTCTTCTTATTGTGCTCATCATGAGCGCGGGCGACAAGGGATGGCGGGTACCTTCACGTGAGTCGACGAAAACACCGAGAAAACCGCGCGGCGGACGAGCCTGAGCCCGCATCCGCGCCCGGCGGCCCGGCCGTTTCGCCGTCGCGCCAGGAACAGCAGGATGAGCTGGCCGAATGGCTCACGGCGCTGGTGCTGGGCGGGATAGCGTTGTTGCGGCCGTGGCAGGACGGCATGACCTTCCCGTCGGTCAACAACTATTACCTGTGGGCGCAGGCCGCCCTGTTCGCTTTGGTCGGCGCGCGGATGCTGGTGCGCCGTGAGAGGTTGCGTTTCCCGCTGCTGGTGTGGCTGTTCGCGGCGTTCCTGGCGGTGGCGGTTCTGACCACGCTGGACACGGTCCAGTACAACAACAGTTACCGCACCCTGCTCGTGTGGGCGGGGCATTTCTTCCTGTTTGTTGTGGCCTCGCAGACCCTTCGCCGGCCCCGCAGTTTCGCCATTGTGCTGTCGGGATTCGTAGCCGGGGCCTTCGCGGAAGCCGCGTTCAGCGTAATGCATCTCAAGTACTACCTCCCGCTCGTGCGGGAACGCGTGCAAACGGACCCGAGCCTGGTGCAGCGCTATTTCAGCGCGGGGGAGTTGAACCCGGAGATTGCGCGCCGCCTGAACACCAACCGCGCGTTCGGGACCTTTCTGTTCCCGAACGCCCTGGCTGGATACATGCTGCTGTGCGTGCCGTTTGCGCTGGGCGCGTCCATCTACAGCATTCGGGCCTTGCGAACGCTGTTGAACCGGACCGATGGCCGGCCGGCGCGTTCGGACGCGTACGCCGCCCAGGCCGCCGGGGCCGGGCTGGGCTCGTGGGCGGCGTCCGGTCTCGTCGCGTATACGGCCCTGTCGTTTTTCCATGCGGTGGCGTACCGGGACGAATCCATGCGCGCGCACTGGCTGCAGTGGGGCTTGTGGGTCGGCGTGGTTCCCGTCGCGCTCGGCGCGGGCCTGTACCTGGTCACGAAACGGCATGGTCTCCGCGCGTGCTGGTGGACCGTGGCCTCCTGCGTGCTGCCGGCGTTTGGGCTCGCCTCGGGGATTGCGCTGTTCTACAGTTTTTCACGCGGAGGCCTGCTGGCGTTCGTGGCGGCCACGTCGTTTACCGCGGCCCTGCTTTTTGTCCTGCTGCGAAAACCCGGTCTGCTGCCCTCCCGATGGGCGGGCGCCGCGCTCGTGGCGCTCGCGTTCGCCGGGCCTGGCGCGACGCTTGATGCCCGCGCGGCGGCGGAACCATCGCCGCAGCTTGTGCGCGAGGGCGTCGACATGAGCATCGACGAACTGGCCAATCCCGCGACGATGTTCCTGCGCCTGACGTACTGGAGAACAGGCGCGGCGATGATCGCCGACGATTTCTGGACCGGCACCGGCCCCGGGAATTTTGTTGTGATGTACCCTCGGTTCAAGTACGTGGGAGCGGGAGAAACCGACCACGCGCACAACGACTACCTGCAGATCTTCGCGGAAACCGGCGTGTTTGGCGCACTGGCCTTCTGTGCGTTCTGGGGGGTGTTTGTGTGGCGGGCGCTGCGGCAGCTTATCCGGATGCGGAAATCGCCGCGCCTGTGGCTGCTTGCCGGGCTGTTTGCCAGCCTTCTGGCGTTTCTGTTGCACGCGGCGGTGGACTTCGATTTCGTCAATCCGGGGTTGGCGGGCATGGCCTGTCTGCTCGCGGGCGTCTTCTGCGCCGCGACCGAAGCTCGGGCTGCCGGGCAGACCGCATCGCGGTACGCGCGGCCGGTCGCGGCCGTGTTTCTGGCCTGCGTAGCGGTGGTCATTGGCGCGAGCGTGCGGGTCCACAGAGCGGATGCCCTGGCGGGCAGTGAGCCGGAGTTCCGGACGCGCCTCCTGGCCGCCCAGTTCTTTGTGTTTCAGGCGCCCGAACTGGTCGCGAAGGACCGGCGCGCGGCTAACATCCCTGTGCGGGACGCCCTCGCGCTGGTACCCGATCTGGACGCGCTCAAGCGCTGCGGCTCATTCTGGGTGTCTGAGCCGGGCAAGACGCCCCGGAAACTGGGCGCCCACGAAACGCTCTGGCTGAGCGCCTATCTGAATATTACGGACCCGGCGGCCGCACGCGAGACCGGGATCCGTGCCGCGGAAGACGCGCTGACCCTGCTGGAGGGAGCGGATGCCCTGTTTCCGCACGATCCTCTGCGGGCAGTTCAGTTGTCGGCCTGGTGCGATTTTCTTGCGGAAGCGGCGGCAGCGGACGAGCAGCGCCTGGATTGGAGCAACCGGGCCGTGGCCTGGGCCGCCGAAGCGCTCGCCCGCAGCCCCCGGGAAGCCTGGCTCCACGAGCAGTACGGGGCGGCCCTGGCCACCCGCGCCCGCGTCGGGATGGAGCCGGAAAAACGGTTGGACGACCTCTTCAAAAGCCTTGAGCAATATGAGCAGAGCACGGTACTCTTTCCCTCGAGCCCGGTGGTGTGGGAGAACTACGCCCGGGCGCTCCGCGACACCGGCGCGATCCTCCAGCAGTCGGGGCAGACGGAGAAAGGCGGCGCGTTGCGGAAGAAGGCCGATGAAATGGCCGCGCGCGCGGAGGAGATACGCATCGCCGAATACCAGGCAAACCGCCGGCGGGCCGGCCTCGAATAAGGGGACGCAACATGAATGTGCTGATCATACACGGGCCGAACCTGAACCTGCTCGGAACCCGGGAGCCCGAAGTCTATGGCTCGACCACCCTCGAGGACATCAACGCGATGCTCACGGACGAAGCCAAACGCCTCGGGATCGAACTCCGCACGGTGCAATCGAATTCGGAAGGGGCCCTGGTCGACGCGATCCAGGCGGCGAAGGGCTGGGCGGACGCGATCGTCATGAACCCAGCGGCCTATACGCATACGAGCGTCGCGTTGCGGGACGCGGTCAGCGCCGTGGGCATTCCCACGATCGAGATTCACCTGTCGAATATCCACGCGCGGGAAAAATTCCGGCACCGGTCGCTGATTGCCCCGGTCGCCGCGGGCCAGATCGCCGGGTTCGGCGCCGAGAGCTACCGGCTGGGCCTGCTCGCGGCCAAGAGCGTGGCGGCGCGATGACGGTGCGCATCGAGCAACTGCGCGCACGGCTCGCCGCGGCGGGCGCAGACGCGTTTTTCAGCCTGTCCGCCCCCGCCAACCAGTATTTGTCGGGATTCACGGGTTCGACGTCGGCGCTGGTGATCACGCCCGGGGAGGCGCTGTTTCTGTGCGACTTCCGGTACACGGAACAGGCGGAGGGCCAGGTCGCGGGCTTCGACATCGAAGAGGTCACGGGCAGCCTGCCCGCGCGCACGGGCGAGCGGCTTGCCCACGTGAACGCCGGGACGGCGGTGTACGATCCGGGCGTACTGAGCGTGGCCGAACTGCACGAAATTCAAGCGGCGTTCGCGGGAACGCTGACACCCGACCCCGATATCGTTTCCGCGCTGCGCCGGATCAAGTCGCCGGAAGAGATTGCGGCGATCCGGCGGGCCTCGTCCCTGGCGGAAGGGGTGCTCGCGGATCTCCTGGAAGAACTGGATACCGGGCTCCCGGAACGGGAGCTGGCGGCCCGCTTCGAGTACGAGTTCAAGCGTCGCGGCGCTTCGGGGGCGTCGTTTGATCCGATTGCGCTGTTTGGCCCGCGGAGTTCCCTGCCCCACGGGGCCCCGGGCGGCACACCGCTGCAGCCGGGGGATGTGGTGCTCCTGGACATCGGCTGCAGGCTCGATGGGTACTGCTCTGACTTGACTCGGACGTACGCTTTCGGTACGATCCCGCGATTGTGGTTTGAGGGGGCTTATGAGCTGGTGTTGACCGCTCAGCGCATTGCGCTCGAGGCCGTGCGCCCCGGAATCCCGGCCCGCGAACTGGACGCGATCGCTCGCGACCTGATTGAAGACGCGGGGCACGGGAAGCATTTCGGGCATGGCCTGGGGCACGGCGTTGGCATAGAGATCCACGAAGGCCCCCGCCTGAATCGCGAATCCGACACCATACTGGAACCGGGCATGGTCATTACCATCGAGCCCGGCATTTACTTACCTGGCAAGGGAGGCATCCGCATCGAGGATCTCGTGGCTGTTACCGAAGACGGTTGCGACATCCTGTCAGCCGCCTCCAAGGAGTTGAGGGTGATCGACGTATGATATCTACGGCGGACTTCAGAAACGGCATCGTCATTATCGAGAACGGCGAGCTGATGGAATTGGTGGAGTTCCAGCATGTGAAACCGGGCAAGGGCGGCGCGTTTGTGCGCACAAAACAGAAAAACGTGATCACTGGGCGGGTCCTGGAACGCACCTACCGGTCGGGGGAAAAATTCGAAGAAGCGCGTCTCGTGGAGACCCCCCACCAGTACCTGTACAGCGACGGCGACCTGTTTTACTTCATGCATCATGAGACGTTTGAACAGATCCCCGTGGGCCCGAACATCGTGGGCGACAAGAGCGATTGGCTGAAAGAGAACGACGAAGTCAGCCTCCTGCTGTACGAAGGCAAGGTGATCTCGCTCAGCCTGCCCATCACGGTGACCCTGAAGATTACCCGGTGCGACCCCGGGGTGCAGGGCGATCGCGCCTCCGGCGGAACCAAACCGGCCACGCTCGAGACGGGCGCGACCATCCAGGTGCCGTTGTTTGTCAATGAAGGCGATACGGTAAAAGTCGACACGCGGACCGGGGCCTACATCGAGCGGGTCAGCACATAAGCCAGAGCGAACCGGCGTGCGGCACACGCCCCAGTGGGGGAGGTGCGAAGGTGGATGTTGAAAAGCTTCGAGAGCTGTTAGATATTTTTGAGGCGTCCGGATTGAGTGAGATCGAGATCGAGGAGGCCGGAACACGGATCCGCCTGAAGAAGGGCGCGCCGGAACAGCCCTACTGCCCCCCCGCCTACACCGTGGCGCCGCCGCGTCTTGAAGCGGCCGTACCGCCTGGCGGGGCCCCCGGCGCCCCGCACGAGCCTGCCGCTCCGGACGACGAGCTTATCACCATTGATTCGCCCATGGTCGGCGTATTCTATGCCGCGCCCGCGCCGGACAAGCCGCCCTTTGTGAAGCCGGGCGATGCCGTGCAGGAACAGCAGACCGTCTGCATTGTCGAAGCGATGAAACTCATGAACGAGGTGACCGCACAGTTCCCGGCAAGGATCGTGAAGGTGCTCGTGGAAAACGGCGAACCGGTCGAGTTCGGCCAACCTTTGTTCGCGGTCGAACCTCTCGAGTGAAGCGGAGCGCATAATTCCCGAAGAGAGGGCGAATGTTTCGACGCATTCTGATAGCCAATCGCGGTGAAATCGCCGTACGCATCATACGGGCATGCCGGGAGCTGGGCGTCACCAGCATCGCGGTATATTCCTCGGCCGACCGCGACTGCCTGCATACGTCGCTTGCGGACGAGAGCATCTGCATCGGCCCCGCGTCGGCCACGGAGAGCTATCTGCATATCCCGAGCATCATCGCCGCGGCGGAGATCTGCGATGCGCACGCCATTCACCCGGGCTATGGATTCCTGGCGGAAAACCCCAAATTTGCGCGCATCTGCCAGGACTGCGACATCGGATTCATCGGCCCGACGCCGGAGGCGATCGCCCTGAGCGGCGACAAGGCGGCGTGCCGGGCCAAGGTGAAGGCGGCCGGCGTGCCGGTGGTTCCCGGCAGCGACGGCCTGCTCGAGGATCCCGCGAAAGCCCTGGCGCTCGCGCGCGAGATCGGGTTCCCGGTGCTGGTCAAGGCCTCCGCGGGCGGGGGCGGGAAAGGCATGCGCATCGCCCACAACGACGTCGCCCTGAAAAACGCCATCTCCATGGCGTCCATCGAGGCCGAAACGGCGTTTGGAGACGGCGGCCTGTACCTCGAGAAGTTTGTTGAGGGGGCGCGCCACGTCGAGTTTCAGATCCTGGGCGACAGCAACGGCAAAATCATCACGCTGGGCGAGCGGGAATGTTCGATCCAGCGGCGGCATCAGAAGCTCATCGAGGAGACCCCCGCACCTGGCCTGACCGGCTCGCTGCGGGCGCGCATGTCGAAGGCGGCGCTCCGGGCCGCGAAGGCCATCGGCTACACCAATGCCGGTACGGCGGAGTTTCTGCTGACTCCGGACAACCAGTTCTTTTTCATTGAGTTCAACGCCCGGATTCAGGTGGAACATCCGATCACCGAAGAGGTCACGGGGGTCGACCTGGTGAAGGAGCAGATCCGCATCGCCTCGGGAAAGCCCATCAGCAATGTGCGCGCCCGGCCGTCCGGCCATGCGATCGAAGCGCGCATCTATGCGGAGGATCCGGAACACGGGTTTTCGGCCTCGCCGGGCGCCGTGCCCCGGTGCCATCTTCCGGGCGGCCCCGGGATCCGCGTCGACAGCCATCTGTTCGCGGGGTATACGGTGCCCCGGTTCTATGACTCGTTGCTGGCTAAGGTCATCGCGCGTGGCGCGCAACGTGAAGAGGCCATCGACCGTCTCAGCGCCGCACTGCAGGAATTTGCCGCGGACGGCATCAAGACCACGGCGCGCTTGTGTGCGCGGATTGTGTCTGGAGACCGTTTTCGCCGCGGGGACATCGGCCCTGATATAATCGATCAGTATGTGAATGGCTCGGGGTGATGCGGAAACCGGGCGACGGCGTCTGACGGGCTGCGAACACAGGAAGGAACACGAACCATGCGTTTGATACAGGCCATTGTGTGGCGGGTGATCTGTGTGGGGCTGTTGGCGGCCGGCGTCGCCGCTTTCTACCTGGACCTTTCCACTGCCTACACCGTGCTGGCCTCGCGTCTTCCCGACAACACGGCGTTACGGTGGAGCCTGGGCGTGGCGCTGATCCTCGTGGCGCTGATCGGTTTGATCCCCTGGCCGAAACGATCCCGCGACAGCCGCAAGATCGCGTTCAAAGGCGCTCACGGCAACGTGAGCATCCAACTGGATTCCGTCGAGCAGACCCTGAACCGCGCCGCGCGCAAGATCAGCGAGGCGAAACGCATCAACGCGCGGATCACGCCGTCGGACAACGCCCGGAACGTCCACATCCAGGCCGACGTCACCCTTCGGAAACCCGCCAACGTGAGCGCGCGCGACGTCGAAGCGAAAGTCAGCGAATTCATCGTTGACCAGACCAAACGCATCCTGGGCGAAGAAACCGCCGTGACCGCCGACCTGAACATCGTCGATATCGTCATCGAGGACAGCGTGGTGCTGCCCGCCGAAACGCCGGACAGGAAGGAAGCGGCGTCCGCGGCGAAATCCTGGCGCCACGAAACCGAGAGCCCCACGGGCACGGCCCTGGAAGCCCTCGAAGAGGAAACTCCGGCCGAGTCGCACGGGGCCTCGCTTCCCGGGGCGGCGCTGCCCGAACCCGAGTATGACGAGGACGAAGACGAGGAGGAAGATGTCGAACCGGCCAGCGAGGAGGACGAAGACTCCGAGGCCGGGGAGGACGAGGAAGACAAGAATACGCTCTGGTGAGTTCCCGGCCGGGCCGCGCCCGGGCGCCGTCGCGAGGAACGTTCAGGCGGACCGGATGGGGCGGCGGGCAGGGGACTTGCAAAGGAACGGAGCGTGTGCAATACTACGTCCGCACAAGGCAACCGTGGGGACTGGTTCCCCGCAGACCCCGGGAGAAGGCACCATGTCATCGCATCCGACCCACCTTTGGCGATGGCGTTGGTGTGCCCATTCCTAATCTCCCCGGGCATCCTCTTATTTCCATTCGCTCGTTTTGTGAGTTTCCGCTGATCTTTCCATCGAGGGAGAAAACATCATGACTACAGGTGCATCCGGCAAAGGAATCGGCAACATTCAGGACCTCGTGAAGCTGGACGACAAGGGGCTGGTCTGTGCGGTCATCCAACACCACGTCACGGGCCAGGTCCTGATGGTCGGCTATATGAACCGCGAGGCGCTCGACTACACCCTGCGCGAGCGGAAGGCGTGTTTCTGGTCACGCTCACGGCAGAAACTCTGGCTCAAGGGCGAGACTTCGGGCAACTTCCTCAGGGTAACGGAAGTGCGCACGGACTGCGACGCCGACGCGCTGCTGGTGAAGTGCGACCCCTCGGGCCCCACGTGCCACACGAATGAAACCAGTTGTTTTTACCGTAAGGTGGATGCCGACGGCGCCGTGTACCTGGCCGGCGACGGCGTCGCCGAGAACTGAGTGAGGAAACCGCCATGCATCATCCATCGCTTGACGAATTCCGGCAGATCGCCCGGCAAGGCGCCATCGTGCCGGTATACAAAGAGATCCTGGCCGACGTGGAGACGCCGGTCACCGCGTACATCAAGCTCGCCAAGAACCAGAGGTACTCGTTCCTGCTCGAAAGCGTGGAACAGGCGGACCGGCTGGGCCGGTATTCCTTCCTGGGGGCGAACCCCTCCACCGTGTTCTGTTCCAAGGGCACGACGGTCACCATCACCCGCGACGGGAGGGCCACCTCGTTCGAATCCAGAGACCCGCTGGACGACCTGCGCAAGCACATGCAGGAATACCGGCCGATCCGCGTGGCGGGTTTGCCCGAGTTTCACGGGGGCGCCGTGGGGTACATCTCGTATGATGAGGTGCGGCACTTCGAGAAGCTCCCGGACGCCAATCCGGATACCCTCAATGCGCCGGATCTTTATTTCATGATCACGGACACCATCCTGATTTTCGACCACGTGAATAACCGGCTGAAGATCGTCTCGAATGCGCACGTTCAGGGCGATCCCCTGGCGGCCTACAACGAGGCCATACGCAAGATTGACGAAATCGAGCAGACCCTCCGAAAACCCCTGGTCCTGACCACCGAGCGGATACACACCGGCACGGTCAACGAAGAGCCGACATCGAGTTTTACGCGCGACAGCTTCTGTGAGGCTGTGCGGCGCGCGAAGGAGTACATCAAGGCCGGAGACGCGTTCCAGATCGTGCTGTCGCAGCGCTTTGAGCGCGAACTTCACGCCAGCCCGGTCAACGTGTACCGCGCGTTGCGCTGCATCAACCCGTCGCCGTACATGACCCTCGTGCAGTTCCCCGAGCTGACCCTGGTGGGTTCGAGCCCGGAGGTCATGACCCAGGTCCGGGGGAACCGGTGCAAGGTGCGCCCCATCGCCGGCACGCGTCCCCGGGGCGCCTCGTCCGACGAAGACGCGCTTCTGGAGAAGGAGCTGATGGCGGACGAGAAGGAGATCGCGGAACACATCATGCTGGTTGACCTGGGCCGGAACGACGTGGGCCGCGTCAGCGTGCCGGGCACGGTCGCCCCCACGGAGAACCGCTTGATGTATATCGAGCGCTACTCCCACGTTATGCACATCGTCAGCGAGATCGAGGGAACGTTGAAAGAAGGCGAGGACGCCTTCAGCGCGTTGCGGGCCACCTTCCCCATGGGCACGGTCAGCGGCGCCCCGAAGATCCGCGCCATGGAGATCATCGACGAGCTGGAGCCCGTCCGGCGGGGACCGTATGCCGGTGGATGCGGGTACATCAGTTTTTCGGGCGACATGGATACCTGCATCGTCATTCGCACGATGATCATCAAGGACGGGGTGGCGTATGTGCAGGCGGGCGCGGGGATTGTCTACGACAGTGTTCCCGAACGTGAGTACGAGGAAACCGTAAACAAGGCGAAGGCGCTCTTCAGGGCGGTCGAGTTCGCGGAGAGAGGGCTTGAATCATGATCGTGATTATCGACAATTACGACTCCTTCACCTACAACCTTGTCCAGTATCTGGGCGAGATGGAGGGTGACGTCCGGGTGTATCGCAACGATGCCATTGATGTGGCGGGCATTCGCGCCTTGAAACCCGACCATCTCGTGGTGTCGCCGGGGCCCTGCACGCCCCAGGAAGCCGGGATTTCGATTGAGGTCATCCGTGAGCTGGGGCCGGAAATCCCGACCCTGGGGGTGTGCCTGGGACATCAGAGCATCGGCGCGGCCTTTGGCGGCGAGGTGGTGCGTGCGGACCGGGTCATGCACGGTAAACTCAGCAGAATCCACCACTTCGGCAATGTGTTGTACGACGGGATTGAGTCGCCGTTCGAGGCGACCCGGTACCATTCATTGATCATCCGCCGCGAAACCTGCCCGGACGAGCTGGAGATCATCGCGGAGACGGACGACAAGATCATCATGGGGGTGGCGCACAGACACTATCCGATCTGGGGCGTGCAGTATCATCCCGAGAGCATCCTGACGAAACCGGGCAAGCAGATGCTGCGCAATTTCCTCAACCGGAAAGCGGGGTAAAAAGAGGGGCAAATCTGCGCTAAGCCATGAAAATTGCAAGACTTATACCTTTGACATTGGGTAGGCCTTGTGCTAAAGTACCGTTGATATGGGCAGTTTCACTTCCGGATAGAAAGGCGACTCGAAATGACGCAGCCTCCGAAGAATCTGGGGAAAAAGCAGCAACGGGCGTTGGCGCATCTTGACCGCAACCTGCAGCTATGCCGGGAATTCCTGAACGACTGGCTGCTATTCAACCAAATCCTGTCCGCGTTTCCGGCGGAAAACGCCAACCGGCCGGAATTGGAGAATCAGTTCCTTAAGATCAAGAGCAAGCTCGCCCGGGAACATCAGATTCTGCGGGAGAGTCTTGGGCAGGATTACCGCATCGACGGCAATACCATGAACATCGTTGCGGGTGCAACGAGTCTGGAGAATATCTTCGGGCAGTCGGAGATTGCGGTCAAGAAACTGCAAGGCGAATGGCACCGCGCGTTTATCTCGATCAACGAGACCCTCGGCGGTCTCGAGGACAAGCGCGGGCGGGTTCTCGGAGGCGAGAAGGTCTTTGTAGGCGGTCTCGATACGCCGGCGGCAGGGGGCGGCGGCGGCATGTCCGATAAGGCCAAGAAGACCGTCATCATCATCGTAGTGCTCCTGATTATCGTCGGGATCATGGTCGGAGTCCCGCAGATTCGGGGCATGTATATGGACGCGTTCCAGGATCTCTTCGGGGGCCAATGACCCGTTGCGGGTGGGCGCGTTTCCGCCGGGCGAACGGCGTGCAGGCGAGGCCGCGCGTGCAGGTCCCGCGACGCAGTGCCTGGTATACGTAGGGAACGGCGCGAGCGGTCGCATGACATGTCGGGCCGTGGCAGGTGCAGCCGGCAACCGTGCGCCCGGGGGGAGAGGCGCCCGCGAGGCGGTTGAAGTGCGGCAGCGAAAGGAGAACAACGTGACCAAACGGGAGTTGGTGATCGAGATTGCGGAACGGCTCGGCTACACCCAGAATGAAGTCGCGGATGTCGTCCAGGAGACTCTGGATACCATTACCGAATGTCTGGCCGAGGGACACCGGCTCGAGATTCGGAATTTTGGCGTGTTCGAGGTAAAGAAACGCGACGCGCGTATGGGCCGGAACCCGCGAACGGGCCAGGAAGTGCCGATCGATCACAAGCGCGTGGCGTCGTTCAAGCCCGGCAAGGCCCTCAAGGAACGCGTGCAGGCAACGGCAAGCACGGCCATGCCGTCCCCGGAAAGCGCACCGGCCTGGCCCCCGGCCCAGGAAACCCGCGAGACGGGAGGAGGCGCCGCCAACGTGAGCAGCGGCGAACAGGGCAGCCTGTTTTAGTAGGGGCCGAATCGAGCTCCGCACCGCCGCGCGGGGCAATTTGGACGCGGGGGCCTGCCAGCGGTATACTACCTGTGTTCTGGGTTGCGACCTTTGCACGATTGCTGCCCGCCTGTTCATGTTCTGAGGCCGGTGACGGCCACGTAATCGCGGCCACATTGGATTTCCATTCAGATGCCAGAACAAAACAACAACAACGATTACGAAGCCCGCATGACCTTCACGGAGCATCTGGCTGAACTTCGCATCCGCATCATCCGGGCAGGCATCGCGGCCATCGTGGGGATGTTCGCCGCGTATGCGCTGGGCGCCTATCTCGAGGACGCCCTGATGTGGCCCATCATCGGCTTCATGGTCGAGGAAGAGCAGCCCGCCGGCCAGGGAGAACAGCCTCCGCCGTCCGCGTCCGAGGACGGCGAAGGGACCCCGGCGCCGGAGGAGAGCGCGACCGCACCAAGCGGCCAGCCGGCGACACCCCGAGTCCGGCAGCAGTGGACGAACATCCTCGCCCCCGTGCTTCTCCGCCTGAAGGTCGCGGCCTACGCGGGGCTGTTGCTGGCTTCGCCCTACATTATCTATCAGCTTTGCGCGTTCATCTTTCCGGGACTCAAACCGAATGAGAAACGGGCCGTGCGCATCCTGCTCATGGGCGGCAGCGTACTGGCGATTGTAGGGGTATGCATTGCCTATTTTGGCATACTGCCGGTGGTGATTCCCTACCTCCTGACCACGTTTATCTCGCCCGAAATCGAATTAAACCTGCGCCGCGACGAGACCATCCCCATCATTGTGAAGCTGTTGACCGGATTCGCAATCGCCTTCCAGTTTCCCATGGTGGTTCTGGTCCTGGTTTATATGGACTTGCTTTCGCCGGCGACCTTGAAGAAGTACCGCAAGATCGCCCTGGTGGTTCTGGCGGTGGCGGCGGCCGTGTTGACTCCGCCCGATGTGTTCTCGATGATGGTCATGCTGGTGCCGTTGCTGATACTATACGAAGCAAGCATTTTGTTATCGTATCTGGTGGTGCGCAGTAAAAAGAAAAGAGCAGAGCGCGGCGAGGCGTAAGCCCGCGCGCATAACCTGAGAAGCCGACAGCATGCTTGGAATGGGTATGGGAGAGATGGTCCTGGTGGCCGGAATCGCTCTGGTCATCATCGGCCCGGAGCGGTTTCCCGAGTTCGCCAAGATCTGCATGCGAACCATCCGTGATCTGCGTTCGTATGTCGAAGAGGCGAAAGAAGACCTCCGCAAAGAGATCGTGCCCATCAAGAAGGAAATCGACAAGGTCAAGAGCTACGACCCTGAGAGTTACATCGACGCCTTGACGGATTCCCGCGACGACTCGGGCTACTACCGCGCATCGTCCGGCCAGAAGACCGGCGAGTCCGCGGGGACACATCCCAGCGCCAGCGCGGGCACGGAACCGCGCACGGCAGAAGAGAAACCCAAGGCGGAAACAAGCTCGCCGGAAACCGCGGCGAACGCAGCGGGCGACTCGGCCGCGCCCGCGCCCCCCGCACCGGCATCCCCGGACGACGAGAACGCCGAGATTCCCGAACCGATGGATGGCTGACCCTCTCCCCCACGTTGCCGTGTCCGGAGAGCCCTGACCGCCGAATGGCAGGCCTCTGTGCGTCATGATTGCCGCGTTTCTCGTGCCTGGCGCGTCACCCCCGAATTTCCTGGCCGGTAAATTAGACGGGCGCGTGATCCACGAGTTTCACCCGCGCCTATTCTTTGCCGAAGCGGTAGACATGGACGTCGAACGCATTCCAGTCGTCGGTGACGCCGCCGTCCGCGATCTCGAGGGTGCGATTCTCGTTGAGGACGGTGCAGGTCTTCCATTCGCCGAACCCGGCGAGGGTCGCGCGGCACGGATACCGATAGGCGTTGCACGTGAAGACATACAGGGCGCCGCCGCTTTCTTTCACGAGCCATTGCACGCCGTCGTCCACCGAGTGGCCGATTTCATGGTAGTCGACGGAAGGCGCGAAGGCCGCGGTGCGCTCGGACAAGACGGGCGCGAGATCGGCGATTTCGCGTGCGGTGCGCGTGATGGCCGTCCACGCGTCGGAAGGCTGAGGCATGCTGAAGCTGCCCCAGTAGATGATGCCGTTGGCCCCTTTGATAATCGACTGGAACGCCATGAAACGGCCTTCTTCCCACGTCGGATAGAGCACCTTGCTCTCGTCGCGTTCCTTTTCGTCGCGCAGGGCTTCCCAGGCGAAGGCCTGCAAGACCATCAGCAAGGGCCGGTTCGGACCGGTGACGCGGCGCATTTTGTCCACATAATCACCCACCTGGCTGATGGTCAGGTTGTTGAGATCGCCCTGGTGGCCGTCTTCGAAAAGGGCGTACATGGGCCGGAGTCCGCCGGGATTGACGGGGTAGATGTCGCAGGCGACCACATCGGTGCCGGCGTTGTACGCCTGCATGGTCTTGACCAGGTTGGTGGGGGCGTGGTTCATGTACAGGAGATGATGGGGATCGGCGGCCTTGATGAGGGGATACGCCTCGACGAACGGTTGTGCCGGGACCCGCGTCTCGGCCTTCATCCAGGTCCAGGCGGGTTCATCGACGCTCTCGATCAACGCCAGCGCCGGGTGTTCCTTGATGGCATTGACCGCGTCGAGGAGCTTGGCCGTGCTGGCCTCGCGGTTTTCGAGGTCGATGGTGCCGACGCTGGTCCAGGTCATGAGACCGGCGGCGAGCGCCTTATCCATTTCTTCGGGACTGCTGTTGGTGCGTACGAGGTTAAAGCCCGCCTCGGCCATGTCCGCATAGGGCCGGTCGGACTGGGCCGGGTAGTACGAGCCGATGATGAGGGTGCGCTGGCCGTTTACGGTGATCATTCCGTCGTCATCGTACTGAACGGACAGCGGCGCCGCGGCGGCGGTTCCGGCGCACAAGACCATGACCAGAGCAGTTGCTGCGATATGTCCCATGAGATTTCTCCTTCTTATCGCTTGAGCAGCGGAAGACACTGTTTGAACTCGGGGGTGCCGGCCTTCTCGAGGATTTCGAACATGGCCATTTCGGCCGTCACGAGCTGGCAGGCGCTGTCGACAATGCGATTGAGGGCGGCATCATGCTGACGCGCTTCCCGCGCTCCGACGGCATCGGCCGCCACCCAGACCTCGAATCCGCGTTCGACGGCCCCCAGGGCCGTCTGGAGAACGCAGATGTGCGTCTCGACGCCCGTGATGAGGAGGTTGGTACGGCCCGTTTCCTGGAGAGCCGCCACGAATTGGGGATCCGCCATGCAGCCGAACGCCAGTTTTTCGATCGGCGTGAGCCCCGTGAGCTCTCCGGCGATCTCAGGAACGGTCGGTCCGAGCCCTTTGGGATACTGCTCCGTCCACAGGATGGGAAGGCCGAGGAGCCGGGCGAACCGAATCAGACGGATGATCTCCTCCACAATCACGGGGGCGGCAGGAATCTTCGGCATGAGGGATTCCTGAACGTCGATGACCACCAGGGCAACGGACGCGCGGTTCAACATGGGAAAGCTCCTTATTCGGCGCCTCGATTCCGGGCTGCCCGCCGCGGACGCCGCAGTCTCCCGGCCTGCGAGGGTGGCAACCGTGATAAATCGAGCGTGCGCGGAGGGATTATAGCCAAACCCGGCTCTCGCATGGCAATCCCGCGGGCGGGAGAAGACGGGCAAACCCACCCGTGACGCCCGGCGTTCCGAGCCGTGAGCGGATTGAGAGTGCGCGGATTACCTGCGGCCGCGGTTGCGGCGCTTCCGTTCGCGCAGCGCGTTCGCCTTGTAGAACAGGGCCGGTTCGATGATGGCGTCGTGCAGCCCTTGCGTTTCGACATCGCCGTAACTGACGCGCCCCCGGTAAGTGCGGTTCGACAGGATGATCGAAATGGCCTGCCGCGACCAGCTGTTGCCTTTCCGGGTGGTGATGCCTTTGGAATGCAGATACTCCACCACCTTGCCGGTGCTGCGCGTATTGAGGTATTCGCGGAAGATGAGGCGCACCACTTCGGCTTCCGCGTCGTCCACCTCGAGCGGATTCTCCCCTTCCCTGCCGCGCCGGTAGCCGTAAGGCGCCGGACCCGTGCCGTAGCGCCCCTGCTGCACCGCATTGAGCTGGCCGCGCTTGACCTTCGCCCCGTGGGTCAGCCGTTCGCCATGACGTTCGCGCACTTCATGACCCGTGGCCGCCGGTGCGCTGACGCCGGCCGTGTGCGACTGCGGAGCGGAATATGATTGCGTAACCGTGTCGCCGGTCTCCTGAGCATTGACTTCTACACCCGCACTCATAATGACGTCCCATCCTGCTTTTAGAGCTGTTTGTATGCGCCAAGACCACAATTATGATTAGAATTCATGAAGCCAATCGTCCATCAGCACGAAATGCAGCACCCGCTCGGTGTCTCCTTCCGCACCGTGGAAATCCGAGCTTCCAACTATGATTCTACGCGCATTCGGCGCACGTGTCAACTGTTTTCTTGACAAAAGTGGTGTTCGGGGTATCCGGGGGACCGCCGAAGCAAAGCCAAGTGAACACGTGAGATAGCAGTGCTGGCGGGGACCCGGGAAGGATGGACAGGATAGACATCAATTGACATCCGGCGGATCTTTAGCAGGAGTTTCTCTTGATAAGAGCCGGGGGGCGGGTAGAAACAGCCGCCCCGGGACCGCCTGACCGAGGCGGTTCCCGGGGCGGGATTCGTTGGCAATGCGCCGGTGCTAGTTGCCCCGGCTCTGGAGTTTGGCCAGTTCGACCACCTCGGGCGGGGTTTCGGCGTACGGTTCGACGTCCAGTTCGTAGCTTCGTGTGAGGACTTCGAAGAGCTCATCGCGTTGCATGCCGGCGGCCTTGGCTTCGGCAACGACTTCATGCATCCGTTCAATAGTCCGGCGGCGACATTCTTCGCGGCACTTGTTCTCGATGCCCTTGTTGACAAAGACGCCCATGCCCCGGCGCGTGTAGAGCAGTCCCATGACTTCGAGGTCGCGATACGCCTTGGCTACGGTGTTGGGATTCACACTCAAGCGCTCGGAGAGCTCACGTACCGACGGCAATTGATCGCCCGCCTGCAGTTTGCCGGATGCAATGGCAAACTGGACTTGGTTTTCAATCTGGACGTAGACGGCCACGTTGCTGTTAATGTCAATACTCAATAGCATTTCGACACACCTCCTGAATTCGTTATCAACTGCCCGCTGTCTGTGTTACCTTGTGCCGGGCTTCCCGGGACGACCGGAGCCCGCGACACGAAAAGACAGGGGTACCCGATACACTGTAAGCCATGTATAATGGTTTAACGCAACGAGACAACCTACAACCTACCGACGAGGGAGATTCGACGTGCAGGTCATTGCGTTCCGGACACGGCTGTTTCTGGCCACCTTCTCTGTATTGTATCACATATCCTCCATGAGTCAAGCCTCACATCTGGATGTCTGTGCTCTGCTTACAGTTAGTATAGGACAGAATAGTTCCACAAGCCAGGTGCACGCCGATCTGAGCGATGTGGTTGGCCGGCCTCTTCCGGGCAAGGTGGTGTTGCGGAAGAAGGACGGGGACCAGGCCTTTCTCCTGAAGGTCAGCGACGGAGCGGCCGTGGCCGGCTGTCCTCCGGGCGAGTACGCCGCCTACACCTATGTCTATGAGCGCGGGGTGCCTGTGCTGGTGGATATTCGCGACGTTTCCGTCGAGACCAACGGGATGGCAAGCGTACCGTTGACGCTGACGGAGGGCGGCGGGCAGCGGCCGCTGCTGTCGTTCGATGCCGATTTCGATCTGGTGCTGGACCGTATCGAGGAAGAGCATGGAACGGACCGGTTTGACGCGGCGAGCATGCCGGGCGTGACGCCCCTGCCGGATCAGGACGTCGTCCTGAAGAAGGCGGCGGGATGGTACAAGGGCGAGCTGCACGCGCATTCGAGCTACGGGGAAGGCACGGAGACGGTGGCGGACCTGGTGCGGCGTGCGGAGAAGGCCCGCCTGGATTTTCTGGCGATAACGGACCTCAATACGATGGCGGCCTGCCAGGATCCCGGGTTCAAATCGAACTCGGTGGTGTTGATTCCGGCGATGAAATGGGGCGACACAAAACGGGGATACGCCCTGATCTATGGTCCCAAGACGATTCCGGAACGTGCCGATACCTTTGCGCACGCCCAGGCGATCATGCGCCGGGTACAGACGCAGGGGGGCATCTTTGCGATCGCCCACCCGTGTTTTCGGGACGCGCCGTGGCAGTGGGGACTGGAATATGCCAATGCCATCGAAGTGTGGTGCCGGGATTGGCGCAGCATGCCTCCCGTACAGTTGACGGATCTGGACGAGGACTTGCAGGTTCGCGGTGAGAAACGTCTCGAACGGGATCCGAAAACCGCGCTGAAGGTGCCCGGGAAATACGTCGAAGGGAAACTGGTGTACCCAATAGCTCAGGCGGCCGCAACGACCCATCTGGCGGCGAATGCGAAGTCGGAGATCTTCTGGGACGCCCACCTGAGCAGCGGCATGCGCGTAAGCCCGATTGCCGGCAGCATGTCGTCGGCCAGCACGGTGGCGCTGGGGCAACCGGTCACCTACGTGTACGCCACCGAGAAATCCCTGAAGGGCATCCTCCGGGGACTCCGGCAGGGACGGACCTTCGTGTCGTCGGGTCCGGACGGGCCCACGGTCGACCTGTACGCCAACGTAAAGCTCAACAACCGCACCATCTTCGTGCCGATGGGCGGGATGATTCCCATTGGCACCGAAGCCAGACTGGTGGTCAGTGTCCGCAACGCGAAAGGCAAGAAGGTGCAGATTTTCGCGGACGGCCAGCCCATCATTTCCAAGACCATGAGCTCCAAGAAATACGATCGACGCATCGACATCATGCCGGATCGCTTCACGGTGTTCCGGGCGCGGGTTGTGGAACAGGCTTCCATCACGAATCCCGCGACTGCATTTGAGGAGACGGGGCTGGGTACCCTGACGGTGCTGGCGCTTTCCAGTCCGATCTATGCGGAGAACATCGCTGTGACGCCGCCCGAACCGGCGGCCCCGGAACCCGCGGAACCGCCGGCTCCGGACCTGGCCTCGATGCCGGTGAAGGAACGGGTCAAGAAGGCCATGGAAGCCGTGGAACGCATTGCGGAGGGGAGAGAAGAGAAGGATTGGATCAGCATCGAGCCCGAAGGGTTGCCGCCGATCTACGCGACGGGGGTGCGGACCAAGGGCGGCAAGGTGTCTGTGACTATGGATCATTCGCGGCCGCCGCAGTTCTTCCAGGAATCGCTGGACGAGGAGTTCCTGCCGAAGGAGAACGCGAAGATCCAGGAAATCCGCCCGACGTTGATCAGATAAGGAGCTCGTGAAACCGCCGAGGTTGGATACGGGGATCCCGGAGGCTGGACAGCATCTCAGGCGATATCCGGACTGACGAGGCCGCTGGGGCACGGTCACATGGGTCGCTGATCCTGCAGCCTCCGCCGCACATCTTCGACGACAACATCGAGAATCTCGTCGAGCGTGGTACGGGGCTCGAATCCCACGGCCTCGCGGATTTTTCGGATGCTGGGCACGCGTGCGCGCATATCTTCAAAGCCGGGTCCATAGGCCTGGTCGTACGGGACATAGGTGACGCCGGCGGTGCTGCCGGTCTTCTGGATGACGCACTGGGCCAGCTCTTTCATCGAAATGGGGCGGATTCCGCCAATGTTGAAGACCTCGCCCGACAAGTCACAACGTTCCATCAGCCGGATCAGCGCGGGCACAACATCGCCGACGTAGGTGAAACAGCGGGACTGTTCGCCGTCACCGAATATGGTGAGGGGTTCATTCCGCAGGCCCTGGGCCACAAAACGCGGGATGACCATGCCGTAGCGCCCGGTCTGGCGGGGTCCCACGGTGTTGAAGAGGCGCACGATGACGACGGGATGGCGCTTTTCGTGCCAGTACGCGAGCGCGAGGAATTCATCCATGGCCTTGGACGCGGCATACCCCCACCGGCTGAGCGACGTCGCGCCCATCACGCGGTCGTCGTCTTCGTGGAATTCGGGATTCATGCCCTTTCCGTACACTTCGCTGCTGGAGGTGATCAGAAGCCGGCGGCGGTACCGTGAGGTTTCTTCGAGGATGTTCTCCGTGCCCCGGATGTTGTTGACGAGCGTCCGGACGGGTTGATCGACGACGAGTTGCACGCCGACGGTGGCGGCCAGGTGATAGACCACGTCGGCTTCGCGAACCAGGTCGCGCACAATCTCCTTGTTCAGGGTGGAATCGATGACGCTGGTGAGACCGGGGATGTGCTCGATGTTCTCGAACCGTCCGGTACTGAGGTCGTCAAGGACGGTAACCTGGTTTCCCTGCTGCACGAGGGCTTCGCAGAGGTGCGAGCCGATGAATCCGGCGCCGCCGGTGACAAGAATGCGCATGGTCAGCTCCGTGGGTCATCACGTTGCGCGGGACTTCGCCGGTGAACCGGGGGCGCGGCCCGCCTAACTCCAAGCTGGACTAGAGTATACGGGCCATGTGATTCCGGGTCAACCGGAACGCCGCGCTGGGTAGAGGGCCGCCGTGCCGGGGAACAAGACGGATTCCTGCGAGCGCGCGAAACAATTAGGAAGATTCTCATGTTACATAGGGTAGCAATAGGGAATCGTCGTGCGTACATGCGCGCGAACGGACTGGCGTTTTGCCCAGGGAGTCTTCCTGTGGGGCGAATCACGCGCGGGAAAACGCCAGGGATTCTCGAATGGGAGGTCGGCGTTATGGTGAATGAATCGCTCTCGGGTTTTCGCGAAGGGCGGGTAAAGTGGTTCAATGACACGAAGGGCTATGGGTTCATCGTCATCGACGGCACACCGGACATCTTCGTTCACTACTCAGCCATAAAGATGGAGGGGTTCCGCACACTGAAAGAAGGCGACCTTGTCAGCTTTGAGCTGCTGCACAGCACGAAAGGGCTTCAAGCGATCAATGTGAGCAAGGTCGGTTCCGGCGCGGCGCCGGCCGCGCCCGCGGAGGAAGCCAATGAGGCGCCGGCAGACGAGGACTGCGAGGAGTATGTGACCGAACTGCGCCGGCAGTCGGCTGGCTAGTTTTCGAGGCGCAGGTAGCCGAAGCTCTGTGGCGGAGCAACAAAACGATTCTGCCGTACCGGCACTTCCATTCCCAGAGAATCATCCGCGGTGACCGTGTCCCGTGTATACGCGGTGGCCGGCCCCGCAAGTGCCGCCGAAAACACCAGGGGGACTTTCCTGTCGGCCTGGTTCACCCAGAACACCACATCTCTCACGACCGCGGCGGAGGCGTGTGCCGGGTGTGAGGACACGGATTTCCGCACGGGGTCACCCGTCTCGGTCATGCGCGTGAAACAGCCGAGGGCGTGGTAGACGGGCCGGATGCCCCATCCGCGGTCGCGGTAGTTCCATAGGCCGTAGTTCATGAGGCTGCCGCCGGGATAGTAGACCTCGTGCATGCACCAGATGCTGAACCCCGCGACGCCCCGGTTCAATCCGTCGAGGATGAAGGCGCACGTCCAGAGGGCATAGGGGTAATCCTCCATGATCGGATTGGCGAAGGTGCCGGAACGGTGGTCCTGAAATCCGAGCTCAGCGACCACGAACGGTTTGGCGGGAGGTCTCTCCGCGAGCGCGTTGAGCCGGTCTTCGAAGAAGTAAGGGGCAAGGATCCGGTCGGCATAGGGGAAGTAGCGGTGTGACGCGAACAGATCGGCTGCCTCAAAGTATGCGTCGTTGCTGACGCAAGCCTGAAACCACTCGAACCCGCCGGTGTCGTCGCTGCCGGTGATTTTGACGTCCAGCCCTCTACGGGCGCATTCGGCTTTGACGAGGCGGTGGAGTTCGACGTAGCGTTCGAAGGGATAGCCGAGCTGGACAAAATGGGAGTTGGGCTCGTTGGTGAGGGTCCATTGCCGCACGCAGGTGAAGCCCCTCTCTTTGATCAGGTGCTCCAGGAGGGCCCCGATGGCCGCGGCCATTTCCGCGGGGTGGCCGAAGGGATCGCTCACCCCCCACTCGACGCCCGTGACATTGACGGCAGCGCCGATCCGCTGATACAGGGCGAGGGTACGGCAGTGGCTCTGCATGTTGGGACTGTCGAAGGTGAAGGTCGTCCAGTCGCCGCTGGGATTCCAATCCTTGTACCAGAAGAACATACGGATCCAGTCGGGGTCGAGCCACGCGATCCGCTTCTCGCGCAGGGCGATGTCGTCCGCCCCGATGCCGCGGTCCAGATTCTCGGGTGCGTAGAACCAGCCGTCGTCTTCCGCGCCGAATCCCACCAGGCGGTCGCAGACGATTTCCGCGGTGACCGTGATCTGGACATCGCCTTCGAGGGGCTCGGGGAGGACGTTGCCCAGCCGCATCAGCCGGGCGTTATCGAACTGGGCCTCTCCCCGGCCGTTAAGAATCAGACAGAGGCGGGCGGAGACGGCGTGTTCGGGGGCGACGGCCCGGACGGACAGGGCGTTCCATTCGGGTTCCGGCCGCAGTCCCCGAGACTGGCCGAAGCTGAGGCGTTGTCCTGCCGCGTCGTGGAATTCAACGGCCAGGTAGGCGCCAAAGCCGTCGTGGATGTCCCGTGCGAGGACGTCGGCGGCGCCTTCGAGCAGATCGCCGGGCGCCACGGGAACCCGCTGGGCGATGGATGGCCAGGCAACGGACGCGCCGTCGGGAACCACGATCCGGGCTGCGGACCGGCCGTCAACCTGCACGGAATCCACGCGGGCAGGGGAACCGGCCTGCTCCCAGTGGGCCAGACCGTTTTCAAAGGACGGATCGGTCAGGAGATTGGGGCCGGCGGCGGCAACGAACAGAAGGCTTATGGCGCACAGCATGGGCGTGTCCTTTCGAAATCATGATAGTACGTTGGCAGGTACTTTAGTAGACTATGCGGAATTCGGGCAAATCGCGGCTGCCCACAAAGGGAACAAGCGAACGAAAGGACGCAGATGACGTTGCGCATGGAATCGAAGACATTCTACGCGGCACACAGTGAACATTCGGAACCGGGCCCGTACGCGGAGTTGCTGCGGCGCCTCCCGGAAGATGTTGGGGCGCTGTGCGAAGTGATTCAGGGGCTGCTGATCCACGTGTTCCACGCGGCGAAGTATGGTGTGGACATCGAGCCTGAACGCATGCAGGAAATGCACCTGTACGGGATGGAAGAGATGCTGGGGCGCGTCCTTGAACTGGATCCCGCGCCGTTGACGGCGCCCCGGGCGCCGGAGCAACGGCTGGTAGCGAATTGCCGGGATTATTCGCTGTTTCTGTGCGCGATGCTGCGCGCTCAGGGTCGGGCGGCGCGGCTTCGCACGGGATTTGAATCGTATTTTCACCGGAAATACGCCCGGTTTGGCGACCACACCATTTGCGAATACTGGGACGATTTGCGGGCATGCTGGGTTCGCGTGGATGCGCAGCTCGACGCGTTGCAGCGCCAGGCGTTCAAAATCGGTTTTGACCCGCTGAACCTGCCCGGGGACGAGTACGCGGTATCGGGGCGCGTGTGGCTGGAATGCCGGAATGGCGCGCGGGACCCGAAGCGGTGCGGTATTCTTCACCGCTGGGGATTGGACTATGTGCGCGGCAACGTGGTGAAAGACGTCATGGCGCTGAACAAGGTGGAGTTGTTTCCGTGGGACGGCTCGGCGCTCGGCGACAAGCCGCGAGAGGCGCTCACAGAGGATGACATGGCCCTGCTGGATGAGTTGGCCGCCTTGACCTGGCCCGAGGTCAATCTGCCGGCCGTGCGGAAACGGTATGAGGACAACACCGAGCTCCACGGCGTCAAGATGCTGTTAAAACACCGCGGCCTCGACCCGGCGATGTAGGCGCGGAGGGAGAGGGTTGTCGCCGGGGCGCACGGATACGTCGAGACCACGGGTAGACCGATGCTCAGCCGGCGGTCCAGAAGCGCGATTTGCTACCGCCTTTCCGGGCGCGGATGGTGAGTCTCCCGCCGCACCTGGGACAGAAACCGGTGAACGCCGTGCCGGCGGGGTTGAGGTAGATGCGGGTGTAGACATGACAGCACGCGAAAAGGACCCCGAGATAGGGCCGGTTTCTCTTCGCGGGCGGATTGGTCTCGCCCTGGGCCGGGGCACTCATCCGCCGTCTCCGGTTTCATCGGCGCCGGGGTTGCCGGAAGCCGCGCGGGAACGATGCGTGAAGGCCGCGAGCAGGCCCCAGCCGAACCACACGAACCCCGCGGCCGACAGCCCGACCAGGATGGAAATGATAAGCACCGCGTTCATGGCAACTCCTCTTTGGATGGCTCGGCGTGCGGCACGAGGGGCGGCACGGGCATTTCGGGCCAGGGTATGGACGTAGCGAAGGGCGGCTCGGCGCCTCGGACTGGTTCCTGCAGACGGACGGTTTGAATCTCCTGCCGCAACCGCTCGATCTCCGCCTGCAACGCGCTGATCTGCGCCAGGAGCGACGTGTTCAGCTCGCGCAGCGTGCGGTTCGCGTCGGCGAGGGCCTGCCGCGAGGTCCGCAGTTCCTCAAGCGAGACGGAGCTTTGGGAAGGCGCTGCGCCTGTCGGGTCGGTCCGCGGTTGGAGAGACGTTTCGTCCTTCACAGCGCCAGCCGGGGTCTGATCTGGTTTTTCGGGCTCACTCTGCCGGGCGTCTTCCACGGCCAGGCCATCGAACCAGGCGGTGCCTTCGCCCAGAAGGACACAACGGAGCATGACAAAATCGGTTTCGTTGGGTACGGTGACCCGCATCTCGACCTCTGTCCAGTCCGTATCGCCGCAGACGGGCCGGTCGCGCGCCGTGGACTCGAATGCGAGGATGCGCAGGGGGCTGCGTTGAAAGGCCTGGAACCAGAACGCGGCCTCGGTGGCGCCCTGGGTTTTGATCCATCCTGAGACGCGGAGTTCGCGGTTGCGCAGATTGGCGGTGATTCCCTGGCTCCAGTTGTTGGCTGGTTCTTTATCGTAGGGGGTTTCGTTGTGCAGTTTGACGGAGTAGAGTCCTTCGTGCGCGGTTTCTTCGTCAATCTCGCCGCGGCAGCCTTCGCGGGGCATCACAAAGAGGTCCCATCGTGCGGGCGCGTTGTCGCGCACCGATTCGAATCCCGGGTTCATCAGGAGATTGTTCCCGGCGGCGGTCAGGATCATCACCAGGATGCTCAGTGTTTCCATGAAAGCAGTCTAGGTTGGGAGGCGTCGTCGAGTCAACGCAATCGGGCCTACCAGGGACTCTTTACTCCGGCTCCCCACTCGCGGTTGGGCTTGGCGCCCAGGGTCAGTTCGAGAAGCCCGCCGGAGGCCACCTGGTCGTGAGGCAACCACGGAACCAACAGGGGCTGACCGTTGAGTTTTGCGGACTGAATGTACCACGCGTTGGGGCCCCAATCCCGGGCCACGATACGGAACGGTTTGCCGGCGGCGGTTTCGAGCGAAAACTCCTCGAACAGTGGTGCGCCGACCAGGTAGAGGGGCCTCCCGGGGCAGATAGGGAACAGGCCGATGCTCGACAAGACATACCAGGCGGCCATGCATCCGTCGTCGTCGTCCATCTCGGGGATGAATCCGTCGGGTGTGTTGCGGAACGCTGGGCCCTCGTAGGGTTGCGGGAGCGCGTTGTGGGTGCCGAAACGGTGATGCATGGGTTCGGTGAGAATGCGCCGGACCCAGCGCTGGCTGAGCCACGGCGCGCCGGCGGCGGCGAACAGCCAGGGGGCGTGAAGGGCCGGCTGGTTGCCGTGATTGTGCAGGTTCTTTTCAAAGAAGCCGCTGAGTTCCTTCAGAAAGCGGGAGGGGCCGCCCAGGAGTTCGACAAGCCCGGCGATGTCGTGGACCACGGCCCATCGCCACTGCCACATCGAGCCTTCATACACGTGTTTTTCGTCAATTGCGGCAGGGTCGGGCGGAAGCTCCAGCCACAGGCCCTGTTCATCGCGCGCGCGAAAGAAACCTGCGGAGGGGTCCCAGACGTTGCGGTAATAGAGGCTCCGTTCATAGTAGGGATACCGCTCCTGGCTCTTGCTCAGCGCTTCGGCCATTGCAAGGACGGCCCAGTTGTCGTACGCATACTGGCACGTGGTATCCGGACGGCGCGGCACATAGCCCAGGCGGTCACGGTCGCCCGAGAACTCCAGGTTCGCGATGGCGCGCATGACCGCGAAGACCGACTCCGGATCGGGCGCCCCGACGCCTTTTGTGTGTGCATCGAGCAGGACCACGTTAGAGAGCTCCATGCGCACATTGGGCACCGGGGCATAGCCGTGGCAGTCAAACAGTTCTTCTCCGGGCAGGAAACCGAGGCGCTGGTCGAGGGTCTCGGCCAGGGAGGTCATCATGCACGGCATGCGTTCCGGCGTGATGAGGGCCAGAAGCGGGAACTTCGTGCGGTAGGTGTCCCAGGTAGACCATCCATGATAGAAGGTGCGGCCCTCACCGGCGCGATGAACCTCGCCGTCATCGCCCATGTAGTAATCGAGGCTGTCGGTCATGTTGAACGGGGACAGGCACGACCTGTACAGGAGGCTGTACAGGAGCCGCTCATGCTCTTCCTGGCCGCTGGCCTGAACCCGCTGTAGAATGGTCTCCCAGGCCTGTTCGGCGGCGGCCCGGCACTGCTCAAAGTCCCATCCATAGGCTTCGTGTTCGATGTTTCTGCGGGCCTGGGCGACGCTGATGGCGGAGAAGCCTACCTTGATGCCGAGCGGCTGGGTGTGGCGGCGGTTGAGACGGGCGAGCGCCACAAGCCCTTCTCCGGCCACACTGGCCCGAACGGCCGAATCGTTGGGGTACGCCGGGAACAGCTCGACGCTGGCGGCGGGGTGCTGAAAGCGGATCCAGAAATAGAGCCGGTACCAGCCGCAGGCGTTCATTTGTTCGCAGGTAAGTTCGCCCGCGATTTCCGTCGGGCTCACGACCAGGCAATGGGCATCGCGGACCGGGGTGAAACCGCGGCAGAAATCGATGAGGACGCCGTGGTCGCCCTGGGCGGGATAGACGTAGCGGTGGATGCCCACGTGATGGGTCGCGGTGAATTCGGCGGTAATCCCGGATTCAAAGGCGAGGGAATAGTATCCGGGCCAGCATTGCTCGGATTCTTTGACGAACGGCTGGCGGCAGGCCTCCGGCGTGAGTTCGGACGGTATGGCGACGAGGGGCAGCACCGAGATGTTCCCGCCGACGCCCGCGTTGCCCACCCCGCTGAAGCGGACGTGCGAAAAGCCCGTCACGGCCCGGTCCCGGTAGTCATATCCCGCATGGGCTGATCCGGTAACGGCGCCGGGAAAGGTGTCTGGTGCGAGTTTCACAAAGCCGAAGGGCATTTCGGCGCCCGGATACATTTGACCGTGGTCGCCGGAGGTGCCGAGAAATAGATTGACCTTCTGCAGGATTCCGGACAGCTTCGAAGCCATAGGTTTAACGGAATCCCTCCATGCGAAGTTTCAGGTCACGCGGGCTGGTGGAGTTGTCGAGGGCAGTCTGCTCGTCGATCCGCTTTTCCTTCCAGAGGATGAAGAGCGCCTGATCGAAGGTCTGCATGCCGTACTGTTCAAAGCCGTCTTCAATCAGCTTGGTGATGTCATTGAAACTCTTGCCCTGTTCGATGTACTCGCGCACCGTGCGGTTGCCAATCAGGATTTCCGCGGCGACGCACCGGCCGTGGCCTTCGATGGCGGGGAGCAGGCGCTGGGAACATACGGTGCGCAGCACGCTTGCAAGCTGCTTGCGAATCTGGGGCTGTTGGTGCGGCTCAAAGAAGTCCATGATCCGGTTGAGGGTCTCCACGGCGTTGACGGTGTGCAGCGTGGAGAACACGAGATGGCCCGTCTCCGCCGAGGAGATGGCCGTGCGGACGGTTTCGGCGTCGCGCATTTCGCCGATGAGAATGACATCGGGGTCCTGGCGCAACGCGCCGCGGAGCGCGTTGGCGAAGGACAGCGTATCCTGGCCGACCTCGCGTTGAGTCACAATGCCGATCTTGTCGCGGTGCAGGAACTCCATCGGGTCTTCGACCGTGATGGTGTGTACGGGCCGGGTGCGGTTGATCTCGTCGACCATGGCGGCGAGGGAGGTGGATTTTCCGCTTCCGGTGATGCCCGTGAACAGCACGAGGCCGTTCTTCAACTGGCAGATTCTGTGCAGGACGGGCGGCAGCCCCAACTCGTCGATTTCCTTGATGTCGAGGGGGATGGTCCGGAGGACGATGCGGGGATCGCCGTCGTCGAAGCACACGTTCACCCGAAACCGGGCGATATTCTCCAGCATGTAGGACGTGTCGAGTTCCTTGACCTTCTTGAACTTCTCGACTTCCTGGGGAGGCACGATCTCATTGAGCATCGCCATGATATCGGCGGTGGTCAGGACCTCGGCTTCCAGGCGGATCAAATCGCCGTCGATGCGGAGCATGGGCGGGTTATCGGTTTTCAGATGGAGGTCGGAGGCGTTTGCATCGACGGCCTCGCGCATCAGATCGTGCAGATTCATGCTTCAGCACTCCTTTAGTGACAACGCGTTCATCCGGGAGCACCCCCAAACCGCGGCAAGCCACCTAAAGCATACCACGTTTTGGGGGCAACGTGCTTCATGCAAGCCGCAGCCCGGGGTGGGGCCGGGTGCGGGTGTCTCCCAGAAACCCGTGTTTGTAGCGTGAATAGCCTGCCGCGGCGATCATGGCGCCATTGTCGACGCAGAGTTCGAAGGGGGGCATACTCACGGGGATGCCGAGCTCGCCGGTGAGCCGTGTACGCAGGAGCCGGTTGGCCGCCACCCCGCCGGCCAGGACCAGGCGCCGGGCGCCGGTCTGTTCGACGGCCTGGCGGGTCTTGAGCAACAGGGTGTCCACGGCGGCCGCCTGAAAACTGGCGGCGATATCCTCGCGAGAGATGCCGCCTTCGCGCAAGCGGTACAGGACCGCGGTTTTCAGACCGCTGAAGCTGAAGTCGAGGGATTCGGTTTGCGTCATGGCGCGCGGGAAATCACACGTTTCCGGGTTGCCCGATTCCGCCGCCCGCTGGATCGACGGGCCGCCGGGATAGGGTAGTTCGAGCAGGCGGGCCACCTTGTCGAAGCACTCGCCCACGGCATCGTCCCGCGTGGTCCCGAGGATCCGGTAATCGTGGGGGCGCTCGCACCAGATCAGGCAGGTGTGGCCGCCGCTGACGACCAGGGTCAGGAAAGGAAACACGGGCGGGTCGCCGCTGAGGAAGGCCGAGAAGATGTGCCCCTCGATGTGGTGGACCGGCACGAAGGGCTTCCGCCAGGCGTAGGCCAGCGCCTTTGCAAAACACACGCCGACAAGCAGCGAGCCCATGAGGCCGGGACCGTTGGTCACCGCAATGGCCGAGACCTCTTCCTGGCCGCAGCCGGCGTCGGCCAGCGCTTTCCGCACGAGCTGGGAGATGCACAGGATGTGCTGGCGCGACGCGATCTCGGGGACCACCCCGCCGAATTCCGCATGCACGGCAATTTGCGAGGCGACCTCGCTGGACAGGATGCGGGCGCCGTCGGCCACCAGCGCCACGCCGGTCTCATCGCACGACGTTTCAATTCCGAGCACAAGCGTCATTGCACCAGCTCCGAGGCGTGCACGAGCGTCACGCCCTTGGTTTCAAGGAAGCGCAGGATTTCGGGAAGCAAGGCGGCGGTGGTGGCCCGGAAATGGCAGATGCCGATGGCGGGAGCGCCGGACTCCGCCGCGTCCACCAGCGCGGCGACCTGAGCGCGAATGGCGTCCGGTTCGGATTCATTGTCGAGAAAGACCGCACGGCTGGCCGTGGGCACGCCGAGCTCGCGGGCGACAGTTTCCGCAACGGTATCCGTCGTGGTTCGGCTGTCAATGAAGAAGAGACCGCGGCGTTTGACGCCATGGAGGAGCCGTTCCATCGCATCGGCGTCGGCGGTGAATTTCGAGCCGGTGTGGTTGTTCAGGCCGGCGGCTCCCGGCACGTTGGCGAGGGCGGCATCGAGGCATTCCTGCATTTCCTCTTCGTTCATGCGGGTGGTGAGCTGGTCAGGAAACGCAGCCTCGCCGTTTTCGGATTCGAGCGGCAAGTGCACCAACACTTCGAAGCCTCGAGACCGGGCGGTCTCCGCGGTTTCGCGCGCGAAGGGCGTGCCCGGGAGTATGGCGAGCGTCAGACGCGTGTCCATGGTCAGGATGGCGTCGGATGCGAGCGTGCCGTACCCGCCGTCATCCACGATAATGGCGGCGCGGGGAGCGGTGCCGGATACCGTTGCCGGTTTCGGGGAATCCGGACGTGTTTCCGGCTCCCTCGCGGGCAAGCGGGACGCCGTATCGGGTACCTCGGGTTCAAATCCGAACAGGCTCCGGAAGAGCAACGGGGCCGACTGGTAGAGCCGGGAGGGGTCCATCCAGAGATCGACCCCGGCGCCATCGAACAGGCGCACGCCGCGCTCGATATCCAGTCGAACGACCGGGAGGCCTTTCCAGGTGACCTCGATGGCGTCCTGCCCGGCCACGGGCGCGACGACCGGCGCGTCTTCCTGAAGGGCTGGCAACGCGCTGGTGAGCAACCCGGAGACCGCGCCGAGATCGCTCACCGAGCCGGTGACCGCGCGAAAGGCATAGGCACGCCATCGCACGGGCCCTTCCTGGCGGTCCTGCCGGGCGCTTTCGCGCACGTCGCTGAAAGAAGGGATGCGGGCAAGGGCCGCGCTGACGTGGCGCGCCAGTTCGTCGCAGGCGGCGGTCAGATCATAGCGCTCGGCGCCGCCCATGACCCGCACGACCGCGAACATGCGGTTGAGCATGGCGAAGCGAAGTTCCGTGCAGCGGCCCTGGGGAGCTTCCACGCGTTCCAACGAGACCTGCTGCAGCGTCATGCCGTGTGTCAGGGCCGAGATGATGCTTTCCGCCGGGATGGAGGCGGGAACGCCCACCTCGAAGGCATACTCGTTCCACTGCGCCCCGGCATCGCGTCGTACCACGGACTCGTATCGCTTGATGCATTCCGGGGGCAGATGGCTTCGCATACACAGGTCTTCGATGTGGTCGGCCATGGCATCCGTTGCCGGAACGAGATTCAGGGGAAGCGAAGCGATGTGATTGCGTATGAGCACGAAGCTGATCAAGACAAGGATGAGCACGGCCATCAGCCCGGTGATTGGGACGGCCCACCTGGAGAAGGAAGAGCGCCCGCCGGCAGGATCCATGGGCGGGCCCGTCTCAGGATGTGGCAAGGCCTCGGGCATTACACGTCCACCCACTCGACGGGACTGATGGCGCGGCCGAGGAAGCGTTCCCCGACGCGTGCGAAGTTGTCGGGGGCATCCGTCACAAGGAAGATGTATCGGGGCGGGGCAGGATCTTCGCGTCTCAGGCCCAGCCCGTTCAGGGTTTCGGCCACCGCAAGCGAAGTGGCCCGGGCGCTGTCGACGAGGGTTATGTCCGGCCCGGCGGCCGCCTGAATGACGTCTCGAAGCAAGGGATAATGCGTGCACCCCAGCACAAGCGTGTCGATGTCGCAGTGCAGCAGTTCCTTGAGATAGGCGGCGGCCACCTGGCGCGGGACGGTCCCGTGCAGCCACCCTTCTTCCGCGAGCGGCACAAAAAGCGGGCAGGGTTTCGAGAAGACGCGTGCCCCGGGGGCCATGCCCAGAATCGCCTCCTCGTAGGCCTTGCTGGCGATGGTACTGGCCGTGCCGATGACGCCGATGCGCCCGGTGGCCGAGAGGTCGACCGCGCACCGCGCGCCGGGCGCGATGACGCCGAGCACGGGAATGTCCAGTTTGTCGCGCAACGATTCGAGCGCGTGCGCGGAGGCCGTGTTGCACGCGACGACGAGCATCTTGATGCCGCGTTCGACCAGCACGCCGGCGCATCCCGCGGCATAGCGTATCACGGTTTCGCCGGACTTGGTGCCGTAGGGCACCCGGGCGGTGTCGCCAAGGTAGATAATGGATTCATCGGGAAGGCCTTCCGCGACACGGGCAAAGACGGTCAGACCGCCGACCCCCGAGTCGAAGATTCCGATGGCCGCATCCGATTCGGCCATGTCAGGGGCCTACCGGAGCCGTGCCGCCGAGCCATTGGGAATCCCTGGGCAGCGCGTGGGCCCAGTTGCAGTGCGCGTCCTTGAACGACTCCTCCGCGGCGGCCCCTTCGATCAGGAAGCGGACTCTCGTGACCTGTGAAGCATCCGCACCACGCAACTCCGGGTCGGTGAGGGTGTGGACAATGCCCTGAAGAAAGAGCATTTCGGTGGACACACTCGCCATTCGCCGCAATCCCGTAATGGCCTCCATCGAGAGATCAACGATCAATTCACCGCTTTCCATGAGAAACATCCCGCGGACACGGGTGGCCGGTGGAACCACGGGAGTCAAGACGCCCTCGGGGCCCGCGATCAGCGCGTCCAGAGCGGCATGACAATTGGCGATGGTATCGTCGGCCAGAGTGAGCCGTCGGGCTTCCGCTACGAGAAACCGCCCGTCCTCCGAAGCGAAGTAAAGCTGCGTGTCGCGCAATTCCTGAGAGAGCGCCTGGGGATCCGCGGGCGCCTCCACGCCCGGCGCGCGCGTGACCGCCGGCGCGGGAAACGGACTTCGGCCCTGTTGCACCATGTTGAAGACCACGAGGCCCAGGGCGACAACAAGAATCAGCGTGAGCATGGCCCAGAGGCCGAGCAAGGCCTTTTTTACGAAATCCTGGCGTTGTTCGGATTTCATGGCGCCCCTCCATCCCGGGCCGCGCCGGCGGCGCACGCGCGAATGCCGTCGGCGATCCCCTGTGCAATCTTCAACTGGTAACTTTCGTCAGCGAGTTTGGGGGCTTCCGCGTAGTTCGTGAGCGAGCCCGCCTCGATGACGATGCAGGGAAAACTGACCGCGTCGAAGATGCGGCAGGGCGCAGCGCGCACGCCGCGGTTGATGGCCCCCGTCGCATTGGCGAGTTCTCGCGCGAGAACCCCGGCGATTTCGGCGCTCTGTGCGGCGTAGCGGCGGGCTCCGGAGGCCTTGGGGCGGGTGGACGCGTCGATGCCCGTGTCCAAATGGGCAGGCGGTGGGACAAAGAGTTCAAATCCCTGGCTGGATGGCGAGATGCTCGCACCGGCATGAATGCTGATCAAAAGGTCGGCCTTTTGCGCTTTGGCAAGGCGGGCCCGGACATCAAGGGTCGGATTGGCATCCTGGGTCCGCGTGAGGACCACCCGCCCCCCGAAAGAGCCTTCCAACAGCCGGACCGTGTGTCGCGCAACCGCGAGGGTGAAGTCCTTTTCGAGAATCGCGGGATTCGTGCAGCCGGGATCGGAGCCGCCGTGGCCCGCGTCGATCACGATGGTGTTGATGCCGGCGCCCGGTTCCGCCGGCGCTTTCGGCGCAGGGGGCAGCGGCGGAAGCTCTTCGAGCGGGACCTCCTCGGGAACACCGGTCCGTGGCGCGGGCAGGGTCAGGTCCTCCATGTCGACAGTTTCCGGTTCCTGGAGGCGCGCATCGTCCGGCGCGGCTGCCACGAGAACCCGTCGGCCGTCTCCATCGAAAACGGCGTCCGGGAACGCGGGCCGCGCGTCCGTGCTGGCGCGCAAGACCCCGTGGGATAGTTGAGACAGGCTCAGGGAGGCACGGCCGGCTTCACCGGCTTCAGAGGCCCGGGCGGCAGAGGTCGCGGCCAGAATCAGGCCCATGCCGGCGGCAAGCAGAATACGTCTCGCCGGCTTCATGCTCGGACAGTTGCGAGTAAACAAAACCCCTTGACTCCTTTATGCTGGGGATGTCGCGCCAGAATTGCGGGTCACCTCAACCGTTTCCTCAGAATCAATCCCCGGCCTGGAGACAGGGTTTCCGGCCGCGGCCCGTCATTTTCTCAGGTTGATCATGCGCTGTCGGACAAAGATGCTGTCCTCGGGTGCATGACGGCCCCCCCATGACTTGAAGGTCAGGACCAGCACCACGCAACCTGCGACAAACAGACCGATCAGAATTCCCAACCCAATTTTGTCTCGAGTGGTCATCTGAGAAGGCTCCGTTCCAAACCGTACCCCGCCGCGGCCCCGGCCTGTCCCGTGTCGTGCAATCTCAAGTATACCATCGGTTTGTGTTCGAAGGTCAACCTGACAGGATCACTCGTTCTCGCTCCATTTGCGGATGTACATGCCGGAACCGATCTGGAGCTTTTTTTTCTTGCCGAGTTTGATGCTGGCCTGAGCCTTGGCCACTTCCGAGTTGAGTTTCTGCAAGCAGCTTTCACATAGGCGTTTGCTGAGGCTGATGGCCGGGGCGCCGCAGCGGCCGCAGACCGCCTTGGCCTGCTGGTCGGGCAGGGTGGCGATCCGCCCTTCCGCAACAAGGCGCAGAATGCAGTCCAGCGTGACCCCCGTCAATTCGGCAATCTGCGTGGGAATCAGGTCGGGGTGCCCTTCCATGGTTTTACGCAAGGTTTCGTAGTCGGCGTCCTCGTCGGGCTCGCATTTGGGGCAGACGGGAGCGCCCTTCTTGTTGAACATCTGATTGCAGCGTGGACACTTTGCCAGCGGCATGGTTCTTCTCCCTAGTGGCCCCAGTCCAGCGCGATACTCTCCCGGTCCAGTTCCACATTCCCCAAAACCCCCGCTTTCACGATGCATCCATCTGGAGAGACGTCCACTCCCACGACAATACTTCGGATGGGCCGCCCGGCCTCGTCGCGCAGCGCCAACGCGGCATCCGGATACGTCACGCGCAACCACGTGCGCTCCCTGACCGGGCAGGCGAGTTCGTCGCCGCGGGCATCTTCACGCGCATCGGACGACAGCAACTCGATGCGCGCGCCGGGCGCGAAAATGTATTTGTCTTCCACGCCTTCGGGACGCAGCCGGTTTCCTTCCAGCGTCCGGCTCACGATGCTGCGGCGCAATTGCTCGCGAACAGCGGCGAGGCCGGCGGAATCATCGGACCCGCGCCGAACGCGCTTGAGGCATTCCTGCATCCAGTGGGTCATGCTGATGACGTCATCGGCGCGGTTTTCCTGGTACGCGAGGGCGTAGCGGGTGGCCGCACACAGCGGCAATGCTGAGGACGTGGATGCGACAGGAACGGCGCTCTCCATGCGTTCCGGCGCCAGGGCCGGCACGGCGCCGGCCAAACGGGACGGTTCGGGCGCGGATGCGCTGGCCTCAGCCTGGGCAGCGACAATCCGGGGACTGTCGAGAGTGAAGCCATAGGGCCCGTACGCGGCCCATACAGACACGCCCGCGGCGGTCGCCGCCGAGCCCGCTGCGATGAACAATGGCCAGATCTTGGCTCCAGTGAACATCATGCTACAACAACGTGTCCTGTCAGTGCTGTATTTTGTGCCACAACCGGTTGAAGCCGACAAACGGTCGGGTCACCGGTTGAGCTCCCCTGAACCACGAGACGTTCCAGCGTCTGGAACCCCCTTTAATTGTAGCACAATAGGCGACTTGCTGCGAATTGTCAACAGTATACCCTGCCTAAGCCCGGGTGTGAGAAGGTTTTTGGGGGCTGTTGGCGGGATACCGGTCAGCGTCGCAGGGTCCATGCCGGGTTGAGATACTTCTCCTGTGCGAGCATGCGGGCCTCGGCGAGTTCGTCCGGCAGGGGTTCCACGGTCACTTCCGGCGCGTCAAACGCCTCGCGGACGGCCCGGCGGAGCTCATCCGGACCCAGCGGGAGGACGGAGACAAACGATTCGTGCGGCCGGTTGCCCCGGTAGGCCGGGCGGTCCCGGGGTTCTTTGAGATAGCGGCCCATGGCCAGCGCGTCGACGCGGTAGAGAACGGTTCCGTGATGGAGCACAAAGGACTTCCTGCGTTTTTGAGCATTGCCCGAGACTTTTCGGCCATCGACCGCGAGGTCGGCAATGCCTTCCAGGGAGGCCCGGACGCCGCGCGTCGCGAGGCGCTCGCGAATCCTGCACAGGATGTAGCAGTAGGATTCGCGGATATTTCGAAGCGCGGGTCCGCGCTCGTAAGAAAGCACGAGGCTGAAGTTCAGAGAACCGGGGCCCTGAAGGACGCATCCTCCTGCGGAACAACGTCTTAGGATGGGAACGCCATCCCTTTGGCAGGCGTCTTCGCAGACCTCCTCCTGGACTTTCTGGGAGACCCCCAGCACGACGAAGGGGACGGGGCATTCCCAGAACCGCAGGCACTCCCCCGCTCTCCCCCGCTCGGCGGAGTCGAGCAGGACTTCGTCCAGGGCCAGATTCACGGCCGGCTCGTGGAACGAGAGGTCAAGCACGCGCATGGGGAGCCTATACCCTGCAGTTGAGTTCGCGCGCGGCGCGGACTTCGTCGAGGCGGCCGACGGGAAGGGTGACGGGCGCGGCATGGAGGGTCTCCGGCTCGCGGGCGGCCAGGCGGGCGATTTCGGCCATGGCGTCGCAGAAGGCGTCGAGCGTCTCTTTGGATTCGGTTTCCGTCGGCTCGATCATCAGACTTTCCTTGACGGTGAGCGGGAAATAGACGGTGGGGGCATGGAACCCGCGGTCGAGCAGTGCCTTGGCAATATCGAGCGCATGGACGCCGTGCTTTGCCAGGGGGGCGGCGGAGAAGACGCATTCGTGCATGAACGGGCCGTCGAAAGCGGGTTCGAAGAGGTCTTTGAGCCGGGCGTAGACGTAATTCGCGTTGAGGACCGCGTTGTGGGCGACCTGGCGCAGTCCGTCTCCGCCCAGGTGAAGGATGTAGGCATAGGCGCGAACGGCGATCAGAAAGTTGCCGAAGAACGCGGAAATCCTGCCGATCGACCTGGGAGGAGAGGCCAGGCCGAAGGCGTTCCCGTCGCGCACCACGCGCGGGCCGGGCAGGAATGCTTCCAGGCGCTCGCCGACACCCACGGGACCCGAACCCGGGCCGCCCATGCCGTGTGGCGTCGCGAAGGTCTTGTGCAGGTTGAAATGCATGACGTCGAACCCGAGATCGCCGGGGCGGCATTCGCCGATGATGGCGTTGAGGTTGGCCCCGTCGTAATACATGAGGGCGTCGGTTTCGTGGGCCATTTGGGCAATCTCGCGAACGCGCGGCTCAAACAGGCCGTGGGTATTGGGGCAGGTCATCATGACGCCCGCGACGGATTCATTGAGGGCCTTCCTGAAGGCCTCAGGGTCCAGGGTCCCGTCGGGGAGCGAGGGCACTTCGACGACCTTGAATCCGGCGATGGCCGCGCTGGCGGGGTTCGTGCCGTGGGCGGAGTCAGGGATCAGGATGGTGTCCCTGGCATTGCCCTTCTCGCGATGGTAGGCGGCAATCATGAGGGTTCCGGTCAACTCGCCATGGGCGCCGGCGATGGGCTGGAGGCTGACCTGGCGCATGCCCGCGATCCCGGCCAGCAACCGCTCGAGCTCGAAGATCAGTTCGAACGCGCCCTGGCACAAGGGCCACATGGCCGGCGCGGAGGCCAGGTGGGGATGCAGCGCCAGAAACCCCGGGTGCGCGGCCACCGCTTCGGCCATTTTCGGGTTGTATTTCATGGTGCAGGACCCGAGCGGGTAGAAGTGGGTATCGATGCCGAAATTGCGCTGGGACAGGCGCGAGAAATGCCGCACGACATCCAGTTCGCCGACCTCGGGAAGGGCGGCGGGTTCCTCGCGGCACAATGCGGGCGGAAGCGTGGCCTCCGGAACGTCCAGCGGGTCAAACACGACGGCCCGGCGGCCGGGCCGCGACTTTTCGAAAATCAGTTCCATTTCCTGGCTCCGTGTATGGCGATGCCTAGCGGCACGCGCGGGCCAGCGCCTCGGCGAAGGCGTCGAGCTGGGCGCGCGTGCGTTGTTCCGTGACAGCGACGAGGAGATCGGTCTCCTCCCCCCTTCCGACGGCGCTGAGGGGCAGTCCGGCAAGATAGCCCTGTTCAGCGAGCGCAGCGCAGACCTCCTGCGCCTTTCGGGGGAGGCGAATCGCGAATTCGTTGAATGTGGGCCCCGGGTTGAGCAGCCGGGCGAAGCTGAGCCGCCGTTTGAGGAACTCCGCCTTGGCATGGCAGTGGGCGGCCGCCTCGCGAAGGCCCTCCTTGCCGAGCAGGCACAGGTAGATCAGCGCCCGGAGGGCGATGAGGGCTTCATTCGAACAGATGTTGGACATGGCTTTTTCGCGGCGGATGTGCTGTTCGCGGGCCTGGAGGGTCAAGACGAATCCGCGCCGGCCCTGCGCGTCTTCGGTGGCGGCGGCCAGGCGGCCCGGCATGCGGCGCACATGCTCCTTGCGGGTGGTGAGGATACCGAGGTAGGGACCGCCAAAGCTCAGCGGCACGCCCAGGCTCTGCCCCTCGGCGACTGCGATGTCCGCGCCCATGGCCCCCGGCGTTTTCAACAGTCCCAGCGACAACGGATAGAACGACATGATCAGCAGCGCCCCGGCCTCGTGACAGCGCTGGGCGAGCGGCGCGAAATCGCGGACATCGCCCAGAAAGGCCGGGTTCTGGACGATGACGCAGGCCGCGCCGGCCGGGTCATCGCCGTCGAGCAACTCCAGCCCGAGATTGGCGGTGTGCGTTTCCAGAATCTCGCGGTAGAGGGGGTTGAGCGAGTCGTGGCAGACGATGTGTTGGCGCCGCGTAAGCCGGACCGCCATCGTGGCGGCCTCGAAGACCGCCGTGCCGCCGTCATAGAGCGAGGCATTGGCGAAATCCATGCCGGTCAGCCGACAGACGGCGGACTGGTATTCGTAGATGCTCTGAAGGGTGCCCTGTGCGGCTTCGGGCTGGTAGGGGGTGTAGGCGGTGGCGAATTCCCCGCGGGACGCGAGCGCATCGACGGCGGCCGGCACGAAATGATCATAGTAGCCGCCGCCGAGAAAGCAGATGCGGGTCCCGTCGCCGTGACCGGCCAGTTGGGCGAGCCGCGCCCGCACGGCCATCTCGGACTGGCCGGGGGGCACGTCCCACGATGTTGCGCGGAGGGACTCGGGGATGTGCTGAAACAGCGCCTCGATTTTCGTGAGGCCGATGGTGGCGAGCATTTCGGCCTGTTCCACGGGCGTGACTGGAACAAAACTCATTCGTCGAGGTCCTCCACGAAGCGGGTGTACTCGGTGGAGCTCATGAGCGTGTCGAACTCGCGCAGATTGCCCTCGGCGATTTTGAAGAACCAGCCGTCGTTGTAGGGACTGGTGTTCACGAGTTCAGGGCGGCGTTCCAGCTCCTGGTTAATCTCGCTGACGTGTCCGCCGATGGGGGCATAGACGTCGCTGGCCGCCTTGACCGATTCGACGGCGCCGGCGGGCTGTCCCTGGTCCAGCACCAGACCGGGCTCGGGCAATTCGACGTAGGTCACATCGCCCAACTGTTCCGCGGCATGTTCGGTAATGCCGACGGTGTAGACGTCGCCGCCATCGTCGCGGATCCACTCGTGTTCGCGCGTGTACTTGAGTCCTTCGGGGAAATTCATGGTGGCTCTCTCCTTAATTCCTGCACGTTCCCGCCTTGTAGAACGGCAGTTCCGTGACTTCTATGGCGATTCGGCGCGGTCCCGCGGCCAGCACGGCGCCGGGTACGGCCAGCTCGGGCGGCAGATAGGCCAGTCCGATGCCCCGTTCGACGGAGGGCCCATAGCTTCCGCTCGTGACGCCCCCTACGGCGTCTTCGTCGCGGTAGACCTCGAAGCCGTGACGCGGCGCGCTCCGGGAATCCGTTTGGACCGGCGCCAACACGGAGTATCCGCCGGCGGCCCGCTGATTTTCCAGCGCGGCGCGGCCCGTGAAGGGCTTGTGCCAATCGATGAAGGCGTCCTGACGGGCTTCGAGCGGCGTGCGCGATGCATCGAAATCCTGGCCCGATAGCAGGTAGCCCATTTCCAGGCGGAGGGTGTCGCGCGCGCCGAGGCCCGCGGGCGCCACACCGGGATGCTCGAGGAGTTTTTGCCAGAGCGGGACGGCGGCTGCGTTGGGCATGTAGAGTTCATAGCCCAGTTCGCCGGTGTAGCCGGTTCGGGAAACGAGCACCGGGTACCCGGCCCATTGCGCCCGCGCGAGCGCGAAATAGCGGAGTTCCGCGGCGGTAGTCAGGCCGATGGACACAAGGATGTCTCGGCTGAGGGGCCCCTGGATGTCGATCTTGGCCGTATCGGCGGATTCGTCGGCCAGCCCGGGCACATTCCCAGCGAACAATGCAGCGACCCGGTCGAGCGGCCCCGCGTTGGTGACCACGAAGAGCTCGTCCTCGTCAATCCGCATGGTGATGAGGTCGTCGATATAGCCGCCGTCGTCGTTGAGCAAGGCGCCATAACGGGCGCGTCCGGGCTTGATGCGATCGGTATCGGACGTGATCAGGGCATCGTACGCGTCGATGGCCTTCCGGCCCTTGATGCGGAACTCGCCCATGTGGGAACAGTCGAAGACGGACGCGTTGGCGCGAGTATGCGCGTGTTCGTGAAGGATGCCGGCGTACTGGACGGGCAGGGCCCAGCCGCTGAAATCGATAACCTTGCCGCCAAGTGCCTTGTGCTGATCGAGTAAGGGCGTTTGCCGCATGCGATGCCTCCTGTGGAGACCCTCGGAGTTAGAAACGTTCCAGTACATTTCACCGGTACGTTTGCCCAGGCGCGCGGCAGGATTCGCGGCCCGACGTTTCCCCGTGGTCCGTTCCACGTTGCATCGCCAGTTACGCCGGGCCTCAGAACGACTACACGATGCCACCGCGGCGCCGGCGATGTCAACAGGAAATGGACCGAAGATGCCGGGAGGCGAGCGGAAGACCAGAGACGGCAATGGCACGTGGCCGGGGTGAAATTGCTTGACCGCGAACTGGCCGCGTTCTAGTATGGGCGGAGTTTCGGGGAGCGCCCGCGGGGGTGAGCCCCCTGATCGATGGGGAGCAACGTCTCAGATCTGTGGAGGGAAGGCACGATGTACTGTAATGCATGTGGCGCGACGGTCCCCGATGATTCGATGCAGTGCCCGGAGTGCGGGGCGCCGATGCGGGCACAAGCACGGCCCGTATCGCCACCGATGAAAATGAAAAACTACCTGGTCGAATCGATCGTGGTGACGATCTGCTGCTGTCTGCCTTTTGGCATTGCGGCCATCGTGTTCGCCGCACAGGTAAACGGGAAGTTGCAGGCGGGCGACATTGCCGGGGCCCAGGACGCGGCCAATAAGGCGAAGATGTTCTGCTGGATCGGTTTCGGGATTGGCCTGCTGGTCAATCTGATAGTTATCATTGTTCAGGCGCTGGCCGTGATGGCCAGCTCCGGCGCGCAGATGTAAAGGGCATCGCAGTTCTTGAGCATACACCACAAACCGCACGAGCCGGTGCTGTGGGTAGTGACGGGGGCGGGCGCCGTGGCAGCGTGCGTCTTTCTCCTCGTTTTTCCGCCGGGGGCCTCGGCGTACGGGCCGGTGTGTGGATTCTACCGGTTGACAGGGCTGTACTGTCCGGGCTGCGGCTCCAGCCGGGCGTTGTATCAGCTGCTACATGTCAACGTTGCCGCGGCGTTCCGGTGCAATCCGTTTTTCGTGCTTATCGCGCCGTGGCTGGTGTGGCAGTACGTGAACTGGGGGTTGCGGCTTGTGGGCATGGAGTCGCTTCCCGCGCTGCGGCCGCGTTCGGCGTGGGCGCTGTACGCGCTTGCCGCCGCGCTAACCGTGTTCGCAGTGCTCCGGAACCTGCCGTGGTGGCCGTTCAACCTGCTTGCGCCGGGAGGCCCCTGAGGGAGCGCGGCGCCCGGCGGCGGATCGGATGGACGTTGTGGACGTGCCCGCCTGGCCGACTCTGAACGAGGCAATCCTGCGGGCCAGCGAACGGTGAGCCGTGGCGGGGCGGCGTCGTCTGTCACGTATCCTGCGTTGGGCTGACCGAGACGGCCGCCGGGAAATCGTCGATCTCGATTTGCCTGCCATCGCCGGAAGCGCCGCGGTCGATCGTGACCGCGTCAGCGAGGACCTCGCCCGCGATTTTGTCTTTGAACGCCGCCAGGACCGCGGCCAGCGCGTCGCTGTCCGTCGTGACCGCCACCGTGACGCGCGCGTCGTAGGCGAGGCCCTGGTCCTTTCGAATGTCCTGCACGCAGCGGATGAACTCGCGGACCCAGCCTTCCTGCCGGAGCTCTTCGGTGATCTCGGTGGAGATGACGGCGACCATGTGGCGGCCCTGCGCGGCGGCGAAGCCGTCTTTCGGGGTGAGACGCACCTCGACCTCGTCTCCGGCGAGTTCGACGGTCTCGCCGTCGAGGTCGAGGACGAGCGCGCCGTCCTGGAGTTGCGCGCACATGGCCGCGGTGTCGCCCTGTGCGAGGGCTTTACCGACGGATTTGACCTTCTTTCCGAGCCGTGGCCCGAGCCGTTTGAAGTTGGGTTTGAGCTCGAACGAGACGTAGGCGTCGGGATTGTCGGTAAACGCGACTTCCTTCACGTTTAGTTCGCTCTTGATGAGCTCGATGTGCTTTTCGAGCCCGCAGCGCAGTTCATCGCTGTTGAGGACGAGTTCGCAGAGGCCCAGGGGCTGGCGGACCTTGATGTTGGCGGTACGGCGGGCGCTGAGCCCGAGCGTGACGGCTTCGCGGGCGGCGGCCATCTCGTCGAGAAGGCGTGTATCGATGCCGGCCCGTACGGCGTCGGGATAGGCGGTGAGATGCACGCTTTCGGGGGCGCCGGGCAAGGGTTGGCGCAGATTGCGCCACGTGACCTCCGAGAAGAACGGCACGAACGGCGCGGCCAGCTGGGCAAGCTTCAAGAGGCACTCGTAGAGGGTCCAGTAGGCATCGGCCTTTTCGGCGGTCCATCCGCTGGCCCAGAACTGTTCGCGGCTGCGGCGCACATACCAGTTGGAGAGACTCTCGACGAAGGCCTGAATGCTTCGCGCGGCGGGGTTACAGCCGTAGGCTTCCATGGCCTCCCGGACATCGAGGATGGTACGGTCGAGCTCATGGAGGATCCAGCGGTCGAGTTCGGCGCGTTCGTCGCGGGGCCGGTACGGCGCCGCTCCCCCGTCGCCGGACGCGTTGGCGGGGTCGAGACCCATGCGTTCGAGAAAGGCCGCGGGGGCCGTTGACGGGTCGAAGCCGTCGAGGTTGGCGTAGATGACAAAGAAGCTGTAGACGTTGTACCAGCGGATAAGCAGTTCGCGCTGGGCCTCTTCGACGTTGCGCTCGGACAGGCGGCCCGTACTGGTGGGCGGGTTCTTGGCAAAGAAGCTCCACCGGAGCGCGTCGGCGCTGTATTTATCGAAGAGCAGCCTGGGTTCCTGGTAGTTTTTGAGCCGTTTGGAGAGTTTCAGGCCGTCTTCGCCCATGATGTGGCCGAGACAGATGCAGCTTTTGAACGGATGGGGGTAATCGGCCTTCTCCCTGCCGTGAACAATGGTGCTGATGACGAGGAGGGCGTTGAACCAGCCGCGGGTCTGGTCGATGGCCTCGCTGATGAAGTCGGCCGGGAACCGCCGGGCAAACTGTTCTTCGCTGCCGGGAAGATGGGGATAGCCCCATTGGGCGAACGGCATGCAGCCCGCGTCGAACCAGACGTCGATGACTTCCGGCACGCGGCGCATGCGCGCGGCGGGGTCTTTCGGGCTCTGGTAGGTGATCGCGTCAATGTAAGGTTTGTGGATTTTGAGGTGGTCGACGAGGCTGGGATTGGCGGCTTTGGCCTGTTCCCACACGTCGACGCCCTGTATATCGGGCTTGGCCATCAGTTCGGCATAGGAGCCGACGGCTTCCATGTAGCCGGTTGTTTCGCAGACCCAGACGGGAAGCGGGGTGCCCCAGTACCGTTCGCGCGAGATGGCCCAATCGACGTTGTTTTCGAGGAAGTTGCCGAAACGGCCGTCGCGGATGTGTTCGGGCTGCCAGTAGATGCGCCTGTTGTTGGCGAGGAACTCGTCGCGGTACTGCGAGGTGCGGATGAACCAGCTCCGGCGCGCGTACTGGATCAGGGGATCGTCTTCGGCGCGCGGGCAGAAGGGGTAGGCGTGGCGGTACTGCTCGTGTTTGATGATCGCGCCGTTTTCCTTGAGGAGCCGGGTAATGCCTTTGTCGGCGTCCTTGCAGAACTGCCCGGCAAAGGGGGTTTGGTCATACGGATCGACATCGGTGACGCGTTCGTCGAAGGTGCCGTCGGGCTTGACGTAGCACAGAAAGCCGATGCCCTGTTCCTGGCAGACGCGGTAGTCGTCCTCGCCGAACGCGGGGGCGACGTGGACGATGCCGGTGCCGGTTTCGAGATCCACAAAATCGCCCGGGATGACTTCCCAGTACTTGCCGGCCTCGCGGCTGCCGTCGACCGTGGTGGGCGTTCCGTAATTGAAGAGGGGCTCGTATTTGAGTCCGATGAGGTTGGAGGCCTTGAATATCTTGACGACGTTGGCGTGTTCGCCGAAGTACCGTTCGACGAGAGGCAGGGCCAGGATGAGGAGTTCCTCCCCGGCATCCGTGGTATGGCTGACGACGGCGTATTCGATATCCGGCCCGACGGCCGCGGCGCAGTTGCTCGAGAGGGTCCACGGGGTGGTGGTCCAGATCAGCAGGCTGGCGTTGGGGTTGTCGAGGCCCAGCGCTTTCCGGGTGGCCTTGGGAAGGCGCAGGCGGACGGTGATGGCGGGGTCGTCGGTGTCGCGGTAGCCTTCGCCGACTTCGCCGGCCGAGAGCGCGGTGCCGCCCTGGGCCCACCACCAGACGACCTTGTGCCCCTGGTAGAGGAGGTCCTTGTCGAAGAGCTGCTTCAGCGCCCACCAGACGCTTTCGACGTAGCTCTGGTGATAGGTCACGTAGGCCTGTTCGAGGTCGACCCAGAACCCGATGCGATCGGTGAGTTCCTCCCATTCGCGCTGATAACGGAAGACCGATTCGATGCAGGTGCGGTTGAAGCGTTCGACGCCATATTCCTCGATGGCCGCCTTGCCGCCGTCGATGATGCCGAGTTCCTTGCAGACCTCGATCTCGACCGGGAGGCCGTGGGTGTCCCATCCGGCCTTGCGCTCGCAATAGTGGCCGGTCATGGTCTTGTAGCGGGGGAAGATGTCCTTGATGGTGCGGGTGAGGCAATGGCCCGGATGGGGCATGCCGTTGGCGGTAGGCGGCCCTTCGTAGAACACGAATTCGGGCGCCCCGATGCGCGCCTCCAGGCTTTTCTGGTAAATGCGGTGTTCTTTCCAGAACCGGATAACGTCTTTCTCGGCTTCGGAGAAATTGAACTGGGACGGTACCGGCTCGAATGCATGGTCGCTCATAACAAAAACTATCCTTGCGTCGTGTGTCCGGGTCTATAGAAATGCGCCGACGGGCGCTTCAAGGCGGTAGTGGGTTGATTATCCGGATTTTCGGGGGCGGTTTTCAAGTGGAGAAGGCGGGCAGAGGTCTTATGGGGCTTATCGGTCCTATGGGTCTCATAGGTCCCATTATTCCCATCGGTCCCATGGGGCTGATAGCCGGATCGGTGGGCCGCCTTCGGCCGGGCGTTTTGCTCACTGCGGGGGAAAAGGCTACCATGAGCGGCGGTTTGTCTGGTTGAGCCTCGAAAACAGGAGTGGGAAGAATGGTTGTGGATTGGGGCCGGAGAACGGCGTTTCTTTGTCTGGCAATGGCGTGTGCGTCGGCGGCGGCATTCAGTGCGGAGGTGCTGCTGCAGGTAGAGGATTTCGAAGGTCCGTGGCGGCGGCAGACAAACATCCAGGGCTATCTGGGGACGGGATTTTGCACGTCGAACGCCAATCCGAACGTCGCGGACACCGTGATGACCGGCAAAGCGGCCATTGTGGAGGCAGGCCGGTATGCGGTGTGGGTGCGGGCCTACACGTCGGAGAATTCGAAGCGGGCGCTTCGAGTGCACGTAAACGGCACGCCGCTGGAGACGACCCACACGGGCCAGGAGCGGCGCTGGATGTGGGAAAAGGCCGGAGAAATCGATCTGCAACCGGGAGACGCAGTCGTGGAAATCAGGGACGCGGACGACGGGTTCGAATCGGCGGATGCGGTGATGCTTACGAACGACCGGAATGCGGATCCCAGTGCGGCGGACCGGCGCTGGGAGGTGTTCGGCGGCGAGGTTCCGGAAGAGGCCGATGCGCTGCGGTTCATGATTGAGGCGTGTTGCGCGCAGGCGCAGCTGCGCAAGGACCCGAGAGACCAGGCGGCGTGGGAAGAGCGCGCGCCGGGCCTGAAACGCGCGCTGGCGAACGCGCTCGGGCTGGACCCGATGCCGGAGAAGACGCCGTTGAACACGCGGGTGACGGGACGGGCGGAGCGCGCGGACTATGTCGTCGAGAATGTGGTGTTCGAGAGCCGGCCGAACTTCCTGGTGACGGCGAACGTTTACCTACCCCGGAACGCGTCGTTTCCGGCGCCGGCCGTGGTCGTGGTGCCGGGGCATGCGATGGAGGAAGGCAAAAACTACGGCCTGTACATGCGTGCGCAGATCGGGTTAGTCCGGATGGGCTGCATCGTGCTGGGGTACGACCCGATAGGCCAGGGGGAACGCAAGCTGCCGGGATTTGACCATACCATGGGGTACGGTTCGCTGCTGGTCGGGGAGACCAACGAGGGCATGATCGTATGGGACACGATACGGGCGGTGGATTACCTGCTGACGCGTCCGGACGTCGATCCTGCGCGGCTGGGGCTCACGGGCAATTCGGGCGGGGGTGAAAACACGTTTTACACCATGCCGTTGGAGGAGCGGCTTGCCGCGGCGGCCTCGTTCTGTTTCGTCTGCTCGTACGAGGACTGGATTCGGGACGGGGGCAATCACTGCATCTGCAACCACCTTCCGGGCATTCTGAATCACATGGAGGAATTCGAGATCCTCGCGTTGAACACGCCGCGGCCCTTCCTATCGGGCAGCGGGGCCGAGGATAAGATATTCCCGATCGACGGAGTGCGGCGGACCTGCGAACGCGCGCGCCGCATTTACCGGATGTATGGGGCGGCGGACCGGATGGTGAACATCGATGTGCCCCTGGGGCACGGCTGGTCGGATCCGCTCCGGGAAGCGGGATACGGATGGATGGGCAAATGGCTGCTTGGCCAGGGCGATGGCCGCCCCATCAAAGAAGATTCCTTCGAGGTCGAAGACCCGAAATCGCCCGATATGCTGTGTTTTGACGGCAACCAGATTCCGGCGGATTCGGAAACGGTAGTCACGTTGAACCGGAAGCGCGCGGAAGCGCTGCGGGCGGCCTGCAGTACCCCGCCCACCGACGAGGCGGGATGGACGCAGCAGGCGGGCACGATGCGCGAGGCCCTCTGGGACGTGTTCGGGGGGCGGCCTGCCGACGTTGCCCCGGAGGCCCGTACGCTGGATACGTTTGAGTGGAACGGACTCCGTGTCGAAACGCTTGCGATAACCACCGAGCCGGGCATGACGGTGGCCGCGCTGCTGTTGCGCTCGGCCACGGCGGAAGGGCAAGCGCCGGCCGCGATCTTCCTGGGGGAAAGCGACAAACAGGAAGTGCGGGGCGACGTGCGGGCGCAGAAGCTGCTCGAGGAGGGCTGGTGCGTACTTGCGCTCGACACGCGGGGCATGGGTGAAACCATCGGGAAATACCCGCAGAACCAGATTGTGAGCAACGGAGTTCATCTGGGAAGGTCCTTGTTCGCGCAGCGGGTGTGGGACGTGCTCCAGGCGGGGCGGTACCTCGCCACGCGCTCCGATGTCGCGGCGGACCGGCTCCGCTGTGTGGGGCTGGGCCCGTCCGCGGTGCTGGCGCTGTACGCGGCGGCGCTGGGCGATGGGTTTGAAGAGGTCGAGGCGGTGCGGCCGCTGGCGAGTTACCGGTTTTTCATTGAGAACGACCAGCCGCAACCGTTGTGGCTGTGTGTACCGAACATTTTGAAGGTGGCGGATGTGGCGCAGGCCGCCGCGCTGGCTGCGCCGTCGTCAGTGACGATTGTTGAGGCGGTCGGATACGGGAACGCGCCGCTCGACGCAACCGCCGCGCAGAGTGAGTTCGCTTTCGCGGAAGCCGTGCACAAGCTCGTTGGAACACCGGGTCGGTTCACGGTACGGTAGCGGCGACGCCGCAGACGCGACACGCAGAAAGGTTTGCGCATGTCCGGTCTCTCGAATCTCGACCTTTTCGTCATTGTTGGCTATTTCGTGGTGCTTGTGGTGCTGGGATTCGCGGTCGGGAAAACGGAGAAGCGGTCCTCGGAGGACTATTTTCTGGCCGGGCGCAGCCTGCCGTGGTATGTGGTGGGGGCGTCGTTTATCGGCTCGAACATTTCGACCGAGCATTTCATCGGGATGATCGCGGCCGCTTACACCTACGGCATCTGTGTGGCGCAGTGGGAATGGGGCAACATTTTCGCGTTCTCGGTACTGGTGTGGTTTTTCATCCCTTTTCTCTTAAGCAGCCGGGTGTTTACGGCGCCGGAGTTTCTCGAACGGCGATACAACAGCGCATGCCGTCTCTTGTTCGCCGTGCTGACGGTGGTGGCGAACATCACGGCGTTTCTGGCGGCGGTGCTGTATGCCTCGGCGATAGGGTTGAAAGCCGTATTCGCATGGCCCGACACGGTCGCCATCGCGGGGATGGACGTGTCGACGCTGGCGCTGGCCGTCGTGGGCATGGGCGTGGTGGCGGGGAGCTACGCCATTTACGGCGGCCTGCGGTCGGTCGCGTGGACCGACGTGTTCCAGGTGGTCGTCATGGTCATCGGCGGCATCCTGGTGACGGTCCTGGGACTCCGGCACCTGGGTAACGGCGAGGGCCTTCTGGCGGGCTGGGACACCATGATCGCGCGCAACCTGGGCGATGGGGCCGCATGGAAAGCCGCCATTGACGGGGCGGCGCAGGAGATTGTCGGGCAGGACCACTACAACCGCCTGCAGGTTTTTCAACCGTTGTCACACAAGCTGGTGCCGTGGCAGGGCGTCGTGCTGAGCTGGCTGTCGGTGAGCATCTGGTACAACTGCATCAACCAGTTCATGATTCAGCGCGTATTCGCGGCAAAGAACGACTGGCACGCGCGGATGGGCATCCTCTTCGCGGGTTTCATGAAGATCTTCATGCCGCTGATCGTGGTAATTCCGGGATTGATTTATTTCGCCATGGAACCCGGGCTCACCGATGCGCAACAGGTGGACCAGACCTATGCCGTGCTGGTGGCGAGACTGCTGCACACGGGCATGCGGGGCCTGCTGCTGGCGGCGCTTTTCGGGGCGATTCAATCGACCATCGATTCCGTGCTCAACTCGACATCGACCATCATCACGCTGGATATCCATCACAAGTTCATCAATCCGGCGGCTTCAGAGGAGACGCTGGTAAGAATGGGCAAGTGGACCAGCGCGGCGGTGCTGGTGCTTGCAATGGCGATCGCACCGTTCATCGGATGGCTTGGGCAGGGGGTGTTTTACTACATCCAGAACCTCTACGCCTACTTCGCACCGCCATTCGCGGCCGTGTTTCTGATCGGCATCCTGTGGAAACGGGCGACGCCGGTCGCGGCAACGATCACCATCCCGGCGGGGATCGCCTTCGGTTTTTTCCTGGAGTTCGTGGTGTTCAGGTACTGGCTTGAAAGCGGAACCGCGTTTACGTTGCGCTCGGTGTACAACTGGGGGTTCTGCGTCGTATTGCTGGTGTTTCTGAGCCTGGTCACGCCGCCCCCGCCTCCGGAGAAGATCACGGACGAGGTGACCATCAACTGGCGGACCCTGACGGCGTTCAAGGACCTGGGCTCGCCCTGGTACCGCAATGTGGGACTGTGGTACGCGCTGTTCGTGGCGGGGATTCTCGGCTGCTACGCGGCCTTCAGCGGGCTTTTCATGGCGCCGCGAGGCTGAAGTCCCCTCCCGCTCTCCGGTTCCGGTGGATGGCTCTCGACGAAGCAAGCGCGCGGGGCCTGATGGCCGCCGCGCGCTCGCGTGACGAATGGACGGATTGTTCCGGTTACCCGTTGCTGGCCATGAAGTCTTTCATGAAGTCGCGCAGCGCTGTCACGCCGTCGACGGTCATCGCGTTGTAGATGGAGGCCCTGCAGCCGCCGACCGACCGGTGGCCCTTCAACGCGGCGAGACCGTTGGCCGCGGCTTCCTTGATGAACTTGCCTTCGAGTTCCTCGCTGGGCAGGCGGAAGGTGACGTTCATGATGGACCGGCACTCGGGACTCGCGTGGCCCCGGTAGAAGCCCCCGCTCGCGTCGATGGCGTCGTAGAGCATCTTGGCCTTCTTCTGGTTGAGCGCATACATGCTGTCGAGACCGCCGATTTCCTCGATGAGCCACTTGGTCACGAGCATAATCATGTAGATGGTGAACGTTGGCGGGGTGTTGTAGAGCGAATTATTCTCGGCCATGTTCTTGTAATCGAGCATGGCGGGAAGGTTCTCGGGCACACGGGCCAGGACCTCGTCGCTGATGATGACGACGGCCGTGCCGGACGGGCCAATATTCTTCTGGGCGCCGGCATAGAGAATCCCGTACTTAGTGATGTCGAGCGGGCGGGAGAGGATGTCGGACGACGCGTCGCAGATCAGCGGCACGCTGCCCGTATCCGGTTCGTCGAAGAATTCCACGCCCTCGATGGTCTCATTTGAGGTGAAGTGGACATAGGCGGCGTCAGGATTCAGGTCGAGCTCATTCCGCGCGGGGGTGCGCACGTATTTCTCGGGCTTGCCATCCCAGGCCACGCGGACGTCACCCACGCGTTTGGCCTCTTTGATGGCCTTGTTGCCCCACGAGCCGGAGAGGATGTAATCGGCGGCCTTGCCGGAATGCTGGAGCAGGTTCATGGGGGCCATGATGAACTGCATGGACGCGCCGCCCTGAAGAAAGAGCACACGGTAGTTGTCGGGGATGTTGAGCAGGGAGCGGAAATTCGCCTGCGCCTGCTCGAGGATGGCGGTGAATTCCTTGGAGCGATGGCTGATCTCCATCACCGAAGCCCCGGCTCCCGGCAAGACCAGAAAATGCTCGCGGGCCTCTTCGAGGGCAGGCAACGGCAATGCGGCGGGACCAGCGGCGAAATTGAAGACTCGTTCTGCCATGTAAGTGCTCCTTCTTGAGGTGCTGTGCACCAAATTCTGAGAACCAGCCGGGACGTCCTGCACCCCCGGCGCCGGCAGGAAGGGTAGACCACCCTCGGGCAGGGGGAGTTGCGCCATCATGGTAGCGATCCGGCGGGGGCGGTTCAAGCCGTCTTTCGGATACTTTTTTGCCTGAGGCAACAGGGCAGAGAATTACCGCGGCGGCCCGGGTCCGGGCGAAGGGCGGCGTCTTATTCGTAGCTGAGGGCTTCCACCGGATCCATCGCCGCGGCGCGGCGCGCGGGATAGAATCCGAAAAAGATGCCCACGCTCAAGGAGAAGGTCAGCGCCAGCGCGATGCTGACCGAACTGACCACGGTAGGGAATCCGGTGATCATGGTGCCGGCCTTGGCGGTACTGACGCCGGCCAGGATGCCGATCAACCCGCCGAGGGTGCTCATCACGATGGCCTCGAGCAGAAACTGCACCAGGATGTCCCGGTCTTTCGCGCCGATGGCCTTGCGGATGCCGATCTCGCGTGTGCGTTCGGTCACCGTGACGAGCATGATGTTCATGATGCCGATGCCGCCGACCACGAGCGAGATGGCCGCGACCGCGCTCAGAAGCAGGGTGAAAACGCCCGTAACCGATTGCGCCGCTTCGACCATTTCGGCCATGTTGGCGACGTGAAAATCGTTGTCTTCGTCGTCGCGCAGCTTGTGGCACGCATTCGTCATGATCACGCTTGCGTTCCTGAGCGGCATGGCCGCAGGCGGGGCGGCGGCGCTCCTTTCCCATTGGGAAGATGATCTGGCTGGCGGATATGAACAACGACCGGCTTGTAGACGAGGCGGAACTCCGCGCCGGATTCCCCGAAATGGGGCCTGAGTGGTTCAAACAGACCGACACCAACGCAGATGGCGTGCTCGACGAAGCCGAAATCGAAAACGCGGCGCAGGAGCCCGAACTGACGGATCCCGGCCCCCCCTGAGCGGCGGAGGGCCTCACCGGTTTTCTTCGAGCACCCACTGGACCGCGCGCTGCACCAATTGGCTTCCGCTGGCGATGTTGAGTTTTCCCTTGATCTTCTCGCGGTAGGTTTCGACGGTTTTTCTGCTGAGGTGAAGCTGCCCGGCGATGTCTTTCGTGCTGTAGCCGTGGCCAATGAGCTCGAACACCTGCAGTTCCCGGTTGGACAGCTCGGTGATGGAAGCCTCGCCGGCACTCGCGGCGCTATTAACCAGCTGGCTCATGATCCGTTCGGAGACGTGTTCGCTGAAGTAGACCCTGCCTTCCATGACCTGCCGGATGGCCTGCACGAGCTTTCCGGTGGCCTCCTCTTTCTGAATATATCCTGACGCGCCGGCCCGAAGGCACCGTTCGGCGAACAACAGTTCGTCGTGAACGGAACATACCAGGATCCTGGGGGAAGCACCCCGCGCGGCGAGCTGTTCGATGAGGTCGAATCCCGTGCCCTCTTTGAGCCAGAGGTCTACGATGACCAGGTCCGGGTTCAATGACTCCACGAGACGGAGCGCTTCCGAAGCGCCGGAACAGCCCCCGCATACTTCCAGGCCGGTTTCACTCTCGATGAGGTCGGCGAGACCGCGCCGCAGGACGGGATGGTCATCGACCAGGAGCACGGTGCATTTGCCGCGCGGCGGCTCATGCAGTTCCTCTTCGGGCATGCGCTCGCCCCCTCTCCCCGGAACATGGCATGGCGAACCACAGCCTGCCTGCGGGCCGGTGGGCAGGCTGCACTTTCCGCAGATCCGTGAAATTCAAGTATAGCACAGGATACGGGACGGCTTTCACGGGGACGGGGCAGGGCAATCGCACCAAAAACCAGATGGAAACCGTCAGTTCGCCGGAAGAACCACTGTTCTATATTTGCCGCAAGTCAGCGGATTCGCCAGAAGAAAATGCAGAAGCCCTGAGGAAAC